>Ga0315282_10012865_pt1 | contig 12730 bp, 9 predicted proteins | sample YL17G07_20_MG_FD_203693 | JGI IMG/M metagenome (GOLD analysis project Ga0315282, IMG submission 203693) | Sediment microbial communities from Yellowstone Lake, YNP, Wyoming, USA - YL17G07_20 | ecosystem: Environmental > Aquatic > Freshwater > Lake > Sediment | place: USA: Wyoming | collected... | reverse complement strand
GAAGCGTATACCCAATGCTGCGAGGCGAATACATCGCAGCCCTATCACCCCACGAGAAATACATGCTACTCGCCTTGGCGAGAGTTCTCGAAGAATCCCAGGAAGCCTATGCCGCCATAGGCACCGTTGAACGCGAGTACAAGGCGGTTTGTGAGGAGTACAATGACGAACCAAGAAAACATACTCAGATCTGGAAGTATGCTCGCGGCCTAAGCGCGATAGGCGTAATCGCGGCGTCAAAATCAGGTGAAGGCGTTCGAGGGAAAACGACACTACTAGGCCTTCAGAGCATACCTGCCTCAACTATGCGAGAGCAGTTAGAAGCAGCATTGACCAGTACGCGGAAAAGACGACCCGTAAACTAGCTAACCAATCCCACTTACGTTACATGTTTGTCAGAGCCATGGAATCCCAGGCACCATGCCCTTGAGTGCCGTAGCGGCGAATGCGAGGCCAAGGAACGCTAGGACAAAGACAACTATCACCAATATGACGACTGCCAAAACCGCTATTACAATTGCCTTTACCCAACCGACCCCAAAGAAGTGTTTGATCAGGAGAAGGATAACCACGAGTTGAACAATGACCGACAGCCAACCCGGACTCCCCAAGAAGAAACTAATGATGTCGGTTAGGATTATTGCTGAAATAACAGTCAAAATGCCATGCCAGTACGTAGCCTTAGGAGCTCCAAGAGCCTTACCTACGAGCCAAACGAAAATACCGCCAATTATACCGGCTATGATCAGATGAATTATGGTGCCTAGAATGTCCGCCAATTGTACTGTGCTCCGCGAATGGGTAAACACGATTGGAATATAACTCTTGTACTGGAGTCTTCTGCGGCCTCATCCGATATGGCGTGTAAGATCCTGCAATACTGATTTGTAAAACACCGTGTTTTGTACGGACATCATGACCTGAACCGGCAGTCTTCAGAATAGCTAAATCTCATACCGTGAACAACATTATCGGGAGCCAAATTCCATGCGCCGCTTTTCCATGGTAGACATCTCTCCGAAACAAGTCGTCACGCGAGAAGCAGTAGCCGTGGGAGAAATCAAGCTAAGACCTAAGACAATCTCACGTCTGAAATCTGGCAGGCTTCAGAAAGGCGACGCAATTGCGGCAGCCGAGATCGCCGCCCTAATGGCAGCGAAGAATACGTCTCGCATCCTACCCTTCTGCCACTCAATCCCCATTTCGACCGTGAGAACGGAATACGTGCTTGGCAAGAACTTCCTTAGAGTCGAATCATACGTAAAAGGACAAGCCAGGACAGGTGTGGAGATGGAGGCGCTTACGGCGGCATCAACCTACCTGCTCACAATCTGGGACATGACCAAACAGTACGAGAAGGATGCTAAAGGGCAGTATCCAAGTACAGCGATCACTCATCTGAGAGTCAAGAGGAAAATCAAGCGAAGATAGATGAGCAAAGTCACGGAACTTCACAAAGCATCGGCGCCAAAGGCACTTGGAATTTACATCATAACCTGTAGCACATCGAAGTTCAGCGAACTCTCTGCAGGCAAGAAGACTGACGATACGTCCGGCGACATCATTCAGCAACTCGCCACAGATGCCGGTCACCACATCGAAGGTCGCGAACTCATCTCCGACTCAAAACCTATGATTCGAAGAACGGTGAAGAAGGCTTTGATGTCCAAGAATGTGGATGCGATGATCATTACTGGTGGAACAGGTCTCTCCCCGCGGGACGTCACGATCGAGAGCGTAGCACCGACGCTGGACAAGGAGATTCCTGGGTTCGGCGAGCTCTTCAGAAAAGTCAGTTACGATAAGATCGGATCAGCAGCAATGCTCAGTCGCGCCCTAGCTGGTTCAATTTCAGGGAAAGTAGTGTTCTGTCTGCCTGGATCCCCCGATGCCGTTCAAACAGCCATGGAAAAGCTGATTCTACCCGAAGTGGGACACATAATCCGCGTTGCCAGAGAACACTAGGGGCAGAGATCCGAACTTCAGGCCATCTTGCGCGATCTCGTTCGCTTGACCGTCGAACGCTTACGGGGTGTTGGTGCTGGAAGGTTCTTCTCGACGTATTTCTTGTACGTCGTCGGATCCGATAGGCTGTCGTCACAGATACAGAATTTCAAAGCAGCGAGTGTATGCGTCGGGCAGTCTTCGACGAATTCACATTTCTCACATGATACGCTCTTGGCATCAACATAGCACTCTTTGACATTTTCACCTTCATGTCGGACTGAGGCAATCATTTGTTCAGAGCGCTTGAATCTCACGGGCTTAGAGATTATCTGCCCGACTCTCTCTTCGACGGACTCCAAGTTATCGAGCCGTCGAACAACGAACTTTCCACTCTTGCGATCGTAACTGAGCCCGGCACGCATCAGCTGAATGAATTTGTCTTTGCCCATGTAGAGTAATTTGAATCCACTCGGGTCCAAGAGTTCTTCCGACCCCTTCGGCTCCTGCCCGGCCTTCACCTCTGTGACTAGGAAGTCTATGTCTTGCTCCTCGAGTCCCAGACTTAGAGCGATCTGTCTACCTTTTTCCACATTCGCCTGAAAGATAGCTAGCAGTGACGGTAAGACTTGCGAGAGCGCCTTCCGTTTCGACACACGGCATGCTCTACCAATTCTAGCACACAATCGATCTAGCTGCCAGAGGCGATACTGGTAGCGATCTGCCACCTTTCGGGAGATTCTCGGTGCGATTTCCAGCGCATGTTCAATGTCGTTATCAACCTTCTCGACGCCTACCGACGCCAACTCATTGATCACGAATGGCAATAGACTCCAGTCGGGCACCGTGTTCCGCCTCGGCATGTTGAAAGGTGGAGGTAGCATGCCGCGCGAACGGCTTGCTCCAATCCTCCCGTATCCAATGTCTACCCTTGACAGCGTCTCGTAGGCGCTGGCCAGCTTGGTCGGAGTGGTGTATGCGTACGGTAGGAGGTCATGTAGTAGGAGGAGCATTTCGTCGCGATAGAGCGGTATCTCCGACTCCCCAAGTGTCCTACGCGCGTCACTGACACGTGCTGATGAAAAGAGACCTTTCAGCGTCTCCTTCTCGTCGAGTTCCCTTGTCCGAGTAGAGGCCAATGTCAGCCCAGTCTTCCCTGTCACCGTCTGAGCATCATTGATTGCTGACCGGATGTCTCCATGACTGTTTGCGACGATATCCTTGAGCATTCGTTGCGGAACGGATTTACCTTCTTCCGATAGTATGCGGTTTAGTAGGACCACGAGTAGTCGAGGGCGGATCTCTACCAGCTCTATCACAAGGCAGGCTTTCATGAGGTCAACAAATCGTTCGTTATCAGTATTGTTCGCGGTGAGCACGATCGGGACAGGCGACTTCTCGATGATGTCAAGAATCGCACCCAAACCGCCGCGATCCTCCCGTCCGAAAACGCCATCCACCTCGTCTATGAGAATCAAATTGCCACGGGTCTCGCCTGAGAAGCTGTCTAAGGTGGTGGATGTTTGAGCTGGTCCAAGAACTGCCTCGATTGCCTTCTCGGTGCGAACATCGCTTGCATTCATCTCAACGACTCGGAAGCGTAGGTCGTTCGCTGCGGCTCTTGCCAAAGACGTTTTTCCGATACCGGGCGGACCGACCATGAGGCAAGCGGTCTTAGCAGGTCTGCGCTTGAGTGTCCACTGTTTCAGCCAGTCGTTGAACCTTGCGACCGCTTCTTCGTTTCCCAGGATTTCTGCAGCGCTTGTTGGACGGTACTTCTCAGTCCAAGCAACGGCCTCGGACATCAATAATCTACTTTCTCCCGATCAGGCTTAGCTGCGCTAGCATGGCGCTGATTTGGATGTCCTCGTTTGCTCCTTGTGTTAATCTGAAGTCGCATTCGCCAATCGCTCGGATGACTTCTACTTGGTTCTCACTGTCCAGTCCTGAGATTCGGCTGACTTCGCGGTTTGCACCTCTAATTATTTCGCGTCCGTTGAGCCCGTGCTTGCCCATCAAGTCATACATCATATCACGAGCCTTGATGAAATCGCCCTTCAGCGCAAGACTCAACATCTCTCGGATGAGCTCATTCTCTGCTGCGGGAACGATTTTCTCTACAGCGGAAATATCCAGCCTTTCACCCTTGGAGCGAATCGCGGCGACTTGAAGATAGTTGATAGCGCTACGCAGATCACCGCCGGAAAGCTCAAAGATCCGTTCAAGGGCCTTTGGATCTGCGTCCACATTCTCAGCTTTGCAAATTCTCGATAGATGCTCAACCGCGTCCTTCCCATCAAGAAGCCTGAATCGAAACACAGAGCAGCGGCTTTGAATTGGCTCGATGATTCCACTTTGATAATTGCAGATGAGGATGAACCGGCAAGTTCTCGATGACGTTTCCATTATTCTGCGAAGAGCTGTTTGCGCGTCTCTCGTCATCTCATCAGATTCATCAAGAATGACCAGACCAAATTGAACGCCTGAAGGCGTTGCCTGAATGATCTGAGAAAATCCTTTGATTCTCTCACGTACGACTCCAATGCCACGCTCATCTGAGGCATTAAGTTCTAGCACAAGTTTTCTGAAATTATCGCCCATAAGCCGGCGGGCAATGCAAAGGGCAACAGAGCTCTTGCCTGTACCTGGTGGGCCTGAAAGCAAGAGATGAGGTATTGTCGCAGGAGTCCTGAGAAGCGCCTTGATGCCTTCAACCGCCTCTTTCTGATCAACAACATCATCCAAAGCTATCGGGCGGTATTTCTCGATCCACATCAGCCCAGTTTGAGTTGACAGTTTGAATCTCTCCGCTCATTGAGCTAATTCATTTCCAGTGCAGCAAGTCTAGCTGCGTCCTTGAAAAGTCTTGGCCCTCCAAAATCGAATTGAGAAATCTCGGATAGTAGAGCGGTTGGGATACTTTCATTCACCTGTCGCGATGCCGGTCGCTCAAGGTACTTCCATAGGAAATTTCGACTGAATGGAATGAAGAACTCGATAAGTGATTTAAATGGTGAAGCATGGGGAGTAAGGGCAGGTGGTTCATTCTTGGCGGCAGCTTTGATGACTGTTGACGACATAGACTTCGATTTCGAGAACTCTCCGATTAGAGTTGTAGTCACGCGTGAGATTCCTGAAACGCCGAGAATGACGAAGCTCTCATCGGTCAAGGTTGGGCAAGAGGTTGAGGTTCCGTACTGGGCTGCTAGGGAGCTCGTGCAGCTTGGGCATGTGAGATTCAGAGAAGAACACGTTCTAAACTACAACTCCCTCTCGAAGATCCATTGGCGCGAGACGATTCCAGCATCGCGTCAGATACCCTCGCTCCAAGTGACCTTCTATTGCATGCTCCGACGCCACCTAGCCGAACTCAGACAGTTGAGTAAGCAAGACCAGGTGAAACTCCGCGAGTTGGAGAAAACGGAGAGCCTTGTACGGGATATCGTGAACTGCCGTATTAGAAAGATAGTCTCCCTCGCTGCATCCCCCACTCCGTCGGAAGAACTCATACAGGGCCTAACGTACGAGGAGCGCGTGCTATACTCAATCCTGAACAAAACCATTGAGGAGTGGAAATCGAAACTTCTCGGCGTAGAGTTGATGGCTTGACAACGCTGCAGAATCCCGAGGAAAGCTTTCAGGACTTCCTCCGGTCCTTCAAGACCGACGGAGAGCACAAGTATAGAAAGCGACTCGGCAATGTCGCTCTAGCCGGCTCCAAATCCATAGTTGTGGATTTTGAGGACCTAATAGCTTACGACCCGGATCTGGCGCGGTCAATTCTCGAAAAACCTGACGAGTATCTAGAATACCTCGGCCGAAGCGCTTGGGCACAGCTCAAGATCGAAGACCCAGAGTACGCCGAGGTCATAAAGCGGCTTCGCGTGAGGTTCAGGAAACTCCCCGAGCGGCACTCGCTACGCAAAATAGGATCAGAGAATATCGGCAGACTCCTGCTAGTTGACGGCATAATTGTGCGCTCAACCTCCGTCAAACCACTCTTGATCAAAGCGGCCTTCCAATGTCGCAAATGCAACGCTATGAGCTACGTGGAGCAGTCGGGAACATTGATGCGTGGACCCGGAGTGTGTGCTCACTGCCGATCAAAAGTCTTTGAGTTCATGGAGAAGCAATCCACCTTCTTGAACTCGCAAGAGATTCGGATTCAGGAACGCCCAGAGCATCTGCCTCCCGGTCAACTGCCTCGAGCCATGGACATACGACTAGCAGAAGACCTTGTCGACATCGCGCGACCCGGCGATCGCGTTTCAATAATCGGCATCGCCAGAGCTCAACAAGAGTTCGCGGGACGAAAGACCCGACTTCGAACCTTCGAACTCCTACTCGACGCGAATTACGTGGACGTGGTTGGCAAGGAAGTTGAGGTCGTCGAGATAACCCCGGAAGACGAGAGGTTGATTCGCGAGTTGGCGAAGGATCCATTCATTCACCGCAAACTCATAGCCTCACTGGCCCCGTCCATTTACGGATATGGAGACATCAAAGAAGCCGTGCTCTACCTGCTCTTCGGAGGCGTTCCGAAACGACTACCCGACGGAATCATGATCCGAAGCGAAATCAACGTGATGCTCGTGGGAGATCCCGGAACCGCAAAGAGCCAGTTGCTCCAGTATGTCTCCAGGATTGCTCCGCGTGGGCTCTACACTAGCGGAAGAGGCACTACCGCCGCAGGCCTGACTGCAGCAGTTGTGCGCGAAAAATCTGGCGGAATGGTCCTCGAGGCCGGGGCGCTAGTCTTGGCGGACAAAGGTATCGCCTGCATCGATGAGATCGACAAGATGCGCCCGGAAGATAGGGTTGCGATTCATGAAGCATTGGAACAGCACACAGTCAGTGTTGCAAAGGGCGGAATTGTGGCAACATTGAATGCTAGAGCAGCTGTTCTTGCGGCAGCAAATCCGAGTTTGGGCAGATATGATCCGTACCGGAATATTACGGACAATATCAACCTGCCCGTGACACTATTGTCGCGTTTCGACCTCCTATTCATCATGAAAGACGTACCCGAACCTGACTCCGACAGCCGCATGTCAGAACACATACTCACACTGCACAGAATGAAAGCCCCCCCAGAAGAGCCACCACTCCTGCCGGAAATTCTTCGCAAGTACATCGCCTACGCAAAACGGATCGAACCGGTTTTGACTGAAGAAGCAGCGAATGAACTCCAGCAGTACTATCTGAAGATGCGTTCCCTTTCAGGGTCCACCGAATCTCCTGTCGCCATCACACCCAGACAGCTTGAGGCCCTAGTGAGATTAGCGGAAGCCCGCGCCAGAAGTTTCCTCAGAGAGAAGGTGGAAATCGAGGATACACGTTCGATAATTCGATTGATGACACTGTCGCTGCAGGATGTCGGAATCGATACGACGACAGGGAAGATGGACATCGATGTCATAATGACCGGCAAGCCCAAGAGCCTTCGGGACAAGATGCAGGTGGTATTGACCACATTCGCAGACCTGGAGAAACAACTCGGGATAGTTGAGGACTCAACAGTCTACCAGGCACTATCACGAAAAGTGGACCTTACGGATGAAGAGGCAAGACGACTCGTTGATCAGCTGGTCAGAGAGGGAATCCTTTATGCGCCAAAGCCAGGTCACCTGAAGCGAACCGCAGCCTAACGGAAGCCATCCACTCTTGCGAATCGACGAACTACCCATCCCGGATTCTGTTAAGGCTGTCTTGGCGAAGGCTGGATACGACACACTCTACCCACCACAAGAGGACGCCATCAAGGCAGGAGCACTAGAAACCAAGAACATCGTTCTAGCAAGCCCAACCGCGTCGGGCAAGACACTGATCGCCGAGCTCGTTGTCCTCAAATCGATCCTCGAGAAAGGAGGAAAGGCGCTATACCTTACTCCCCTGCGTGCCCTTGCCAGCGAGAAGTTCGAAGATTTCCAGAAGTACACGGCCATTGAGAAAGGCCCGGGAAGAAGAATACGAGTCGGGCTTACCAGTGGAGACTACGATAGCTCAGACCTTCACCTGACCGACTTCGACATAATCATCTCAACCAATGAGAAAGCCGACTCGCTCCTCCGTCATCGGTCACCGTGGATAAGCGACGTTTCCGTTGTTGTGGCAGATGAAGTGCATCTGATTACCGAGGCAGATAGAGGACCGACCCTTGAAGTTGTGCTGACTCGGATACTGAAGGTAAATCCACACATACAGATCGTTGCGTTAAGCGCGACGATCAAGAACGCCCGCGAGATCGCCGACTGGCTCAACGCGATTCCGATCACGACCGAATGGCGCCCCGTCCCACTCCGCGAAGGCGTATACTACAATGGAGAAATCCAATTCAAAGATGGCTCTTCCAGATTCGTTCCGAGAGCCGATATCAATCCAGTCTTCAGTACTGCAGTTGATGTTGTGAAAGAAGGCGGACAGGTACTGATTTTCGCCGAGACTCGCCGATTGGCCGTTGATATTGGAAGGAAGGCATCTGCCATCCTGAGAAGAGAGCTGCCCAAGCCGGACCGAAGAGGATTGGAGAACATAGCTCAACGCATCCTCTCGACAGGCGAGAGGACACGACTGAGCGAGGCACTGGCAGAACAGGTGCTTAATGGAGTCGCTTTTCATCATGCAGGCCTTGCGGGAGGTCATAGAAAGATCATTGAAGGTGCGTTCAAGGCGGGGCGACTGAAAATCTTGTCAGCCACACCAACCCTAGCCGCAGGTGTCAACCTTCCCGCCCGCACGGTCATAATAAGCAGCTATGAACGCTACGAGCCTGGCTATGGCCGATACCCAATCTCGGTTCTAGAGTACAAACAGTTCTGTGGTCGAGCGGGTCGCCCCAAGTACGACAAGGTTGGCGAAGCCATACTCATGGCGAGAACAGAAGACGAGCAGGACTACCTTCTGAAGAACTATGCCCTCGCCGAACCGGAGAGGATTTGGTCCAAACTCGGCGCAGAGAAAGTGCTTCGACCACATGTCCTCGCCACGATAGCTACACGTTTCGCTAGCAGCGAAGATGGCCTTATCCAGTTCTTCGCGAAGACGTTCTACGCGTTCCAATACGATCCGAAGATGATACGCTCGAAGCTTGGAGGCATCCTTGCCTTCCTGACTCGAGAGCAGATGGTTGAACTCGAAGGCGAAGACCTGAAAGCAACCAAGTTCGGGCGTCGAGTTTCGGAACTCTACATCGATCCAGTCTCCGCAGTTGTTCTTCGTGATGGACTCTATACTCGCGCAAAACATGTGACCGAAGTAAGCTTTCTCCACCTAATCTCCAGAACACCGGACATCGCACCCAGACTCTACCCTCGTCGAGGAGAAGACGAAATGCTCGACCTCTTCGCCAAAGAGCACGAGGACGAGTACATGTGTGAGGTCCCGGAATTCTATGGAGACACGAACGGAATTACGTATGAAGAGTTCCTCTCCGAGATAAAGTGCGCACGAGTTCTGTACGAATGGATCAATGAGACGACTGAAGATGGCATACTTGAAGTTCACAAAGTGGAACCTGGCGACATAATGCGAATGGTGGACACGGCAAAGTGGCTTCTGCATGCAACCTATCAACTCGCCGAACTCTTCGGTCACAAGGACATACTCAACATCACGCACGAGCTCCAAGTCCGCTGCACGAAGGGCGTCAAGGCTGAGCTTGTGCCTCTAGTTGAGTTGGAGGGCGTGGGACGTATCAGAGCACGAGCACTGTACAACGCAGGCTACAGGACACTTGACGAGCTGAAACACGCCTCAGTGACTGATTTGATGAACATCCCGATGATCGGCCCTGCTCTGGCGAAGAAGATTAAGGAGCAAGTCGGCGGCCTCATCAAGGCGGAAGAATGGGAGAGAATTAGATCCAAAGTGACTGAAGCCACAGAACAGAGTCTGCTTACAGACTACAAGGAAGATAGCGCTCTCTAACTCGGGAGACCACACGCGCGACGTGCAGTGATCGTCTTCTCGATAATTGCGTCTACAAGTTCAATGGACATGCCGGCACAGGACTCTGACCTCAATGCACGCTTGGACTTCATGAGGCTCTCAAGCATTCGCGCTTCGCTCAGTCCTCGATCACTCTATGTTCGCGTCATCGAGTTGAGCCCTTGGTTCATCATGGCGAACGCTTCAGGGATCACGAAGCTCCCGGACGCGGACTGAGAGAGACAGGCTCACGCCATATCACAATCAACTCCAGAGAGATTACTGCCAGGCTTCGTTCCATCTTCGCTCGATGGAATATTCTCTCTGCACTAAGCATTTTCTGGAATTGATTACTCGCGCGCGGAGCTCGGTGTGACTACTGCGCCCTCAAGCGCAGACCAGAGTAAACTGTGTTTACTCTGAGTGCGCAAGTCTTAAAGCCTGTACAAGCCGAGTAGGTGGGTAGGTGTGCGTGCTGCACCTTTTGCTTCGCAGCGTGCGAACGCTCTGTCTGTTGATGCTCCTAATCCCAATCGTATTGGGGTTGAATCTCAAGCCCGTCATGGCGACGGCCTATACAGCTTCGGTGGACTCCCCGAGTATGGTTAGAGCTGGAGAAGGCTTCGCCGTCACTGTAAACGGCAAATACGAAGACATCACCGGTCCTGCAAACCTCGCATTGCCGGTGGCAATAATAGAGCTGACTGGAGTCCCCAACACTCAGGTCGCAATCGGCACCTATACGGTAGATCTTCCAAGTGGCGTTTGGAGTGGAAATTGGTGGTTGCAGCTTGATCTGCAAGCCTATGCGCCGGCTGCGAGTGAGTATGATGCGTCGGGTGAGTACACTTGGCAACTGAAGGCACAACTTGTCGGGAGCGTCAGTCATATACCGTTCTCGGTGGTCATCACAAAACCGGACGCTGACCCCCACGTCAAAATAACCGAGACCTACGTTGCTGCCAGCTCTGGAAAGGTAAGCGAGCTGCTCGTGGGAGACCTTGGCCAGGTGCACTTGTTGTGGGAGTACTCTGGACCAGCCGGTTCACTCATTGAGTTCAAGATGCGAAACTCACTCAAAATATACGGATATGGCCATCCTGACGCCGACGGATGGATCGGTGAGGGGGGCCCTATCGATGCGGCGAAGACGTCAGGATTCTTGGATATTCCGCTTCCTGCGCCCGCTCCACTCGAGCCGGCGCCTGATTGGCTTTGGGAATTCAAAGTTCACATCAAGACGTTAGACGGACGCGAGGCAACGGATCAGAGCAGCCTCACTCTGCCCGTGCTAGCCAGAGACAAACCATGGGCCAAGTTTGTTGATGCGAGTGTTCCAGGATTTGTGCATTCATCAGACCATTTTTATGCAACTCTGAAAGGGGCCTACATCTTTCCGGCAGGTAGCAGTGGAGGTCTTGAGATCGATATCGTGCATGAGGACGACAGCCCGATCGCTGGAGGCCAAATGCATATCATGCCAGGCCTCAGCGGCGCTGGCCCATTCGGACAGTCTTTCCACCTGACCGCTCCTCCAACAGAAGGTGAACTGGTCCTAAAGGCGAGGCTCCGAATGTCGGGGTCGCCCGACATCATAGCGGTTCATACTATGCATTTGATGGTAAGCTTGATGGTTCCTAACTATTTTTGCAAGATAGATTCTGTTCAAATCTCGCCTCCTGGCGCGCCTCCTCCCCAAGACGTTACCTATGGAAGCCCGTTTAACATATGGTTGAAGATATCCTGGAATCTTCCGCCGGACTCGGCTATCGGGCTTACGATCTATGATTGGTCCGGCTTGGTGGCGCCGATTGCGTTTGACTACTTCGCGCTGGCCCCGGGTGGCCCCGGTTCAAACGTTAACTCAATCTTTATCGCGGGAGTTCTTATTCCTCCACACAACGGCCCTTGGACGTTGAGGGCCGAAGCAAAGTACATTATTTTCGGTGGCGGCGGGAGTGGCGAGTCACAGTCTACGCCGGTCGGTTACGAGAACGTTTTCTGGGTAAATGTCGTTGGGGCACCGGCAGCAGGGCCCGGCGGGACTTCTGATTGGGCGGTCACGGGGATTTCTACATCTCCAGTTGACCCGTTCTTGGGGACCGATGTGACCTTCTTGGCTCGTGTGGAGGTTTCGACCAGCGATCCGCTCCCCCAGACGGTCACAGTCTCCTACTCACTTGACGGAATTGAGCAGTTGAAAGATTCCGTAACCTACCAGCCTGGAATGGCATTCCTGGCAGTTCCCTCGCCGCTCTGGACGCCCACCGTGGGTCAGCACACGGTCAAGTGGCAAGTAGATCCCGACAAGAACTACAATGACAAGAACTGGGCGAACAATGTGAGGGAGGCCACGTTCACCGTCACGGAAACCCAGCCGCAGCCTCCTCCGCCGCCTCTAGGGGAGGCTCAACCTCCTCCGCCTCCGGCTGGGGAGGCGTTCGACTTCTATGTGACGGCGGTTCCGACGGAGCAGACCGTTCAGAGTCCGGTCACGTACGCCGTGACTGTGGACGTGACGGCCGGGACGCCCCAACCAGTTCAGCTTGACCTGACGGGAGCTCCGCCAGGCGTTTCATACTACTTCAGCCCACCCTCCGGAATTCCCAGCTTCACCTCCACCTTAACCGTAACTACAGCCAGCACTGTGCCAGCGGGTTCGTACCCCCTCACGATTAGCGCTTCAAGCGCAGAGACCGTGCGGTATAAGCCCTTGACACTCAAAGTTGAGAAGTGAGCTATCCACCCACATGTGTCAGTGATAAGAATGTTCAGATTTGAATGGAAAACGGTGAGGCGGCGGTGGATAATGAACTTCGGCGAAGAAGATGGATCATCCGTAGAAAGCTCAAGGGTTGGA
>Ga0315282_10012864_pt1 | contig 12730 bp, 6 predicted proteins | sample YL17G07_20_MG_FD_203693 | JGI IMG/M metagenome (GOLD analysis project Ga0315282, IMG submission 203693) | Sediment microbial communities from Yellowstone Lake, YNP, Wyoming, USA - YL17G07_20 | ecosystem: Environmental > Aquatic > Freshwater > Lake > Sediment | place: USA: Wyoming | collected... | reverse complement strand
ACGGCTGCCGATCTGCCGCCGCCCCGCCTGCCGGCCATTCGCGCTGATTTCTAATGCCCGGGCGCTCAGCCGACTCAGGCGGGCGGTACCGTTGTCTAAAAGGCGTTCACCGCGCTATAGAAATACGCCTGGTCTAGCCCCATCTGGGTGTCAGCCAAGTAGAAAGTAGTAGCGCATGGTCGCCCGCGACCACCCCGAGGTCATGAAGACGCGGCGTCGGAGCGCGGCCGTCCCGGTCGCCCAGCGCGACCGGGCGGGACGCAGACGCCTTCAGCCGCAGGCGTACCTCACGCCAGGTTGTAATTGACGAACAACGGTGAGGACCAGGCGATCATGCCGTCGGTTTGCATCAGCCGCACGTAGTAGTAGTGCTTCCCCCCATCGAACCGCGGATCCTGGAATTCCAACTCAACCCGTTCGCGGCCCGGCTCGAACGACTGTATGACGCTGCTGTCACGGAGGATGTCAATGCGGGCGATGGACGCGGTGCCGCGGGCTGTGATGCGAAGCGGTTCAGCCCGCACCAAGGGAAACGAGTCGCCCATGAGATGGTTTCCCATCCGCACGTCGAGGATAATGTTATCGGTCGCGCCGTAGGTACGCCGCTTCCGGATCGCCGCGATGATTCCCGCGCGGGTTGGATCATCGGTGTAAACCATCGCATAGGAGATGTGCGTGGACGTATGATCGGAGCTGGCAATCACGCCCAGCCGGTGACCTTTGCGCCACGCGCTGGCCACCATCCCCTGCGGCCTGCGCCGGAACATGGCCAGCAGCAGCGCTTCCAGCTTATCGGCAGAGGGCTTCGGAGGCGTGGCTTCGTCCACGGCGATCTGCTCGGCGGTGGCACAGTATAGCGCCCCTATGTCTTCGTAGCTCTGTCGGCATCCCTGGAAGATCTCGACGACCGGCTCCAGTTCGTCATCGTGGTAGCGCCAGTCGGTGCCCATTCCCGTCCCGGTGGTATGGGGGATGGCGATGCCCCCGTGCGCGCGCACTTCCTCGAGCAACAACGCCGTATCGTTCTCGACCAACTGGGGGGTCTCATCGGCGGGCTCGTCTCCCTCGGCGGTGAGCGGAAACGAGTACAGCGAGACGCCGTCCTCGAGAAAGAAGGGCGTCACCCGCGCTTGTCGGCGCTCGGCAAAGAACACGTTGCGGTGGCCGTGCGGGAAGCTGGCGCTTCGTTCATAACCGAACAGGCTGGTGTAGGCGCCCGGGACGTGATGCATGTCGGCCATCTTGGCCGAGAACCACCGCCAGTACGGCCACAAGCCTCCCTGGTGGTCGGTGTCCGCGCCGAAATCCAGCGCCGCGGCGTCGAACATGTAACGGTACATATCCTGAGGCGACCCGTCCTTGAAGCCGCCTCCATCCCAGCTCAGCTCGGTGTGCCGGTGCAAATCTCCGCGGAGCAGGCGCTGCTGCTTACCGCCGGCTGAAGCGCTGTAGTCCCGCATGACGCGTACGTATGCCGCCTCGGCAAGAGCCGCCCGGCTGGGCTGCGCCTGTTCGGCCGGCGCTGCGGCCGGAACAAGCCGCGCGGGCACGGAAGCGGTGGCTGACAGCGATCCCGCGTAGACCTGCTGGCGGATCGGCCGGTGGTAGCAGCTTTCCTTCCGGTTATCGGTGGGCCAGGCAAGCAGCAGTTGATGGCCAGGCCCCAGCGCGGCGCTCATGCGTGTGCTGCACCGGCCCTTGCTGTTCGGCAACGCAAACGGCTGGCGCCAGCGGTCCCCGTCCAGGTGCGTCACCCAGTATTCAAAATAGTGGAACGGCGCCTTCCGCCAGTAATCCCAATAAGCCCGCTTGCCGGAAACCGGCCGCATGGGCGGGCCCGAATGCATCATCATCGCCACGACCCAGACCGACCCCTGGCCGTCGGAAAAGACATGCGAGTTGCGGGTGGGAGCTTCTTTGAAAACCGAGCCAAGGGTCGTGGGCGGTTCCAGGCGGCGGCCGCCCTCGAAGCAGGCAATGCACGGCTCGCGGGTATCTCCGAGCACGTTGCCCGTGCGGCGCTTGTTGACAATCTGCCCCTGGTCCTTCCCCCAGTTTTCCGGCCCCTCTTCCCACGCTACCCAAACTCGGTTAAGGCTGTCGATGGCGAGGGTGGCGCGGGCCTCGAATCGCGGGCTGGCCGCCACCGCGATCTCTTCGCCCTCGGGCCGCCCACCGCGTACCTGCCGCAGGAAGACATCGTAGTTGCCGTTCTTGTAACTGTCGTAAGCGACCCAGACGGTGCCGGTCTGGTCGATGGCCGCGGCCGGTTCCCAATCGTTGGCATCCCGATCGGTGACGCGAATCTCCTCCGACCATTTCCCGCCTTCCAGGATACTGACGAAGATATTGCTGCGGGCAATCGCCGACCCGCCTCTGCCGCGGAAGCCCTGCCAGGCCACTACCGCTCGGCCCTGGCCATCAGACCAAAGGCGGGGATAAATGTCCGGCAGCCGCCCCGCCGAGCTGAGGCGCTGCAAGCTGTCCCAGCGCTGCCGGGCCGGGTCGAATTGGCGGGCATAGATGTCCCAGACGCCTTCCACCTGCTGCGACCATACCACCCAGACGCGGTTCTCGGCGTCGGCGGCAATCTGCGCCAGCCAACTGTCCCCGCTCGTGGCGGGCACCCACTGGATGTTCTGCCACTGGTTGTCTTTGAAGTGCCGGAGCGCGACATCGTCGCGGGCACCGTCGAGACTGAGCCACGCGACCCAGACCGAGCCGTCCGGCGCGGCGGCAATCGCGGGCATGTCGTCCTCGCGCGTTTCATGGCCGACAGCCACCGCGCTGATTCCGTCTCGCGTCGCCTGGGCCGCGGGAAGGCCGCCGGCGAGCAGGGCGGCGCCGCCCGTTGTGCTTCCCAGGAACAATCGCCTCGTGATTTGTTTTCGTTGCACGGCAACGCCTCTCACCTGGATGCATGTGTGAACGCGCCGGCGGCTATTTCCACAACAGCGTGGTTATGGAGAGGGGCAGCAGAGCGACGGTAGTCGACTTGTCGCCCCAGCGTATCACGGCGGATGCCGGCAATTTGCGGCTGTTGACTACCTGCGCCACCAGGTAACCGTCCGGGCGCTTAAAGGCCACCGCCTCGATGTCCTCGGTGCCGCCCGCCGCTTCCACACGCACGGAGCCCGGCCGCACGAACCGGCTGAAATGAGCCAGGTAGTAGTACAACCCGGTGTAGGTAACCTCGCCGGTCTTCCGATTGATAATCACAACCGGGTGCTGTTTGTTGCCTTCATTGTCGCCGTGGATCGGCGAAACCAGTTCCGGTCCGCCCTCTTCGTCGAGGATCATGTTCCAGTAGGTCCAGCCCGAGGCACCGGCCTTCATGTCGCCGATGATCTGCCGTCCCCAGAAGTCACCGTTTTCGAATTCGTAGCGGGGCATCGGCTTGGCCCAGGGCGTTCCCCTGTTCCACAGGCACGCCTCGGTCATCCACAGCGGAAGGTCGGGATACACGCGATGCAATTCGGCGATACTGGCGAACTCGCTGTAGTCGTACCCGTTTTCCCGCGTGGCTGGTACTTGCTGAGGCCTCTTGAAAAACGCGAAGTCATAACCGTGGTAGGGAAGGGTGGCGACGTACTTGCGCGCCTGCGGGTCATCCAGTACAACCGGATACGATTTGCGCGCTCCATTGCGGGTCGGGTTTTCGCTCAGTTGAATCCTGGTTTTGACGTTGTTCTTGACGAAAAGGGGCCCGACGTGGTTCTTGAGCAACTCGCGGATTTTGGGGTACGCGATCTTGGTGTAAACCCCCGGCTCGTTGAACAGGCACAGGTAGTCGACGAAGATGCCGTTCTTTTCGTATTCCTGGAGATAACGGAGGTAGTAAAGCGCCAGCGCGTCGTAGTACTTGGGATTGACGTCCTGGCGCTTGCGGTCATTGAGCTCAACCAGCATCCAGTCGGGCGGGTAATCCATGGGTGCCTGGAGTACAAATTTGCCGTAGCGCTGCGCCCGCTTGATGAAGGTGACCAGTCCGTTCGGGCCGAGATCCCGCTGGATGCTGAAGTGCTCCATTTCCATGTCGCCCGGCGTATCGTTGTACGTGTACCACCCGCCGGCCGACATGAAATCGGTGGCTCCAATCACCGTCTTCATCGCCGAAAAGCCGGCGCCATCCTTAGGGTCGAACAGGGCTTTCAGAACGGCTTCCTGTTTGTCCCGAGGCAGGCTGTTGAGGCAGAGCATTCCCGCCTCCAGGAACGACGCGCCGAAACCGATCATGGTCTGGTCCTTCTCGTTCTCGTCCAGGCGAAAGGTCGCCGTGGCTGCCTGGCCGGTGCCGGCCTGCGCGAACCGCAACGGCTTCTTGGCCGAAAGGCGGTCACCGCCGGACGAGGAGACGTAAACGCTGATCGTCTGCGCCAGCGCAGCGGTCGCCTGCACCAGCATTAGGCAGGCAACGAGCAGCAGCGCGCGTGCCGGAACTGAGTGCCGAGAAATCGATGGTTGCCTGGCGAGGCCTGTCGCCACTCCGAATTGCGTGGTTGCCTGGCGGAGTTTCCAGTAGTTGATCATCATTTCTCTCCGAATCGGGCGACCGCCTTCGCGGAGCTCTTTGCCGAGAATGAAAGGCGGCTGACCGAGCCAGATCACCACAGCGGGGGCTGCTTGTCAAGAGGTTTGTGCTAAAGAGAATAAACTGCGCCACATTTGCCAAGACTGGAAGGGCGTCAAGCGGAAAGCGGCGGCCTGTTGCCAGGAGTGAGCCGAAAATTCCGCTGGCTAGATGCTCCTGCGAAAAAAGTCTTGACATGGAGCGGCCCCCGGTGCTACACATGCCGATGCAGACGGCCTAGCAGGACGATGGCTTGAGCTAGCTGCCTGGGCGCTGAATCGCACCGCCCCTGCGGCTGCCTGCCGGTTGTCTTCCGGAGGTTTCCGGCCATGCAACGAATCCATCTCCATTCCTTTGTTGGGCTGCTGGTTGGGCTTGTCCTTCTGAGCGCCTGGACGGCGGGCGCGCAGATCGTCAAGAGCACAATCGCCGGAACGGTGAGCGACAGCTCAGGTGCCGTAGTGCCGGGAGTTACCGTCACCATCACGAATGTGAAAACCGGCGTCGAGCGGGTCGCGCACACCAATGAGGCGGGCGTCTACACGATGCCCTTCCTCGACTCGGGTGAGTACCGAGTGATGGCCCAACTGGCCGGCTTCAAAACTGCAGTCGAGCCGAAAGCCGTTCTGGACGTGGCCGCCACCTTGCGCGTCAATTTGACCCTACAGGTGGGCCAGACCAGCGAGACTGTCGAAGTGCAGGCGGCCACGCCGCTGGTCGAGACCGACACGACGACTTTGGGAATGGCTATCGAGGCGCAGGACATTGTCAGGCTGCCGTTGCTGGAAGGCAACAGCCAGGAGCTCGCGTTGCTGAGTCCTACCGCTGTCGAACCGCTGGCGTCCAATCCCACGACTCAACTGATGCAAGGCGATAGTGTTGGCAACTACTACCAGGTCGCCGGGCAGCGGGGCGCGCATAATTCCTACACCATCGACGGGGTCGGCGTTCAGCAGCCCTACGTGCAGACGCAGTCCATCATCCCGCCGATCGACACCATTCAGCAGTTCAAGCTGCAGTCACATAATTTTTCCGCCGAATTTGGCCGGGGCAGCGTGCAGTTCACCACCACCACCAAGCCAGGTACCAACGAGTTCCATGGAAGCCTGTACGAGTACCTGCGCAACGACCGGACCGACGCGCTGGGCTATTTCGATCGCGGCATCAAGACGCCTTACCGTCGGAACCGCTATGGTCTAACGCTCGGCGGCCCGGTCATAATCCCCAAGGTCCACAACGGGAAGAACAAGACATTCTTTTTCTATGGATACCAGGGCAACCGCTTTCGGCAAAGCGAAGTGGACTACGGCAACTTTCCGGACCCGCGTTGGCTGACAGGCGATTTTTCGGTTGGTGGGTGGCGCATTATCTACGACCCGAATACGACGCGGGCCGCCGGCGCCAGCTTCTCGCGTGACTCCTTCCCGAACAACCAAATTCCGGACGGCCGGATCAGCAGGTTCGCGCGAGCCGCTGCCAAGTACATTCCTGCGCCGAACGCACCCGGCGTTCGGCCCGGGTCGAATGCCATTGGAACGATCAGGACCATGTCGAACGTCGATTTCTGGACGGCGCGGGTCGACCATTATTTCTCGCAGAAAGATTCTTTCTACGCGCGGTACATGCAGTCGATTGAAGACAGGCTGCAGACGTCGCTGGTTCCACTGTCCGGGCAAACCAATGGCAACTGGGGCCGGAACGCAATGCTGGCTGAAACACACTCATTCTCGGCCAATATCATCAACGAGTTTCGGCTGGGATACAACCGCGGCTGGTACAACATGTTGCAGGAAGGGGGGCTCGGGAAGATCGATTATGCGCAGGATGAGTTCGGCCTAAAAAACCTCAGCGGTAACCCGCTTACCTACGGCATCCCGCGGATCGTCTTTTCAGGCTACCTGACGATGGGCGGATCGGGCAACGCGCCAATATCGCCCCTTTCCAATACCTGGCAGCTTTCCGACAACCTGATCATCAACAAGGGGCGGCATTCGATGAAGGGAGGCGTCGAACTACGCAACGAACGCTTTAACATCATCTATGGGAACAACGTGCGCGGGAATCTGGACTTTAACGGCCAGTTCACAGCCTTCCCCGGCCGCACCAGCACGACCGGCAACCCCTTCGGTGATCTGCTGCTGGGGCTCTCGGACCGGGCATCGGCAATGGGAGGAGGAGCAGAGGGTGTATTTCACGAGACGCTCTACAGCGGCTACTTTCAGGACGACTGGCGCGCCACCCAGAAGCTCAGTCTGAATCTCGGCGTTCGATACGAGTACTATGCTCCCTGGACTGAAGAGAACGGCAAGGCGGTGAGAATCGATCTGGGGGCCCCTGCAGGATCGTGCTTTGGGAACTGTCCGCCACTGCGGATCGTGAAGTCGGAACCCGGCAAGGGTTACTACAACCCGGATCGGAATAACTTCGCTCCGCGAGTCGGACTGGCCTACTCCCCGTTTGGTGGCAACCGGACAGTGATTCGGGCGGCCTACGGCATTTTCTATGCGCCCCCAATTGCCACCCAGCAGGTCAACAACATGCGGAACCCGCCGACCAGTTTCAACTTTGTGAAGATACCGGACCATCCGGTTACCGACATAACCACGACTCAGGTTGACAATCTGTTTCCGCCTCCGGTGTTTAGCCCGGGCGAGGGCTTGACGCTGGAGGGCATACAGAAGGGACAGCGGGACCAAATTATCCAGCAATGGCAGTTGACCCTCCAGCGAGAAGCGCTCTCCAACCTCCTGTTCGAGTTCGGATATGTAGGCTCACATGGCTACAATCTCGAACTGAAACGCGATGTCAACCAGGCGCGCCTGGATCTTCCCGGGCTCACCACTTCGCTCAGCGCGCGACGGCCCTACCCGGCCTACGGCAGGATCAGCACCGCGGAAAACATCGCGCACAACTCCTATCATGCTGGAACCCTGCGGGTGCAGAAGCGGATGCGGGGCGACCTGTCGCTGAACCTGGCATACACATTCTCGAAGACGATTGACAACTACGGAAACCTCAACGACCCGGGCGGCCTGATGCCGCAGAACTCCTATGATCTCAAGGCGGAGAAGGCTCTTTCCTCGATCCACGCGCCGCATCGTCTGACCGCCTCCTATGTCTGGAACATTCCCGTGGGACGCGCCAAAGCCCAGCGCAGACGGTTCCTGTCGAACATGCACCCGATCTTGAACGGCTTCATCGGCGGGTGGCAACTCTCGGGAGTGACCACGTTTCAGTCCGGAACCCCGTTCACGATTCGCTCCAGCTCCGACGCCAGCAACACCGGCCTTACGGGAACCAACGCACAGCGAGTCAACTGGGCCAAGCCGGGGCCGGTCAAGTACGACGACGATCCTCGCACGACCGGTCGCTGGTTCGATTACTCCTACTTCGCGATGCCGGCGTCGGGCACCTTCGGCAACGCAAGTCGGAATGTCGTCATGGGGCCTGGAATCAACAATTGGAATCTGACATTGTCGAAACAGTTCGCGTTGCGCGAGAAAGTCACCCTTTCCATCAGGGGCGAGTCCTATAACGCTTTCCATCACACCCAGTTCTTGGCAGTGGACCGGGACGTGAGTCCGACCCGTGCTTTGAGCCTTCTCGGCCGCGTGCTCAGCGCCCGCGCGCCGCGCCGATCACAGTTTGCTGTTCGCATCGAATTCTAACTCGGTGACCCCGCCGCATGAACAGGCCGCATTGCTCGCACACGATTCTGACCCGGTCTCGCCGGAGCAACCGGTTGAAACTCGGATTGGCAGCACTGCTGCTGCTTTCCTGGTATACGTCAGCAGCAGGACCACAAACGGCGACTGCCGGGTTTCGCGCCGCCTGCGTAAAGGTCGATATCACGCCCGAAACGCCGCAGTGGCTACTCGGTTTTGGCGAACGCCGGTCCGAGGGTGTCCATGACCGCATCTACCACCGCATCGTCGCCATGGACCGCGGACGGAGAGAGTTCTTCCTTATTTCCTCCGACCTGAGCCGTGTTTCTCCTTCTGTCTACGACGAGTTCTGCGAGAAATTGAAGCGAGAAACAGGCATCCAGGCGAGTCAGCTCTGGTGGGCCTCGACCCATACTCATGGCGCTCCGCTAGTCGGTCCGCCCGGACTGACGCTGCTGCTGAACCCGGAGCGGTATCAGCACGAGTTGAACACCCAGTACTCGGCGAAGGTGTTGAGGGCGCTCGAGGGCGGCATCAAACAGGCCCAGTCGAAACTTGAGCCGGCACGCCTCCGGATAGGGGTCGGAACCGCGGAAGCAAACGTGAACCGGCGCGCGAAGGGTCCGGATGGCCAAATCGTGCTGGGCGTGAATCCCGACGGGCCCGTGGACCGCCAACTCGGCTTGCTCAAGCTCGAGCGGCTCGATGGCGCGCCGATTGCGCTCATAGCGAACTACGCCATGCACGGCACCGCAGTCGGCAGCAAGAACAAGTTGATCACCGCCGACGCTGCCGGCGTGGTTTCCGAGTACGTCGAGGAAAAACTCGGCGCCCCGATGCTGTTCCTCAATGGCGCGGCCGGCAACGTGGCCCCCATTCGGAGTCGTCCGGACTTCACTGGAAGCCCGATCCTGGAGTTCAAAGCGTTGCTCGGCGATCCCATTCTGGCCGCCGCACGGTTCCTGGCCGCGCCGCTTCCCAAGATTGTGCTGGAGACCGAAGAAGTCATCGTCGAAACGCCGCGAAAGGCCGGATTTGGCTGGACCGATGACCTCGGCAAATACACCCGGACCGCCAGAGACGGATCGAACATCGTTCGGCTGCCACTGCGATTTCTAAGCATCGGCCCCAACGCTGTTGCCTGGTGTGCGCCCGTGGAGATGTTCAGCGAGATCGCAATGAACGTCAGGAAGCAGTCGCCCTACCAGTACACTTTCTTCTTCGGCTACTGCAACGGCTCATTGCTTTACCTGCCGACGAAGCAGGCGATTCGCGAGGGCGGGTACGAACCACGCACTTCCCCGTTCACCGAACAGGCGGAAGCAGACGTGACCCTGGCGGCGGTCAATTATCTGCGCGGGCACCGCTGACCAGCCCACTCCTTGGGTAGTGGATGGGTAAGCTGAAGGACAAGCCGCTGGCACAGTAGGATCGGATCCTATCGGCTGGCGGTGCCGCGCCGCACGCTCTCTCTATTCTCCAGGCCGGTCGTCAGTGAACACCCACCGGTGTGTATAATTGCTGTGCGCACCAAGCTCCCATCGGCCAGCCGTTTTGGGAGGTTGTGCCGCCAACTGCATCATGAAACAGGCAGACACCGCTGATCTATTACGAAGAATCTACGACGAAGCCCAGATTTCGCGGACCGAGCTTGCTGCTCAGACCGGATTCGCGCCCAGTCACATCGGCGCAATGGTGCGGGATTTGATGAAGCGGGGCAGCCTTCAGGAGTCCGGGTTTGCCCCGTCGAAAGGGGGCAGGCGCCGGGTGCTGCTCCAGATCAATCCTGATCTCGCTCACTTCCTTGGCGTCGACATCGGCACGGCCAACTGCCGCGTAGTCGTGGCAGATTTTCTCGGAAAGATCCTGAGTGCTGAAACCTTTCCAACCGAGGTTGCGGACGACAAGGACTATGTCCTCGACCGCGTTCATGTCGAGATTGCGCGCTTGCTTCGCCAGGACCGCCGCATCAAGGGGATCGGGGTGGCCGCATCGGGTGTCATCGACCGGAACAGCGGGACAGTTCTGTTCTGGCCCAAGGTTAAAGGCTGGAGGAATGTCCCATTGAAAGAGATCATCGAGCGCAAACACTCGCTGCCGGTCGTGGTCGAGGATAGCACCCGCACTATGGCTATTGCCGAGCAACGTTTCGGCCAGGCAAAGGGACTGAAAGATTTCGTGTTCGTAAGCGTCGGCATGGGTGTCGGTGCGGCCATTTTCGTGGACGGACGCCTGTATACCGGAACCAGGGGGCTGGCGGGCGAACTGGGGCACACGACGATCGACGAGACCGGCGAACTCTGCTCGTGCGGGAACAAAGGATGTCTCGAAGTGTTCGCGTCCGGCTGGGCGATCATTCGCAAGGTCCGCATGGGACTCGATCAGGGAGTGAGTTCGAGTATTCGCGACCTGCTGCAGGATCCTAACAGGCTTTCCGTCGAGGTAATCGCCGCCGCCGCCGAACGCGGCGACCGCTTGGCCGAAAGGACCCTCTCGGAAGCCGGCATGCACCTGGGTACCGCGCTGGCGAACATCGTCAACCTGCTGAACCCACAGAAGGTCATATTCGGTGGAGCGGTTGCCGAACACGCCCAACAACTTCTGCTGGAACCGGTGACGCGAGCCATGAAGGCGCGTGCGTTCCAGCACTCGCTCGCGGGTCTGGAGGTGGCCGTTTCTTCGCTCGGCAATGCAGCCGCCGCCCGCGGGGCGACGGCGATCGCGGGAAGGCATTTCCTCGAAGCCGGCCCCACGCCGACGCGCGCGCCCCGCCGGGTCTCGGCCGTCCGCCGCGGATCTTCCTAGCCCGAATTTCTCACACGGGGGCTAGCAAAAAGCCGCCTTTTCTGGCATAAACATTTCTGCAACAAAACGTTACAGCCAAAAGGAAGGCGGCTTTTGCTATGACAGAGTGTAACCAATCTCAGTTCGAATTTGCACCCCATTTGTCGAAGCCGGTGGTAGCCACGTTCGATGGCGGTCGGATAACGTCCGATGGCGGGGCTTTGCTGCTGCGAGAAACAGACCGGCGGCTGAATCTGCTGCCGCGTCTGGCGGCGTGCTTTGATGACTCCCGCAATCCCTGGTTCACTCGATATTCGGTGGAGGAGTTGCTCGGGCAGCGAATATACGGCCTGGCGCTGGGCTACGAAGATTTGAACGATCACGACCAGTTGCGGAACGACCCGCTGCTGGGCATTCTGGCGGGCAAGCGCGAGGCGGGCGAGGAGCCGCTGGCGGGCAAGAGCACGTTGAACCGTTTGGAACTGAGCACGGAGAAACCGGATCGCTACAAGAAGATCAGCTGCCAGCCGGCGAAGGTGGACAAGTTGTTCGTCCAGGTGTTTATCGAAGATCACAGCGCGCCGCCCGAGTGTGTGGTGCTGGACCTGGATGTAACCGATCTTCCGTTGCACGGGGAGCAGGAGGGACGATTCTTCCACGGCTATTACGACAGCTACTGTTATCTGCCGCTGTACATTTTCTGCGGCGAGCACCTGTTGTGCGCGCGGTTGCGGACGGCGGACCACGATGGGTCGGCGGGCAGCTTGAAGGAGATCAAGCGGATCGTGCGCCAACTGCGGAAAGCCTGGCCCGGGGTGTGGATCATCCTGCGTGCCGACAGTGGCTTTTGTCGAGATGAGCTGATGAGTTGGTGCGAGCGGAAGGGCGTGGATTACGTCTTCGGATTGGCGCGCAACGAGCGGTTGCGGAGGATGATCGAGCCGCAGATGGTAACGGCGGCCCTGCTGGAGGCAGAAACCGGCAGGCCGGCGCGGGTGTTCACGGAGTTTTCCTACAAGACGACGACCGGTAGCTGGAGCCGGGAGCGGCGGGTGGTGGCCAAGGCCGAACATCTGCAGGACAAGGAAAATGCGCGTTACGTAGTGACCTCGCTGAGTGCGGCCCAGTGGCCCGCCCAGAAGTTGTATGAGGTGCAGTACTGCGCGCGCGGAGAGATGGAAAACCGGATCAAGGAGCAGATGTCACTGTTTGCCGATCGGGTCAGTACCGAGCACCTGCGGAGCAACCAGCTTCGCGTGTATCTGTCGGCGATGGCCTACGTGCTCTTGCACGGACTGCGCCGGTTGGGATTGAAAGGCACCGAGTGGGCCCACGCCCAGGTGGGCACCATTCGCTTGCGACTGCTCAAGATCGGAGCGCAGGTTCGGGTGACGGCGCGGAAGGTGTGGGTTTCGCTGGCCAGCGGGTTCCCTTGGCGCACGATGTTCGCGCAGGTCTGGACCAACCTCCGCTGCTGACGCAGCAAGGCTGTCGCAACAAAATTCCTGACCCAAAAAGAAGGCGTCGGGCGGAGTGTCGCCACCACCTGCGTCTACGCGCTGCCCAAGCCCATCCTACGAAGCGACCCGGCGCTCCGCGCAAGCAAAAATCCGCTCAAATGAGAGCTGGCAGTCTGGTATCGGCTATCTGACCCGACATCGCGCTGCCAACCGGCTGCTCTCGCCGCCTTGTGAGAAATCCGGGCTAGCCC
>Ga0315282_10012863_pt1 | contig 12730 bp, 12 predicted proteins | sample YL17G07_20_MG_FD_203693 | JGI IMG/M metagenome (GOLD analysis project Ga0315282, IMG submission 203693) | Sediment microbial communities from Yellowstone Lake, YNP, Wyoming, USA - YL17G07_20 | ecosystem: Environmental > Aquatic > Freshwater > Lake > Sediment | place: USA: Wyoming | collected... | reverse complement strand
GCGACATCTGTCCCCCGACTCCACGGTTCCCCATCACCGGACCGGTGGTTTGGACCGTGGCTTCGGCGCCGGCAGGACGTTCTCGAGCAGCCACAATTCCGCCGGGCGAGAATCAGTTGACGCGAACGCCAGGCGCTTCCCGTCAGGATGCATCGAAAACAAGCGCATTCTCGGCATGGTGAGAGCGATCTTGCCGAGAGCGCCGCCCTCGACCGGGGCGCGCCACAATTCCCAATCCCCCGCTTGTTTGTTCGAGGTACTGAAGATCACGTACCGGCCGTCTGCGGATAGCGCGAAGTCGAGGATTGGGCGCCCGCCAGCGGGCTGAAACACCTCGCGCAGGTCCTGGCCGCTCTCGCTCATCACCAGCAGACGTTCCCCGGGTGAGCGGCGGGAGAGCACGGCGATGCGCTGTCCGTCGGAGGACAGTCGCATCGACATGTGCCCAGGTGGGTTGTCCCGAAAGATCTCACGTTCTGCCCCCGTAGGCAGTGACTGGGCCATCAGGGTCCAACCAGCATCAACGGGCGATTTCGGCCAGCCGGTGCGCATGAAGAACAGCGTCGAGCCATCGACGGACTGCGGATCGACGCCCTGGGCCGTCGCTACTTCCGAGGTTTCACCTGTTTGCGCGTCGATGCGGTACAGGCGCTGCGCGCTCTGCCCGGCCTGAGATTGTGCGGCAATGCTGGACGCCAGAAGCGAGCGGCTGTCCGTGGACCAGTGCATCCGGAAGATGGATACGATGCCCGCCGGCAGCGAGTAACGGGAGACGAATGGTTGGATCCGATTGACTGCCGCACCGGCGAGGTCGGAGCCGCCACCTGGATATTCCGGTCATCGTGATCACTGATTCTGGTGATCGTGATCACGGTTTCTGGCGATGATGATCATCGACATCTTGGTCCGCTGATCACCCATCGGAGCGAAGCGACGTCAAGCCATTGACGTTCAGGACACCTCCGTTCCAATCCAATCCGGTTACCGCGATCATGATCGTCGTGCCGATGTCGATCGGCGATTCCGACGGTGATTGCGGTCTGGTCGGAGCGAAGCGACGAATCGTATCTTACCGGTCTTCCTTCACACACGATAGGGGCCTGTGGAGCCTGTGGGCGGCGACCGGCCACGGTGCCAGTCCGAAGCCTCCCGATTATCCGGGCGCCGTCCAAGGCCCGGTGGGCCACGCGCCGCCCAGGAGCCGCCAGTGCGGTACCGATGTGACTGCGCGTGGTCCACAGGGCCGGCAGGATCCATAGGCCGGGTCTGACCTCACGCCATCCGCGATCGTCAGCCGGAGCGAAGCGACGAGTCGTGCACGCTGGTCGAGTCGGCCGCGTTGCATCACTGCTCGGCATCTGTCCCGTCTTACCGCCGCCGTGACGGACTGCGCGCCTTCCGATCCTCCTGACCCGCCTCGGCCTCTGCCGAGGACGTCGGATGCGGATTCCGAATCGATGGTCCCGTCAATTCGATGCGATGGGCGCACTGCAGCAGCCGATCGCGGATCGCATCGGCGAGCGTCGGCTCGCCGATCGCCTGGTGCCACGCGTCGGTCGGCAGTTGGCTGGCAATCAAGGTCGAGGCGCGCTCGCTGCGGTCTTCGATCACCTCGAGCAGATCCCGTCGTTCACTGTCGGCGAGCGGCGCCAGCAGCCAATCGTCCAGCGCCAGCAGATCGATCTTCGCCAGGCGCGCCAGCAGCCGCGTGTACGACCCGTCGCCGCGACTGACCGCGAGGTCATGCAGGAGCCGCGGCACGCGGAGATAGAGCGCCGCGAAGCCGCGACGACACGCGCTCTCGACACACGCCGAGGCGATGTAGCTCTTGCCGACCCCCGTCGGGCCGATCACCACGACGTTCTCGTGCGTACCGATCCAGGCGCCCGTGGCGAGCGCCAGCATCACCGGACGATTCAGCCCGCGTGGCTTCTCGTAGTCCAGATCCTCCAGCGACGCCGGATAGCGCACGTGCGCCTGCTTCAGGCGACGCGTCAGCGCCCGCTGGGCCCGGGCCGTGCACTCGACGTCCACGAGCAGGCCGAGGCGTTCCTCGAAATCCATGGCGGCATACTGACTCGAGGCCCGCTGTCGCTCGAGCGCCTCCGCGATGGCAAACAGCTTCAAGTCCTTCAGCTTGTCGATCGTCACGTGGGTCAGCATGCGCCCTCCTTCCGCCGGTAGTAGGCGCCGCCGCGGACGTTGGCGTGGAACGGCAGGACGCGCGTCGTGTCGGCTCCCTCAGGCACGGGCACGCGGTCTTGGCCACTGTGCAGGATGTTTTCGATGACCTTGAAGCTGTAGGCGCCCAACCGCTCCGCGCGCAGGCACGCCGCTTCGAGGCGATCGGCGCCGAGCTGACGACCGAGCCGCATCAAGCCCAAGGCCGCGCGGAAGCCCTGCTCGGGATGCGCGCGGCGTGCCATGATCTCCGCCACCACGCGCGCGGTCATGCGCACCTCGACCTGCTCGTGCAGGAGCGTATACGGCACGCTGTAGAAATTGTGGTCCACCTCGACGTGATAGTCCGGTCCCACGCGACACAGCTTCCACTCCGCCAGTTCAAAGCGCGTCGACGGCAGGGGACGAAGCGCCGGCCGATCGAGGCGTTCATAGAGCGCCTGACGGCTCACGCCCAGCCGCTTCATCGGCCGGTCGTTGATCGCGCGCACACGGTCGCGAATCGCGTCGTTCAGCTCGACCAAATCAAAGAAGGTCCGATGGCGCAACGCGGCGAGCACCCAGCGCTCGGCCAGGAGCACGCCGATCTCGGCCAGGGCTTTGTCTTGCGGATGGCGAATGCGCCCCGGGATCACCACCGCGCCATAGTGGTGCGCCAAGTCCTCGTACGTGCGATTGATCTGGGGCTCGTAGCGATCGGGCCGCACCACCGCACTGCGCAGATTGTCCGGGACCCAAATGGCCGGCGTACCCTGAAACGCGTCGAGCATGTGCACGTGCGCCGTCACCCACGACGCGAGATCCTGCCCGCGCGTCGCTTCCGCATACAGCAGACCGCTCGCGCCCAGCACCCCGACAAAGAGCTCCACCGTCACGACCTCGCCCGTCTCGCGGTCCACGTACTGTGGCCGCTGCCCCGCGAAGTCGACGAAGAGCTTCTCGCCGGCCCGATGCACTTGCCGCATCGACGGCTTCAGCCGGCGCGCCCAGCGCCGATACCCGTGACAGTACTGGCTGTAGCTGTACCCGGTCGGGTGCGCGGCGCGATACTCGTTCCACAGCAGTTGCAGCGTCACCCCGGGGCGCATCAGCTCCTGATGCATCGCGAGGAAGTCCGGCAGCGGGCGTGACCGATCGACCACCCACGGACGCCGAAACAGCCGCGTTTCCAGCGTCGCGTCGTCCAACTCCGCCGGCAGCGGCCACCGATACCCGGCCGCCTCCGCGCGCTCCAAGTACAACGACACCGTACTCGAGGCGATCCCGCAGGCCTCGCCGACCGCCCGGTGGGACAATCCCACTTCCTGTTTCAGCCGAAGGATTTCTCGCAGTTGTCTCATCTGCAGCCTCCTGGTGGGCATGCCGCCCTCCTTTGTTGAAGGGCGTAGCATGCGACAGAGGCTCCGGATGGGGAGATCAGCCGCCTGGACGACCGGGCGAGCGTTCACGATCGGAATCCGTGATCGACACCAGAATCCCCGATCACGATCGCCGCACCGGTGATCATGATCACCAGGCCGGTGATCATGATCGCCAGAATGATCTCGAACGTCAGAAATCCGATGCCGACCTGGAGAAGGCGGGAAGGCCCGTGATCATCATCGGCACGATGATCATGATCAATCAGAAAGTGCGATCACGATGGACCGGCGCCGTCACCTGTACGAGCAGGCTCTTGCCATCTGAGGACCAGTCGAGAACGTCGTCGAATCGCATGGGAGGATCGAGCACAATCGTGCGCGACGAGGCATCATCCACACGCGTGACGCGCAGTTCGAAAACCCGTGCTTCGGAACCGGGGTACCACCCATACGCCAGTCGCGTCCCATCCGGCGACCAGGCGCCCGGGGACCATCCCATGCCACAGGGCTTCGGGCGGCACGTGCTCACGTCGGTAAGGGCCGCGCACTCTTCCGGTGTCCAACTCGCGCACGCTCAAATTGCCCGCGTCATCCTCGAAAGCCAGATGTCTTCCCGTGGGCGAGGCGATTGCGTCAGCAAGACTGTGCCCGGTCGCGAGCCTTCGAAGCATCGGCTCCGTGGAAACTGCCGCTGTTGGCCGGTTTGTCAACGCCGCCAGCCGCGCGCGCGCCTGGCTCGCGATGTCCGCCTGGTCGCCGAACTCACGCACGACCGCGTCGTACTCCTTCCTTGCCTCGACCTTCCCGAGCTTCTCGTAGCAGAGGCCGATACGGAGGTGCGCCAGCGCCGCCCGCGTGACGCGCGGCGTGCTGAGCACCTTCTTGTAGGTGGCGATCGCCGCCTCCGGGTCGCCCTGCACCTCGTCCTGGTATTGCGCGGCTCCTATCAGGGCGTCGACGGACGACCGCTGCGCCGCGGGCGCCGGCTGCTTCTGGCCCTGCGCGGAAACCAGCAGGCCGCCGAGCGTCACCGCCACTGCGAACGCCAACCACCGCAGGTATCGTCGCATTCGCATCGCTTCTTCTCCTGTCCGCACGGAGCCTACCGCGTCCACCGTCCCCGTGCGTCAAGAGTCAGTCAAGATTGAACCGATAGCCGAAGTCGTGCCCGCCGACCGCGCGATTTGCAGACCGCGATTTGCAGACCGGGAGTCGTTATCGTTCGGAGCGTACGTGCGTGCCGCCGCAAGTGACAGCCGGTCAGCGAGAAAGCCGATTTGCAGACCGGGAGTCGTTATCGCTCGAACCGAGGCCGCGCACGCCGACCACGATGCGCGGGTGGGACGGATCGTGTTCAACCTTCGCCCGCAGGTTGTTCACGTGGGTGTAGACGACGCGGTCGGTCAGGAAGATGTCGCGGCCCCAGACGCGGTGCAGCAGATCGTCGATGCTCACCACTTCGCCGCGGCGTTCGTAGAGTGCCTTCAGGATCTTGAACTCGGTTGGCGTCAGCGCCAGCCGCGTCGCGCCGCGCCGCGCCTCGAACCTGCGGAAATCGATCCGCAGGTCGCCGTGCTGCCACGTCTGCTCCGCCGCCCCGTTCTCGTCGCCCGCGCGGCGCAGCACCGCCCTCACGCGCGCCAGCAGCTCGCGCGGGCTGAACGGCTTGGTGACGTAATCGTCCGCGCCGATCTCCAGGCCGCGCACCTTGTCGACCTCCTGGCCCTTCGCCGTCAGCAGGATGATCCCTGTCGCGATCCCGTGCGTGCGCAGCGCGCGGCACACCTCGAAGCCGTCGCGCCGGGGGAGCATGATGTCGAGCGGGATCAGGTCGTAGGCGCCATCGCGCGCTCTGGCCTCCGCGCTGACGCCGTCGGCGACGACGTCCACCGCGTAGCCTTCCAGCTCGAGGTCGTCCTTCAGGCCTTCGGCGATCATCGGTTCGTCTTCGACGACCAGGATCCGAATCACGATCGAGCCGCCTGTTCTGCGGCGGGCAGACGAAGTGTGAACGTCGTGCCCCGGCCGGGCACGCTTTCGACTTCGACCGTCCCGTGATGAGCCGCAACGGCGTGCCGGACGAGGCTGAGCCCAAGGCCGGCGCCCTTGACGAGGTCCACCACCTCGCTGCCCCGGAAGAAACGCTCGAAGATCCGCTTCTGTTCCGGGACCGGAATCCCGACGCCCTCGTCGCGGATGCGAATGACCACGGACCCGCCGTGCGAGTCGGCGTCGAGCCATACGCGGTCGCTCGCGGGCGAGTACTTCAGACCGTTGTCCAGGAGGTTCTGGATCGCCCGGCCCAGTGCCTGGCGGTCGCCCACGAGCGGCGGCAGTTGGTCCGGAACCGTCGCGACGACCGTCTTCCCCTCGGGCGCAATCGTTTGAAAGTCGTCTGCAATCGCGCACAGCCAGGGCGTGGTGTCGATCCTCGCACGCTGGTACTGCTGGCGCCCTTCCTCGATGCGCGCGAAATCGAGCACGTTCTCGACCAGGTGCGTGAGCCGTTCGCTGGCGCCAGGATCCGCGCGTAGTAGTGGCGCCGCCGATCGTCACCGCCGACGCGATCGTTCAGCAGCATTTCCGCGAACTGCCGGATGCCGGTGAGCGGCGTGCGGAACTCGTGCGAGACCGCCGAGACGAACTGCGATTTCAGCCGCGCGACTTCGAGCTCCCTGCTCACCGTGCGAAGCGTCAGGACGGCGGCGACTCCCAGGGAGGCCGCCATGACGACCAGCATGGCCAGATAGAGATGCTGCCGCCGGCGCACCTCGCCATACAACGCGTCGGGGTGACGCGGCCACACCTCCAGCCGCCACACGGCCTCATCGTCCTGCAACGTCCGGCTGGCACGGAGCGGGTTCGAGGCCGGCGACGCCAGGGGTTGCGCGGCCGATGCGAACGGTGTGCGGCCGTCCGGCGCGACGAGCGCCCCGTCGATGTCTTCGCGCCTGGCGGATGCAAACACGGACGGCCAGACGCTGCGCGCCAGGAATGCCTGCGAGAGCAGCAAGACGATGGTCCGCGGCGGCGGACGCGTCGAGCGCCAGAAGACGAGACGTGTGGCGCCGGTGGCAGTGACCGCGCGATGCCCGAATTCGGCGAGGGGCGAGGTGGCGCGCAGCTGCGACGGCGCGACATCGACCGCCTCTGTCAGCAGTCGTTTCTGGTCCTCCCGGCCAATCAGCCCGCGCACCTCGGGCGTGCGATCGCCCGCGGCGTTCACCCCTTCGCGCAAGCGCAACGAGTACAGCGCGTACCACTGCTTGTCCAGCGACCAGCGCCCCTCGACAAGATCGCGATACAGGGCGGCAGCGCACGGCCGTGCCCGACCCGATCCGCCTCCATCGTCCGGTATTCACAATTCGACGGCGGCCACGAGATCCGCCGGGGCACCGCCGACGCGCACGGCTGCGAGGCGTTCGAGATCCTGGTAGGCGGCGCGCGCCTGGTCCCGCTGTCCGGCCTTGCGACAGGTCCTCGCCAGCCGCAGCAACACTTCAGCCCGCGCGGTTTTGTCGCTCGTCGCGGGCAGGCGTCGATAAGCGGCAATCGCGCGTGGGAAGTCGTGCTGCTGCAGTTCGAGCCGCTCGGCCGCAAGCATCGAAGGAAGGCGCGCCGCATCGACCCGGCCCTCGAAGCCAGCCGCCTCACCCGGCTCCCATAGCAGTGCGTGCTCGGGGAAGGCCTGGATCCGTTCGACGTCGATTGAAAGGAATACGGATTCCGACCCAGGTTTGAGGGTTTCGCGAAGCTGCTGCTGCAGGCGTTCAGCCGACGCGGCGCCGGGCGGCGCTTGCGCGACCGCGCTTTCCCAGCGTTGCAGCTCGCGCTGCAGTTGGGCGGCCGCGCGATCCGCGGCGCGATCGAGCCGTTCGCGGACCTGGCTGTCGGCCAGCCGCCTGTCCTGGGCAAGCGTGCGGACGCCAAGGGCGGCAAGCAGGAGAGCGGGCAGCAGGACGGCGATGCCGAGCAAGACCACCAGGCGGGTCACGTCGCGCGGCAGTTTACAGCAGCCAATGTGGGCTTGCGACTACCAAACATCGCGGCGATGAATCTTGACCGAATCTTGAATCGAGCCTGTACGCACGAAAGGCGGCTCGTGGCCGCCTTTCGTGCACGGTCGTCCGTAGGCCCCGGGCTTCAGCCACACCTACGCTTCTTCTGTTACCAGCTCCCTGTCCACCGCCTCCGGGTCCGGCTCCGGCCCCACTGGCAGCTTGCCGATCGACCCGGAAGAAGACGCTGGGCGGACGCGGGCGCTACGACTCGAACGGATTCCTCACCGTCACGCCTTCGAAGGCTTGTCCCGCATTCAGGTCCTCCGACCAGACGATGTCGCACGTCATCGCGGCGGCGCTGTGCAGGACCATCGCGTCCCAGAACGCGATCTGCGCGCGCCGATGAAGCGCAATCGCCGCCAGCACATCGTCCGCATCCGGCGTGAAGACCGCCCAGTTCGTCAGATCGCGCACCAGCGATTCCGCTGCCGCGCTCTCCACCGGGTGAGGAACCTTTCGCGTGACGGCCACGAAGAACTCCTGGAGTACTTGCACGCTGAGGCACCCGAGGCCGCTGCCCCAGAGCCGTTCGAGGAGCGACGCCGCCTGTGCCTGCTTCGCCCCGGCCGACCGGTCGTGTGCGTACACCAGCACGTTGGTGTCGACGAACTCCCGGCGCCCCTCATCGCTCATGGAGGTCCTCCCGCCGCCATCTTGCGCGACCGGCGGTCCCCAGATCGGCGGGATTCTTCAGGCGTCCCAGGGCACGTTTGCGCGCGGCCGACAGACGCCGCCGCCGGGTGGCCAGATCACGCAGGAGCGTGGCGACCAGCGCCGAGATCGACGTGCCCTGCTCCGCGGCCAGCACCTTCGCCTCGCGCAGGAGCTCGGGAGGCAGCGCCAGGGTGATATTGCGGGTGTCCATCCGGATCCCTCCACACATCCTAGTGTAGCACGTACTTATGTGAAGGCCGCAGCTGTCCACCCGTCGCACCGCTTGGGGCTGGTATCGGTCGCTGAGGAGCTCCTCCCGGATGCGCGCCCAGTGCTGTCGGCAGAATGGCAGCAGGTCGTCGACGGCCATCTGCGCGGCGACAATTAGATCTGCGGCGGCAGATCTCCTAAGGAACAACGGATGTCGGAACGAGCTTGAACCCGAGCGCAGCGGCCTGAGCATGCAGCCGCTTCTGGACGCGGTCGCGATGACTGGCCTCGTACCTGAGGAAGACGGACTCGTCGTACGACTGGCCGGTCTCGATCAAGTGATACACCACGCGAGCCAGTTTGTGGGCGGTGGCCGTAATCGCCTTGGGGCCTCCCAGCTTCGCGCGCATCCGTCGATAGTAGCCGCCGAGTGCGGCGCGACTGCCTTGCACGGCCTGGGCCGACATGCGCAGGGCCAACGCCGCGCGGTTCTTCACCCGCCGTGTCTTGACGCTCAGGATCTTCCCGCCACTGATGCGGTTGTCTGGGCACAGCCCCAACCAGGACGCGAAGGCCTCGGGAGTCGGGAATCTCGAGAGATCGGGGCCGACCTCGGCGAGCAGCGTGTGGGCGGTGAGCACGTTGATCCCGGGCACGGTCGTCAAGTCTACGCCGAAGATCCGGTGCAGATGGGCGCGTAGGTCGAAGTCTGGCTCGTTGCCGCGCGGCTTCCGCCGGGCAGTGGGAGCCGACGGTGCGACGACGCCGGGCTTGGCAGCGGGAAGCGCGGCGAGATGTCGTTCGATCTCCACATCGCAGTCGGCCACGAGCTGTTGATAATACCGATAGGCGCTCAACGACTGGCGGAGCGTAAAGACATGCTCCGGTCGGTAGTCTCCGACGAGGGCCTTCCTGATGGTCTCTTCCGACGCATGGACGCGCCAGTTGCGCAGGCCCGCGAGCGTGGTCGCGTCTCGTTCACCGGCGAGGTTCGCGTCGATGATCGCGAGTCCGGTCAGCCCCGTGATATCGCTGATGACGTGATGCAGTTGCAGGTTCATCTGGTCCAACGCCTTCTGCATGCGCTGGACGTGCGCAGCGGCCGCCTGGATCAGGCTCTCGCGATGCCGGAGCAGGGAGCGCAGCCCGCAGATGGTCTGAGCCGGCCGAAACGAGGCGGTCAGCAGGCCGACCGCATGCAGGTACTGCAGCCATTGACAGTCGGCGATGTCCGTCTTTCGGCCGGGCACATGCTTCACGTGGCGCGCGTTGACGAGGCACACCTCGAATCCGCGCGTCTCGAGGATTTGGAACAGGGGAATCCAGAACACGCTGGTGGACTCCATCGCCACCGTTCGGACCCCGCAGGCTTGCAGCCAGTCTGCCAGCGCGTAGAGATCTTGCGTGAACGTCTGGAATTCCCGGACCGGTTGGGAATCGCGTTCGGCGGCGACCGCCACGTGGATGCGGCGGGCGCCAATGTCGATGCCCGCCGCGTCGGGGCGGACGGTAGCCCGGCGCTGGCGAACAGGTTTCCGAGCGGCACGCTTGGGTCGCATCTGGCCTCCTGTGAAGAAACGCCAGCGAACGGCCCGGGTCTTGCAAAATGTGAGTCTCCTAAACGGGATCGTGAGGCTGTCGCCTCACGTCACCACTGAATGCAGCACAGAACCCAGCACCAGGCTAATTGACGGGCTCGATTGGAGCTCCATTGATTTGGCGGCGGATTGCTGCCGCTCGCCGGCGCCCAGTCCTACGTCAGGAGCAGTTCCTTCCTGAACGCATCGCCGGCCCGACGCGGGGCTAATTGTCGCCGCTCATGTGGCCATCGTCGCCTCCTCCCCAAACGGTTCTACACCACGCCGTGCCGTGGGACAAGCAGCTTCGCGCGGCTTTCCGACACCTCGGCTGCGATTGAGTCCCCGCCGTACATAGCTGAGGGGCGGCTCCCCGCCGCCCCTCGCATCTGCTTCGGTAGGGCAAGGCTCTAGCCTTGCCGTGTGCGCCTTCGAAAGGCTTCAGTCTTGCCGCTCCCGGTCCCCCCTCGCCTCTCAGCTCGCCGTCGATCGCGTTGAGACCGGCTCCGGTCCCTGGGGCGCTCGCCCGCCGCCAGTCCCCCACCGGCCTCAGCGCGGTCGCCGAAATCGAATGCCCATCCGGGCCGAGGCAGTCCGGGAGAAGCGGCCAAGACACTCCCGGACTGGTTTTTGACCCCGCGTTGAACTGGAGGATCAGATCGAGGTCTCCGTCCCCGTCCACATCTTCTGTCGCGACGTGCACCGGGGCTGCACCTGCGCCGTTCGCGCCAAAGAAGATCGCGGTCGGATCGACGGCGGCGATGTCGAAGGCCGGCATCGTCAGGATAGCTACGGCGATCTTCCCCTTCTGGCGAGGGTTGATGCTGTTGGGGAACTCTCCAGGCTTGATATCAATCGCCACGGTCTTCATCTCCCATCCGTTGGCGTCGGTGAATGGATAGAAATCGAAGTCGGCAGCAGGGTGGGGTACGAGCGTGTCGCCGATGCCATCCCACGCGATGGCATGCTTGCCCGTGCCGCTTCCGTCGTCCAAGCCGGTGTAATCACTCCAGAAGTTGCCTTCGAGAGTTTCTGGATCGTACCAGTGGTTCCTGGCCGGGTTGACATCCGCGGCCTGTGGTATCCCGTTGCCGATTATGTTGTTGTGATAGATGGCGTTCTCCGCACAGTGTTCCCCGTCGACGTGTTCTGGCTCAGCACGACGCCTGGCTGTCCGTTGTAGCCCACGTTGTTGTCTCTAACCGAGTTCCCGTTGCTGCCCGCCAGGACTAGGCCACTGCGAGCGTTGTTGTTCGTAGTGTTCTTCGTGATGGTGTTGTTTGCACCCTCCTGCAGTTCGATGCCGCGGGGACCTGAATTCACGATGTTGTCGGCAACGGTCACACCGGCACACGGCAACCACGAGAGCGGGAATCGAGTCCGGGACTCGTTTCACGATCCGTTTGCAGTGCGCCCACTCCACGACGGCAGTCCTGACCGCGGTCGCGTGCCGCGCACTGACAGTGCGCGGCCATGGTGAGCAACAAGCGTCGAAATGGAAGTGGATTGCGGGTGGAGCGCGAAGATTATAGCCGAGGCAGGTGTTGAGAGCCAGCTATCCGGGACTCGTCGTTTCGCGCGCGGCGTGGGCGAGCGGGGCGATGTGTGGAACTCGCGCGAGCGCACCCGCGCGCGCCGGCAACTGCCAAGCAGACAACAAGAAGCGAGCAATGGAGTCCGGGAGTGTTCACCACGGCTCGCTGACGAAAGGGGCGTGGCGGGCGACCGCCTGCGCGCACACGCGGCGCCTGGTCCTGCCGTCACGAATGGCGAGGATACGGCTCCATTCGTCCGCCGGCGGTTTCGGGATGGGCCACTCGTGCAGAAGCGGACGTTGTCCGGCAGGCGGCTGCTCCGACGCGCTCGACCAGGGCCAGTCTTCGGAGCGGTTGACCATGCCGGCGACAAGCGGGTTGCATCCGACGTAAGCGCACACCGTGTAGAGGCTCGTGCCGGTTGCGATCACCGAGTCCTTGAACCGCCCCTGATAGACAGGTCCGGTACCTCGTGTGCCGTGCACTCGCTCCCAGCGAACAGCATGGGTCAGCGTGAACCAATACAGAAATTTCGTGCGCTCTCCGGCTTCACACGGCCAGACGACCAGGTGCCAGTGGTTCGGCATGGCGCAATAGGCAAGGATCCGCATCGGGAACTTCGCCTGCGCCTCGACCACGAGAGCAAGGAAGGCCAGGTAGTCTTGTGGCGTGGAGAACAGCGTCGCGCGGCGGACGGCGCGGTTCCACACGTGGAACACCATGCCGCCGTGATCTGGCGTTCGTCGTCTTGGCATGACGGTGGTCATTGCACGAGCTCTGCCGTTCGCGTTGGGCCACGAGACCCGTGCTATCTCGACGATTGGCGGCCGGCACGCCCCGAGGGGTTGCAGGAGCAGCGATGTGCTGCGAGCGAGAACGTGGCGAGAATTGAAACGAAGTCGAATCGGAGCAACCCGACCGACGGACACCCAGAGCCGATCCGCGCAACAACCGCGAAACAAGTCCGGACCGCGAAACAAGTCCGGGACTGGTTTTCCATCTCCGGCGCCTACAGACGGAAAGCGCGGGCCGCGCGTTTCGTTCCGAACGTACCCGCCGCCGCCCGCAACTGCAACGCCGGAAGAGACAAGCGCGAAAACCAGTCCGGGAGTGGTTTTCGGGTGTGGTTTTCGGGTCTTACCGCCACGCCC
>Ga0315282_10012862_pt1 | contig 12730 bp, 16 predicted proteins | sample YL17G07_20_MG_FD_203693 | JGI IMG/M metagenome (GOLD analysis project Ga0315282, IMG submission 203693) | Sediment microbial communities from Yellowstone Lake, YNP, Wyoming, USA - YL17G07_20 | ecosystem: Environmental > Aquatic > Freshwater > Lake > Sediment | place: USA: Wyoming | collected... | reverse complement strand
GTGAAGAATCTAATGATTTCAACTCAATCGATCATAGAGATTCTTCGGCTGTCGCCTCAGAATGACATTATGACGCAGCCTCTCAAGAGGGAGGAGGGTTCTCCTTCCTTTTCAATATGTTCCAAAGCGTTTTTTTATAAAACTTTTGATAATATCTTCCGAATTTCTCTTCGGGTTTACCCTGATGTTACCTAAAACTTTGACTGAGCGGACACGGGCAAGCCGTTCAGCTTGCCCATGCCCGGCTTTGCAACTTGTGAGTTTTAAGTTTTATGATGCGCCCTTCAGGAGGCCCAAACGGTTGCCTGTTATATTGAAAAGATCGATATCGGACGCATACTTCCCATAATCCTTCTTAAATTTAGCCCAGGATTCCAAAATGTCGGCAGCAATCTTATCCGTCTTGGCTTTCTCATAGTAGTAATCTGCGGCCGCCTCGTCAAAAACTTTAACTATCTTTTCCGGTAAGATAAAAACCTGGTTTTTCTTCTCCTCCACGGCCTTCTTCAATATCAGCGTATCCTGCTCGATTCCCCAGGAGATTGAACGCAACACAATGTCTCTGCTTGCCCTTTCAATCGCCTTCTTTATGTCGGGAGGAAGTTTATTCCACTTCTCAAGGTTCACGGCCCACAGGATCATGGAGGAAGGAGCTTTGAGCGGGTGTATATAGATATACTTGGTCACATCTTGAAATCCGATGGGATAGGTGCAGTTGATGCTTGAGTACTCCATGGCATCAATCACCTTTCTTTCTACTGCCGGGACGATTTCCGGTTCGGGAAGCACCACGACAGACATCCCCATCTTCTGGAGAACCTCACCCCTAATTCCAGCGGACCGCATCTTCATGCCCTTGATGTCCTCTATGGAATTGATCTTTTTGTTTGAAAACAACCAGATTTCCGCGGTGGCCGCCTGCGAGTAAAGGGGATGGGCATTGTATTTTTTGTGCATAATATCTTCGAACAATTCCTTGCCCCCTCCATTGTAATACCAGATGACCTTTTCGATGGGACTTTGAGCTCCTGGCGCATCACAATACAATTGAGCGCCATAGGCCTTTGACTTACAGAGACAGGGGCAGCCCATACCGAAGTCAATGATGCCTTGACCGGCCGCATCAAATACCTGCCCTGCCGGGACGAGTTCACCTGCCTGGTGGACATCGCACTTGACACGACCATTCGTGTATTTATCGATCATGAAGGCGAAATCTTCTGACTGTTCATAGAACCTGTTCCCACGGCTACAAAAAGTCTGCCCCTTCCATTTCCATGTCTCTTCTGCGGAGTGAGCGAGTCGGGTCCCCGACATGACTGCTCCTGCCGCAACAGCGCTTATTCCAGCACCCTTCAAAAATTCTCTTCTTGTCTTTTTCATTTTAAACCTCCTTTGATACATAAAAGAGAAATATGTTTCTTAATTTTTATCCCTTCTCTTCCTACTCCTTTGTCCAAAAATTCTACCCTATCCATACCCTTACCTTCTCGATTCCAATTTGATGACCGCGAATCACCTCCTTCTCACAAAAAATGGCTGCTGGTGCGTTTCCCTTTTGATCTGGTCTGCAATCTAAAGGCAATATTTAAAGACCAAATAAATCCTAATGTCAAGATAAAAACCCATTCACCCATTCCAAATGCAGGTGCCGAGCTTTATCCGATACGACATTGTCTCTTTGTCGCTCAAACCAAAATAATCGCCTGACACTGCTTAGCGGGTAGCTGCTATCTTTTTCGCCCCGGTTGAACGAGTTCACCGGTCTCCAGTCGTGGTCTCTGCAAAAGCGCTCCGAAATGGTAAACCGGGTCTGGAATCCCTAACATCTTTAATATGTTGTACAGCACCGCATTGCAGCTCGATATAACTGGTTTCCCGATTTCTTCCTCAACCTCATCCACTATACCCAGTATGCGGCTCCACATACAGCTAATAAAAATGCAGTCGGCATCAGGCGCTGCCTTATGACTATCCCTGATTAATTTGTAGACTGGATAAGGGTTGTGCATATATGGCCAAAACTCTTCACTTTTATTATATCCCAGGTACTCCAGATGCAGGGTTTCAATGCCATAATGCTTAAAGAAATCAATGGCGACGTCAAAAACTTCCTTCAGATAGGGACCGCACATGGCTATTTTCTTAATGCCCAGATCTTGGAACGCATCCAGCAAAGCAGTGCTCGTCGTCGTCGCCGGCACACCAGTAGCTCCTTCAATCTTTTTAATGAGCGCCTGGTCATAACCCGGCCCACCGACAAATGAGCCAGAGGTACAACCGAGACATATCAGGTCAGGTTTATGACCGATACATAGCTTTTCAGACTCGCTGACCACGTTCCCCGCCATCTTCATGAGAGCCTCAGGCGTAACCTCTTTCAGCCCCAGCAGTGCCCTGCTGAACCGGATTCCTTCGGGGGCTACCACTTCATACTCACGGTACATTGTCGCCACCGGCGCCAGCATACCAACCTCGGCTCTCCACCCTTTAAGATTCTGTTTGGAAATATCTGCTTCCATACCAACCTCCTTTCAAGAGTTGTCGATTGGGGCAGGGGCATATGCAGGGCAGCAAGGCACACCGTCCCTTTTTCCTCTGCCTCCTTCCCTAAGTTTATACGACACAGTGATTTATCTCCTTCCCATTAGCTATTGGTGAGGCACAGGTAGGCCAGATAGGAAGAAAACCCATTTTTGCCTCTTACCAATTCCAGATGCGATAACCTGACTTGATCATATAGGACGTGGCAATCCCCGTGTGGAATGATTCGAAGCCAAGTTTCACTATCTTATCGCTGACGCCATATCGGTCAGAGCAAGCCTTGCAAGCCCAAATTTGAGAACTCTTACCGCCCATTGCTTGGATTTCCTTAAACTTAACCATTATCTCATGATCAGGTGGTAGACCAACTATAGTTTTTTGGGCTGGTCCCCAGAGAACGATCCTCACGTCGTCCATCCACTTATTTTTTATTGCCCTCTCGGCATATTGAATACCGTGCCAAATCAGTTCGGGATCTCCACTTTGGATGATAACCAACACATTTCCGCTACCCTGGGGACTATAGCCGTGTTCTTGGCTTAAGGATATTGTTGGAGAAACAAAAATCACTGCCAAAACAACAGCCAATCCCAAGATCCTTACTAAACTTGTTTTTTTCATTATTAATTCTCCTTTCGATAATAAGTATGGTGTTTATCTGTTTTAATAGATATAAACTCCCCAGCCAATAGTCCTACCTGTCCTTCACAAAGTTGTTCTCCTTTTGCACCTCCTTTCGACGCCTCATGCGAAGCGCCTTATTCTGACTGTAAAGGCCTGAACCTCGCCTATTCGCCGACTGAAACCTCATCGTTCTGAATGGTGATGAACTGACCCGTTTTTATGTGCTCCACAGGATCTTCACTCAAAGAGTCAAGGATCGGTATGTCGATAGCTAAAGCGGATTCACAAAGAATGGGCTCCACCTTCTTGCAAAGAATGGCTGCTGGTGCATTTCCCTTTTTCTTGGCTTGATAGGCGATAAAAGGAGCAATCGTACCACCCTTTCCTGTGGGGCAAACCAAAATTTTATTGGCCAGGCTTTTTCCGAAAAGGGGATGATTTAAAATAGTCAATTTTCCCGTCTCCGGATCAAAATCTCCGATAAATGAAAAGGGCACATCCAAGACCAACGCCTCGCCTGAAGCATTCCCCCCATTGATAACTCTACCCTTCATTTTCATCAATTCTTCCCTCAACGCTCAGCTAAGAATGGTATGAATACATTCATCCATTTCTTGAACGACAAGTTTAACCCGTCCTTTTGTCAATCTCGAAATATAATGAGATGCCTTAAATGAATTAGTCGCTATAATTTTTACATCATCGGGTATGGGAGAATCAGGGATGGTCGCCATGCAAGAACTTGAAATCACCCCACCCGCATCTTCAATGATCTGACTGTATCCCATGGTTTGGGCCAAGTAATACAATTGATAAGGCGATCCAATCCATAATCTCCTGCCATCGCCTATCTTCTTACCATCTAAGAAAGAGGCTATTTTCTTTATTTCCTGAATGGTGCAGTGCGGGCAACCCAAAACGACCATATCGATCTTCTCATTCTGATTAAGGGCATGCAAAGCTTTGGTCTCGCCTATTGCTTTTTTCCCAACCTTAATCACCTCCGTGGGCTTTCGATGCCCGAATGCTTCTTCTAAACTTGAAGCCTCAGGAGTCAATCCAACCATGTGACATAAACAGACCGACCCTGATGCAGGGAGGGGGGCCATCAGACCCAACAATTGGCTCATATCTAATTCCTTGGGCAAGCCATTGATCACAACATTTCTATCTTGTGCCTTTCCCCCGACATAATATCCGATAGCACCGAGGTCTGTGTAAGTGAGTTGGTAAGGGTCCAACCCATCTAACTCCACTAAGACCTGCCCGTAGCGATTCTCATCCAGAAACAACCCCCTGTAGGGTGCCCTTCCAGTTATTGCGGCCGCCAGGTTAACCACCCCTCCGTCCCGATTCGTCCTGGCACCTAAAAGGGAATTGACAAAAAGCTGTGCGCATGAACCAATCCATGAGATACAATCACCCCTTCGAGGCAGGTTTCCCACAAGCATGGGTAGGCAGGTGTAAGTCTCATAAAAACCAAGGCGACGATAAATAGCCAGTCTTTGCTCATGCAGAGGAAGCTCTTTTGAAGCGAACTCCTCTGAAATTCCCATTTTTCTCCACAGGTGAGGATCAAAGGCCGACATGAGAGCGTGAAGGGTGGTGAAGGTGCCGGTTTGATTTACTCCCTCCGTCATTTCTTTCAAGAGTTCGGGAGGCTCTTTTGGCATGGTGTGGGCGCTCGAAAGTTTGACCATTTTTTCTGCGCCCAGAGCTTCCCCGAACTTCTTCAAAATACTCATGCATTTTGCGATGCCAGGGCCATGTTTCCCGGAGGCCATAGCTTCTTCTTCTTTTGTAAGAATCATGGTCATTACCTTCGAAGCCAGAGATTTAATTCCCTTACAAAGTGAGAGGCTTACCGTCTTTATCGAGAACGATATAATCGTCTTTTACATTATGAGTGTGAACCCAATCTCCCTTTTTAATATTTTGAGTAGCGCTCCCAATGGGTTCCCCATATTTTATGATCTTATCCCCTTTCTTAATGTCTTCGATTGCGATCTTATGGCCGAACGGAATATCTTGATTGCATTTGTATATGATTTCTTTCCCCTTCGATCTCAATCTGACTTCTTCGCCAGTGGCGACATCGGCTAATGCCGTCATCACATTATCTTTGTCGTTAATCAACTTCCCAAGCTTTGACATCTTCACACCTCCTTGGATTAAATAACCGGCCCACTGATCAGAATCTCCATCGTCCCATCAAAATTGAGGATCTCTGCTCTGGTCATTGTCCCATTGGCTACACCAATGGCATATTCATAGACCCTCTGGCCCGCGGCCTCAAGAGTCTCGGTTTCATAAGTGATCGAGGCAACATCGACATCAATATGTTCTTTCATCGTGGCATTTGTTTTTTCGTTGCCACAAATTTTAATCGCTGGAAGGATGGGATTACCATTCGGTGCTCCTCTTCCTGTTGTAAAGAGATGAACGATCGCCCCGCCAGATGCCAAACCGGTGAGATTCTCAAAGCCATGTCCAGGAATATTCATAATGTGCCTCCCCGGACCTTTAGGAATGTCACCATACTCCAACGTGCTCTGGATAGGGACATCTGCACCCTTCGCGTTAGCTCCCAACGCCTTCTCAACCAAAGTCGTCAATCCTCCAGCCACGTTCCCAGCAGTCATCTGAGATCCCCTGACATCTGCTCCCACGGCCAGCCCTCTTAAATAGAGGTCTCGAACAAAATCAACAATTCTCTCTCCCTGTGCCTGGTCTACACAAAGTTTCTTCAAGGCATACTCGCCACCCATGATATCGCACACTTCGCCTTGAAGGAACGTACCCCTGTTGTTCGTCATGATTTTGCAGACCTCTCCCACGACTAAATTGGAAGACAAGCCAGAGGTTGTATCAGAGGAACCGCATTTTGTTCCGAAGCATAATTTTTCAAGACCGAACTCCTCTCTTCTGATGGTGCTTGCTTGAAGTACCATCTCAGTCGCGATCTTAGCCCCCTTGTTAACGGTGTCTAACATTCCACCGACTTCATGAACTCTGAGTAAATCAACGGGCTTCCCTGATTTTCGGATACCCGACAAAACCTGTTCGCACACAACCATTTCGCATCCTAAACCCACAAGTAATACGGCAGCAATATTAGGATTCTTGCCCACATTAATAAGGGTCTTCGTTACCTGCTCAGTGTCCTTAGAGGGATGAAGACACCCTTGATGGTGTGGAAGAGCTTTTGTACCTCTGATCATTTTTTCGATGTGAGAGCAGACCGCATTGACACAACCAGTAGTCGGAATCAAAGCAACGTAATTTCTTGCTCCCGCCTTTCCATCAGGTCTTGGATAACCGTAAAATTTCATCTTTCTACCTCCTTAATATAGGCTTTACATTTTTCATGAGATAAGTGGAATTCATTGAGCTAGTTTTAATATTCAAATCAGGTCAGAAAAAATTATATTCCAAAAAACTTATTTCATTTTAGTCCTTGATATTGTCCTCCTTCATTTTACCCACCAATAATTCAAACATACGATCGATATGAGCCTTTAAACTTTTCTTAGCTTCGTCGTAAGCACCTGCCGTGATTAAATTCAGAATATGGTGATGCTCTTCAAAAGAATGCGGCCCTGCACCAGGTAAAGATAAATACATAAATTGATATCGGTATAGAGTAGATTGAATTGACTTATAAAAATAGTCCAACCGATTGTTACCAGATGCCTCCACCATTTTGATGTGAAAATCGGCAAATATCTTAAGGTACTTCAAACGTTGATCCTGATCGTCGTCTGGCGGAATTAATAAACCGGATTCCGATGTGAGGGCCGAGGACACTTCTGGAAGGGAAGAGATATTTTTGGCTTTAAGAAGATCCACCGCAAAGCATTCGAGCATCTCCCTCATTTGGTAAACTTCCTGACAATCATTAATCGAAAGCTCTTTGATATAAACCCCTTTTCTTGGAATACTCACTATCACATGCTCATGTTCAAGTATCCTAAATGCCTCTCGCATGGGTGGACGACTAATACCAAGTTTAGGAGCCAATTGGTTTTCATTTAGTCTTTGGCCACCCGGCAGCTCTCCGATAATTATTTTTCCTCGGAGATATTCTACAATGCTGTTTGTAACACTTAATGTTTCTATTTCCATAACTTGGTCTACAACCTACAGTAGGTAATAAACTGAACCAATTTAATTTAAATGTCAAGAAAAAAATTGTTCTCGTTAATTTAATTATAACTTATTGTAATTATTTATTATTTTTATGTAATCCGATTACAAAATGGCGAGCTTAAATGGTAACTATTTATTCCGCTATGAAATTATACGATGGACTAAACCTCGGTGGGCTGGTAGACGATGCCTGTTATCTTATCTTTCGTGAAATCAAAAAGGACTTTGGACTCCGGTCCATTTTGCAGGATAACCACGGACGAGTCAGTCACTTTACCCATAACAGCAGCAGTAATTTCTCTTTCCTTAAAGAGTGCAATAACCTCTTTCGATCTTTCCTGTTGAACAGAGAGAATAAATCCAAAACTCTGAAAACAGATCAACCAATCGGGTAATTCAATTTCAGCGGGTTTGTGGATGGAAGAGAGTTCAATGATAGCACGTTTGCCAGAGTTTTCTATCATAATAGAGATCGTTCCCAAAATCCCTGCATTGCTCACATCCTTGGCGGCTTCCACCCCTTCTTCAGCTCCTTCTCCAGCCCGTCATTGCTGAGCCCGTCTCCAACGGTTATCGATAAAGAAGATGGCGGTCTCCGCCTTTATTCTCAGCCGCTTATAGTAGATCGTCGGCTCTCCGGGCCGAGGATTGGTCCCGATGCCGTTACGGTTGTCGACCCACGCTTCAACTTTTGAACGGAGAAAGGGGAGGGACTGATGGCTCCCGCCAACGACCAACGCCTCCAGGGCGCCCTGCATCAATAGATGATCTTCCTCTTTGTTTAAAATGGTGGCCATGCGCTCATCCAGATGGGGATCCTTAAGGGCGTTTAAAATATAAGCGACCTCGTCTTTCCTGCTCCAGTCCAGCCGATCATACTTTTCCCAGATTCGATCGCCGACAGTGGTTGGTCCAAATCTTCTCAAGGCATGGGCCACGGACAGGCGGGACTGATATCCAGGAGTGCCCAGTCCAAAGGTAGTGAAGGCCACCTGTTTGACCAGATCCAGCAGCATACTTTCCATCTGGCGAATGGATTCTCTGTCATCCAACTCAACAAGATAATTCGCGGCCCGCTGGATGACCGCGGGGGTTGTGCTTGTTTTTAAGGCCTCCCTGATTTCGGGCAGGGCATCTTTAGCCTTTTGTTCGTAAACTATCCTCAAATCCGCCAGGGATTTGTTGAAACGTTCATCAGCCGATTCGTCGACGGGCAAGTCGCAAAAGGGACACGCGTGAGCGAAAGTTCCCTGCAGAAAAAAAACAATTAGAACAAAAATCAAATCAACACAGATTTTTTTGGTCATTTTTCCCATATTATCACCTTCACTAAACAATTCCAAGGTAAACCCTATTAAGCCGAGAGAGATCCGAATGTTGACACCTTACCACCCTTCATTTTTTTATTGGTTCGCATAGTTATCAGGGCACAACCGCTCGGCAGCTTTCCCCCTCCATCCGGTAGATAAACCCCTCGTCCGGTGAAGGGTCAACCCTGAATACGCCCACACAGGAGACCGGATCGAGCCGGCGGAACTGGGTCGGCTTGACCATCTCCACGAAGATGTATTGATTGTACTGAGGCTTGGGCCCATAACAGCAGGTCTGGGTGGAGCGAAGGAGGCAGAAGTTTTGAATGTTCGCACCTTCCTGCAAGGGGTACATGAAGCCTATGATGCGGAACTTGCGGCCGTCCAGCTTTTTCACGCTCTCGGGCGGAGGGGAATTCTTCTTGGCATCATATTCCCACTTCATCAGGGAGGAGAAGGTGAGGGGCATCTCCTTTCCCGCATCCTCGCCGAGGGAGCTCTCATCGATGCCGATCGTCTTGTGACCGGCGGGACCCTTCTCCTCGATGATTCGCACATTGCTTCCTTTCTTCTCCTCCTTTTGCTGAGCCTCGGAGAGGACCCAGTCCCCAAGAGGCACGAGGGCTAAAGCCAAACCTAACAATAGGGCCAGACGTAGTCTCTTGTTCATCCGGAAGTCCAACTCCCTTCCCATTCTCAGAGGTCAATTCCTCCTCTGATCGATTGAAGCTCCCCGGCCACAGGCCGCGGGTTCCCGGCAATGTAATGTCATTTTTATATTGTGCCCCTTCCTGCCTGCCGGCAGGCAGGGACCCCGCATATCCCGCTTTGGCGGGGCTTGCGGGGCACTTTCCGGCCAGTGATGCTATTCCCCGTGATGTTCAGGCCCATGGCGGTGCAAAGGGTCATATCCCGCAGGATATTGAATGATCAACTTCTCCTTGACTCCCTTGATCACCACGGAACCTTTGGCCTCGAACTCCTTCACTTCTTTCAGCCAGTCAGCGCGAGCTACGAAGTGAGAACAGTATCCCATCTTCTCGCCCGCCAGCTTCAAGGGATCCGCCTTCAGGACCAAATTCTTCTGCCCCCGGCTGGGAATGTTTATCGTCAACGGGATTTCTGCCGCGTTAATCTGAACGGATCGGCCCGTATCCTGGCCGCCGCCCACAAACCAGGCCTCCAGAGTGTCCCCCTGGATCCGGACCTCTACATGGGCCAACTCTTTGCCGATTACGTTGAGGATTCCTCCATGGTGGGCCTTGTGTCCATGGTGTTCCTCTGCGGCTCCTAATTCACCTGCAAGCCCCCATGTGGTGACGATTAGCACCGCTGGAAACAGAATGGTCAGAAATCTCCTACGCATCTTCTGTCCTCCTGAAATTAAGAGACGGGCGACAGGTTCTTCAGAACGCCCAGGCGGTAAGCCTGGATGCCCGGCAAGAGGCCCGCCAAGAGGCCCAGTATTGCCGTCCCCGGCAGGACGAGCCAATCGGTGCCACTCAGATAACTGGCGGTGAAGGCGACCCCGGTCTCCACTTTGACGAAGTGAGCACCCACTCCGATCAATCCGTGCCCCAAGAGGAGGCCCAAGATCCCCCCCAGGAGGCTGATGATCAGGGCCTCGAAGATGACCAGCCCCATAACCGTCCTGCGAGTCGCTCCCAGAGCTCGAAAGAGGGCCAGGTCCCGTCTCCTCTCCCGCAGAGCGGAAAGCAACGAGAAGAAGAGGAAGAGGGCTGACAGGACCGTCAAGATGGCCGCAATGGCGATCAGGACCCGATCCACCCAGCCGATGATGTTGAAGAGACGGGGCATGACCTCATTGGGCACCACCAGTTGATTGTGATCCGATTGATTGATGGTGAACTTCAAGTCCTGAATACCTGGATGGATGGCCCCTCCCCGGATCCTCTTGAGTTTGATATACGCACCGCTGATCTCCCGATATTTTTCCTGTTGCGCCATGATCCGCGTCTCCTGGGGATGACCACTTAGGAGATAGAAGGTCTCCAGAGGGATGTAGATTGCCCGATCGTGGGGCGTCCCGGTTGGGGCCAGGATCCCCACGAATTTCAGTCTATCCGTCTCATGGATGGGATCGCCCTCGCGGACGCCGCAGACCGGACTGAATTCGTTTCCCAATTGCAAATGAAGGGTCTTGGCGGCCGCCCAGCCGGCCACCGCCTCGGTCGGTGAACTGAAAGCGCGCCCCTGACCTCCATCCTTTTCAGAAAAGGAAAAGAACTTGCCTGGGAGATATTCAAACTCCGTCAGAAATCTGCGATCGATGGCATTGACTCGGAACCCACCATAGGAATGTCCGACGGCGAAGGGAATCGCCTGGACCACGAGAGGGTGCTTTTCCACTTCCTTAAAATAGGTCCATTTGATCTTTCCCGGCATTTCCTCCATGTGATAGAGGGCATTGAGGACGATCTGCAGGGGCGAGCCCTTGGGTCCCAATATGGCGTCCACCCCCAGTCCCACCTGGGTGAAGGTGTTGTGCGTCTGTTCTTTGAAAGAGTGAACGGCCACCAACAGAGCAATGCCCAAGGCGATGCTGATAACGGTTAGGATGCTGGAGAAGCGATGATGCTTCAGGCTCCTGAGCACAATCCTCCAAAAATTCATGCAGGCCTCCCCGCGGGGCTCAGGTACGCCCGGTTGAACTCCAGGAATGTCACGGTCTTTTCGAACAAAGCGATGATCTCGCGCTCATGAGTGACCAACACTAAGGTACAGCCGTATTTCTCGCAGATCTCCCGCAACAATCTGAGCACATCCTCCTTGTTGACGGGATGTAGGGAGGCAGTCGGCTCGTCTGCCAAGAGAAGCTGAGGCCTATTTGCCAGGGCCCTGGCCACAGCGACTCTCTGTTGCTCACCAAAGGACATCTGGGAGGGAAAATAGTCCAGGCGATGAGAGAGCCCAACCTCGTCCAGCAGGTGCTTCGCCTCCTCCCGATCGCTCTTGCGAGGAGAGAAGGTCATGCCCATCAGGACATTTTCCAACGCCGTGTACCCCTGGAGCAGATTGAAATTCTGATAGATGTAGCCGATGTACTGAGACCGAAAACGATCCCTCTCTGCCTCTGACATGCGCTCCAGGGAGTGCCCACAGACCATCACCCGTCCCCTTGTGACCGGCAAGAGCCCCGCCAGGACATGGAGGAAAGTAGACTTCCCTGAGCCGGAAGGACCGAAGAGGGCGACCTGGTCTTTCTGTTGCACCTGCCAGTGGGGAACATCCAGAACTGTCAATGAGTCCTTGCCCATATTGAATGTGATTTCCAATGAATCGAGTTCGATAATCATCGTTTTCAGGTCTGCTGTGATGGGATTGCCCCACGAACAAATTCCTGGCGACAAAGCACAACGCTTGATAAGAACTTATTTTCCGCGGGGGGAGATATACGAAGAATAAAATGGGCTTCCTCGTTAGTCAAGGAGTCTTTTTCTTAAAATTCTTAATTGACTTGCATATTGAGATATAATAAACTTGAATTGAAACTGAGAGCTTGCATTAAAATTCCTTAATTTCAAAAATGGGACCAGTAGAGAACTGCTGGAGAAATGGAGGAGAGAGATGAGTTTACGAATCAAGAAGATTCTTTATGCCACTGACCTCAGTCAAAACTCTGCTTATGCCTTCTACTATGCAGTCGATTTAGCCAAGGAACGTGGTGCAAAGATCATTATTTTAAACGTTATTGAACCCGTGTCTCCTGCGGTAACGCCTGACCTCGCAAGTGATAAGCGTGTCAAATTCCAACAACATAGTGTTGAGGAGGCTACTAAAGAGATCAAAAACCGATTACAAGATTTCTGCAGAAGGACAGAGGCCAAAATGGGCCCCCCATGCCTTGAACTTGTATCTAAAATTCTCGTTCCTTTGGGCCATCCTCCAGAAGAAATTTTAAATACTGCAGATAAAGAAGAGTGTGATTTGATTATTCTTGGAACCCATGGAAAGGGATTCTTAACCTATACCTTTCTTGGGAGTGTCTCAGATGCAGTATTGCATCGAACTCGAAAACCAGTTTTCATCATACCGTTGCCATCTGAAAAAACCACTATCGACTGGGATAAAATCTGATAAAT
>Ga0315282_10012861_pt1 | contig 12732 bp, 8 predicted proteins | sample YL17G07_20_MG_FD_203693 | JGI IMG/M metagenome (GOLD analysis project Ga0315282, IMG submission 203693) | Sediment microbial communities from Yellowstone Lake, YNP, Wyoming, USA - YL17G07_20 | ecosystem: Environmental > Aquatic > Freshwater > Lake > Sediment | place: USA: Wyoming | collected... | reverse complement strand
GCCTCCCCCTCGGGATCACCTGGAGACGGCACGGCATCTTCCTCTGCCGGCGCGGGCTCGACCGCCTCGCGCTCACCGACAATGGCGGCCTCCCCCTGGGGCTCACCCGGAGACGGCACGGCACCTTCCTCTGCCGGCGCGGGCTCGACCGCGCCCTGCTCGCCAGCGAGGGCTGCGGCCGCCGCGGCCTGCTCGGCCGCGACCTGCTCGGCGGCCTGCGCTTCACTGCGAATGTCAATCCGCCACCCTGTCAGCCGCGCGGCCAGTCTCACGTTCTGCCCCTCTCGCCCGATGGCGAGGGACAGTTGGTTGTCCGGCGCGATCACGGTTGCGGAGCGAGTCTTCTCATCAATGACGACCTTGCTCACCTTCGCCGGGCTGAGCGCACTTGCGACGTACCTCGCCGGGTCATCGCTCCAGCGGACGATGTCCACTTTCTCGCCGCGCAGCTCATCCACCACCGCCTGGACTCGGCTGCCCCGGTGCCCGACGCACGCGCCGACCGGATCAACGTTCTCCTGCCGAGAGTGAACCGCGATCTTGCTGCGCGCCCCGGCCTCGCGGGCCTGAGCCTTCATCTCGACCACGCCGTCGTGCACCTCGGGGACTTCGAGATCGAACAGGCGGCGCAGCAGCCCTGGGTGGCTCCGTGACACGAGCACGCGCGGAGTCTTGGTGGTGCGCTTGACTTCGAGGATGTAGACCTTCAGCCGCTCGCCGAAGCGGTAGCTGTCCAGGTGGCTCTGCTCGGAGGCGGGGAGCACGGCCTCCACCTTGCCGAGATCAACCAGGACCGTGCGGCCTTCCCGCCGCTGGACCACGCCGGTCACGACATCCCCGTCGCGGTTGCTGAATTCCTCGTAGATGATCTCCCGCTCGGCCTCGCGGATGCGCTGTGCGACCACTTGCTTGGCGGTCTGCGCGGCGATGCGCCCGAACTCTGCCGGCGAGACCTCGATGTCGAGGCTCTCGCCCTCCTCCACTGTCGGGTCGAGCCGGCGGGCATCTGCAAGGGACATCTCGGCGTGCGGGTTCTCCACATGCTCGACCACCCGCTTGCGGATGAACACGGTGGCCGCGCCCGAGTTCCAGTCTATGTCGACGTGAATCTCCGAGGCCGCGCCGAAGTGCTTCTTGTAGGCAGACACAAGCGCGGCTTCGATAATCTCGCTCAGCACGTTGAGCGGGATATCTTTCTCACGCCCCAGATCTCGTAATGCTTGGACGAAGTCCACTTGCATGTTCGCCAGTTCCCTGTATTCAGTTATCTGTCGCCAGCGACGTGCGGGCCGTGCATTCGCGCCCCGTTTCGCGGGGTTCTGAACGCCGAAGAGTGGGACTACGCCCACTCTTCGGTAACGCACGAGCTAGACTACCGGCTCAGACAACGAGTATAACACAGGAGAAGGCGCTTTGCAACACGCGCGCGGACGGCGCCGCGGAGGGCGGCAGCGGCGTCGTGCAACTGCTCTCAGTCCTGCCGGATGGAGACGAAGCCCTCCAGCCGCCCGATGGCCGCTGAGATCCGGCCCAGGTCCCCGCCCTCGGGGATGCGGATCTCGATCTGGATGTCCTGCAGGCCGGCCTGCTCGGCATCGAGAACGCGCAGGGATTCGATGCGCACGCTCTCGGCCTCCAGCGCCTGCTGGATGTCGGAAATGTGGTGGCGCGCGTCGCGCATGCTGAAGGTGATCTGGGCGTCGCGGCGGTGCGCGATCACGCGCAGCTCGAGGGAGCGCAGCAGGGTGAGCGTCGTCAGCACGACGATGGTGGCGATCCCGCCGACCCACAGGCTCTTGCCGCCGATGCCGGCGCAGATGCCGATGCCCGCGACCGCCCACAAGCTGGCCGCGGTGGTGAGGCCGCGCACCACGCTGCCATGGCGGATGATCGTGCCCGCGCCCAGGAAGCCCATGCCGGTGGCCACCTGGGAGGCGATGCGGCTGGGGTCGGCATTGCCGGCGAAGCTCATGGAGGCGAGCGTGTAGACGGCGGAGCCGACGCAGACGAGCACGTGCGTCCGCAGCCCCGCCGGGCGGTAGCGCGCTTCCCGCTGCCAGCCCACGATGCCGCCGAAGACCACCGCTACCAGGATTTTGAGGAGCACCTCGACCGGGTACGACACCGTCTCTACCTCGGGCACGTCTCCAGCAGCAGCTCTCGCAACACCGGGACCACCTCCGTGGCGTCAACCGTGCGAGTGGCGCCGGCGCGGCGGCGCACCTCGACCTTCCCCTCCCCCGCCAGTCGCCCGACGACCACCTGCCCCGGGATGCCGATGAGGTCGGCGTCCTTGAACTTGACCCCCGGGCGCTCGGCGCGGGTCTCGAGGAGCGCGTCGAAACCGGCCGCGCCCAGTTCGCCGTAGATCCGCTCGGCCAGGTCGCGCTGCGTCGCGTCGTCGTGGTTCACCGGGATGACGGTGACATCGAAGGGCGCCACAGAGGTGGGCCAGATGAGGCCGGAGTCGTCGTGGAAGTGCTCGGCGATGGCGGCGATCATGCGGGTGATGCCCATGCCGTAGCAGCCCATCTGCACCGGCTTCCGCTGCCCATCCTCGTCCAGGAAGAAGGCATCGAGGGGATTGCTGTAGATGGCGCCGAGCTTGAACACGTGCGCCAGTTCAATACCGCGGTAGCTCTCGAGTGGATAGCTGCACTGGGGGCAGAGATCGCCCGCCTCGGCATTGCGAATCTGCGCCCACGTCTGGACCTGGAAGTCGCGGCCCCAGTTGACGTTGAGCAGGTGCACGTCGGCCGCGTTGCCGCCGGTGACGAAGTTGCGCTCGCCCTTCAGCTCATCGTCGGCGATAATGTCAATGGGGAAACGGCGTGATCTGGCTAGGCCTTCGGCCGCCATGGCGGTCGGCTTTGCCGACTTAGCCACTTCGCTTCGCTCAGGATAACATTCGTCGCCGGGAGTGACCGGATTGAGGCCCACCGGCCCGGCGAAGCCCACGGGCGCCGTGCTGACCCGCTCGACGGTGGCGGCGTCTGCCATCTGGAGCTTGCCGCCGCCCAGAGTGGCGCGCAGTTTGTCCTCGCTCAACTCCCGGTCGCCTCGCACAAGCGCGGCGACGACGCGGCCGTTGTGCGTGTACAGCAGCGTCTTCACGAGCTTGCTCGCGGGCAGCTTCAGGAAGGCCGTGACGGCCTCGATGGTCTTGGCCTTGGGAGTGTTCACCGGCTCATAGGGCAGCATCTCCTCCGTCGGCTCGGCCATCGGTGGCGCGGCGACATTGGCGACCTCGGCGGTGGCCGCGTAGCCACAGTGCAGGCACCGCAGGTAGTGGCTCTCGCCCGACTCGGTGCGCAGCTCGAACTCCTTGGTGTCCCAGCCGCCGATGACGCCGCCGGAGGCTTCCACGACGTCGTACGGGATCCCGATGCGCTTCAGGATGCGGTGGTAGGCCTCCACCATGATGTCGAACGATCGGTCCAGGCCGGGGATATCGCGGTCGAAACTGTAGGCGTCGTGCATGGAGAACTCCCGCAGCCTGATGAGACCGCCGCGAGGCCGCGGGTCGTCACGGAACTTGGTCTGAATCTGGTAGAGCGTCAGGGGCAGGTCGCGGTAGGAGCGGATTTCGCCGCCGACCAGTGTGGTCAACACCTCCTCGTGTGTCGGGCCGAGGCAGAATGAACGGCCGTTACGATCCTTGAGCCGCATGAGCTCTGGCCCGAGGTACTCCGCGCGGCCAGTCTTCTCCCACAGCTCGAGCGGGTGGAGGGTCGGCAGGAGCACCTCCTGTGCGCCGGCCGCGTCTGACTCCTGTCGGACGATGGCATCCAGCTTCCGGGCGACGCGCAGGCCAAGGGGCAACAGCGAGTAGACGCCTGCTGCGAGCTGGCGCATGAAGCCTCCGCGAAGCAACAGCCGATGGCTTGCCAGCTCGACCTCGCCGGACACCTGCCTCAGCGTGGGCGCGAATAGATGCTCAGTGCGCACGTGGCGCTCCTATCACACGGCTTCGGCAGTATAGCACCGAGACAGCGAAAATGCGTGCACATCCTTGACGACGGCCCGTTGTCATCCTGAGCGCCGCGGCGGCTGCGCACCAGCGCCGCGGCCGCGAAGGATCACGCCCTCTGAGTCTGCCGAAAGGCGAGATGCCTCGCGTCGCGTGGCGCGCTCGCTCGGAATGACAATCAGGTGAGACCGCTCGACGCTTACCGGGAGCATGTTACCCGCCGCCCTTGGCGACTTCCTTGCCGCGAGCATACGCAACCGCGATGTCAGCGCGGGTGATCTCGTGATGGTACATCTCCACCGCGCGGAAGAGCTGCACGGCCTCCTTGTCGTTGAGGCCCTTGAGGCGCTGGAGGAGCAGGTACCCGGGCGTCTTATCGCTGCCCCTCATCACCTGCTGAATTTCGGCGCTCTTCACGAACCGCTCATGAGCCGCGCGCTCCGCATCGGCCAGGCGCGGTTCCAGGTCGTCCCACTCTTCCTTGGTCAGACGGACTGCGTGCACTCTACCCTCCGGTTCATCGCGCCGAAGCCCGGGGCTCAACGCGGCGCGACGGCGATCATCACTTTCTCCTCCGGCGCAAGGCCAGCGATCTCCGCCTGCGCCAGCGCCAGCACCTGAGCGGGGCTGATGAGCCCCGAGAGGTCTACCATCCGCCCGCGCAGGCCGAGGAAGAGATGCGGAAGCTCGGCGCCCGCATCTCCGTATCTCGTATGCTCATCGAGCAGCGCGGCCAGCACGTCGCGCACCCCGGCAGCGTCGGCGGCACGCGCGGTTGCTCGCGGCAGCAGCAAGCGGACGATCGCTTGCTCATCCACCAGGGCGAGCACCTCCTGCCGCTGCTTCAGCAGGCCGAACAGCCGGCGCTGCTCGCTCCCGCCGCGGTAGGCCCTCAGCAGGCCACTGTCGGCGACAACTGTGAGCTGGCCCCGGTCAAGGTGCATTGAGTTCGCCGCCGCCGCCCCTCGTTCCTCGTCTGAAGCGGCGGCCTGCGCCGGATCCCGCTCGCGCAGCTCGGTCTGCCCGGTGGCAACGGCGCGCAGGACTGCGGTGGCGGCATCGTACTCGACGTCTACAGTGACGCTCTCCGGGTCTGCGCCGGCGCGGATGGCGGCCTCGGCCGCTTCCCGGCGGATCTGGAGCACGTCAGCCTCAGCCGCCTCGGGGACTGTTCGTTCGATCACATCGCGCACAACCGCGAGCGCGGTCCCGATCGCCGAGACCACCGGTGCGTTCTGGGACAGTCGGGCCGGCATCCCGAGGTGCTCGCCCACCGCGGGGACGAGCGCGCTCGCCCCTCCCCCACCTGCCACCAACCCGATGGTCGCAGGTGTGAGGCCTCTGTCGGTGAGAAGCGCCTCGACGGTGCGAGAGGCCTTCAGCGCCGCGACTTCGATGAACGACGCGGCGGCCTCGTCCGGGGACTTGCCCAGGAGCGCGCCGAGCGCGCTCAGGCCCACGCGCGCCGACTCCTGGCTGCCGAACGACCAATCGCCCTCGGGCACCAGTCCTGCGCAGTTGGCGGCGCAGGTGAGCGTGACCGCGACCTTCTCGCCGGCCCCGGTTCGGAGCGCCGCGTAGTCGGGCGGATCGCCCTGGACGGGGGAGAGCGTGAAAGCCTCCGGCTCGCCCCCGCGCCGCATGTCCTCCGCCGAAGTGAAGCAGGAGTACGGCAGCCCGGCCAGGTGCGCGCTGCGGGGGCCGACGTCGGCGATGCTCGTCCCGCGCACGCGCGGCATCGAGCCGCCCGCGACGCCGATGGTGCGGACATCGAGGGTGCGCAGGAAGAGGCGGTGGCCGCCGACCTCGGCCGTGCGCAGCAGCGCGCGGCCGTGCTGGATGGCGGTGATGTCCGTGCTGGTCCCGCCGACCTCGAGGAAGATGCCGTCGCTGACACGAACGTACATGAGCGCGGCCGCGACTCCTGCTGCCGGCCCCGAGAGCAGCGTCAGCAGCGGCCGCCGCCGCATGTCCTCGATGCTCATCACGCCGCCGTCACTTCTGACGACCATCAGCGGCGCGGTGACGCCGGCCTCCCGGACCGCCTTCTCGATCAGGTCGGCGGTGGCGATGACCTTGGGCAGCAGGCTGGCGTTGATCACCGCGGTGCGGGTGCGGATCCGGAGGCCGTAGCGGCCGGAGATCTCGTGTGTGCCCGTGGCCGGCACGCCCGCTGCCTGCGCGGCGGCCATCACGAGCCCCTCCCGGGAGGGATCGTCCACTGAGAACGCCTCCGCCGCGACGATGGCCTGCGCGCCGCCTCCGACAAGCTCCGCGACCGCCGAGGCGGCGCCGTCGTCAAGCCGCTCTCGGTCTACGGAGGCGTGGAGGGTGTGCAACTGGCGGCCCGGGGCAAGCTCGATGTCGCCGAGACGGGTCTCGGACTGGGCGCGTCTCCCCTCGATGCCGGCGCCAATAGCCACGATCCCGACCGGCGCCACGTCCCCCTCGAGCAGCGCATTCGTGATCTGGGTCGTGCTGTAGGCGAGAAAGCTGATGTCCCCGGGGGATACCGCCGACTCGCCCAGGAGGACGTGCAGCGCTTGAACGACACCCTCTGCCACGCCGCGAGCTGCCTGGTGAGTGGTCGGCACCTTCGCCTGGGCCGCGAGCGCGAAGCTGGCCGCATCGAGAGCCACCGCGTGAGTGAAGGTGCCGCCGACGTCAATGCCGATGCGATATGTGGCCATGATGCGTGCTGGCGCCGCGGCCCCGCGGGAGGCGCGGTCAGCGGAGGGACTTCTCCTGAACCAACAGCCCGCTGAGGTAGACGCGCACGACCGCGTTGGGCCCCTCCCCGGTCACCGTCTCCGTGACGACATCTCCCGGCTCGTGGTATTCGCGGTAGGCGACGTGCTCCCCCTGGCTGTCGGTGACGATGATCTTCACCTCCTGAAGGCTGGCGCCCGGAGGCACGGTGAGCTCGATGGACTTGCTGTGAGGGCCGGCGTCGGCGGGCTGATCTTGGATCACTTCGGTCTCGGGCTCGGGGCCTTTGCTGACGACGAGATCAACCTCGGTCCCCCGAGGCACTTTCCCTCCCGGCGGCGGATTCTGGCCCAGCACGTACCCCACCGGCACTTTCGGGTGGTACCGCGCCTTTTCGCGCTTGACCACAAGGCGCGCCTGCTTGAGGAGCGCCCGGGCGCGATCTACAGACATATCGCTGACATCGGGCATGGTCGCCCACCGGGAGCCCGAGCTGATGGTGAGGCGGACGAGCCGACCGACTTTGACGGTCCGGCCCTGGCCAGGCTCTGCCGCGAGCACGACGCCCTCCGGCTGCTCCTCACTCGCCTTCTCTGAGATCACCTCGGAATCGAGGCCCGCCGATTGGAGCAGGCCGATCGCCTCCTGCCGCTGGAGGTCGACGATCTTCGGCACCGTCGTATTTCTCGGGGCCGTGCGCGTCCACACCCAGATGGTGGCGTAGTAGGCGCCCACGATGAAGACCAGGATCGCCATCAGCTCGATGAACTGGGGCCAAAGCGCGCGGCGGGGCCTGCGGGTCGCCGGCCACATCTCCCGCTTCGACGGCGGAGGAGGGGGCGGCGCGGGAGCCCTGGTTTGCCCTCCAGTCGGCCAGTTCGTCACGTCAGTGTCCTCGTCGCATCTGCGCGATCGCCCTCTGGTGCTGAGCGTAGGTCACGCTGAACACGTGCGATCCGTCAGGTCGTGCCACATAGTACATATACGGCACTCTGGCCGGTGTCATCGCGGCCCGGATGCTCGCCTCGCCCGGGCTGCAGATGGGACCGGGAGGCAGCCCCTCGTGCTGGTAGGTGTTGTACTCGCTCGGGACGGCCAAGTCCTCGTTCATCAGACGGGGCTTTCGGTCGCCGCCGAGCGCGTACTGCACGGTCGCGTCGCACTCCAGCTTGATGCCCCGGTCCAGGCGGTTCATCAGCACGCCGGCGATGATCGAGCGCTCCTTCTCGTGCTTCGCCTCGGACTCAACCAGGGAGGCGAGGATGATGATGTCGCTCAGGCTGCGCCCGTCGTATGTCGGTCTCCCGTGGAAAAGCCCCTGCCAGACCACGATGTCGAAGCGGCGCAGCATCTGCGAGATGATCGCCTGGGCGGACTCCCCGACGTCCACGCGGTAGGTGTCGGGGAACAGATACCCCTCCAGGCTGCCCTGTGGGAGCGGGAACGGCGGGTCGAAGCCCGCGGTCAACTGCGCCTCTGTCAGGAACTGGTCCGCTGGGACGAGTCCCTCCTTCTCCACCTCCTGCGCGATCTGCCTGAGCGTATAGCCCTCCGGTATGGTGAGCCATCGCCACGCCTTGCGCGATCCGCGGCTGATCGCGTCGAGCATCTCCAGCGGCGTCATGGCCGGCGTCACCTCGAACCGCCCCGCCTGGATCCGGCGCCATTTGCCCGAGATGTAGGCAGCCGCGGTGAACACGTTGGCGCTGCGGATCAGGCCGTGCGTATGCAGCTCGGCTGCCACTCTTGACACCGAATCGCCGCGCTGGATGGTGACGAGCACCGGCGCGCCGCGGCCCGCCGGGACGAACAGGCCCATCACCAGCGCGACGGCTATGGCAAGCAGCGCACAGAGCGCTGCGATACGACTGATGAGCTTCAGGCGCATCCGCCCCCGACGCTCCGTTGGGCATTCAGGTAGTCCTGCAGCAGAACCGCCGCCGCAATCCTGTCAACCGCGCCGCCGGGCGGGGCAGATCTCGCCCGGCCGAGCGTCTCTTCGGCCTCGACGGTGGTGAGACGCTCATCCCACAATACCACTTCCAGGCCCGACTGTCGCCGGATGGCGTTGGCGAACCGCCGCGCTCGGCGAGCCCCGGGGCCGACCGTGCCGTCCATGTTGAGCGGGTGGCCGACGACGACGCGTTCGGCGTTCAGGCTCTGGGCGAGAGCCGTCACCCGCGCCACGTCGCCTCGCAGTGAAGCGTGCTCGATGGCGCTGACGGGGCGCGCGATCATGCCGAGCGGATCGCTGACCGCGATGCCGATGCGTCTCTCTCCCGGATCAATACCCAGAACGATCACGCCACTACCTCCGGCGCCCGGGAGGCGAGGAAGACAACGGCGCCGAGCGCGGCGAGGATCGCGCCCATTCCGGCTGCTGGGCCCGAGTCGTTGATGAGCATGGCGACGACGCCGGCGATCAGCGCGGCGGCGATTCCCGCGGTAAGGAAGCAGTGCCCTTCGAGCGCACGGCGCGCAGGCGCGCCGCGGCGAAGCTGAAGCCAGAAGACGCCCGCGGCGATGAGCGCCGCGAGGCCGCTCCAGGGAGCTACCCTGATGACCTTGAGGACGATGGCTGCCTTGCGCGTGATGGTGTCGCCCAGGCCGGCGGTGCTCCCGCTGAGGAGGGCGGCGGCCGATGCGCCGATGTGGGAACGGTTCGGGGGCGCGTTCAGCAGGTCGAGCGCGGCGGGAACGACGACGCTCCCCGCGAGCAGCGCAAGCGCGGCGGCGACATGGCGCGCCTTCACTCTCGGGACTGAGAGCAGCCAGAGCGCCAGCAAGCCCACGGCCGCGGTGAACGAGCCGCCCCAGTTCGCGCCCCAGCAGGCGAGGCCGATCACGAGGGCCACGAACGCGCCGATCATGGCGGCCAGGCGGCCTCGCGAGGGCGCGACCTGCACCATCGCGCCCAGGCCGATCACGGTCATCCCGACCAGCGCGCCCATGTACTCGTTGCCGATCCCATAGAACCGCGAGCCCATCATGATGCCCATCTCGAGGGCGGAGAGGCGCATGAGAGGGGAGCCATTCAGGACGTCGGCGGCGATCAGCCCCGCCCCGAGGAGCATGGCAAGCGCGAGACCGAAGGTTGGACCGCGACGGGCGGAGGCCGAGCCGAGGAGGCCGAACGCGACGGCTATCGCCAAGGAGACGCCGAGGTAGAGCGCGTCATGCCCCGGCGGGATAGGCGCGGCAATGGCGAGGCCGACGGGGACGAACGCTACTCCCAGGGCAGCAGCACCCAGGAACCGCGTTCGCCTCCGCCAGACCGCCAGAGCCACGCCTGCGAGGGCGGCCAGGAGGCCGTAGACCCCATACAGCTTCGCCATGGGAACGCGAAGACGATAGCGGTCGGTGAGCATGCTGTCGAGGCGGTCGAGGCGAGAGAGACGCTTGGAGTCCCTCTCCAACTCAACGCTCAGCATTCGACCCGTCGCCGGAGCGTCACTGCCGGAGGCCGCGCCCCACCATGCCATGAGGGTTGGTGACAGGTCCGCGGGCGATACAAGCCCAGTCCAGCGAGTGCTGGCGCTATTGAGAACGCCGGGGCAGTTCAGGGTGAGCATCCAGTGGAAGTACCTCGACGGCTCCTTGGCATAGAACTCGGGGTCGAAGCGGAGCTGATCGACCGGCAGATCATCGCGGCCGCCGATCTCCCAGAGGATAGCAGATCCCAGGTAGAGTGCGCCGCCAAACGGCTTCGCATCAGAGGGGCAGACCAGGGCGATCAGCCCTTCTCTCCCGCGAAGATCCGCCAGTGCGTCCCCAACGAGCAGGTCGGCAGACGCGAGCAGATCGCGAGGCTGTGAGCCACCACCGAAGTCAACCACCACCATCTGGGATTGGTTCAGCGCCCGCCGGAGGTCCCGCCGCGCCGCGGCCTGGTCCCCCCGAGCGAGGACATACGCCAATCTGAGCCGACCGCTCGCGCCTGGAGCGGAAGGCATGGGCGCCTGTCCAGCGGGCATGAGGGTGCTCGCTCCATTGTCGAGAAGGCGTTGGATGTTCGGTAGGTCCGCAGCACGCAGTTGCGACCAGCTGACGCCGGGGATCACCAGCACGAGAGCGCGCGCGTGCAACTCCTCCAGTTCGGCGGCGACGGGCTTTTCGCTCGACGGCCGCCCGAGTGTGATGGCGGATGCAGGAGTGGCGAGCCGGATCGCGCACACCAGCACGAGCGAGGCGACCGCGAAGCGCGGCCAATCGGGCCCGCTAGCTCTTCCGCGCGGCAACCAGCTCTCTCGCTTTGGCGAGCGCTTCATCCAGTCGCTCCGGGTTCTTGCCGCCAGCCTGGGCGAAGTCGGAACGGCCTCCTCCCCCACCCCCGGCGACTTTGGCGACTTCTCGAATAAGGTTGCCGGCGTGGAAGCCGGCCGGGATCAGGTCCTTGGACACTTCGCTGACGAAGTGGGCGCGACCCTCTGTCTCGCAGCCAAGAACGACGATGCCTGACCCGAGGCGGGAGATGAGATCGTCCGCGAGGCCGCGCAGCGCGTCCGCGGGCAGCTCGACGCGCTCGGCGATGAGCTTCACGCCGTGGAGTTCGACCGCGGCCCTGACCAGGTCATCGGCGATAGCGCCAGCGCTTTTCTGCTGGAGGCGCGCGATCTCGCGCTGGGCGCGCCGCAGCTCCCCCTGGAGCGCCTCCACGCGCTCGGCGAGCCGTTCCGGGGGAGCGCCAAGCGCCTCTGCGGCCGCCGCAAGCTGCTCCCGCTGCCTGGCCAGCAGCGCCTGCGCCTCCAGGCCGGTGACGGCCTCGATGCGCCGCAGGCCGGAGCCGATGCTGCCTTCGCTGATGATGGCGAAGCCGCCGACGGCGCTGCTGCGGTCCAGGTGCGTGCCGCCGCACAGCTCCTTGCTGTAGTCGCCGATCTGGACCAGGCGAACGATCTCGCCGTACTTCTCGCCAAAGAGGGCCATCGCCCCTTCAGCGCGAGCCTGGTCGAGGGGCATCTCGCGGACGACGAGCGGCTCGTCTTGGAGCGCCACGCGTGCGACGCCGTCCTCGATCCGCTGTCGCTCCTCCGGCGTGAGCGCGGAGAAGTGCGAGAAGTCAAACCGCAGTCGATCCGCCTCCACCAACGAGCCGGACTGGAGCGCGTGCTCGCCGAGCACATCTCGCAGCACATAGTGTAGCAAGTGCGTGGCGGTATGAGCGCGGGCGAGCGCCTGGCGGCGCGGGCGGTGTACCTCGGCCTGCACCTGCTGGCCGACGCGAAGCTCGCCCTGCTTGACGAGAACCTTGTGCGCGTGGGCGCCCTCAACGGGCGAATAGGTGTCGATCACGTCGGCCGAGACGCCATCGGCCCGTAGGACACCGCGGTCGCCCACCTGGCCGCCGGCTTTGGCGTAGAAGGGGCTGCGATCAAGGAATACCTCGCCCTCCTCACCCGACTTCAGCGACTCCGCCGGCTGCCCCTCGCGCATGATACCAATGAGCAGGCCAGCCGCGGTCACCGCCCCGTATCCGACGAACTCCGTCTTGCCCACAAAGCCCTGATAGCCGAACTGCGCGTCCGACGCGAAGTCCTGCTCAACATGGGCCCGCGCCCGCTGGCGCTGCTCTCCCATCGCCTTAGCGAAGCCCGCCTCGTCGAACCCGAGACCGCTCTCAGCGGCGATCTCGGCGGTGAGGTCGCGGGGTAGACCGTAAGTGTCGTGCAGCTTGAACGCTTCCTCGCCGGGCAGGACGCTGCTTCCCGCCGCCTTCGCCCGCTCGATGGCGTCCATGAGCGGGCCGTAGCTGCGCTGGAGCGTGTCCTCGAACTGCTTCTCCTCCTGCTGGAGCCAGGTAGTGATGCGCTGCTCCGCCTGCCGAAGCTCCGGATAGATGTCTCCCATGGTGGCGACGACGGTCGGGACGATCTGGTGGAGGAACGGTTCCTCGATCCCCAGCGCGCGGCCGAATCGGTATGCCCTGCGCAGAACCCGGCGCACGACGTAGCCTGCGCCGTCGTTGGAGGGCGTGAAGCCGTCGGCGAGTAGAAACGCGACCGCGCGGGTATGGTCGGCGATGATGCGGGCGGCTTGCTGCTGCCGGTCGTCGA
>Ga0315282_10012860_pt1 | contig 12732 bp, 12 predicted proteins | sample YL17G07_20_MG_FD_203693 | JGI IMG/M metagenome (GOLD analysis project Ga0315282, IMG submission 203693) | Sediment microbial communities from Yellowstone Lake, YNP, Wyoming, USA - YL17G07_20 | ecosystem: Environmental > Aquatic > Freshwater > Lake > Sediment | place: USA: Wyoming | collected... | reverse complement strand
ATTTTTTGTAATTGCAGGGAACATGCATCGCTTCTCCTCCGCTTCAACACCGCTTACCCTCAAAATCTTTCTCCAGGGCTATAGAGTTTTATTCAAACCTTTTAAAGATCTCATCCACATGAGCGAGGTAGTAAGAGAGAGAAAAAGCCTGGGAAAGATCTACTCCAGGTATTTTCTCTTCTAAAGCGCTTTTCAAATCCGGGGCTTTGCCCTCCCTAACCCCCATAGAGGCTTCCTGTACCACAAGATAGGCTTCCTCCCTGCTAAATCCCCGTTTTATCAACTCCAAAAGTGCTCTCTCAGAGAAAACGAGCCCTTTAGTCAGCCAGATGTTTTCCTTCATGCGCTTTTTATTCACCTTGAGTCCTCTTAATACCCTCTTCAGGAGCTGTAAGGAGTAAAGGAAGATTGAGGTTGCATCAGGAAGGATTACCCGCTCCACCGAGGAGTGAGAGATGTCTCGCTCGTGCCAGAGGGCAATATTCTCTAAAGCAGAAAGAGCGTAACCTCTCAAGAGACGAGCCATACCACTAAGTCTTTCACAAAGAATAGGATTTTTCTTATGAGGCATAGCACTTGAGCCTCTTTGACGTTCCAAAAAAGGTTCTTCAACCTCGTCGATTTCTGTTCTCTCTAAGTTGCGGATCTCTGTGGCTATCCTCTCAATTCCTCCCCCACAAACGGCGAGTATAGAGAGGTACTCAGCATGAATATCTCTGGGAATAACCTGAGTTGAGATTGGACACGGTTTCAATTCCAATTTTTCACAGGTTATTCGCTCTACTTCCGGAGGAACATTAGCATAATTTCCCACCGCTCCCGAGATTTTCCCTAAGGAGATCGCCTCTTTTTCTCGAGAGAGCCTCTCTTTTATTCTCTTTAATTCGGCATACCAGTTCAGAACTTTTAAACCAAAAGAGGTAGGCTCAGCATGGACTCCGTGTGTTCGCCCGATAATTAGTATGTCTTTGTATTTTCGCGCTAATTCCAGGGTAATGTCGAGAAGGGAGTCCAGCTCCTCTAATATTTCCTCTGTGGCCTTTTTCAGCAATAAAGAGAGAGCAGTATCGGTGATGTCCGAGGAAGTGAGTCCGTAGTGAAAAAACCTTGCTACATCGCCCATCTGGGAAGTCGCCACTTTTATAAAGGCAATAACATCGTGGCCCACCTCTTCTTCAACCTTAACTATTTCTTCCACATCCACGACGGCATTCCTTCTTGCTTGGTCTGCTGAACCACGGGGAATTATGCCCAGAGCCTCATAGGCCTCCATTACTGCGAGCTCCACTTCCAGCCAGAGGCGAAATTTAGTTTCCTCTGACCAGAGTTCCTGCATCACCTTGGGTGTATATCTGCTAATCACAATGAGCTCCCCGTATTATAATTCGGAGCTTCCCTGGTAATCCGGACGTCATGAGGGTGAGATTCTCTTACGCTGGCTGCGGTTATCTCTATAAATTCCGCTTTTTCCCATAACTCTTTGATTGTTCTTGCTCCGCAATAACCCATGCCTGATTTAAGACCTCCAATTAACTGGAAGAAGACTTCGGAGACATAACCTTTATATGGAACCATTCCCTCTATCCCTTCGGGGATGAATTTCTTGAAGCTCTCCTGAAAATACCGGTCAGCGCTACCTGCATTCATTGCTTCCATGCTTCCCATACCTCGGTAGGATTTAAATTTCCTCCCTTCATAAATAATGGTTTCTCCTGGAGCTTCCTCAGTGCCAGCGAAGAGATTGCCAATCATCACTGTGGATGCTCCTGCAGCTAAGGCTTTAACGATATCTCCTGAGTATCTTATTCCCCCATCAGCAATCACGGGAACCCCATGTTTAGAAGCGGCTTTTGCACACTCCATAATCGCTGTCAGCTGAGGAATGCCTACCCCAGCAATGACTCTTGTAGTGCAAATGGATCCCGGGCCCAGGCCAACCTTTACGGCATCTGCTCCAGCCTCAATTAAAGCTTCAGTACCTTCTACGGTTGCCACATTTCCAGCAACAACCTGCAATTCCTGATAAAGCGCCTTGATCTTTCTCACTACCTGCAAAACATTTCGGGAATGACCATGAGCAGAGTCCACAAAAATCACGTCTGCTCCGGCTTCTAATAGAGCCTTCACCCTTTCCATGCTTTCCATAGAGACTCCTACTGCTGCACCGACGAGAAGCCTGCCGAAGCTATCTCGGGAAGCCTGGGGGTGTTCAATTATAGAGTTTATATCCTTTATCGTGATCAACCCCACCAGCTTTTCTTCTTCTACAATTGGTAGTTTCTCAATTCTGTGACGATGGAGAATTCCCTTGGCCTCTTTAAGGGTTACACCTGGCGATGCCGTAATGAGCTTGTTGAAGGGAGTCATTAATTCTTTAATTTTTTTCTCTTTACTTTCTTCAAATCGTATATCTCTATTGGTTACTAAGCCTACTAATCTTTCCCCATCCACCACCGGCAGCCCTCCAATCTTATACATCCTCATCGTGGCCTCAGCTTTCTCCACGGTGGCTTCCGGTGAGATAGTAATCGGGTTTCTAATTACTCCATTTTCTGAGAGCTTAACCCTCCTTACTTCCTGGCTCTGCTTTTCTATGGACATGTTCTTATGGATAACTCCCAGGCCACCTTCTCTGGCCATAGCAATGGCCATCATCGATTCAGTCACCGTGTCCATGGCCGCAGAAAGTAAGGGTGCTTTGAGCTCGATCTTAGTTGTGAGTATTGTACTGGTGTTTATTTCCTCTGGCAGAACCTCACTGTAGCGAGGAACTAAAAGCACATCGTCAAAAGTATATCCTCTTTTCATAGTTCACCTCTTTTTTCGTTTAATTTAAGAATTCTTAAAGCCAACTCCGCAGCATTAATCATTCCCGCCTCACCGATTCCCATGGTTGCTACCGGTACTCCTTTAGGCATCTGCACCATCGAAATCAGAGCGTCTATACCCTGGAGAGGGCCAATATTTCTGGGTACCCCAATTACTGGAATATCTACGTTTGCAGCCACTATTCCCGGGAGTGCCGCAGACATGCCCGCTACTGCTATTATCACTTTAACCCCCTCCATGGATTTTAAGTAATTAAGCAATCCAGGGAGTTCTCTGTGAGCGGAATGGATCACCACTTCATAATCTACCCCTGCTTGAGTGATCCTTTTTATTCCTTGTTGAGCAAATTCCCTGTCGCTCTCAGAACCAAGAATAAAAGAGACTTTCATATTCTTCCTCCTATATCCGTTCTGTAAAATTTAGCTTCGAATTTTAGACGCCTGGCAAACCCTAAGATTCTCTTGTGAGCGTCTGCCCCTGTGGCTACTACTGTTAAGACCCTTCCTCCGTTGGAAACAAGTTTGCCGTTCTTTCTAGAGATCGCACCGCCGAAGATATTAACTTTCAACTCCCGTGCCAGAGCTTCAAAATCGCCGATTTCTACCCCAATCTGAGGAGAATAGGGGTAGCCTTTGGAAGCAATTACCAGTGCATTTGCTGGTTCTCCCCATTTAAGTTCTATTTTTTCCGCCTCCCTTCCCATGACCCTTAATAAGACCTCACCAAGATCGTTTTCTAACCTCACCATGAGGGCCTGAGTCTCAGGGTCGCCAAAGCGCACATTGTATTCAAGCACTTGGGCTCCGTTTTCAGTAAGCATCATGCCGATATACAGAGCTCCCTTGTAAATGACTCTTTCTTCCTCTAGCGCCCGGGAAAGTTTAGCGAGGAGGTCAGATATGCTCTTCTTCATGCTTTCCTTTAAGCTTACTGGGGAATAAGCTCCCATACCACCCGTATTTGGTCCTCGATCGAAATCCATGAGCTTTTTATGGTCTCGGACGTAATCCATGGGAACGAGTGTTTTGCCATCGTATAAGCAGATTAAGGAGAGTTCTTCCCCCTTTAAGTATTCCTCAATTAGCAAACGTTTTGAGGCTTTCCCGAATTTGCCCTCCAGCATCTCCTCTATTAGCTTTAATGCTTCCTTTTTCCCTTCGACTATTAAAACGCCCTTTCCTCCGGCCAGCCCGTCAGCTTTGAGAACGTAAGGAGGAGTAAAATTACTGAGGTTTCTTGTGGCTTCAGCCAAATTAGCAATAGGGATGGATTTTGCGCAGGGAATAGAGTGGGAGAAATTGAATTCCTTGGCGCGAATCTTGGAAGATTCTAACCAGGTAAATTCTTGATGTGGGCCAAAAGTAGGAATGCCCTCTGCTTCTAAAATGTTAGCAATGCCTTCTGCCAAAGGATTCTCTGGCCCTATCAGAGCTAAAGAGACCCTATTTTTTAAGGCTAAATAAGCCACCTCTTTGAAATCTTGAGCGTAGAGCGGTTCTCCCAGAGATTCCATGAGAGGATTGGGATTAAAGACAAATATTTTTTCTACGGTCTTGCTTTGTGCAAGCTTCCAGAGAAGGGCGTGCTCCCGACCCCCATTTCCATAAATCAATACCCTCATCATCTTCCTCAATGTCTGAAAAGCCTTTTTTTAGTAAAAACTAGGGTAGCGTTATGCTTTTCGCAAAGGTCTATGCACTCACTGTCGCGTTTGGAGCCACCAGGTTCGACAAAACATCGGATTCCAGCTTCTAACCCAACCTCAATGGAATCGCCGAAGGGGAAAAAACCATCGGAAACCATCACCGCTCCCTCGGTGGAGTGATTGAAATTCTTAGCTCTCTCCACAGCGAGTTGTGCGGAATACACTCTGCTCGGCTGTCCTGCTCCCAAACCGATGAGTATTCCCTCCTTCACTAAAATCACGGCATTAGATTTAACGTATCGGATTACTCTTAATCCGAACTCGATATCCGCCAATTCCTGCTCGGTTGGCTTTCTGGATGTTACAAGTTTCAACTCCGCATAAGGTAAGCCAACGTCTGGCTCCTGGATTAAGACCATGCCATCGGACACTCTCCACTCCATTGTAGGAACAGAAGAAGAGAACTCAACCAATGAGGCCCCCTTCTTCTTTAAAAGCACAAGGGCTTGAGGAGTAAATTTTTTAGCGGCAATGACATCAAGAAAATAGGGTTTTAAGGAGCTCGCCAGGTTCTCATCGATTTCCCCATTGATGCATAAAACTCCTCCATAAGCTGATTGAGGATCGCCTGATATTGCTCTTCTGAGAGTGGCGAGGGGGTCGTCCCTGAATTGAGAAACCCCGCAGGGATTGGCGTGCTTGACTATGGCTATGGCATTCTCTCCACAATCCTGGGTAATCTTGATACCAGAAAGCAAGTCGAGATAATTGTTAAAGGAGAGGTCTCCTTTAATCTGCTTCAGGTGATCGAGAAAAGAGGGTATGCCCGCAATCTTTCCTACCCAGGCACGCTGGTGAGGGTTCTCTCCGTAATTCAATTCCCTTATTTCTTCTGTGGCCAGGTAAAACTGGGAATCGAAAAGCGCCTTGAGGATCTGGGTGTCGTATCTCACAACTGTTTCTAAGGCCTTTCGCGCTAAAATGTGCCTTTTTTCCAGATCTAAAGGAGCATTTTCCAGAAACCAGGCGTACTGCTCTGGCGAGGAAAGCAGGGCAACTCGATGGAAATTTTTGGCTCCTGCCCGCATTAGAGCTACTCCACCGATATCAAAACTTTCAATCATTGCTTCTTCCCCGAGAGGGATGGCGCTTTCAAAGGGATAAAGGTTTACAACCACAAGATCAAAACCGTCTCCCTCTCGGGAGAGGATCATCTCGAAGACCCTTTCGTTTAGGGTCTTTACGCGTCCCGAAGCCAATTCCCTAAAGCCGGTAATTTCCTCTAAGGGATGAACGGAAATTCCTCTTGAGTGGAGGTAGCTCGTTGTGCCTGAGGTGGCATAAAATTCGTAGCCCATTTTTATCAACTCTTTGCAAAGTGCATCGAGCCCATCCTTATTGTTTGTGCTTAAAAGTGCCTTCAATTTTTTCACCTCTAAGGATTTTCTCGATAACGAGAGGATAAATAAAATGCTCTGCTTCATGAATTCTAAGGGTTAAAGTTTCCAGAGTGTCATTTTCGTACACAGGTACAGGAATCTGAGCGATAATTGGACCTGTGTCCACGCCTTCATCCACATAATGGACAGTCACACCTGTCCACTTCACGCCATAGCGAAGAGCGTCCTCAATAGCGTGTGCGCCTTTTAATGCCGGAAGCAAAGCGGGATGAATATTAATAATTTTTTTAAAGAAAGCCTTCACGATGAGGGGGGGAAGAATACACATGTATCCCGCTAAAGCAATGAGATCTGGGGCAAGTTCTATTAATCTTTTGAAAAGGAGGAGATTCCTTTCTTCTTTCTTGAGGCGTCTGTCAATTAATTCCCCCGGGATGCCGTATGTTTTTGCTCGCTTTAATATACCAGAGCCCTCAACGTCAGAGATTACATAGATCTCAACTTCCAATTTTTTAGCGCGAAGGTGTTCAACTATAGCAGTAAAGTTAGTTCCTTCACCAGATCCTAAGACGACTATTCGTTTCATCCCTTACCACCTGCCCGGCAATGCGGGGTCTGTAAATTTCCAGATGATCCATGATTTCCTCAAGTTTTTCCGGATCGGCTAAAAGCACAAATCCCGTGCCCATATTAAAAGTCTGGAGCATTTCTTCGCGAGGAATGTTCCCGGCCTTCCTGATTTTTTCGAAAACCTCGGGTACTTTCCCGATTTGAAAGTTCAACCTCAAACCTTGGGGAATAATGCGGGGCAGATTTTTGCTCAGCCCTCCACCTGTGATGTGGGCGCAGGCGTGTATCCCCTCTTTAAACTTAAAAGTGTAGATCTCGGTTGGCTGAAGCAAGGATTCCATTAAAGCAGAGTCTTTCTCATCAAGAAGTTTCTCCTCTAAGAGTTTATTTATTAAGGAATAACCGTTAGAATGAGGCCCTGAGGAAGGGAGCGCAATTGCGATATCTCCCGTTTTTACATTACTTGCTCCGAGCGGTAAACCATCAGGTGTATCAATTACACCCACGACAAAGCCCACGAGATCCAGGGATCCTTCTGGATAAACGAAGGGCATCTCCGCGGTTTCTCCTCCCAGAAGCTGGCAATAAAGGGAGTCAAGGAGAGTTTGCAGGGATTTGAAAAAAGGTTCGAGAAGCTCTGCCTCGATGTGGTGGCAGCCGATGTAATCAAGGAAGAAAAGCGGTTTCGCTCCTAAACAGAAGATGTCGTTAACATTCATAGCTACCAGATCCTGAGCAGCCTCTTTCATCTTCCTGTATTTGACCATCAATTTGAGCTTGGTGCCGATTCCATCAGTTGAAGCAACCAGGAATTTCCCATTAAATGGAAAAGTTCCGGCGAATGGGCCTATTACTTCTCCGAATAAATTTCTTAGTTTTTCCTTGAGCCTCTCTGCCCTGGTGATGTCAACTCCGGCGTCTCTATATCTCAAACTTCTCTCCTTCCAGTGAAGCAGTAAAAACAGAATTCATAATGATCTCCGAGTACCTGGCGCATACCCTCAAGGCTCAGATAACCGAGGGAATCAATTCCCGTACGTTTTTTCACTTCTTCCACGCCGTTTTTTGCAATGAGTTGTTTACGAGATGGAATATCTATTCCCCAAAAGCATTCATGAGTTATGGGGGGTGAGGCAATGCGAAAATGGATTTCCCGTGGCCCTGCCATTTTCACGATCTCGATTATCTTCTTTAAGGTCGTCCCTCTAACAATGGAATCATCTACCAGAACAATTTTTTTGCCCCTGATTAAACCCGCCACGGTAGAAAGCTTCTCTTTAACCGCTTCTGCTCTTTTGAAAGGCTTAATAAAAGTCCTTCCAATCCAAGGATTGCGCATTAGCCCCGGTTCTAAAGGGATTCCGGATTTGCGGCTAAAACCAATAGCTGCAGCCAGGCCACTATCCATTACCGGGATGACCACCTCTGCATTAGCCGGATGTTCTTCCGCGCAACGTTCTCCTAATTTCTCCCTGATCTCATAGACGTTGTGTCCAAAAATGCAAGAATCCGGGCGGGCGAAATAAATGTACTCGAAAACACACTGGCGAGGTTTACTGACCACCACTCTCTGGTAGGTGAAACCGTTTCTCCCAGCGACAGCAAGAGACCCCGGCTCCATTTCCAAGCGTTCTCCTCCCTCAGGGAAAGCGGCATCCTCACTGGAAAAGAGAACGGAATCTCCTTGGCGTCTTATCCATAGAGGCCTGTAGCCATTGGGATCCCTTATGGCAATCACTTTGTCCCCAAATAGAAAAAGAAGCGAATATGCACCTTTGATCTCGAAAACCACTTTGGCCACTTCAAAGGGATCCCACATAGAGGGAGGAGAGCAGAAATGCTCTACGAGTCTATGCAAGAAAATTTCCGTATCTGATCCAGTAAGGAAAACTTTTCCTCTCCGCTCCATTCTCGTTCTCAGTTCCCTATAGTTTTCGATGTTTCCATTATGCGCTAAGGCAACCCTGGCTCCCATAAACTCGACTTCTATAGGCTGTGCGTTTATAGGGTTTGTCCCCCCTGCGGTGGAGTACCTTACATGGCCGATCCCCAAATCTCCTTTCAGGCCCTTAATTTTGGAAAGAGGCAAGGCTTCTCTAACCAAGCCAGAGTTTTTAATGGTAATTAGGCGGCGATTGTGAACGATGGAGATTCCTGCCGATTCCTGCCCTCGGTGCTGTAAGGCAATTAATCCCCGGTAAATTTCAGATGCGATGTTAGGATAGACTCCTCCATATAGCCCGCAATTTTCCCTCATTTAAAGTTCTCCAGAGAATGATAAGCCCTTTTCAGGTCTGGAAGCTCAATTGCTTCACCATTCCAAACGAAATGATCTCCTTCAATCAGGCCGATTCTGGCGTGCTCTATACATGTATCGTTAAGGCATCCCTCGAACTCCTCTACCTTGGAAGGTGAAACCTCGGCAATGAATCTTGCAGGATATTCCTCGAAGGGATGAATTTCCGTGGATATTTTTATTCCCTTCATCCCTTCAATGGCCATTTCCGCACAGCTTATAATAATCCCTCCTTCTGAGACGTCGTGCAGTGCAACCACCAGACCTGAAGATACTAAGGCTATCACGGCCTCCAGCGTTTTTGCGCACTCTTCCCAGTCCACTTCTGCAAAAGCTTTTTCTGCTGGCACTTCCTCTGAAAGGTAGTAGGAAGCACTATTTTTGGGAACGAAGTTACGACCGATCAGATAAATAAGGTCTCCCTCATGGGCGAAATAGGAAAGAGGAATCTGCTCGATATCCTCAACCTCTCCCACTATCCCAATAACCGGAGTAGGAGGAATCTGTTTCCCATCGCTCTCGTTATAGAAGGAGACATTCCCTCCCGTAACCGGAATTCTGAGGATTTTAACTCCCTCCTCTAATCCCAGGAGAGCAGTATAGAATTGGGCAGCGATTTCTTCTTTCTCAGGATTCCCGAAATTCAGGCAGTTGGTAATCCCCAGAGGTTTTCCTCCAGAGGAAACAATATTGGCACAGGCCTCAAAGAGCACGGCCTTCGTTCCCTCTTGGGGATTAAGAGCGGTATATCGGGAGTTTCCTCCTAAAGTGAGCGCTGTTCCCTTTTTGCCTTCCAGGTAGAGAACCGAGGCATCCGCTCCAGGAGGCTTAACAGTTTTCCCCCTTACAGCGTAATCGTATTTTTCATATACAGATCTCTTGGAGGCAATCGTGGGATTGCTTAGAAGAGCAAGCAGATGCTCTCTTACATTTCCTGACCAATGAGCAATTTTTGAGGAGGTAGGGTAGGACTTTTTTACCTCTCGGGATAAGTCCGGGGCGTTTACTACTAGGGGAAGAGGAAGCGAGACAACGAGATTATTTCTCCAAAAGACCCTGAGTTCTTCTTTGGAAGTTAAAACCCCGATTTTGGCAAAATCGAGCTCCCATTTCTCCGTTATTTTTTTCACTTCCTCCTCGTGCCCTTTCTCGATTACGAAAGCCATGCGCTCCTGGGACTCGCTTAATAAGATCTCCCAGGCCTCCATTCCATTTTCCCTAAGCGGGACTTGATCCAAAAAAAGGTCTAAGCCTAAGCCTCCGCTGGCAGCCATTTCTGTAGTAGAACTCAGTATCCCCGCAGCCCCCATGTCCTGGATGGCAATAAGGGATTTTAAGCGAGAGATCTCCAGAGTGGCCTCGATTAATTTTTTCTCCGTGAAGGGATCACCTACCTGAACCGACGGCCTCTCATCGGTCTCTATATTTAACTCACGGGAAGCAAAGGAAGCTCCATGTAGGCCATCTCTTCCGGTTTTCGACCCTACAAGAACAATAAGATTTCCCACACCTTGAGCTTTAGCAGAGCATAGCTGGCCGCGCTTGACCAGCCCAACGGCAGTGACATTTACGAGAGGATTGGAAGCAAATTGCCGATCAAAACGAACTTCTCCCCCTACGGTGGGGACGCCTATGGAATTACCGTAGACACTGATTCCGGAAATCACCCCTTCATAAATATGAGAACAAGGATCAAAGAAGTGAAGAGAATCCAGAAGAGCAATTGGGCGTGCGCCCATCGCTATGACATCTCTGATTATTCCCCCTACACCGGTGGCTGCTCCTTGAAAGGGCTCCACGGCGCAGGGGTGATTGTGGCTTTCAACTTTGAAGACGACGCCCCAATCGTCTATCCAGACGACACCGGCGTTCCCCTCAGGAGGATTAAGGTGTTTTTTCAAAAGGCGCTTGGAATGCTTATAACCACAGTGTTCTGACCACATAGCAGAGAAAATGTAGAGCTCAGTCTCATTGGGCTCCCGGGAAAGAACTTGGACTATCCGCTCATAATCTTCAAGAGACATGGAGAGCTTTTTCAGGCGTTCAAGATCTCCGCGCATGAATCCACCTTCTTATGGCTTGAAATATTTCCAATCCATCGAGATTAAGATGATAACTAGCTGTATAGCGCTCTGGATGTGGCATCATTCCGATTACTGTGAAGTTTTCATTAGCAAGTGCGGCAATGTCATCGGTTGCTCCATTGGGGTTTTCTTCATACCGCAAAAGCAGGCAACGATGTTCCTCAAGTTTCTTAATCGTTTTCCGGTCGGCGATGTATCGGCCATCACTGTGAGCTATATAAAGGATCAGTCTTCTTTTTATATGGGCAAAGATCTGCGTGTTCTCAACCTTCAGGGCCACAGGTTTACAGATAAAATGTCCGCATTCATTCCTCATCATCGCTCCGGGAAGAAGACCGACTTCCAGAAGGATTTGGAAGCCATTACAAATACCCAGAACTATCCCGCGTTCCTCACTTACATACTTTTCCACAGCTTTCATGACCGGAGAAAAACGAGCTATGGCTCCGGGCCTGAGATAATCCCCGTAAGAGAATCCTCCAGGGAAAACGACCAGGTCGTAATCTTCCAAAGAAGCCCAATCATGCCAAACATAGGTAGCTTGGAAACCGCTTCTCTGTAAAGCTTCATAAGTCTCGCTGTCACAATTTGTGCCCGGGAAGACGATAACTGCAGCCCTCATTTGACCTGCTCTAATTCATAAACTTCAAAAACTGGATTTGAGAGAACTTTTGCTGCAATTTCCTGAGCGATCGACCTTGCTTTTTCTTCGGAGAGTGCATCAATAGAAATCTCGAATATTTTACCCATTCTCACCTCTGTTACTGGATAAGAAAGCTTTCTGAGGCTTTTTTCAATTGTGACCGCCTGGGGATCATAAATCTGAGGGGCTACTTTCACTTTGACCAGAAAATTATATTTCATGCAGAGATCCTTCTTAAAACTTCTTTATAGGCGACCAGGGGGTCCCCTATAGACTGCCGATAGATGTCTTTATCCAGGGAATTACCAGTTTGAAGGTCCCAGAATCTGCAGGTATCCGGGGTGATTTCATCAGCGACCATCAAGACATCTCCGTCTTTGCCAATCTCTATTTTGAAATCAGCAAGAATTAGCCCGCGCTCCCCGGTGAAAAAGTAAAGGGCTTGGTTCATGCTCAGCGCCAACTTCTCCATTTTTTCCAGTTCTTCTCGAGTGGCAAGCTTTAGCGAAAGGATAGTCCTGGGGCAGATGAGGGGATCATGGAGCTCGTCGCTCTTCAGAAAAAATTCCAGAACGGGGGGCTCCAATTTTCTCCCTTTCTCTACGCCATAGCGTTTGCAAAAAGAACCAGCGCTAAAGTTCCTCACCACTACCTCTAAGGGGAGGATTTGTAACTTTACTGCTCTGAAGGATTTCTCTGAGATCTTTTCTAAATAGTGGTTAGGAATGTTTTCTAACTTTAACCTTTTGAAGAAAATCTCATTGATGGTGTTGGAAAGGGAACCTTTACCTTCAAGCAGGTCATGCTTAGCGCCGTCTCCGGCAGTGATGTCGTCCCTGAATTCGATACTGACTGTGCCGTCTTGGTTATCGTAGACTGACTTGACTTTTCCTTTTTGGATCAACTCCATGAGGTGTTCCTCCTTGGTTTTTCTCGAAAAAAACCCCACTACAAGGAGTGATCCAAAATAAATATCACCCCTTGTAGTCAGATAATTTACGGTTATCTGGTAGAGACTTCCGGGCCATATTCCCGGAATTATACAAGGGTGAAGCATTTTTATTGGCGGAGTGTATCACGGTTCTGTATCAAAAACAAGGCGGCGAATTTACGGGGTCAGGTCTTGCAATCCAACAATCTGCCTCTATATCTGATTAGATCGACTAAACTCGCTCTGCCAAAAAATGGGAAATTAATGACCAAGCCGTAGCTTCTCCGTTAGGAATAATGCGATCCGGGCCCAAATGTATGATTGCAAGACCTGA
>Ga0315282_10012859_pt1 | contig 12732 bp, 14 predicted proteins | sample YL17G07_20_MG_FD_203693 | JGI IMG/M metagenome (GOLD analysis project Ga0315282, IMG submission 203693) | Sediment microbial communities from Yellowstone Lake, YNP, Wyoming, USA - YL17G07_20 | ecosystem: Environmental > Aquatic > Freshwater > Lake > Sediment | place: USA: Wyoming | collected... | reverse complement strand
GTACGAGGGAGCGACGATTCGGGCATTTAGAGAGGGAGAAAGTAAGGGGTCAATATTTAGCTTCTCTTTGCCAATTGCCTGAAAGCCTAATTTTGTTTTAGAATTCAGGTGAGCAAATGGCATCTTCCACTACCGAGCTTATCAAGGAAAAACTCGACATTATTGTCTTCCTCCGCGGCTACTTGAATCTCCGGCCGGCTGGCAAAAATTGGAAAGCGCTTTGTCCGTTTCACAGGGAAAAGACGCCCTCTTTTATGATTTCGCCAGAGCGGCAGTCGTGGCACTGCTTTGGTTGCGGTGCTGGCGGTGACATTTTCGGTTTTTTGATGCGCTACGAAAACTTGGAGTTTGGCGAGGCGCTTCGGATTTTGGCTGAGCGAGCCGGCGTGGAACTCCGGCGTTTGAGTCCCAATGAGTATAAGTACACTGGACTTTTGTTTGACCTTAATAATGTCGCCAAAGAATTTTTTAGAAACGCCTTAGAAAACTGTGAGCCGGCGAAGAAATACTTGGCGGAAAGAAAATTAAAACCGGAGACAATTGAAGAATTTGAGCTGGGCTTTGCGCCGAACGAGCCGGAGGCTCTAGTGAGGCACCTTTTGAATTCTGGTTGCGCGCCGGACGATGTCATACGCGCTGGCTTGATATTGAAAAACGATCGCGGCCTGCTCTATGATAGGTTCCGCGGCCGCATAATATTCCCGATTCACGGCCATTTTGGGAAGGTAGTGGGCTTTGCGGGCAGGATTCTGCCGCAGTTTGATACCGGCGAGTTAGGAAAATATGTTAACAGCCCTGAGACGCCGATTTTCAACAAGTCGAGAACGCTTTACGGCTTGTGGAAGAGTAGAAATTTCATTCGTGACGCCAAAGCGGTGTTTTTAGTTGAAGGCCAGATGGATTTTTTGATGAGCTGGCAGGCTGGGGTAAAAAACGTCGTCGCCAGTTCTGGAACAGCGCTTACGGATGACCACTTGAAGGCTTTGCGCCGCTTGACTGACGAGATTTACTTGAGTTTTGACGCCGATGAAGCCGGTGCGGCAGCCGCTGAGCGGGCAATAGACCTTGCCGAAGCCAGCGATTTCGGGGTAAAAGTCGTGTCTTTCAGTAAATTCAAGGATCCAGCTGAAGCCGCGGAGGTTGGCGCCGGGGAACTTACAACGGCCATGGCTTCTGCCGTAGAGGCGCCAATTTTCTATTTTGACAGGTACCTTCCGCGCGTCGCCGGCTCTGATTTCCATGAGCGCAAGGCGCTTAAAAATTTGAGATTGGTCTTGGCTAAAATAAAAAACATTAGCAGTCCCGTCGCGCGCAGCTTCTGGATAAATGAACTTGGGAAGCGTGCGGGAATTAGCGAGAAAATTTTAATTGAAGAGGCAGAAAAACTTCAGCCGGTAAGCGACAGGACAAGGGCTGTTGAAGAAGAGTCAAAAGCGCCTGCCAGAATTCTCACAAGAAGAGAGCTTGTAGGCGAACGGCTCCTGCAGGCGGCTGCGGCTGATGGTAATTACGGCATGATTGACGACTGCGTAGACTATCTGCCGACGAACATAAGGGAAGCACTCGTAATTTTAAAAAGCGGCGCCAAATCCAGTCCTAATCCTCAAATTGACGAATTTTTGGACTTGATAATCTTAGGCTCAACAAAGTTGGGCGGCAGCGAGGTTGAAAATCTGAAGGGGGAATTAATAAAAGAGCACATAAAGGAACGGAAACAAGAGCTTACGCTGGCAGTCAAAAAAGCCGAAGAGGCCCACGACGAAAACGGTTTGGAAGCCGCCCTTAATGAATTGAGAAATTTGACGTCAACCGTTTCAGAATCTTAAAATATTTATCGTTTTGTTTCTTAGTAAATTTTTATGAAGTTTAAAGGTTATCGCAGGAACAAGAAGCTTCGGGGTAGACGGAAGCCCAGAGCCCGCCGAAAGCAAACAAGGAAAACTAAAGGCAAAGCCAGACTTTTTTCACAAGTACAGGAAGGAGCCCTGAAAGAGCTTGTTGAGCGCGGCCGTCCGCGCGGCTTCGTGACCGACAACGAGGTTCTTTACTATTTCCCCAAAATTGAGGAAGACATTTCTTTTTTAGAGGAAATCTATGACAGTTTGGAGAAAGCCGGTATAAAGGTTATAGAAACGAGCGGCTTGGTTGACTTGGGCAAGGGTGAGGTTTCACGGAAAGAGCTTGGTGAAGCGACAACGATTGAGGGCGAGGTGCCGGACGCCGTCCAGATGTACTTGAAGGAAATCGGGAAAACGCCGCTTCTCACAAAGGACGAAGAGAAAGATCTTGCCAAGCGCACTGAGCGCGGCGACGAGGAAGCGCGGCAGAGGCTCATGAAAGCCAATTTGCGACTGGTTGTTTCCATTGCCAAGCACTATGTCAATCGCACACCTAATTTGAGCATCTTGGACCTGATTCAGGAAGGCAATATCGGTCTTTCGCGAGCTGTAGAAAAATTTGACTACCGCAAGGGCTTCAAATTTTCCACTTACGCAACTTGGTGGATTAGGCAGGCGATAACGCGGGCTTTAGCCGACCAGTCGCGCACCGTGCGCATCCCAGTTCATATGGTGGAGACGATTTCCAAATACACCCAAATGCGCCGGCACTTGATACAGGAATTGGGGCGTGAACCCTTAGCGGAAGAAGTCGCCGCCGAAATGGGTCTTGAAGTTGAAAAAGTCCGCCATATTCAGAAGATTTCGCAGGAGGTCCTCTCTATTGAAACGCCCATCGGCGATGAAGAAGATTCCACCCTCTCCGATTTCATTCCGGATGAGAAAAACGCTACTCCAGCCCAGCTTACAGCCCAAGCTTTGCTTCGCGACTTAATCAGGGAAATTCTGGTTGACCTCACAGAGCGGGAGCAGAAAATTTTGAAAATGAGATTCGGCTTGGACGACGGCGTGAACCATACGCTTGAAGAAGTGGGGAAGGAATTCGGCGTGACGCGCGAGCGCATCAGGCAAATTGAAGCCAAGTCTCTTGAGAGAATCCGCGAGCACGGAAAAGTAAAGGCGCTGGAGGGATTTGAGAACCTCACGTAACACTTTTCCTTGAACCCGTTTCGCTTGCTCCAGCGGCAAGCTCACTTGTCCTCGGCGTCGCGGTCCCGCGTGTGGCGGGACACCGAGCCGCTCCGCCTGCGGGGTTCAAGAAAAAGGTTCCGTTCGGTATAGTGGATTATAGGAATTAAAAGCACAATGTTTAAAGATCCAGAAAATATGCTGAAAGGGGACATGGCGCAGTCCCTGGTTGAAAACTTGCTACGAGCCGTCGGTAATCAAGTATACCGTTTCGGTTATGAATCAATTCTTCAGAACCTGACGCAGGTTGATAGGGTTTTTGACAGATATAGCGATGAAGGCGAGCAGATTAGCAGCATACCAGATTTTCTTGTGGTGAATAAAAAAGGGAGGCCAATATTAATAGAAGTAAAGTTTAGGTGGAATGGTATGTGGCAAAAAGATGATATTCAAAAACTTAAAAATGTAAAAGATTTTTGGAAAGCTCAGATAATTTTAGTTAATTGCGCCAGCAAGCCATATTTTCGATTACTTGCTCCGCCATACGACGTAAGCATTAAAAATTCCTTGTATGAGAGTGATGAATTTGGAATGAACGATGTTCCCAGGTCGATTTTTGATAAATTTGATTCTTTGGTGGAAAAATATATTTCTGTTACTTTAAAAAAATAAACAATGTCTTCCGGGGAAATCCGCCAAAAACCAGAGCACATAAGTTTAATTTATGTGCTCGGCCGAGCGCATAGTAGCGCCTATGCGCTCTCGAGTGTTAAACGCCGATCTTCATTTTGGAAATAATAGTTTAAAGTCCCATGCAATCAGGTGAAATTAGGAAAAGGTTCCGCGAGTTTTTTGAAAAGCGCGGCAAATCTTAAATTTGGCATAAAAAAATTAGGGAGCGTTGCCGCCCCCTATCGCTTAGAGTTTGAGTTCCTCGATTTTGAATTTGAGCCCATCCCCGCCCTCTTTCAATCTTTTCCAGACGCCATCCGGGCGGCCGCTCACCTCGATGATTATTTTGCCTCCTTCCTCCTTTGCAGCGATCCGCGTTGGCGGAGCAGAATAGCCGCATTGAGGACTTAAACACTGCCAAACAACGGAAGTTATGTCTTTGCCGTTGTCCTGAAAGGCGAATGAATTTTGGTGGTAAATCAACCTGTGAGGCAAATGCTTTCGCGATTTTTCATTCGCTACCCGTGCAAGCTGGAAAAGGTCGCCCAGATTGTTTACCCGCCCCTTTTTTAGAAAGTGGAGCATCTCTTTCGGTGCTTCGCCGCCGCCGACTGCCGCCGCTTGAGTAAAAAAAACAGCCGCTTCGTGGGCATCGTTGAATCTATGTGTTGCTCGAAGGTAGCGGAGATCCGGCTTGTTATTGAGAAGGACGAAGGTGCGGAAATTCAAATCCTCCGTATGCCACTTGGTTTCTTCGCCCTCGCGGGCAAGAACTAGGCCATTAAGAAGCTCAACCTTTATCCGTTCATGACCTTCGGTTACTTTCACGACTTCGGTTTCTATTGCCGACCCTTTGGCGTAACCGGTGCCGGGTTCCTTAACCACAAACACCCTCTGTCCTGGCAATGGTTTCAGTACCATTATTCTCCTCCAGAAGAATTTTAGATTTTAGATTTAGTTGTAAAGCAACCAAATAGTTTTTACCGCACTTTTAGGATTTAGTCAACGTCTGCCTGCTCGGCGGGCTTTTTGTTTTTGACGATTAGCGATTGGCGGGCTAAAGTTTATATACTATGTCTTCGGAAGAAATCCGCCAAAAATTTCTAGAGTTTTTCAAATCACGTGGGCATGAAATAGTGCCCTCATCGTCTTTAATTCCAGACGACCCGTCGGTGCTTTTGACTACCGCAGGGATGCAGCAGTTTAAAAAATACTATACAGGCGAACTGGATCCAATGAAAGATTTCGGCTCCAAAAACACAGCTTCTATACAGAAATGTTTCCGCACCTCCGACATTGACGAAGTTGGAGACGAATCGCACTTGACTTTTTTTGAGATGCTGGGGCACTTCTCGTTCGGCGATTATTTCAAGAAAGAAACTATCAAATGGACTTATGAATTGCTGACCGAGGTATTTAACATCGACAAAAACCGGATTAGAGCAACAGTATTTGGAGGCGACGCGTCGATCCCGTTCGATAAGGAATCGTTTGACGCTTGGTCTGAATTTTTACCGACCGAATGGATTAGTAAGGGTTTGCGTCGGGATAATTTTTGGGGTCCGGCTGGCACCGAGGGACCGTGCGGTGCCGACAACGAAGTTTATGTGGACGACATGGAAGTTGCAACTCTGGTGTTTATGGAATACTACTGTGCGGCCGACCGTACTTTAACACCACTCCCTAGAAAAGGTGTTGATGTCGGTTGGGGTTTTGAACGGCTGGCTATGATTACACAGAAAGTGCCCACGATTTTCGAGACGGACTTATTCTCGCCGCTTATTTCTTTACTGCCCGCGGATATGCCGGTTAAGACGAAGAGAATTTTTGCTGACCATGCCCGCGGCATAGCGTTTTTGATTTCCGACGGCGTGCGTCCGTCTAATAAAGAAGCCGGCTATGTACTGAGGAGATTAATAAGGAGAATAATCGTTCAAGAGTATTTATCCAAAGGAGCCGATTTAATAGGGAAGGTTTTGGGGAGGACGGTTGATTTATATAAAAAATATTATTCGGAACTTAATGAAGATGCGATAATAGAGGAATTCAACAAAGAAAATGGTAAGTTTCAAAAAACGCTAAAAACGGGTATTAAAGAATTAGAAAAAATAGATTCCATAGATGCCGCAACAGCCTTCAAATTATATGAAAGCTATGGATTGCCCTACGAAGTTGTGAAGGAGATAGGCGGAGATAAGGCAAAGAAACTTAACCGGGCTGATTTTGACAAGGAATTCGCTAGGCATCGCGAGATATCCCGCGCCGGCGTCGAGAGGAAGTTCGGCGGCCATGGCCTTCTTTTGGATACCGGCGAGCTTAAGGCCGGCAGCCCGGAGGAAATCAATAAAACCACTCGCCTTCACACCGCGACCCACTTAATGAATCAGGCGCTCCATGACGTTCTGGGCAATGAGGTTGATCAGCGTGGCTCGGACATCACGCCCGAGCGCACCCGCTTTGACTTTGTGTTTTCAAGGAAGATGACGGCCGAGGAGGTGAAAAAAGTTGAGGCTATTGTCAACCAAGAGATTGAGGAGGATTTACCGGTGAGAATGAAAGAAATGCCGGTGGAAGAGGCGGTGAAGCTTGGTGTCAGGAAGTTCTACAAAGCTAAATATCCTCAAGTGGCGAAGGTGTATTACGTCGGTGAAAGCGAGGATATTACTAGGGCCTATTCCAAGGAATTTTGCGGCGGGCCTCACGTGAACCGAACGGGGAAAATAGGAAGATTTCGTATTACTAAAGAGGAAGCGGTAAGTGCCGGTATGAGAAGAATACGTGGAGTGGTGGAATGACATTACAGGCGGTAATTTACCACTCTGTTTTTGTGCTATAATTTAAGCGCCGTCATGGTAACGGCGGCATAGGATGACAGACGGAAAAATTTTTGTTGAAAAAGACGAAGACGTCGCCCAAGTGATCGAAAACATTTTGAGCTCCGAGGGCGATGAAGTAACGCTCGTAATTCCCAAAAAGTCGGTCTTAGGCAGGTCGGTGAGTAATTTTCACCTTATTAAGAGAGAAGCTGGAGCGGCTGGCAAGAAAGTCTTCATTGAATCGGTTGACGAGGTCATTTTGGCTTTGGCTAAAGCTGGCAAGTTGAACGCCACACACCCCCTCTTTGAGTTAAGAAGGCGGGTTGGCGCTTTTTCGGATATCGTGCCGCGCGAGCCCGTCGAGAAGGAGTCGGTTATCAAAGAAAGGATGGCGGCGGTTAGAGCAAAAAGTATGAAAGGAGCCGAAGCGCACGGAGAACCACTCGGGGCTGGAGAACGGGAAGAAAAATTTACTGGGGAGAAAGCCGGACGTCGGTTTGAAGTCGTAGAACCGAAGCCAAAAAGGCGCCGCTGGCTGTTTCGACCCAAAACCGTTTTGATTATTGTAGCCGTCATAGTTGCAGTGTGCGCGGCTTTTTGGTCGATGACGACAGTTTTTGGCCACGCCACAATATCGTTGAACTTCCAGAAAAAACCGTGGCTCTACAGCAACTCTTTCTCTGCCTCTACTGCAGTTTCAAAACCCGATCTTGCGAACCGTGTTTTACCAGCTGAAGTTTTTACGCTCAATAAAAACCTTACCCAGTTTTTCCCGGCTACCGGTCAAAGCAACGTCTCGCAAAAAGCCATTGGTCGGATGACAATTTTTAATGCTTACAGCTCCGCTCCGCAAACGCTCGTGGCCGCAACGCGCTTTGAAACGCCGGATCACAAAATTTTCCGCCTGGTGAATAAAATTACTGTGCCGGGCGCCAAAATTAACGATGGAAAGATTACTCCAGCCTCAATTGATGCTCCGATTGCGGCTGATAAACCGGGCAGCGATTACAACGTCGGCCCGGTTTCACATCTTACCATCCCAGGCTTTTCGGGGACGCCGCGCTACGATGGTTTTTACGGCGCAATTGCCTCTGGCACGAGCGGCGGTTACATTGGAGTGAAAGCTGTTCCTACTGGTGCCGACATGGCGAGCGCCAAAAGCAAAATCACCGATTTGGTTAAAGCATCACTTGCAACCAGCTTTTTAAGCGCATACCCCCAGGATTTCAAGATTTTGGATGGTGCCTCAAGTACGGCGGTGACGAGGATTAACGTTAATGAAAATACCGATCAAAACGGAAACTTCAGCGTTTTTGCCGAAGGTGGCTTCGCGGCTGTCGGCTTTCGGGTGGATGATTTAAAGCAAATTCTATCTGGGTACGCCAGCCGCGACAATCCAGGAAGCGTTTTTGACACGCTTGATTTAAACTACAGCCAGGTGAAAGTTGATTTCGTGAAAGGCACCGAATCATTTTACGTTTCCGCAAATGGCGTCTTGAAGCCGGCCTTTTCGCCGGACGATTTTAAGTCAGAAATAGCCGGGAAAAGCGTTGAAGAAGTCCGAAGCGTTATAGCCGGTTTAGGTAGTCTAGGAGACGCTAAGATTTCTCTTTGGCCGGTTTGGCTGAATTATTTGCCGAAAAATACTGATAAAATCATTGTTACCGTGAACTAATGGTTCAGCCATTCCGTTTGACACAAAAGACATCGGTAGACTATAATTTGTTTCACCGGCTTGTACAAGGTTTTTAATTGTAATGCAGATAGATTTCGTTGATTAGAACAGTTTAACCCGCAAGTATGTCAGAAACGAAAGAAGGATTAGTTCTGGAGGCCTTGCCCGGCTTGACTTTTAGGGTTGAACTCAAAAGCGAACCCCAGCGTCAGGTTTTGGCGCACTTGGCCGGCAAGATGAAGCTGCATAACATTAGGGTTTTGCCGGGCGACAGAGTTTTGGTAGAGGTAGGGCCCGACGGCCGGCGCGGACGGATAACAAGGCGGCTTTGAAACGGAAACTTTAAGTTATTAAGTGTTGAGTGCTAGATTACTCTTCCCAAAACCTGACGTCTGATGTCTATAAACTGATAAATGAAGGTGAGAAGTTCAATTAAAAAAATTTGTTCCAATTGCCGGGTTGTTAAGCGCAAAGGGCGGATTTACATTTTCTGTAAAAATCCCAAACATAAACAAAGACAGGGTTAAAATCGAATGCGTATTTTAGGAGTTAACATCCCCGACAATAAAAGGATAGAAATCGCCTTAACGTACATTTACGGTATCGGCCGGTCGGCCAGCCGCCGAATCTTGGCTGCCGCCAAGGTTGATTTAGACAAGAAAACGAAGGATTTGACGAATGACGAGATTTCGAAAATTCAAAGCTTTGCGGAGAAGAACTACGTTATGGAAGGCGAATTGAGGCAGTTTATTAAGCGTAACGTCCAGCATTTGAAGGAACTTCAGACCTACCGCGGCACAAGGCACATGCGCCGTCTACCCGTGAGGGGCCAGCGAACGAGAACCAACTCCAGAACCGTTCGTGGCAACGTGAGAAAAACAGCTGGCAGTGGCAAGAGAAAAGTAGAACTGAAATAAAGGGCTTGGCCTGCGAAGACGAGCTAATATATATAGCGAAGTCTGAGCAGCGGCCAAACCTTTACCGAGCACATAAATTTTAAACAAGAAACGAAGAATATGACATCAAATAAAATGATAAATATAACGCTTTTATGTCAGAAGACCGATTTTATGTGCTCGGTGCTCGTTTTTGTGGCTAAATTTCCTGCGCCACAGATGGGCTCGGAAATTTAGACAAAAACGGCATGGGTAAGAAAAAAGTAGCTGAGCAAAAACCCGAGGAAATTTTGAAGGAAAAAACCGAGGTTTCGGAGATAAAAACCACTACCCTCCCGGTTTCTAAAAAATCCAAGATGGTTGAGCGCGGTCGGATTTATATAAATGCTTCATACAACAATACCGTTATCACAGTTACGGACGAATCCGGTAACGTTCTGGCTTGGGCTTCAGCCGGGTCGCTCGGGTTTTCGGGTCCAAAGAAAGCCACGCCATTCGCCTCTTCAAAAGTTGTGGCTGTGATTTCAGAGAAATTGAAGATAGGCGGGCCTCAGAATGTTGATGTTATTGTAAAAGGCATCGGTGGCGGCCGTGACTCAGCCATACGGTCGCTAATTAACCAGGGTTTCAATATTTTATCAATCAAAGACGCTACGCCGGTTCCGCACAACGGCCCACGGCCGCCAAAAATTCGTCGAGTATAAAATCAACGGTTAAATTCTATATTCTATTTTTTTTAAGTTCTAATTTCTAAATATATGATCGGTCCAAAAGAGAAAAAAGAAAGAGCCTTAGGCGTGCGTCTTAATTTGAAAGGCGAGCGTTGCGCTTCACCTAAATGCGCGGCGGTAAGGAAGCCCTACAGGCCCGGTATGCATGGTCAGAAGCGCGGGCGTTTCAGTTCTATTTCGGAATTCGGTGCGCAGCTTCGGGAAAAACAAAAGTTCAAGTTAAGCTACGGATTGGACGAGAGGAATATGAGGCAGGTTTTTGAAAAAGCGAGAAAAACCAAGGGGTCGGTGGCTTCAAGAATTTTGGAACTGCTTGAAAGGCGATTGGACAATGTTGTTTTTAGGTTGGGTTTTGCCCCATCGCACCTCTCCGCCAGGCAGCTTGTGGTTCACGGGCACGTGGTTGTGAATAAGAAGCGCGTCCGTTCACCGGGATTTTTGGTAAAAGCGGGCGATGTGATAAATTTAAAGGAAGGCAGTGAAGTCAAGGCGTTTATAGCCAAAAGGAGAGAGGCCTTAAAGAAGCACGAGCCGCCTCCTTGGCTTGAGATTGATCGTGACAAACCAGAAGGGAAAGTAGTGAAACTTCCCGAGGGCATCACCCCGCCTTTCGAAGTCAATTTATTGGTCGAGTCGTTCAGTAAATAAATACATAAACTATGGAATTCGCTTACTTGAGCTCAACGGTCGGCATAAAAATGGTTTCCGAAGACAGCAGGAAAGGCATTTTTGAAGTTGAAGGCCTTTTTGCTGGTTATGGTTTAACCCTGGGGAATGCCTTGCGGCGGGCGCTTCTCTCATCTCTGCCTGGTGTAGCCGTCACGGAAATAAAAATCAAAAATGCGCCACACGAATTTTCAACCTTGCCTGGTGTAAAGGAAGATTTGGTGGAATTAAGCTTAAATTTCAAAAAGCTGCGCTTTAGGATGCACACGGATGAGCCTCAGGTTTTAACCCTGAAAGTCAAGGGAGTAAAAGCAGTCACCGGTGCCGACGTAAAAGCCACTTCCGAGGTTGAAATAGTTAACCTTGATGTTGTCTTGGCGAACCTCACAGCCAAGGATTCGGAGCTTGATGTAGAAATAAAAGTGGAGCGCGGATTGGGTTATTCTCCGGTTGAGTCGCGCAAGGGCGGGCGGCTTTCCATCGGAACCATTGCTGTGGACGCTCTCTTTAATCCGGTTACAAAAGTTAATTTCACGTCGGAGGATATGCGCGTGGGCGAGCGTACTGACTACAACAGACTGCGGTTGGAGATTGAAACTGACGGTACCATAAGCCCTTCGTCGGCGCTTCACAAGACCGCCAATATTTTGAAGGACCACTTTGAAAAAATTGGAGCCGTCGGAATTAAGGAGTTTGAGGAGATGAAAGTTATAAAGACTAAAGCTAAAACTGAAGCTAAAAAGCGCGGCCGTCCGAAAAAACCCGAAGCGCCGGCGCCATCTGAAACTTAAAACCTGATACATAAAATCTGTTTCTATGCGCCACTTAAAGAGAGGCAGAAAATTTCATCGCAAAAAGGGCCAGCGCCGGGCGTTTTTGAGAAATCTTGTGAACGATTTCATAAAAGCCGGGAAGATTGAGACGACCGAAGCGCGGGCCAAGAGCGTGCGTCCGATTGTCGAACGCCTAGTCACAATTGCGAAGAGAGGAACATTAGCTTCGCGGCGCTTGATTTTGAGCCGGGTTCGCAGTAAAATCGTTGCCGAAAAGCTTATGCGCGACTTAGGTGCCCATTACGCGGAGAGAGCCGGCGGCTACACGAGAATTACGAAGCTTGGCAAGAGCCGAAAACGCGACGGGAGTTACTTGGTCACGCTGGAATTTATATAAGATGGCTGATTACAATTTGGACGCAAAAAACAAAATACTTGGACGCTTGTCTTCGGAAATTGCACAGATTCTGCAGGGCAAGAAAAACCCTAATTACGAGCCGCGCTTGGTTGGAGAAGACAAGGTTTACGTCAAAAATTACAAGGAAATAAAGGTTTCGGGCAAAAAAGCCAAGGAGAAAATTTATTACCACCACACGGGATACATGGGACATTTAAAGAAGAAAACATATGAACAGATTTTTGAAAAAGATCCGAAGCGCGTGATAAGAGAAGCGGTTCGGAGAATGTTGCCAAAGAACTTCCTTAACCAGCGCCGCTTAAAAAACCTTATTTTTATTGACTAAAATGGCGCCCAGAACTGCGCGCACCACAAAAGAGACGAGCGAAACGGAACATGAAGCCAGATATACGGAGGGTATTGGTCGCCGCAAAACCGCCGTCGCCAGAGTGAGAATCATTGGCGGCCATGGCGGGTTTTCCATAAACGGCAAAAGCGTGAACGATTATTTTGGGGTTTTGCGCTTCCAGATGGCGGCAACCTCTCCGATTGAGAAACTCAAAGTGGGCGAGAGATATAACGTGAGTGCGAAAGTCTCAGGCGGCGGCCCCAAAGCACAAGCGGAGGCTGTTCGCTTGGGTTTGGCAAGGGCATTAGCCTTGAAAAACCCGGATTTCAGGAGTCGCCTCCGCGTCTTGGGGTACCTCACGCGTGACCCGCGTATGGTGGAGCGCAAAAAATATGGCTTGAAAAAGGCGAGGAGAGCCCCACAATGGCAAAAGAGATAGTCTTTTGCCATTGTGGCGAGGGATGGGTCGGAAGGGAAGTAGGAGGTCCCTTCCGTGTAGGAATGAGTCCCGCCAAGGCGGGACGGACTCAAAACCGAGGGTTTTGAGGGAGCGGCGGAGCCCTGCCTGCCGGCAGGCAGGGAAGAGACCAGCCGCGACCCACATTGGCAAAAACGATAAATTTCTTATCGTGGGAATCCTAAACTGTAGAGGTTGTTGTTCGCAGTAAAATACAGCGCGTTTGCCCTCTCGTCGTATTCGGCATGCGAGGTTTCCGCGACAGTCGTGAAGT
>Ga0315282_10012858_pt1 | contig 12733 bp, 11 predicted proteins | sample YL17G07_20_MG_FD_203693 | JGI IMG/M metagenome (GOLD analysis project Ga0315282, IMG submission 203693) | Sediment microbial communities from Yellowstone Lake, YNP, Wyoming, USA - YL17G07_20 | ecosystem: Environmental > Aquatic > Freshwater > Lake > Sediment | place: USA: Wyoming | collected... | reverse complement strand
CCGGCGTCGCCAACCTCTTTCGCACGGCCGGGCGCGACGTGCTCGCCAAGATGGCCGTCGGCGATCAGGTCTACCTCCACCCGGAGGGCCGAGCCCTCTACGTCCGCAACGCCCGGGGCGAGACCCTCGGCCAGGTCGAGCCGAAGCTGAGCCAGCGGCTCATCGACCTGATGAAGGGCGGCAACCGCTACGCCGCGGCGGTCATGTCCCTGGAAGACAACGGCGTCCGCATAATCATCCGGGAGACCTACCAGGACCCCAGCCAGGCCGGCAAGCTCTCCTTCCCAACCCGCGGCGAGGCGCCGGGCGTGCGCCCCTACATCAAAGACACGCTCCTCAGGTACGAGTCCGAGGAGGAAGAGGAAGAGGCGTTCGAGGAGCCAGAGCTCGACGCGGAGGCCGAGATCGAGAGCGCCGAGGATCCCGGCGAGACCACCGAGTTCGAGGAGGAGCAGTCCGGCGAGTAGGGTGATGGCCGGCAGGGCTGGCGCCCCGCCAGATTGAAAATGGCGTCGTACCAGGCGGGGGACAAGCCCCTGCCATACAAGCCTGTAGCCGACGGGCTCGTCCCGTCGGCCGGTCGCGGCCGTTTTCATCGGGTAGTGTACGGCTGAAGGTGGCGGCAGGCCGCCCGGACGACTAAGCTGGAGCGTTCTGGCCAAGATCGTTCGAAAGGAGGGAGGACCACGTGGGGGATAAGAGCCCGAAGGCGTCTGAGAAGCAGAAGAAGCAGAAGAACGCCAAGAAGGTCGCGAAGGCCAAGAAGTAGCTTGGCTGCGCTGCGGTTTTTCCGGTAGCTTGCCCTGCGGCTCAGCCCGCAGGGCATTGTCTTTTCGCCTCATCTGAGCCAGGGGCCGGAGAACTGGAGGGGTAAGGTGCCAACCGAGGCCGAGATCTACGACGCGCTGCACGAAGTCTACGATCCCGAGATCGGGATCAACGTGGTCGACCTGGGGCTGATCTACGGGCTGCAGATACAGGACGACAGCGTCGACGTGGAGATGACGCTGACGACGCCAGGCTGCCCGATGCACCGAGCCATCGGTCAGTGGGTGGGCCAGGCGATCGAGAGCCTGCCGGGCGTGAAGAGCGTCCAGGTGAGGTTCGTCTGGGAGCCGCGCTGGACGCCCGACCGACTCAGCCGCGAGGCGAAGCAGCAGTTGGGCTTCGCCTAGCTCGGGCTGGCTACCGGCACAGAACTTGCACGTCTCCGGGCGTGTCGAGCCCGACGCCGACGCATCGCGGCGGAGCCCTTTTTCGGTCGGCGGGTCGGCCAGAGACGGGCTAGGCCGAGCTGCCTGGCCCCAGCCAGGAGGGGTGCGATGAGGTGCCCGCGCTGCAACTCCGATGAGACCAGCCTGAGCTGGCTTCGAGAGCATTCGATTCTCTACTTCTGCCGTAGCTGCCGCTCCGACTTCGAGGTCGACCGCGGTGCCGTCCAGTCGACCGCCAAGCCGGAGCCGAAGGCGGCTCGGGGCGGAGCCGACGAGGCGGAGGCCCAGGTGTAGGCAGCCCTTCCCGGCTAGCGACTCGGCTTGGGCGTCGATACCGGCTGGGTGGGCCGAGCCGTTGGAGTTGGCTGGGCGGGTTGGGCTGGCTGAGTTGGACGAGCCGTCGGCTGCGGCGTCGGCTGGGCCGGTTGAGCTGGCTGGGCCGTCGGCTGCGGCGTTGGCTGGCCTGGCTGCGCGGGCCTCTCCGGGAAGAAGAAGTCCATCATCTGCCGCGCCTTGGGCGCTGCGACGGTGCCCCCAGCCTGTCCTCCCTCGATCATCACGACGACGAGCACCTCGGGCGTATCGGCAGGCGCCCAGCCCGCGAACCAGGCGTGAGCCGACGGTCCCTGGTTCTCCGCCGATCCCGTCTTGGTCGCCGACGGCGTCTTGAACGTGCTGAAAGCGTAGTAGGCTGTCCCCTTGGGCGTCGTGCCAGACTTCTTCATCCCGCTCACTATCGAGTCGACGGTGGCCTGCTGGAGCGGCACCCGGCCCTTCTCCTCGGCGGCGTAGGCCTTGATCACCTGGCCGTCCACCGTCGTGATCTTGCGGACCAGGAGGGGGGTTCGGAGCACCCCCCTGTTGGCGAGGGTCGAGTAGACGTTGGCCATCTGCAGGGGCGTTGCCTGGAAGAAGCCCTGGCCAATGCCCTGGTTGACCGCATCGCCGGGGAACCAGGGCTGGCCGACGACCCGCTCCTTCCACGCTGGATCGGGCACGATGCCGGCCGCCTCCTCCAGCCCGACCGTCCCCGGCTTCTGCCCAAGGCCCCACAGCCGAATCCAGCTTGGGAACAGGTTCGGATCGACCGAGTTGAGCTCGTATCCGATCTTGAAGAAGGGCACGTTGCACGACTCGCTGAGCGTCTCGGGGAAGGGCAGCGTGCCGTGCCCCTCGGGGTGCAGGTCTCGGACGACGATGTTGCTGCCCGGAATCGTCCAGGCGCCCGGGCACGGGATCATCGCGTCGGTCTTGTAGCCGAGCTTCTCTACCGCCGCCGAATAGGGGATGACCTTGAAGATCGAGCCGGTCGCGTAGGCGGCCACCGCCGGCCGATCCAGCATGGGATACCGGGGATCGGTGGAGAGCTTCTCCCACTCGGCGTCGGTCATGCCCTGGACGAACTTGTTCGGGTCGAAGCGCGGGTAGGTGGCCAGCGCCAGGATGGCGTTGTCGCGCGGGTCCAGCACCACGACGCTGCCGGGCAGGTTATCTTTGGCCTCGCTCAGCGTCTGCTCGGCCTTCCGCTGGACGTCGACGTCGATCGTGAGGTGGATGTCGGCCCCGCGCTTGACCGGCTGCTCGGCGATGACCTTGACGACGTCGCCCCTGGGGGTGACCACCGCCAGCTTGCCGCCACGCTGGCCGGCTAGCTGGTCCTCGGCCCACGCCTCGACCCCGGCCCGGCCGACCATGTCCTCCGCGTCGTAGCCCTTGCTCGCCAGATTCTGAAGGTCCTCCGCCGTGATCTTGCTGACGTAGCCGACGACGTTCGCGCCCACCTCGCCGTTCGGGTAGATCCGCATCGACCTGTGCCGGAGCATCACGCCGTCGATCTGCTCCAGCTTCTTGCGGGCGTCGTCCTCCTGCGATGTCGGCACGTCCTTGATCGGCACGAACCAGTCCGGCTCGGCCTTCGCGTACTTCTGCTTGATCTGGTCGGCGGGGACCTTGGTGTAGTCGCTCAGGGCCTTCAGGACCGTCCCCTCGTCCTTGATCTCGCCGGGCACCACGCCGATCTGCACCACGTAGCCCTGGGTCGCCAGCGGGCGGCCCTGCCGGTCGAGGATGCTGCCGCGCTGCGGGTTCAGCGGGAACATCCGGATCAGGTTGTCGCCGCTGAGGTCCTTGAAGATGAGGGAGGGCGACCACCGCACTCCCCAGCGGCCCTGCTCGTAGGCCAGCGTCATGACGTTGGACTCTTTGATCTCGCCCAGCCGAATCGTCTTGAGCGTGACCTCGAAGGGCACCTTGGCCGTGTCTGGTAGCACTCCCGGCTGGGGCTGGCCCGGCGTGGCGGCGATGCTCGTGACGGTGGCGGCATCGGTTATGGCGATGTAGCGCTCGACGAAGCGCTTCTCCTCGATGGTGGCTTTGGCGCTGGGCGCAAGGAGCGCGTACATGTCGCCGAAGCGCCGCTGCTCCCAGGCCTTCAGGTACTCGCCGGCAACGCCGATCGGCGAGGGGGGAGTGGGCGTCGGCGGCGGCGCGACCGGGGCGGCCGGCTGGCCCGTCGCGGACGGCTGGCTCGCGCCGGGCGTGGAAGCGGAGCCCGATCCGGCGGCCGTCGCGCGCCCTCCGATGGCCGGAACGGCGGCCACCCTCTGGACCCGGTCGAGGATCCCGGTGCCTAGCTGGGTGGCGGCCACGCCTGCCACGAGCAGGCCAAGCACGAGAAGGGCCATGCACCCCCCAGCCAGAGCGCTCCGCCGCGAGCCCCGCGATCGCACCTTTCGCCTCCTTACCTACAACGCCTGAGAGAGCTTAACGCAGAGACGCGGAGGGCACAGGGCAACGCAGTGCCTCGGCCCGGGTCTCCTCCGCGGTCCTCAGCGGCCTCGGCGTCTCTGCGGTTTCGATGCTCTATCCGCCGGCCACCGCCGACACGATGTGAACCTGGTCGCCGTCGGCGAGCCGGGTCTCGAGCACGCCCTGATAGCGGACGTCCTCGCCGTTTCGGTAGACGTGAGTGAAGTTAGTGAGGTTCCCGTCGGCGTCGAGGAGCTTGTCTCGGAAGCCCGGGAAGCGCCGTTCGAGGTCGTCGAGGAGGTCGCCCACCGTCCGGCCGGTGGCCCTGACCGTGGAAGCCCGGCCGGTCAGGCGCCGGAGGGCGAGAGGTATCCGCACCTCCACGGTGACCGCGCCCGCCGTCTCCATCTTTGTCGAGTCGGCCGCGTCCATAGGGATCAGATCCTTCCCGCATATGGCTCGTCCCGCCGGGCGACCACGGCGGGTGGTTGCCCGCCAACCGCGACGCCCGACCTGCCGTCGGTCCCGCTACCGGGCCACCCCATTATAGCACGGGCGTGCGGCGCGGGTCGAGAGAGGCGGTCGAGAACGGGAAGGTGTCGGCGATCGAGCTCGTGCCGGGCGCGATCCCATCGTCTACCCCATCCGCCGGGTCGGCCGCCCCATCGACATCGCCTACGCCGCCGTCTACCTGGCTTCCGACGAGTCGAGCTTCGTGACGGGCACGACGTTGGTCGTGGACGGTGGCATGACCTGCCAGCTACCGGACACCCTCTACTCCGGCTTCGAGGGCTACTACCGGGAGGCGCTGGCCAAGGAGTGGGGGATCAAGCTCGACCCGTGACCTGGCTTGACGTCGCCGACTCGCCAAGAGTATGCTCTGCTTGAGACGGCGACGGCGGTGAGTCGGGTGGCGAGGTCGAGGCGGAGCGCGAAGGTCACCACGAGGACGGGCGACGCCGGCTACACGGGGCTGCTCGGCCCGGAGCGGGTGCCGAAGCACCATCCCCGGGTGGAGGCGTTCGGCGAGGTCGACGAGGCGACATCGGCGCTGGGGCTAGCGCGGGCGAGCGTCTCCGAGCCCGGGCTGAAGCAGGCCATCCTCGAGGCTCAGCGCGGACTCTACGTGCTGATGGGGGAGCTGGCCGCGCCGCCGGAGGTGGCCGCAGGGCTCTCCCGCCGGATCTCCGAGGCCGACGTCCGGCGGCTGGAGGAGATCGAGGAGCAACTGCTCGGCCAGGTGGAGATCGCGCCGGAGTTCGTCATACCTGGGAACACGTTCGCCAGCGCGACGCTGGACCTGGCCCGGGCGGTGGTCCGTCGGGCCGAGCGCCGGATCGCCCGGCTCGCGCACGACCAGCTCGTCGGGAACGCCGAGATCCTCCGGTACGCCAACCGCCTTTCGGACCTGCTTTTCGTCATGGCGCGCTACGTCGAGAGACGGGAAGGGCGGGACTCACAGGATAGGCAGGATGACAAGGGATAGACAGGACAGGAAAGGGTGGATCGTGTGAATCCAGTCCTGCGCGCCGGTCTGTTGCTGTTCCTGGTCCTGACGACGGCCTGCAGCCCGCGGGCGGCCAGGCCGACGCCGACCGCCAGCCCTCGGGGCGCGGCCCCCACGGCTAGCGGCGACCTCGGCTCGGTCCAGTCGGCTTACGCGCTCCTCATGCAGCGGTCCGTCGACCACCAGAGCTCGAGCGTCCTGCTCTCCGCCGCGCTGGACGGGGTCGCCGACTCGGCGCTCCGGGCGGGCGTCGTCTCACCGCAAGTTGCCAGGCCGAAGTTCGCCGACGACCCGAACCAGGACTGGTCGCTCTTCGCCCAGGCATTCGTGGCAGCCGTGAACCGCTACCAGTCGAAGGTCTACCCGGACCAGATGGTGCAGGCAGCGATCCGGGGCATGGTGGCGAAGGTCGACGACTGCCACACCGCCTATCTCGACCCGACCCAGTATCCCGACGAGGTGGCTCGGTTGCAGGGGAACACGAAGATCGGCGGGATCGGAGCATCTCTTCGCAAGCCGAAGCTGGCCGACCCGCTCGCGATCTGGCGGGTCTTCGACGGCACCCCGGCGGCCCGCGCCGGACTGAAGCGGGGCGACGTGATCCTGGCGGTGGACGGCCGCGACGTGTCGGACCTGATCCTCGACGGCGCGGTGGGGCTCATCCGCGGGCCGGAGGGGAGCACCGTCCGCCTCTCGATCCACCGCTTGGGGATGTCGCTTCAGGACCTGATCGAGGGGCGGGACCCGCAACTGGACGCGGCGCTGCGTCTGGCGGCAACCTCCTGAGAATGCATCTTCATCCCCGCAACGAGCTGAACGACCTGACCGGCGCGGAGTGGGCCGCCTTCACCAAGTCGTGGTTCGTCCACAACCCGCCGCCGCGCTCGCGGGACGAGGTGCTCCACCCGGCGAAGTTCCCCGAGACGCTCGTCGCCGAGTTCGTCGAGTTCTTCACCAAGCGCCACGCCGGCCACGTCGTCCTGGACCCGTTCCTGGGCACCGGAAGCACGCTGGTGGCGGTGGACCTCTGCAATCGGCGGCACGGCGGGAACCGGATGGGCGTCGGCATCGAGCTTTCGGAGCGCTACGCCGCCATCGCCAGGAGCCGGACGACGCAGCGGGTGATCTGCGCCGACGCGCTCACCTTCAGGTTCGAGGACTTCTACCCGGTCCACTTCGCCATCACCAGCCCCCCCTACTGGGATGTGTTACATAAGAACACGGGCAAGCTGCGGAAGCTCCGGGAGAGCCAGGGGCTGGATACCCGCTACTCGGAGGAAGCCGCCGACCTGGGCAACGAGCACGACTACGACGCCTTCCTCGCCAAGCTCGTCCGGGTGAGCCAGGGGGTACAGGCCGCGCTCGCGCCCGGGAAGTTCTACGTGGTCATCCTGAGCGACACCAACAAGCGAGAGCGCTACTACCCGATGGCCTTCGACTTCGCCCAGCGCCTGCAGGGCGAGTCGGGCTTCGTGCTCAAGGGGATCAAGCTCTGGTGCCAGGACAACAAGCGGCTGCTACCCTATGGGTACCCGTATAGCTTCGTGCCCAACTTCCTGCACCATTACTGCCTCATCTTCAGGAAGCCGTGAAGGCAGACGATTCACAGGATGCGCAGGATGAGCGGGATGGGCAGGATGAGCGCCATAGGGGCCTCATCCCTGCCCACCATCCTGCTCATCCTATCTATCCTGTCCATCTTGTGAATCCGTCTACCGGAAGAGGGCGCCCACCGAGCCACCGCCGTGGATCCGCTGGATCGCCTCGGCGAAGAGCGGCGCGACGGACAGGACGGTGAGCTTCCCCAGCCGCCGCTCCTGGGCCACCGGAATCGTGTCGGTGATGACGATCTCGCGGATGCTGCTCTCGGCCAGGCGCGAGACGGCCGGCCCGGAGAAGACAGGGTGCGTGCAGGCGGCGTAGACCTCTCGGACGCCCATGCCTTCCAGAGCGGCCGCCGCGCCGACCAGCGACCCGCCCGTGTCTATCTCGTCGTCGAAGATGACAGCCCGGCGGTTGGCCACCTCGCCGATGACGTTGAGGATCTCGCTCCGGGAATCGTTGGACTGGCGGCGCTTCTCGATCACGGCAAGCTGGGCGTTCAGGCGCTCGGCGAAGTTCCGGGCTCGCTTGGCCACACCCAGGTCCGGCGCGACGACGACGACGTCCTCGAGGCGCTTCTCGGCAAAGTGGCGGCTGAGGAGGGCCAGGGCCGAAAGCTCGTCCACCGGGATGTTGAAGAAGCCCTGGATCTGGCCCGCGTGGAGGTCCATCGTCAGGACCCGGTTGGCCCCGGCGACGGTGAGCATGTCCGCGATGAGTCGGGCGGTGATGGGCACCCGAGGCTGGTCTTTCTTGTCGGTCCGGCCGTAGGCGTAGTAGGGGATGACGGCAGTGATTCGCGCCGCCGACGCCCGCTTCAGGGCGTCGATCATGATGAGCGCCTCCATGATGCTTCGGTTCACCGGCCGGGAGAAAGGCTGGACGACGAACACGTCCTGCTCGCGCACGGTATCGTTGATCTTGACAAAGATGTTCTCGTTGCTGAACTCGAAGACGTCGGCCTTGCCGAGCGGCACGCCGACGTAGTCACAGATCGACAGCGCCAGGTCCGGATTCGCGTTGCCGGTGAAGATGCTCAGTTTCCCAAACAAGCCTGCACCCCCCGAGGCCCTCTTTCCCTACCGCCGCTATCCCCACGACATTTTACCACTTGCGCGGCTCACCGCCAGAGGGACGTGAGGAGATACCCCTGCCGGTATCCGAGCCAGCCGATCAGCGTCAGCAGGCCGGGCGTCACGACGAACTGCTCGACCCGCCCTCCCGTGCGGACGCGCCAGTTGGGGGAGGGCGGCAGGCCGAGGTAGACCCGCCACGGGTAGAGCCAGGGCACGCCGTCGCGGGTGAGGCTGTCCATCACGAGGTGGCTGAGGTACCCGGCGACGAATCCCAGCCAGAGGAGGCCGGCCGGGAAGGTCAGGAGCGACGCCGCCAGTGCAAGAGCCCCCCAGGACAGCGCGCCCGCCAGGGTGAGCCCGGCCAGAGAGTGAGAGAGGTGGCGGTGGCCGCCGAGCATCCCCTCGCTGAGGAGCCGGGCCCAGAAGCTCCGGGGCTTATCCAGGTCGGGCGCGACGCCGCCGACGAGGGCGGCGAGCAGGTACGCGGTCGCCGCCGGCCAGGGCATGCCGCCCCGGGCGGCACCCAGCCCGAGCGCCTCGGCGGCGCCGGTGACAAGCGCCGGCAGCTCGTGGTCGGGCAGCGGGCCCGCCAGCAGGGGGTGGGCCAGAGCGAGCCCCCCGAGCGCGGCGGCGAACGCCGCTACCTGGTGAGTGCCGCGGGTCACTTGGGCACCTCCACCGTCGCCACCTCGACCACCCCGTCCTCCCGGCCCATCACCGCGAGCCTGGACCCGTCTCCAGGCTGGTAGAGGCCGGCCAGCACGCGGTACTTTCCCGGGGGCACCTCGGCGAGGCCTATCTCGCGCGGGTCGGCGATGATCTGGCCCGACCGCCAGGTCGAGGTCGGCAGGCGGCCTCGGTCCGGCGGGCCGTCGGCCTGCGCCACGGGCTTGCTGCCAATCTCCGTGGCGAGGTGGACGAACACGGTGTAATTTCGCGGAATCGGGCCGGAGGCGCGCCAGTAGAGCGTCAGCCTGAGACGGCTCGCGCGATCGAGCGCCTCGGCGCCGAGGTCGTACCCCACCAGCTCGACGCCGCCCGCGAGCTTCGTCCCCAGGCGCCGGGGCACGTCGCGCTCGCCCAGCGGCGGCCCGACCTCGATCATCCCCAGTGGCACCTCGTCGCCTCCCGAAGGCGCTCGCAGCCGGCGTCCAGTCGGCAGGTCGTACAGCCCCGCGGTGAGGTAGTAGCGGCCCGGCGCCGCGTCGGAGGGGACGACCAGGTCGCGCCACTCGCCGACGCTCTCGCCGACTCGCCAGTCCGGCCGCCAGTCCACCTGGGCCACGGGCTTGCCGTCCGCGGCCGCCAGGTGGAGGAAGGCGTGGTAGCCACTCGCCATCGAGCGCAGCCCCTCCAGCCTGACGAGGACCGGGTAGGCGGCGCCGGCCGAGGTGGGACGGGGGCTGCCAAGCGCTCCCCGGCCCAGGGTGGCGACGCCCCCGAGCGTGGCCGGCGCGCCGATGCCCTGGACGGCGGACGAAAGGCGAGCGTCGGCCCGAACTCGGACGACGCCGAGGGGAACCGGCTCGTCCCCGACGCGCACGCCGACCTCGTAATCCCCGAGCGGAAGCTCCGGCGGCACCATTCCGGACACCTCGGCTGTCGCCTGATCGCGCGTCAGCGTCACGGCCTCGCCGACCGGAGTGAGGCTCCCGGACGCGCGGCTCTGGCGGTCGAAGGGCCGGACGTACGCCGACACCGGGATGTCGGCGACGGCACGCTCGGGGAGCCACGTGGTCGAGGCGCGCAGCCATCCACCGGGCGCCAGGGTCGTCGACTCGACCCAGCCGGCCGTGAGGGTCAGCCCGGCGCTCGTCCGGACCCACAGCGGCCAGGAGTACTCTGGCCGGTAGGGAGGGTAAAGCTCGCCCTCTCTCAGCACCACCGCCACGCTTCCGACCACGGCGACCGCCAGGGCGCCGGCCGCCAGCGCACCCAGCGCCCGCCGGGCCGGCCGGCCCGGCCAGACTATCGCCGCCAGGAGCGGCGCGGCCAGCGCGGCGACGATCAGCGGGTAGAGCCGGTGGCCGAGTGGCGCCCGGCCGAGGAGATCCCAGGCGCCAAGACCTTCGGCGAGCTTCCCGAAGGTGACGCCGAACGTCAGGAGCGCGGCGCGCAGCACGTCCGGGCGGAGCAGCGCATCTCGCAGGAAGACGCCGCCGGCCAGGCAGAGATAGGGGTAGAGCGGCTCGCGGTACCACACCCGGGGCGCGTTCTGCTCGACCGCGGCCACCAGGAAGATCAGGTAGGGCGCCGTGGCCACGGCCAGCAGCCGGTCCCGCCGGAAGGTGGCGTAGGCGAGGGCAAGCCAGAGGAAGGCTATCCAGGAGTCGGGCCAGGCCACCGGAGGCATCGCGGCGCCGGCGAGCAGGCGGGGCAGCACCTCCAGCCCGGTAGCGCGGCTGCCCTGATCGCCGAGGACCGCCAGGAAGAGCGTCCGGTCGGCGAGAAGGCCGTAGGCGATGTAGGGAACGATGCCAGCCAGGGCCCCCAGGGCGGCCAGCAGGGCCGGCGTCCACCGCCGGGCCGACGCGAGCAGGAGCGCGACCGAGGCGCCCACGGCGAGGCCCGGCACCTTCGCCAGGCTGGCGGCGGCCGCCATCAGGATCGCCAGCAGGAGCCAGAGGTTGCCCGAGCGTTCCAGGTACCGGCGGGTCGCCAGCAGCGCCACCAGCATGAGCACGACGATCAGGCTCTCCGCCAGCGCCAGTCGGCTCGCCACCACGACGGTCGGGATCGTGGCGAAGAGGAGGCCGGCGAGCGCGGCGACCGTCCGCCCGTAAGCCGGGCGCGCCAGCAGGTAGAGCAGCCCCACCGCCAGCGTGCCCAGCGCCACCGACACCAGCCGGGCCGGCCAGAGCGGCGCGTCCAGCATCTCGGGGGCTCCCGCCAGGGTGGCTGCGCCCCCCGCGACCAGGCTGTAGAGCGGCGGATGGTCGAGCCACGGCGTCGGCATCGGGTAGCGCGACTGGTTCCAGAGGTAGACCGGCGGGCCGCCGTAGGCCGACTTCTGAGACCAGGCGGTCGGCCTGCCCTCGTGCAGCCAGCTCCACCCGCTCCAGACGTAGGCGTACTCGTCGGCCGTCTCGTTCGGGTAGGGGATCTGGTCGTAGAGGTGCAGGCGGAGCGCGCCGGCCAGCACGACCAGCGCGAGCAGGGCCGCCAGCTCGTAGAGCCGCAGGTGAGCGCGCTTGCCAAGCATCATCCTGGTCTGGACCTTCCGCTCAAGGGACTGGCCGCGCCCCGCGCGCCGTCAGGGGCGGGGGGCCGTCTGGAAGCCCGGGGCGGAGAACTCCCGCGTGAACCTGGGCAGCCCCTTCAGAGCGTCGACGATGGGCAGGTCTTTGCCGTAGTTGAGCGGGTTCGCCACCCACCAGTCGCCGATGAACTGCTGGTAGCCAAAGCCGCCGAGCAGCCAGAACGTCTGCGTGAACAGGCTGTGCCGCCAGCGGCCATCCCTGAACCCGGTGATGATGGCGAGGTTGTACTGCTTGTGCAGCTCGCCGTCGATCCGCGGGTATTGCGGGAGCACCTGCTCGCCGAAGGCGTAGCCCGCCTCCGTCCCGAAGAGTGGGATGTGCTTGCCGGCGTACCGGGCCACCGTGTCGTCGATCCACTCGTACTCCAGGAACGAGGTGCTGTCCCGGACCTCCAGCGGCTTGCCCATCGGTCGGTTGTGGATGGCGACCCCGGCGCCGTCGAGCGTGTCGAGCGCGTCGTTGGCCTTGAGCCACTCGAGGATGCCGGCCAGCATCGTCCGGCTGTCGGCGATGTCTCCGGAGCCGCCCGGACTCATCGGGTAGAGCAGCGGTATGCCGCCGACGGACTTGATCCGGTCGGCCGACCTGACCCACTGCTGGGCGATCAGGTCCGGGGCCGCTCGGGCCGGGTTCTCCAGGGAGAGGTTGGGCTCGTTGCCGGTGACGAAGTAGTGAGCCCCGGCCGCCCGGAGCTTACGCAGCCCCTCGACCGAAGGGACGTAGCCCGCGTGGGGCGGGTTGATGTCGTGGTAGCGGACGATGACCTCGAAGCCGGAGTCGACCAGCAGGCGAACGCCCTCGGCCTGGTCGTCGAAGTCGCTCGAGATCCAGACCGTCACCCAGGTGGCACCCAGAGCCTTCAGCAGCGGGATGACCTGCGACTGTAGCACCTGCTTGCTCGGCAACTGAGGCGCGGCGTTGATGTGGAACCCGTAGCCGCTGTCGCCGGGCGGCCGCGGGTAGTCCTGGAGGCGCCGATACGGCGAGGGCGGCGGCTTCACGCGCGGGGTCGGCGTGGCCGGCGGCACCGGCGTCGCCGTGGGGCCGGTCGGCGCGGGCGTGGGCGAGGCGACGGCCGTGGGCGAGGCCGTGGGTACAGGAGTGGACGTGGGGACGGCGGTGGGCGTCGCCGCTGCCGCCAGCGGCACGACAGACTTGCCGCCGCTTGCCACCTCGGGGAAGAACAGGCGGAAGGGGTACGGCTCGGTCGCCGGAGGCGGCCCGGCCGGCGCGGGTCGCGGCCCGGGCCTGACCGATCCGGGCGTCGTCGCGGTCGCCGCGGCCGCCGTGGCGGCAGGCGAGGCAGTCGCCGTCATCGCCGGCGCG
>Ga0315282_10012857_pt1 | contig 12733 bp, 12 predicted proteins | sample YL17G07_20_MG_FD_203693 | JGI IMG/M metagenome (GOLD analysis project Ga0315282, IMG submission 203693) | Sediment microbial communities from Yellowstone Lake, YNP, Wyoming, USA - YL17G07_20 | ecosystem: Environmental > Aquatic > Freshwater > Lake > Sediment | place: USA: Wyoming | collected... | reverse complement strand
GTCATCCGCCGGCAGAATTCGAGTCCGCGCCGGTACGGGTCCCGCTCGAGCGGTCGACTGATGTCCACGTCGAACACCGACCGCTTGTTCTCCCCGGTGAGGATGGGCGTCGTGTCCGGGACCTGTCCCGGCTTGAAGTTCACCTCACACCCGAAAAACCATGCCTCGGACACGTTCTGGAACTGGACCGCCACCTGCCACTTCTCGGGCAGACCCGTCGGGTAGTCGCAGAACCGGTGGTAGTGACTGCGGATCACCTCCTGCCAGCGAAGCTGCGAGTGGAGCATCTTCTCCGCGTCGCGGAAGGTCTCCTCGTAGGTGAGACCTTCCGTGTTGAAGCGCGGATCGAGCATGTAGAGGCGGTTGTTGCCCATGAGCGCGACGGGCACCCGCTCAGGCTTCCCCGAACGGTAGGCCCGCCAGATGCGGTCCTTTTCCTCGTTCGAAAGCTCAGGACACGTGAAGGTGGATTTCGGTCGAGCGGGCATGGGTGATTCCCCGCCCTCTCCGTTCCAGGGAGAGAGCCTCCGGTGTTCCGTGGCGTTCCATTGTCAACACAGGCTTCACTATGCGGTCTCGCACAAACCTTGTGACGCATGGGATGGTGGCGTGCAACCCCGTGCGGAACCGTTTCCGCGAGTGCACACATTCTATGAGATATCCGAAAAAGCGCAAGCGATGTTTCATCCGCCGGAAGGGAGGATCGGGGACTGGGCCGGAGAGAGGCGTTGGGGGACGGTCAGGACGCTTCGACGGTGGGGATCTCGGCGTCGCGCCAGCGCGACTCGATCTCCCGCTTGAGACGCCGGTTGTATTCCTGGAGCTCGTGGGCCTTGAGGGCGTCGCCCTCGGAACTCTCCAGCTCGAACTGCTGGTCGTGGGCGTCCACCACGAAACGGTAATCATCCGTCCCGCCCCGGCGCAGCGCCAGCTTCATGTGGGGATACTTCGCGTTTCCGAGCCGCACGGCATAGGAGGCGACCACCTTCGACTCGGTCTCGGACACCACCCGCTCCACCACCTCGTGCGACAGCATGTCGGTCAGGTCGCCGCCGCGGTACCCGCTGAACAGGACCAGGCGGCTGTTGACCGTCAGCGGCACGGGCGCCCCCTCGTACGCCGCCGCCACGTAGATCTCGATCGCCTTCTTCACCATCTCGGTCGTGATGTCTTCGAGCTTCATGGGTTCCCCTCCGCTGCCGATCAATCGCCCGGCCGCATGTCAAGGAAGGCAACAACATACCAGCAATGTCCCGGCGTGTCAAGAAGAGCCGGAAGATTCGATCCGGGAACAAAAAGTGCGCGAGCGACCGGAAGTCCTTCCGAATTGGAGGAATCAGCGGCTTTCGGGGCTTGACAACGGAAAGGTCCGCCGCTAGAATGAAAGCGAAACGGTTTCCCGGCGCGAAGGCGTCCTGATGCCGGGTGCAGGCCGGAGAACCGGGCAATCCAAGGGTGTGACAGCACGTGCTGTCGCAGGCTTCTCGGGTGGTCGGGCCGCCATCCGGTATTCGTTTACCGGAGCGCGTCATGCCTGACCTCCAAAGACAACCCCCGTCTCCTGACTCCCGTCCAAGAGGCTGCCTGCTCCGTCTCTTCTGGATGCTGGTCGGCAACTTCATTTTCGTCGTGACCGCCGTCTACATCTCCCGACACCAGGGAAGCTTCTTCTCGATCGCCGACATCGTCTTCTGGGGCATCTTGCCGCTCCTGATTGTGGCGCGTTATTACGACATCCGGCACGGCGCCGGCGAGACCGCAATGGGCGAGCCCGCCACCATGAAACACTGGGTTCGCTACACCTGGCTCCTGCTGGCCGTTTCCCTGGTGGTCTGGGCCATCGCTCACGTCCTAGCACGCTTCGGATGAGCGAAGAGGGATCGTGCCGGAGATGCCGGAGACAGTCCGTGCGGTTCGGGGTCTATCCCGGATCCTCCGGTCCACCCGTGAAAATTGCCTTGAACTCCAGGCGGGAAATGCTAAACTGTTTCGCTTGCCGCCGAAGGCGGTTGCAGACACCCTGACGTGGAGCCAGCATGCACAGGATCGCTGTCATCGCAGGCGACGGCACGGGACCCGAGGTGATCGCCGAGGGACTCAAGGTGCTCAAGGCCGTCGCACGGAAGAAGGGCTTCCGGTACGAGGCGAAGGAGTTCGATTTCGGCGGGGACCGGTACCTCAGGACGGGGGAAGTCCTGCCCAAGGGCGCGGTCGACGAGCTCCGGAAATTCGACGCCATCTACCTCGGGGCGGTGGGACATCCGGACGTGGCCCCGGGCGTCCTCGAGAAGGGACTCTTGCTGCGTCTCAGGTTCGAACTCGACCAGTTCATCAACCTGAGACCGGTGAAGCTCTATCCGGGGGTCGACGGGCCCCTCAAGAACAAGCGTCCCGAAGACATCGACTTCGTGGTCGTCCGCGAGAACACCGAGGGGCTCTACACCGGGATGGGGGGACTCCAGTACAAGAACACCCCGCAGGAGGTGGCGACGCAGATCATGTGCGACACGCGGTTCGGGGTGGAGCGGTGCGTGCGGTACGCGTTCGACCTGACGAGGAAACGCGCACGCACGCGCACGGTCGCCGTCGGAGCGAAGGACCTCGCGGAAGTCGGCAAGCCCGACGCCTCCGGCCGCGTGCGGTTCGTCCACCGCGAGCGCGGAGCGATGACCGGAAAGCTCCTCGAAAAATCCGACGCGGGCGCCCAGCTCGAAGTCGCCGGGATGCTGACCTTGTGCGCCAAGACCAACGTCCTGACCTTCGCCAGCGACCTCTGGTGGCGGACCTTTAACGAGGTCGGTGAGAACGATTACCCGGAGATTTTCCGCGACTACGCCCACGTCGACGCCACCTGCATGTGGATGGTCAAGAACCCGGAGTGGTTCGACGTCATCGTGACCAACAACATGTTCGGGGACATCATCACGGACCTGGGGGCGATGATCCAAGGCGGACTGGGGATCGCGGCCGGGGGGAACATCCACCCCGGGGGACTCTCGATGTTCGAGCCCATCGGCGGGTCGGCCCCCAAGTACACCGGGAAGAACGTCATCAACCCCCTGGCGGCCATCTGCGCCGTGGGGATGCTGCTCGAGGAAGTCGGGGAAAGCGAAGCCGCACGGTCCGTCGAGAACGCCGTCATGGACGTCACCGCGACGAAACTGAAAAGCTTGGCGGCGGGCAAGATGGGCTACGGGACGAAAGAAGTGGGGGACCTGGTGGTCGCCGCGCTCAGTTAATTAGGGACAGTCACCTATTATTTGTCTGATGAGTCGTGGATTTGGCGCAAGGCCAGGCGATAGCGTCAGCGTGGCCCCAAACCTGGGGGTAGCGCCGACAAATAATAGGTGACTGTCCCTAATTAACGTGATGTCTTCGCTTTAGAGATGTGAGGGAAGTCCGTGTCTGAAGTTACCGCACTGGATTCGAGTGTTCTGGTCCTGAACCGGCTCTACATGGCCGTCAACGTGGTCAGTGCACGCCGGGCGTTTGCACTCCTATGCAAATCGCAAGCCGAGGTGGTCTCCGTCGAGGACAACCAGTACAACTCCTACGACTTCGAGACGTGGATCGAGGTGGGTCAGGCGCGGGACCGCTGGAAGAACGACGGCGTCGAGTGGGTCCGCGCCGTCTCCTTCGACATCATGGTGCCGAAGGTGATCCGGCTCCTCTTCTACGACCGGCTGCCCCAGACCCGTGTGAAGTTCAACCGTCGCAACATCTTCGCCCGCGACGAGAACCGCTGCCAGTACTGCGGGAAGAGACACGCCACGAACGAGCTGTCGCTCGACCACGTGATTCCGCGTTCACGGGGCGGCAGGACCACGTGGGAGAACGTCGTCTGCTCGTGCACCAAGTGCAACGCCCGGAAGGGCGGCCGGCTGCCCGAGGAGGCCGGGTTGAGTCTCTACCGCAAACCCGCGAAGCCCCGACGGAGTCCGGTCATCCGCCTCAAGCTCCTCTCGGACAAGTACCAGACCTGGAAGCAGTTCCTCGACAACGCCTACTGGAGCGTGGAGCTGAAGTGACGGATCAATAACTAAGCCCTAATGACTAATGACTGAAGAAACCAACGCTCAGACGGTTCATGTGGGTGGAGACATGTTTAGTCATTAGTCATTAGGATTTAGTCATTCGCCTTGCCCCTTCCCTAGAACCTCAGCATGTCCCGGAACTCATTGCACCGTTTCTCGACGTCGTCCCGGGTGACCGTGCGGAATCGGTCGAGCGAGAATCCCTCGACGTTGATGCTTGCGACGACGGTCCCGTAGATGAGTCCCCGCTTGAGCTCCCGGACGCCGCAGTCTCCCACCTGTGCGAGATATCCCATCATTCCTCCGGCGAAGCTGTCCCCGGCGCCCGTCGGGTCGATCACGTCCATCGACGGATACGCCGGAACGGCAAAGAACTCGTCCGGTGTCACAAGGAGCGACCCGTGTTCCCCTTTCTTGATGACGACGAAACCGGGACCTTCCTCCAGAAGTTTCCTCCCGGCGCGCGGGAGGTTCTCATCCCCGGTGTACAACCGAACTTCCTGGTCGTTCATGACGACGCCGTCCACGCGCCGGAAGAGACTCCTCAGCTCTTCCCGCGTGTCGCGGATCCAGTGGTTCATCGTGTCGGCGACGGTGAGCTTCGCCGATGTCACCTGGTCGAGCACGCGGTGCTGGATCGTCGGCGGACCGTTCGCGAGGAACACGTACTCGGAGTCGAGGAAGCTTGCGGGAAGTCCTCCGTCGAACTGGCCGAGGACGTTCAGCTCGACCGCGAGCGTCTTCGCCTGGTTCATCGCACCCTCGTAGGACCCTTTCCACCGGAAGGTTTTGCCGGAGGTCCGGCGGACGCCGGCGGCGTCGACGTTCCGCCGGCGGAGCTCCTCGAGATGATGCTCCGGGAAATCGTCGCCGACCACCCCGGCCACCCGGACGGGCGTGAAGAAGCTAGCGGCGTAGGCGAAGTAGACCGCCGACCCCCCGAGGACCTCCGTCACTTCACCGCGAGGCGTCTTCACCGAGTCGAGCGCAATCGAACCGACCACGAGGAGCGACATCGCTTTCTCCAAAAAGGCTTTTCAACCGCAAAGGTCGCAAAGGACGCCAGAAACCAGAGACTAGATCGTCCCGACTGCGTCGGGACTGACTGGAAACCGGAGGAAATAGACCAAGGAAACGCAGTCCCAGTTTCTAGTGAGGTCCCGATTCTATCGGGACCGGTCTGGTTTCTGGTTTCCAGTCTCTGCGTCCTTTGCGCCCTTTGCGGTTACATTACGCCTTGCCGAACTTGTCGAGCGCCTCTTGCATCCGTGCAAGCGATTTTTCGCGGCCGAGGAGCACCAGCGTGTCACCGATCCCCTTGGATACGCGTGTGCCGGTGATCGCCACGCGGACCGGCTGAGCCACCTTGCCGAATGCGAGCGCCTTCTCTTCCGCGATCCGCTTGAGGACCTCTTCGAGCTTTTCCCGGCTCCAGCCCGGCAGCGCGGCGAGCGCCGGAAGGACCTCGCCGAGGATCGCAAGTCCGCCCTCCTTGAGCAATATCTTCTCGACGTCATTCCGGTCGTACTCGACGCGGTCAACCAGGAAGAACCGCACCTGCGCCGGGAGTTCGCTCATCTTCTTGAGCCCGTCGCGATAGACCTCGACGAGCTGCGTGATCCAGTCGGGTGCGAGAAGAGCGGTATCGAAGCCGGCGTCCTTCAGGGCGTCCACGGCCAGCTCCACGAGCCGGCCGCTGTTCGCCTGCTTGATGTACTTCGCGTTCATCCAGAGGAGTTTCTCGGTGTCGAAGCGTGCGGAGGATTTCTTGACGCGCTCGAGCGAAAAGTCGCGGATGAGCTCGTCCAGGGCGAGGAACTCCCGGTCGTCCCCCGGACTCCACCCGAGGAGCGCCATGAAGTTGACCAGCGCCTCGGGGAGATACCCCTGCCTGCGATACTCCACCATCGAGAGCGCCCCGAGCCGCTTCGAAAGCTTGCCCTTCCCGTCGGCGCTCAGCACCGAGGGGAGATGCGCGAAGCGGGGACGAGGAAAACCGAGTCCGTCGAAAAGCAGCACGTGGAGCGGCGTGTTGGACAGGTGTCCCTCGGCGCGGATGACGTGCGTGATCTTCATGAGGGCGTCGTCCACCACCACGCCGAAGTGGTAAGTCGGGTAGCCGTCGGACTTTAGGATGACAAAGTCGCCCAAGAGCCCGCTCTCGAACGAGGTCTCGCCCAGGACCATGTCGTCGAAGGTGACTTCCTTGTCCTCGGGGACGCGAAAGCGCACGGAGCTCCGGCGGCCCTCCGCCTCGAGTTTCCCGCGCTCGGCCTGGGAGAGCTCCCGGCAGCGGCCGTCATATGCGGGGGAGAGTCCTTCTTTCATCGCGGCCGCGCGGCGCGCCTCGAGTTCCTCGCTCGTGCAGTAGCAGCGATACGCCTTGGCCTCCTCGAGGAGCCGCCCGGCGTACTTGCGGTAGACTTCCAGCCGCTCGGACTGCCGGTAAGGACCAAAGGGGCCTCCCTTGTCCGGCCCCTCGTCCCAGTCGAGTCCGAGCCAGCGGAAGTCGTCGAGAATCTGCGTGACGTATTCCTCTTTCGACCGTTCACGGTCGGTGTCCTCGATGCGGAGGATGAACTTCCCACCCTCATGGCGGGCGAACAGCCAGTTGAAGAGTGCGGTGCGGAGGTTCCCGATGTGCTGGAACCCCGTGGGTGAGGGGGCATACCGGACGCGGACGACGTCGGACATGGTCATATCCCTGGAGTGATCGGAAAGGCGCGCAGACGAGCCGTAAGCGTATGCGAGCGGGGGAAGTTTGTCAACCGGGATTTCGAGATGCGTCCGGGCACTCAGCCGGTGGCGTGCACCTCCCCATCCTGGTTGATTCCCATCGAGGTCCGCATATGATTCAGGTGGAGTATCTCGCGCGGCAACGGGCGAGTTCGCGCCTGCTCACATCTCAAGCCCGCGTTCTTGACCGGTGTGGATAATAATGCGACCCGTGCGGTCGATGTAGGCGTAGATGCCCAGTTCGCCTCCCGGAATGACCACCTCCGCGACGCCACCGTCGAAATCCCACGCCTCGAGGAACTGCGCCGGAATCACCACCTTCCCGGTCCGGTCGATGTAGCCGATCTTCCCTGCATCGGCGAACTGGGCGAGACCCTCGCTGAAGTGCCCGACACGGTCGAACTGCGCCGGGATGGCAAACCGCCCGGTGCTGTCGATGAATCCCCAGGCCTTCGGCGTCCCTCTTCGCTTGAATTGCCAACTGTGAAACCGCTCCGGGTTCCCCGGCAGCATGGACATGACATCCTTCCCGATGGTTGCCGGGGCAAGTCCTTGCGAGAAGTGACCCACCTCGGTGAACTGTGGCTCGATGACCGCCCTGCCGCTCCTGTCCACGAACCCCAGAAGCCCCGGGGGGTCGAAAAGTTTCACCTCCTGACGTACGGCCGCGAGCCCTTCAAAGAACTGATCGGAAACTTCGAGGCCGTCCGGGAGAGCCAGGCGTTTCCCGGTCGTGCCAATGAAGAATTCTTCCCCTTCTTGCTGAACCACGCATAGACCATCGCGGAAGCGCGCTTCGGAAGCGTCGATTTCGAACCCAACCGACTCGTAGACCGCCGGGATGACCAGCTTCCCGTCGCGGTCGAGAAAGCCGAGAAGTTTGTTCTTCTGGAATGCGATGCGTCCGTCGTGGCAGGGGCCGAGGCTCTCGTATTCGCCGAGCTTCGGCTTGACGACCCACCCGCCACGCGTGTTGATGATGCCGAGGACCAACTCACCGTCCACCAGCGTGTACAGAAGTGCCCGGCCTTCGGTAAACGGAAAAGCCTCTTCGACGGGGAGGTCCTGCGGCAACCTGACAACCAACTTCCCGTGGATGTCGATGTACCCCACGCATTCCGGGAACTTCCCGGTGATGTCATCACCCGGACTCAGTCCCTCCGAGAACGCCCCGTGAGGGACGATCTTGAGCCCCGTGATGCGCTTGCCGGTCCGGCGGTCGTACCAAGTCGGCGTCAGTGAGTACGTGCCGACGCCGAGGATCCACCGATAGTCGTCGATTTGGCTCGCGTCGATGGTCCCGGCGTTATCCCCCGTCTGGACAGTCGCATCCGGCGTATCGGGCATGGCGGGCGGTTCGCCGGCGCCGCAGCCAAGCAGATGCAGCGACAGCAGGCAGGCGAGAAGCAGCGTGATGCGTGCGGCGTGCTTGCTCATTGTAGCCCCCGGATCATTCAAGCATACCTTCACGTCTATTATACCGCCTGAGGGAGGCCGGGCAACCGCGAGGAGAGGGATTTCTACTCTCCCTGCTTCCATGACTTCAGCGCGGCCCATCGTCACACAGTGCCTTCGGGCGACGTGCGCGGTGATCTCGTTCACCGGAAACCAGCTCCCGGAGGAGGCCACGAGTGTGAACGTCCCCGTGACGCCGACCTGCGCTGGCCCCGTGCCCGAGTGCATGGATGTGACCGCATGGCGACGGGAGGCGCCTTGTCAGGGGAGAAACCTGTGTTTCACGCCGAAATGATCAGCGGCTTGGGCCAGCGCTTTGTCGGCGGTAACGAGCGTCAAGCCGTTAGAGAGGGTCGCCGCCATGTGGAGTGCGTCAAGGACGCGCAGCGGAGAAGCAAGTTGCGTGAGCCACTCTCGGGCGAGGCCGTACTCGGCCGACCGGATGGAAACAATGCGATATTTCGACTCGGCCAGGTCCGCCTGAAGTCGGGAGAAGATGAGAAGCGCCGAGGACTCTTCGATGGACCCCGCTCGCGTCTTGCGGGCGACGGCACAGCAAAACTCCACTTCAACCAGCGGACTGATCGTCGGTCCCTCAATCCTGGAAAGCAATTCCTGCACGCGCCGGCTGCGTCGCTCGGGACAGTAGTAAGCCGTGAGTACGCTCGTATCGAGGTAATTCATCAGTACCGCTCTTCGCGCCGCTGGGCCAGAAGTTCCTCGGTGAGGCTCCGCCCCTTTACCTTGATGGATGCCCGAAACTCCGTCAGATCCGGCAGACCCGGACGGGATCGTTTCCTGACCGGGCCGAGCTCCGCCACCTCTTTCCCGCGACGGGTGATCACGACAGATTCACCGCGTTCCGCCGCGTCGATCAGGTCTCCGAGTTGCTTGCGTGCCTGCTTCGCGTTGATTGTGTTCATCGCCTGCCTCCTGAAGATTACACTCCAAGTGTATACTTTAATCGGCCGCCGTCAAGGCCAAAAACAGGGGATTCCGCGCCTTGCCGGGCCAGTCCCGCTCCCTTGGATGCACGCCGAAGGACCTCCTGTCCTGCTGCGCGGCGATACGCACCGTTCTTCCCGGATTGCGGCTTCAGGAGGTCCTTTTTGACTGTTCAGCACGCCCACCATCTGCTACAATGCCGCCTCGAACTTCGTCGAATGCAAAGGAAGAACGCGCGTGAGTGCAGACTGGGACGAGCTGGCCAGGGAAGACTTCATCCGGGCCGCGGTGGTCGCGGACCTGAAGAGCGGGAAATTCGGTGGACGCGTCCACACGCGATTCCCCCCGGAGCCGAACGCCTACCTGCACATCGGACACGCCAAGGCCATCTGGATCAACTACGGCATCGCACGGGACTTCGGGGGGCAGTTCAATCTGCGCTTCGACGACACCAACCCGACGAAGGAAGAGCAGGAGTACGTCGACGCTATCATCCACGACGTCCGCTGGCTCGGGGTCGACTGGGGCGAGCGCGTGTTCTTCGCCTCGGACTACTTCGAGCGGATGTATGAGTGGGCAGTGGAACTGATCCGGAAGGGGAAGGCGTACGTGTGCGACCTGAGCGCCCAGGAGGTGAGCGAGTACCGCGGGACGCTGACGAAACCGGGCAAGGAGAGTCCCTGGCGGAGCCGCCCGGTGCAGGAGAACCTGGAGCTCTTCGCACGGATGCGCGCCGGCGAGTTCCCGGACGGCTCCCGCACGCTCCGCGCCAAGATCGACATGGCTCACCCGAACCTCAACATGCGCGACCCCATCATGTACCGCATCCTCCACGCCCGGCACCACAACACCGGCGACACCTGGTGCATCTACCCCATGTACGACTGGGCACATGGGCTCGAGGACTCCATCGAGGGGATCACCCATTCGCTCTGCTCGCTCGAGTACGAGAACCACCGTGTGCTCTACGACTGGTTCCTCGATGCTCTCGGCATCTACCACCCACGGCAGATTGAGTTCGCGCGGTACAGCCTGACGTACACGGTGATGAGCAAGCGGAAGTTCGTCGAGCTGGTGAGCCGGGGCTGCGTGAAGGGGTTCGACGACCCGCGGCTGCCGACGCTGGCCGGGCTCCGGCGGCGCGGGGTCACGCCCGAGGCCATCCGCGACTTCTGCGAGCGCATCGGCGTGGGCAAGATCGACACCAACGTCGCCGTGGACGTGGCCCTCCTCGAGCACTGCATCCGGGAGGACCTGAACAAGCGCTCTCCGCGCGTGATGGGCGTCCTCCGCCCGCTCCGCGTCGTCATCGACAACTACCCCGAAGGCCGCGTCGAGGAACTCGACGCCGTCAATAACCCGGAGGACCCGAGCGCCGGGACGCGCAAGGTCCCCTTCTCCCGCGTGCTCTACATCGAGCGGGACGACTTCATGGAGACGCCGCCCGGGAAGTTCTACCGACTCGCCCCCGGCCGCGAGGTCCGACTCCGCTACGCCTACTTCGTCCAGTGCGTGGGCGTGGTGAAGGACCCGCGCACGGGCGAGGTGACGGAGCTCCACTGCACCTACGACCCGGCGACGCGCGGAGGCGACTCGCCCGAAGGCCGGAAGGTGAAATCGACGCTCCACTGGGCGTCGGCGGCCCACGCGCTCGACGCCGAGGTGCGGCTCTACGACCACCTCTTCACGAAGAAGGACCCGGACGACGTGGCCGAGGGCGCGGACTTCGCCGCCACGCTGAATCCGAAGTCGCTCGAAGTCGTGACGGATGCCAAGGTCGAGCCGTCCCTTTCCGGTGCGGCGGCCGGCGAGCGATACCAGTTCGAACGACTCGGCTACTTCTGCGTCGACCCGGATTCCTCCGGAGGCAAGCTCGTCTTCAACCGCACCGTCACCCTCCGCGACGAGTGGGCGAGAATACGGAAAGGTGACAGGTCGCAGGTCCCAGGACCCAAGTCTGAGGACTGAAAAAGCGGGTCTCTTTGTACCACTGGCGGCCTGACCGCCGATCCGGTTTCGGACGAGAGAATCGACCATGCTCGATCCCGACCTGAGCGACCCGAGGCGAGAACCACGGCGCGGGAAGAAACTCCTTTGGTTCCTCGCGATCGTGGTCACGCTGCTCGTGCTCGGACATCTCTCGAATCTTGTCAGTCTCCAGTCGTGTGAACGGGAGGTTTTGCGAAGTTATCAACGGGGACTTGCGGGAGGTCGGACGCTTCGCTTTCCGGAAGAGGACCCCTCCTTCTGCACCGACCTGCGTTGGCGCCTCGAAGCTGCCGGGGTCCGCTATGAAGCCCTGCCGGCGGAGGAGTTCGACAAAGACCCCTACCCCACGTGTGGGATGAAACAGGCCGTTCCCGTCTGCCCGTTTGTGGTTTCCATCGACTTCTGGGGGCAGTACGGTCCTCTGGGCGGCATAGGAGGCAAGGCCTACGTTGTCAACTTCTTCGGGCTGAGCAAGCTGGTGCTGATCTGGCCGGATTGGGTGTCGTAGCGTCGCGTGGCGCACCGCGACGAGTGGGCGAGAATTCAGAAGGGGCGAAAAGATGGACATTGACCCTGCGGAACTTGCTCTGATCGTGGTGAACCTTCTTGCCGGGCTTGGCTCCGCGATTCCCCTCGCCGGAATGCTCGCCAGGATAAGCGGTCGGACGATGGAAGTCTCTCGGTGCTACGCAATCCTTGTCGGAGTGTACCTTGTCGAGTGTGCGGCCGTCGTGGTCGGCATGGGGATACCGGTGTTCAGCATGGGACTAGCTCTTGTCTGGGGAATCGTCCTCAGTCGTTGGCTGCGGCGGTTTCCCCAAGCGACAGACGCCGCGCGAACGGCCTTGTATCTTTCCCTCTACTCGGGTCTGCCGGCGGCTTCCTTCATCATCGTTCCCGTGGCAGCGTGGTTCGGTGGGCACGCCATTCTGAGTGTCGAGGCGGGGAGCCGGTTCGGGATTCCCAGCTTCATACCCTGGCCGATGAACACGATACTGGGTTTCTACGCGGCCTGTGCACTGGGCGCACTGCTCTTCAAGACAGTGGTCACGACAGGTGAGACCCTCTGGCTCATGCATCGCGGGTCAAGGAAGGCCGAGTCGGCGCGCGGCCGCGCCTGAATTCAGCCCAACCGTCATCCTGCGCGACCCGTGGGCAAAATCCAGAAGCAGCAGAACGGCCCTTGACCGCAGAGAGCGCAGAGGATTGCAGAAACTAGAGACTAGATCGTCCCGACTGCGTCGGGACTGACTGGAGACTGGAAACATGGCGTCACGGTGAGAATTCCAGTTTCCAGTCAGGTCCCGATTCCATCGGGACCGGTCTAGTTTCCAGTCTCTGATTCTCTGCGACCTCTGTGGTTCAATAAGAGCTACCCTTCATCCTGCCCCCCCTGAAGGAGGGAAAGGGGGCCCGGAGTGAGCCGCGCGTTCTCCGACGCCTTCCGTCCCGCGACCACGTCCTGCATCCCCCGAAAGCCATTTGCGCTGAGCGCAAGTCGTTGGGAGTGGTGCAGATAGCGACAGGCGAAAAAAGTTTTTACCCCGGCGGAGCGGCCTTGGGGCGTTTTCCGG
>Ga0315282_10012856_pt1 | contig 12733 bp, 9 predicted proteins | sample YL17G07_20_MG_FD_203693 | JGI IMG/M metagenome (GOLD analysis project Ga0315282, IMG submission 203693) | Sediment microbial communities from Yellowstone Lake, YNP, Wyoming, USA - YL17G07_20 | ecosystem: Environmental > Aquatic > Freshwater > Lake > Sediment | place: USA: Wyoming | collected... | reverse complement strand
GCGTCCGCGTCCGCCTCCGGATAGACGGGATTCTTCACGATGTCATGACCGTGCCGAAGAAGGTGCAGGCTCCGCTCTGCTCCCGCATCAAGGTGATGGCGGACATGGACATTGCGGAGAAGCGCGCCCCGCAGGACGGCCGCATCTCCTTGCGAGTCGCAGGGCGCGAGTTCGATTTCCGCGTCTCGACCAACCCCGGGGTGAACGGCGAGAAGGTCGTGATGCGCGTCCTCGACAAGCGCGGGGTGCAGGTGGGGCTGAACCAGCTCGGCATTCCCGCCGCCATGATGGAGGATTTCGAGGGCCTGGTCAACCGCAGCTACGGCATCATCGCGGTCACCGGGCCCACCGGGTCCGGCAAGTCAACCACCCTCTACTCAGTCCTCAACTCCATCAACAGCCCGGAGAAGAACATCCTGACGATCGAGGATCCGGTGGAGTACCAGCTCCCAGGTCTCACTCAGACGGCGGTCAACGAGCGCGCCGGCGTGACCTTCGCCACCGCCCTTCGCACCTTCCTGCGCCAGGATCCAGATATCATCCTGGTGGGAGAGATGCGCGACTCCGAGACGGCCCTGATCGCCACCGAGGCCGCGCTGACGGGGCACCTGGTGTTCAGCACCCTCCACACTAACGACGCCCCGAGCACGGTGGCCCGGATGATCGAGATGGGAGTCGAGCCCTTCCTGATCGCTTCCTCGCTGATCGGGGTGCTGGCCCAGCGACTGGTGCGGGTGATCTGCCCGGAGTGCAAGGAGTCATACACCCCGCCGGCCGAGGCCTTCCGCCGCCTCAACCTGTCGGTGGACAGCAACTCGGTCACCTTCTGCCGGGGGCGGGGCTGCGAGCGGTGCCGACACACCGGCTACCGCGGCCGCATCGGCATCTTCGAGATGATGATGATCACTGACAGCATGCGCGAGTTCGTGCTGAGGAAGGCCCCGACTCACGAGATCCGGCAGCACGCCCTCGAAGTGGGGATGATCACACTGCAGCAGGATGCTATGCAGAAGATCCTCGAGGGGGTAACGACGATGGAGGAGGCGTTGCGAGTTGTCTACACTGGCTAAGACGCACGGTAATTTCAAGGTCGAGGACTACGGCCTCGACGAGATGCTGACCATGGCCGTGGAACGTCAGGCCTCCGATCTCCACATCACGGTTGGCCTGCCGCCCATGCTCAGGATAGACGGCCGCCTGGTCGGCATGAGCTTCGAGACGCTCACGCCCAACGACGTGCAGCGACTGGTCTACAGCATCCTCGACGACCACCAGATCACCACCTTCGAGACCAAGCATGAGCTGGATTTCTCGCACGGCATCCCCAAGGTGGGCCGCTTCCGCGTCAACGTCTACATGCAGCGGGGCTCGGTGGGCGCTGCCTTCCGTCTCATCCCCCGCCGCATCCCGAGCTTCGAAGACCTCAACCTTCCGGGCGCGGTGCGTGCGTTGACCAGTCGGACCAGCGGCCTGATCCTGGTGACGGGGCCGGCCGGGAGCGGCAAGTCCACCACTCTGGCGGCCTTCCTGGACCACATCAACCAGGTGCGCAGTTGCCACGTGATCACCATCGAGGACCCGATCGAGTACCTGCATCAGCACCGCCGGGCGATCATCAACCAGCGCGAGCTGGGCAGCGACACCTATGAGATGTCGGCCGCCCTCCGGGCGGTGGTGCGGGAGGACCCTAATGTGGTGCTGATCGGGGAGATGCGCGATCTGGAGACCATCGATGCAGCTCTCAAGATCGCCGAGACCGGCCACCTGGTGCTGGGCACGCTTCATACCCGGAACGCGCCCCAGAGCGTGGACCGGATTATAGACGTGTTCCCGCCGCATCACCAGGAGCAGATCCGCGTCCTGCTGGCGAGCACCCTGGAAGCCGTGATCGCCCAGCAGCTCCTGCCCCGGGTCGGCCAGTCGGGCCGCGTGCCCGCGGTCGAGGTGATGATCGTCACGGCCGGCATCCGCAACCTGATCCGGGAGGGGAAGACCCACCAGATCTACGCCTTGATGGAGACCGGGGGCGATCTGGGAATGCAGACCATGGATCGTGCGCTGGCCCATCTGGTGCGCCGCAAGCTGACCTCAGAGGAGGAGGCGGCCTCCCGCGCGATAGATGGTGACAACTACACTCGATGGCTGGCGGTGCTGTGAACTAGCGGCGCAAACACGGAATAGATACAGGCGGCGGCCGGCTCCTGCGGTAGCCCCCGAGTGGAGGCTCCCGCCGCCTCCGTTCGCCCAACGAGGAAGCTGCCGGGCCTAGCCGCGGGAAGCGGCCGGAGACCCAGGCCTAGATTACTTCCGACTGCGAGGACCACAAGTGCCAACCTACCGATACAACGCCATGGATCAGGGCGGCCGCACCGTGGCTGGCACCCTGGAGGCCGAGAGCATCGAGCTGGTGCGCGCCAAGCTCTCTGACCTGCGATACCACATCCTCAGCATCCGCGAGAGCCGGGGCCGGGCCGGCCTTCAGGACCTGCTCAACGGGATGCAGCGGGTCAAGCTGCGGGATCTGGTTGTGTTCAGCCGGCAATTCGCCACCATGATAGACGCCGGCTTGAGCGTGGTAAAATGTCTCGACATCTTGCAGAAGCAGAGCCGCAACCCGCGGCTGAAAGAGGTCATTGGCCAGGTGAAGCACGATGTGGCGGGCGGCACCAGCCTCACCGAGGCGGTGCAGAGACACCCACGCATCTTCTCCTCGCTCTACATCAACATGATCCGATCGGCCGAGGCCGGCGGCATCCTCGATACCGTGCTTGACCGCCTGGCCTCGTTTCTGGAGAAGGAGCAGGAGACGCGTAACAAGATCAAGTCCGCCATGACCTATCCGGCGGTGGTCTTTGTCTTCGCGCTCCTGATGCTGATCGGCCTCCTCTTCTTCGTGCTGCCCAAGTTCAAGACCATCTTCGAGGCGATGGGCCTGCAGCTGCCTCTCAGCACCAGGCTGATGCTGAACTGCTCCACCTACGTCCGCCAGTACTGGTATATTGCCATCGTCGTGCTGGTGGGCTCCGCGTTCTTCATCCGGATGGCCGCCCGGACCGAGAAGGGCCGGTACGCCCTTGATGCAGCCAAGCTTCGCGTTCCGGTTTTCGGCGATCTGCTGCTGAAGACCGCCGTATCTCGCTTCGCCCGCACCTTCGGCACCCTGATCAGCAGCGGCGTGCCAGTGCTGCGGGCGCTCGAGATCGTCTCCGATACGGCCGGCAACCGGGTCGTCTCCGAGACCGTGGTCCGCGCCCGCATCAGCATCAAGGAAGGCGACAAGATCAGCACCCCTCTGTTCGGAAGCCGGGTCTTCCCCGTGATGGTCACCCAGATGATCGCGGTGGGAGAGGAAACGGGCCGACTGGACCAGATGCTGGTGAAGGTGGCCAACTTCTACGATGAGGAAGTGGATTCCACCCTCAAGGCCCTGACCTCGCTGATCGAGCCGCTGATGATCGTGGGCCTGGGGCTGATCGTCGGCTTCATCGCGGTTTCTGTGATCTCGCCTATCTACTCGCTGGTGGGGTCGCTGGGGAAGTAGCTTCTCGGGGGAAGCCCCGGGGCGTGGGAGTGGCAGGAGCAAGCTCCTGCCCAATAGGGGCGAGTGGACACCGAAGGGAGGCGTGCGCTCAGGCGCCCCAACCGGCCCTGAGCCCAAGGGCGACATGGCAAAGGTCAAGCAATCTGCGGCCGCGTCCACCCCGAGCAGGGGCGAGAGCAAGGACCGGAACCCGCGCAGGGGCACACTGGATCGGCAGGAGGTTGACGCGCTGGTCCGCGACTACCGGGAGACCCGCGATCAGGCCCTGCGCGACCGGCTGATCTCGCTCCACCTGTACCTGGTGCAGACAGTTGCCCGGAAGTTCGCAGGCCTGGGCGAGTCCCACGACGATCTGCTTCAGGAAGGCGCGATGGGGTTGATCAACGCGGTTGACCTCTACGATCCCGACCGGGGCGTTCAGTTCTCCACCTACGCCACTCACCTGGTGGAGGGCCAGATCAGGCATTACCTGCGGGACAAAGGGAAGCTCATCAAACAGCCCGCCTGGGTGCAGGAGCTGACGACGAAGATCGTGAAGGCCACCGACGCGCTCACCCAGGAGCTAGACCGCCCTCCCAGCCTGGCCGAGATCGCCGAGCGCGTGGGCACCACCCCGGAGAACATCAGGCGGATGCTGGAGGCGCGCGAGCGCAGCAAGGTGGCCTCCCTCGACGCCGCCAGCTCAGACGACGATGGCCAGGCCCCGGCCCTCGATCCCGAGAAGCTCAGCGCCGACCATCCCGACGACGCCCACCTCCCCATCGAGGACCGGATCTTCCTTCGCGAAGCCATGGCGCGGCTCCGGACCCTGGAACGAAGGGTCGTGCACCACTTCTACTACCTCGACCTCAACCAGACCGAGATCGCCCGGCGCCTGGGCATCTCGGTCAACTACGCCTCCTATCTTCTGCGCGGCGCGGTGGCCAAACTCAAGAAGGCCGTCGAGGCCCAGGAGCAGGCTGGCCTGGCCGACTCGGAACCGTCCGACCACACCCGCGCCGCCTCCGGCGCCTATTCCCTCTCTCTCCGGCCCGCGCCCTGCGATCCCGTGACCAAACTGCCAACCGAGGGCTACTATGCCGAGCGGCTCGGCCAAGAAGTCGAGCGCGCCCGCCGCTATCCCCAACAGTTCTCGGTGCTACTCCTGGCGCCTGACCGCAGCGGCATCTCTGAGCAGGAGCTGGTGGCACTGGCCCGCTTGCTGCGCTCCAATGTCCGGAGCATTGACTTGGTGGCGCGCCTGCGCGGCGATCGCTTCGCCATCCTCCTCCCCCACACCGGCCGGGAGGCCGGTGTGCTGGCCGACCGCATCGTGCGGACTGTCGCCGCCAAGCTGGGCGCCGGCCAGTTGGGCGGAAACGGCTTGGCCCAGGGCGCCGAGTCCCCGAGCGTGAGCGCTGGAGTCGCCTCCTATCCCGCCAACGGACGGTCCCCTGAGGACCTAATGGCAGCAGCAGAGAAAGCCCTGACCGAGGCCTTTGGCCAGGGAGGCGGCCGCTACGTGAGGTCACAGGCCGCTGGGGGCCAGGGCCGCAGCCTGGCGGCCGGCCAAACCTGAGCTGACCCCATCTTGCCCGTGCCGGCGGCGCCGCCCGCCAGCGCCCCCTAGAGCCCGTCATGTGCCGTTGTGTCGCGCCTCGCCTGTTGAGGCAAGATCGCATCGCAGCGCGGGAGGCCTGCCGAGCGTTTCTGACGTCAGCGGGGTCCTCCCGATGCAGGACCCGCCGCAGGCCCTGTCCGAGTCCCGCCACACTCCCCCGGACGGGACCCGCCGGGCAGATCCTCTCCCATCTCAAATCCGCCAGCGGTCTATGGAATAACGTCTCTGGCACAAGAATCCCCCGACGGGCGGGTCGCGTCCCTTCGCGGGAATCTGGACGAAAACCAAAAAGCAGTTTGGCACACCTGCCAAGGAGGTGGAGAAAGACGATGATGAGTCGCATGGTGGATCGGAAGCACAAGGGCTTCACCCTGATCGAAATGTTGATCGTGATCGTGGTGATTGCCATCTTGGCTCTGATCGTCATTCCGCGCTTGCTGGGCGCTGGCCGCAAGGCGAAGGAAGCAACGCTCCGCGGTGACCTGCATCAGCTCCGGAATGCGATCCAGCAGTTCGAGGCCGACTGTGGTGACTACCCGTTGGCGCTCGCCGACCTACAGACCAAGCCTGCCGACGGTACCAACGGCGGGGGCGGCGTTTCCCTCGACGTTAATGGCTGGCAGGGCCCGTACCTGCGGACCCCGGACGGCGGCCTTCCCGTGGATCCCTTCACGACCGCCGCGGACTGGGATTACTCCACGCCGGCCACTGGTGAGGTGCATAGCGCCTCGACGCTGACCGCGATCAACGGCGAAGCCTACAGCAGCTGGTAACTCAGCACAGTGACAGCCGTGCACGACTTGGCAACTTAGCACCCGTTCGCAGCAAGTATCGCAGCACGTGCGTTCTCGGGGATAGCAGAAGAAACCACAACAAGCGGCGACTTCTGCTATCCCCGCTTAGTGAGCCGGAGAACGAGATGACACTTCAGCGGAGGCTGCGCAGCGACCTCGCAGCCTTGAGACCAAGCTCCAGACGCGGTGGCCGACCGGCCCCTGGCTCGAACGGGTTCAGCCTGATCGAGCTGATGGCGGTCATCCTCCTGCTGGGCATCGGCTTGACCAGCGTCAGTATGCTCTTTGTCGCCGGCATCATCTCGAGCAGCAAGTCTCGCCGTATCAGCATCGCCTCCGACGCCGCCCAGAAGCAGATGGAGCGAATCCGCAGCGCTGGCTTCTCGGGCTGCATCGTGGACGACGAGGTCTTCACTCCGGCAGCCGGGTACACCATCATCGAGCAGCAGGCAGACAAGACCGGACGGGTGGGCTTCACGGTTGACGAGCTGCCGGGGACTCAGGGCATCATAGAGATTCGCACTTACAACGGCGGCAGCGGATACTATCCGAACCTGAAGGATGTCACGGTCACCGTGACCTGGACGGGCGGCCGCATGACGCACGGCAGCACCGCGCTGCGCACTCTGGTCGCGAACCAACCTTGAGGCAAGACGAGCATCTGTCATGGTCGGCATGAACAACCGCAAATGCAGAGGGTTCACTTTCCCGGAGGCGGTCACCGCGACCCTTATCCTTTCGCTGGTGATCGGCACCGTCACACAAATCTACATGGCCTCCATGCGAGCCTGGTCCCGAGGCACGACCGAGGACGTCTCTCAGCAGAAGGCGGCCTGGGTGATCGGGCGCATGGCCCCCGATCTTCGGCAAGGCATCAGCGTCACGCCTGGCGCCGCGCCCTTTGACTCATCCTATATCGCCATCCGGCTTCCGGCCAAGGTGTGGGACTCGGGCGAGAGCACCTACCACAACCAGATCGCAGTCAACGGTCTCGGGCAGCCCTACCTGGTTCCAGGCAACTACGCAGTCTTCTACCGCGGTGATGACCAGGGCAACCTGGATGTCCACGGCACGAAGATCTGGCGACGCGAGACCTCGCCAACGGGGACCGTCCTGAAGCAGTACGCAATAGCAGACAATGTGGTTGATAACCCCGTTGATCCCCTCACGGGCAGTCCGAAGCAGAACTTCCGCTACTGGCCGGACATCTACCGGCTGCGCAGTGTCGAGGCGACGGTCACCGTGAGGGAGAAGCAGGGGAGCCGCACTTCTAGCGCCACCATCAACGGCGAACTGAGCTTACGCAACCGCACATAGCGGTGAGACTGGCCGGCAGAGATGCGCCCGGCCTACACGTTGCGCTGCCTTACGGAGGAAGCGCCGCGCGGAATAAGGAGTGGCTCACGATGGAAAGCCGATACCAACGAGTGCGAGGCGACAGCAAGTCAAGGGGGAGCGTGTTCCTGCTGGCCATGGTCGCGCTCATCACCCTCCTGCTACTCGGGACCTCTCTGGTCGAGAGCGCCATCCAGGGCCTGGCCAAGGCCTCCAAGCAGCGGCGGCAGCAGGAGGCGGCCAATCTCGCGGAGTCCGGCATTGACATGGGCATGGTGAAGCTCTATGAGGACTACGACGGCATCAATGAGACCCTCGATAGCACCGGCCACTACACCAGCAGCTTCAGCCGGCCCCAGGGAAGTGTCACCTACACGGTGACCGCGCCCTACAATGGCCTGGCCGACACCTGCATGATCGTCTCCGAGGCCACCAGTTGGGCAGACAAGCGAGTGCGCGTGCGCGCCATCGCCTCTTACCAGCGCGATGTCAACCGCGTCTTCGAAGGGGCGATCTTCTCCAATAGCCCCCTCACCCTCAACGGCTCCGGCGGCGTGTATCCGGACGCCACCGGCAAGGGCGGGCAGATCTATGCCAACGGCGACGTCACATTCAAAGGCACCTCCTTCACCATGACGGATGAAGGCGCCGTCTTCACCACCGGCGATACCAACTGGGTCCCGCCCCAGGTGCCGGTGACCAGCGTGTACGAGCACATCGCTCCCGTGCCGATGCCGATCATTGACCTCACCTACTACCGGAGCATCGCCACCACAGTCTACAACTCCGACAAGACGTTCAATAGCAGCAACATGACTGGACTGAGCGGGGTCATCTACGTCAAGGGCGATGTCAGCATCTCCGGCAGCTACACGGGCCAGGCGCTGATCGTCGCCGAGGGCAACATCAAGGTGTCCGGGAATGTAACGACGGGCGACCTGGACCATGACGCCATCGGGTTGATCACTGCCAAGTCGGTGAAAGTCACCGGGAACCCGACGGTTGACGGGCTCATCTACTCCCACAGCGTCACCCAGGATGCGTCGGCCACGATCAACGGCAACGCCACGATCAACGGCGCCGTGGTGGCCGACGTGGTCACCACTAACGGTGGCATAGTCGTCCGCTACCGCGATGTCTGGGGCGGCCTGCCTCTCCCCGGCAAGGGGAAGACGCAGTGGGCCCAGGTCTCCTGGGAGGAGCACTACCTGTGAAGCTGTTTCATAGCCTACCTGGATCGGGCTATGAAACAGCCCGGCAACGGCGCTCCGCATTCACGGGCGCATTCCATGCGCACGCGGGCGACCGCCGCGGTGGGAGGCTATGGAATGCGCTGTGTAACTGACTGTCCGGCTCCCTGCGCCACGGCAACAACCATGGCGCAGGGAGCTCCTGCGAAGTGGTTGGCGTAGGCGCTTTCCCAAGGGGGAGCGCCAGGCGGGCATAGACATGCCCGCCTCACAGTGACCAGGGTAACGCAGAAGCACGACCCCGGCTGCGGGGTTGCTCCGCAGCCCCCGCTGATTCAGACGGGTGAGGAGGAGCCCGCTTGCGCTTTCCACTGTTCCGCGACAGCTCCGATCCAGACGAGAAGAGGAAAGAGATCCTCTGGACGGCGATCAGCTTCATCGTGATCTTTGCGAGCTGGTTGGCCGTCGTGCTGGTGTTCGGCTATCAGCCGCTCACCTTCGGCGTCAGCTACGACGAGGTGGTCCTGGTCACGGGCCTGGGCTTGCTGCTGCTCTGCCTCATCCTCTATCTCGCCGGACGGGAGCGAGAACAGCGCTACGTCAACCGGCGGCTGCTGGATCGGCTCCGCACTACAGTCCGCGACCTCGACCAGCGTATCCGCCAGCTCGACGGCCTCTCCGCCATCAGCGCGCAGCTCGCCAGCTCGCTCGATCTGGACGACATCGCGCAGTCGGCGGTGGACGCGGTGGCCGACAGCCTCCAGGCCGAGCGCTCTTGCCTGGTCCTGGTTGACGAGCAGACCGGCCACCCGGTCTACGCGCGGCGCTTCGGTGAGCCGCGCTCGCGAGATGAGGCCACCGTCCCCGACCAGGATGACCTGTGGCCAGCACCCCTGGCTGCGGGGGGCCATGCTCTTACCGATGTGGAGGCCCAAGTCGCGGCCTGGAACCAGCTCCCCCATCTCATCAGCGCTTCGCTTCGCCTGAAGAGCGGCCTGACCGGCATACTGGCCGCCCGCCGGCCGGAAAGCGCTTCGCCCTTCGCGGCCGACGACTGCAACATGATCACCACGCTCGCGAACATGACCGCGAAGGCGCTCGAGAATGCCCAGCTCCACTCCGACCTGCGCGAGAACTACCTGGCGACCGTACGTTCCCTGGTCCGCTCGCTGGACGCGCGCGACAACTACGCCGCCACTCACAGCCAGCGCGTAGCAACTCTGGCCATTCGCATCGCCGAGCAGATGGGGCTGCCCGATCACCTGATCAGAGACCTGGAGGTCTTCGCTCCTCTCCACGATGTAGGCAAGATCGGGATTCGCGACGACATCCTCCTCAAGAAGGGCGTCCTGACTGCACAGGAGAAGGATATCTGCCGGCAGCACTGCCTGATCGGGGATCGCATCATCCGACCCCTCAAGCCTAGCCGGGATGCCCTCGCGCTGGTTCGGAATCACCATGAATCCTGGGATGGCAGAGGGTATCCGGACAGCTTGGCCGGCGCCAACATCCCGCTCCTGGCGCGGGTCGTGAAGGTGGCCGACTGCTACGATGCCCTGGTCACCGAGCGCCCCTATGGGTCGGTGATGAGCGAAGAGGAGGCGCTCGCCCACTTCCAGCTCCACGCCGGATCTCAGTACGACCCCGCCGTCGTCGCCGGCCTCATCGCCGTGCTCTGGGGGGAGGCGCCAACCAGCACACAGGAGGTGGCGCGGACCGAGGCGCTCCGCCCTGTCCCTGCCGCCACGCCGACGACTGCGGCGAGGCGCGCATTCCCTGGGGAGAATGCGCGGGGGTTGCTCCGCAGTGCCCGCTGAGTTGAGCACCCATGCCGTCAGCTACACCATAGACCCAAGATGAGGGCCAACCATGACGCCGATCCGTATTCAGACCAACCCTAACGCGCCCAAGACCCACGCCGGCTCCGACAGCGAGCAGCTAGCCGAGATCCTCCGGGCGGCCGAGCTGGTTGATGTGAACATGATGGAGCGAGCGCAGGCCATCCACCAGGCCCAGGGCCGCTGGCTGGGCAACATCCTGGTCGAGCTGGGGGCGATCTCGCCAGAAGATATGGTCCAGGCCCTGAGCAAGGCCTTGGGCCTCAAGAGTATAGACCTGACCGATGCGCCTCCCAGCCTGGACGCGGTTCGGGCCTTGCCCGAGTCCATGGCCCGGCGTTTTGCGGTGGTGCCGGTCTCACAGATAGACACCACGCTTCACATCGCCATGGTCAACCCGCTGGACATGCTTGCCTTCGACTTGATCCAGGCCCGCACGGGGATGCACCTGGAGCGCCTGGTGTCGGCGGAGCGCGATGTGCGCGGGGCGATTGACCGCTTCTACGGCCAGCTCGCCCGGGAACTGAAACAGCCGAGCGCTGCCCACGATGACCGCAAGAGCCTCTCGCTCAGCCGCGACCAGGCGGTGGAGGCGGAGGAGGTCAGCCATGTGGACGATCTCCTGCGGATGGTGATAAAGCGCCGCGCCTCGGATCTCCATCTCTCGGCCGGCAGCGCCCCCACCCTCCGCGTTGATGGCGAGTTGGTGGCCGTGCACGCCCAGAAGCTCGGCCCACGCAAAGTGCACGAGCTGATCTACGCCATCCTCACCGACGAGCAGATCGCCCACTTCGAGGAGAACTGGGAGCTCGATTTCGCTTACAGCGTGGCCGGCAGCTGCCGTTTCCGCGTCAACTGCCACCGGCAGCGCGGCACCATCGGTTCGGTCTTCCGGGCCGTGCCGGTTGATCCCCCATCCCTGGACGGCCTCGGTATGCCCGATATCCTCAAGACCATGGCCTCTCGCCCGCGTGGCCTGGTGCTCGTGACCGGCCCCACCGGGTCCGGCAAGTCAACCACCCTGGCCGCCATGATCCGGGAGATCAACACCCACCGGCCCTGCCACATCGTTACCGTCGAAGACCCCATCGAGTTCCTCCACCGCAACGACAAGAGCATCATCATCCAGCGCGAGGTGGGAAGTGACACCAGATCGTTCGCGAATGCCCTTCGGCATGTGCTCCGCCAGGACCCGGACGTGATCCTGATCGGCGAGATGCGGGACCTCGAGACGATCGCGGCCGCCATCACCGCGGCCGAGACCGGCCACCTCGTGCTCGCCACCTTGCACACCACGAGCGCGGCCCAGACGGTGGACCGCATCGTGGACGTGTTCCCGCCTCACCAGCAGGAGCAGATTCGCGTCCAGCTCTCCACCGTGCTGGAGGGGATCATCTGTCAGACGCTCCTGCCCCTGGCCGACGGAAAGGGCCGTGTCTGCGCGCAGGAGGTCCTGGTCGCCACCTCCGCCATCCGCAACCTGATCCGGGAGGGCAAGACCCATCAGATGCCCTCCGTGCTTCAGTCCAGTGCCGCAGAGGGCATGCAGACGCTCGACCAGGCGCTCAAGACCCTGGTGCTGCAGGCCAAGGTGACCCCCCAGGCCGCCATGGCGGTGGCCAGCAACCCCCAGGACTTCCAGATGTTCCTGCGGATGCGCTAGAGAGCGCCGGCTACGCGTGGGGCGACGTTAGCCGCCGGAGGGCTTTCCCCCCTCCGGCGCGCGGGAGTACAGCGCATTTCATGACCCCACCCCTCCTCCCCGCACCATCCGCCGGCATGAAATGCGCCCGCGCACACCCGTCCCTACCGGCCGGCTGTTTCATAGCCCCGCCGCAGGCGGGCTATGAAACAGCTTGTAGTGCAGCGTAGCGGCGGTGGTATTGCCGGCCGCATCCCGGGCTCTCACCTCCATCTGGTGCGCGCCCGTCGGCAGGCGCCCGGGATCGAGCACGATCTCCTCGCGCGGGTCATCGAAGATCCCGTCCTTCGCCGCCGCAGCCTGCCATTCGCCCGCGTCAACCCGGAACTCGGCGCCGGTGAGGTAGGTCGTTCGGTCGAATGCGGCCGCCCCCGCCGGAGGCGGGTCGGTGTCCTTTCTGCTCCGATCTACGACCAACTCGGGCGGGGTGTTGTCCACGATGAATGATGGCGAGACCGCCTTGCCCTCCCGCGCTCCGTCTGGATTCGAGATGCGGTCACTGCCGACCACTCGGATCACATAGACCCCATCTGCCACTTTGGCCGTGTCCCACTCTATGAGGGGCGCATTCCCCACGGGGAATGCGCCGGTGTTGGTCGCCGTAGACGCGGCAGCCGTTGGCTTGGCCGAGGGCCCCTCCTCCCCTGCACCCGACGGGGCAGGCTTGGCGCCGGCCTCCGCGGTCTTCTCTTCGGCGCCCTCCTCCGTTGCCGAGGCGGGGCTCGGTCCGGCG
>Ga0315282_10012855_pt1 | contig 12734 bp, 7 predicted proteins | sample YL17G07_20_MG_FD_203693 | JGI IMG/M metagenome (GOLD analysis project Ga0315282, IMG submission 203693) | Sediment microbial communities from Yellowstone Lake, YNP, Wyoming, USA - YL17G07_20 | ecosystem: Environmental > Aquatic > Freshwater > Lake > Sediment | place: USA: Wyoming | collected... | reverse complement strand
GAGTTCGGCGTGCTGTAGGGCGCGGTCTCCGTCCCGCGCCCATCCGGAGGGCGGGCGACAGAGAGCCCGCCCTACAGAACGGCTTCGGAGGCGAGGCCGCCATGGCTCAGCAGAGCCCTGCGGCAAGGCCGGAACGCCAGCACCTGCGCCGCCTGGAGCGGCTGTATCCGCGGCCGCCCATCCTGCTGGTCACCGCATGCACGGAGGCCCGACGCCCGGCACTCACCGAAGGAGGCCTCGCAGCGGAGGTGACCGCCTCGTTGTCTGCGGCCGCCCGGAACGCGGGGTGGCACATAGGCCGGTACGTGGTCATGCCCGATCATGTGCACTTCTTCGCGGCACCGGGGGGAGAGGCGCAGCCCTTGTCTCGTCTCGTCGGCACATGGAAGCGGTGGACGACACGCGCGGCCTGGCGCCTCGGGCATACCGGCCGGCTGTGGCAGCGCGAGTTCCACGACCACGTGCTGCGCTCCGAGGAGCAGTACGAAGCCAAGTGGCTGTACGTCGTCCAGAATCCCGTGCGCGCCGGACTGTGCGCGCAGGCGGACGAATGGCCCCACCAGGGCGAGTTTGAGGCCCTGTAGGGCGCGGTCTCCGTCCCGCGCCCTGACCGGGGGGGCGGGCGACAGGAAGCCCGCCCTACAGAACGGCCCCGCGCCCGCGAACGCAAGGAGCACACAGCATGCGCAGTCTAGCCCTCATGGCATTGGCCGTCGCGTGCCTCCTGCCCGCGGCGACGGCCCAACCTGACGTCCCGGCCCTGATTGATGCGCTTCAGGGAAGCGATGCCGACGCGCGCATCGCGGCACGGCGGGAACTGGCGGAGATCGGCCCCGAGGCCGTGCTGCCGCTCCTCGACCTAGTGATGAGCGAGCAGGCGAGCACCGCCCAGGCCGCTCGGCAAACGTTGCACTGGCTGGCCGTCGGTTGGCAGCGCACGCCCGCGAGCCGGGCGGCCGTGTCGCCCCAACTGCTCGAGGGCGCCGCGGCCGGCCGACCGGCCGAGACGCGGCGGCTGGCCTTGCAGCTCCTGGGGATGGCCGGTGATGCGGGCGCCGTGCCGCGTATCGCGGAGCTGCTGGGCGATCCGGAGGTGGCTGAGTCGGCCGTCGGCGCGCTGCAGCAGATCCCCGAGCCGCAGGCGGTGGAGGCCCTCACGGCAGCGCTGCCACGGGCCCCGGCCGCGCTGCAGGTGGTGATCCTGAACGCCCTGGGCGCGCGCGGCGCAGGTGCGGCGGCCGACGATGTGGCTGCGCTCCTCGGTGCCGCAGACGAGTCGGTGCGGGTGGCCGCTGCGGAGGCGCTGGGGCGGATCGGCCACCCGGACGCCGTTGAGCCGCTGACAAGGCTGCTGGACGGCGCCACTGGGGAGTTGCGGGCTGCCGCCTTCGATGCGCTCCTGCGGATCGCACGGCACGAGATCGCGCAGGGGCAGGCAGCGCAGGCGCGGGGCATCCTGGAGACGCTGATGGCCAGGGCGCGCAGCGAGGCCGAGCAGCTCGGCTTCCTCGCGGGCCTGGGCGAGCTAGGCGCGGAGGCGCCGGCCGGGCCGCCACAGGCCCTGCTGCAGCAGAGCAACCGGCGCGCGCTGCGTGTCGAGGCCGTCGCCGTGCTGGCCAAGGTGCCTGGTGGCGGGGTGCTGCAGGCGCTGATGGGTGCTCTCGAGGACGAATCCGGTGTCGTGCGGATCGCCGCGCTCCACGCCCTCGGCCAGCGGGCCGACCCCGCGGCGCTGACGGCGGTGGTGCCGTTCGCGAGCGCCGCCGACGCCGAGACACGGATCGAGGCTCTCACCGCGCTGAGCCGGCTCGGCGTCCCGGCCGCCGCGCAAGCCATCGCCGGGGCGATCGAGGACAAGGCCCCCGAGGTCCGCGAGGCCGCTCTGGCCGCCTACCTCGCGATAGGCCGCGGTCTGGCCGCGAAGCAGGAGGCCGTCGCCGCGCGCGGGGTCTTCGAGGACCTCGCTCGCCGGGCGCGAGGCACGGCCCAGTGGCAGCCTGCGCTGGATGGCCTCGGCGCGATCGGCAGCGCGGAGTCGCTGGCCGTCCTGGCCCAACTGGCCGACCAGACCGAAGGGCTGGAGCGCGCGCGCGTCTTTGATGCCTACACGGCCGTGGCGGCCGCGGTCGCCGCGCGTGGTGACGGGGCACGGGCCCTGGCGGCCTACCGCGATGCCCGCCGCTGGGCGCCGGGCCTCGAGGGGCTGGGCGGCCCGGACCTGAAGGAAGCCTACCGCCGCTACGCCCTGATCGCCGACGGGCTAGCCGCCGCGGGCGGCGGCGCGGAGGCCAAGGACCTGTACCGCGCCGCCCTCGGGGTCCTGCCGGCGGGTGCGGAACTGGACCACGCCGTTACGCGGCTACAGGCCCTCGGCGAGCCGGTCAATGCCGCCCTGGCGCGCGGCTTCATCGCCGATTGGTGGGTCATCGGCACCTTTCCCAACCAGAACTGGAGCGCCTGGGACACCCACTGCTTCCCGGAGCAAGAGATCAACCTCACCAAGGAGTACGAGCTCGACGGGGCCATGCTGCGGTGGCGGGAGGTGCGCACCACGGGCACCGTTGACCTGATGACCCACTTCGCCGGACAGACCACCGACGGCCGCGCCGCCTACTGCTACGCGGAGTTCACCGTCCCGCAGGAGCAGGACGGCATGCTGAAGATGGGTAGCGACGACGCCATCGTCTGCTGGCTGAACGGGCAGCAAGTGCATGCCAACCGCGTGGACCGCGGGGCGGCCCCCGACCAGGATGTGGTCAACGTGCACTTCGCGGCTGGGGTGAACCGCATCCTGCTCAAGATCCTGAACAATGCCGGCGGCTGGAACGCGATGGTGCGCGCCTGCGATGCCGCCAACCGGCCGCTCAAGTTCACCCAGGGGGAGACGATGGCGGCGGCGCCGGCGGGCGGGGGTGAGGCCAAGCTGCGGTTCGAGAAGCGGCAGGTGGCCGACGGCACCGGCCTGGTGGAGTGCTGCACGGTGTGCGACGTGAACCACGACGGCCGCCTGGATGTCGTGAGCGGCGGGTTCTGGTACCAAGCGCCCGACTGGACGCCGCACACCTTCCGGGAGATGACCAACGACGGCAACTATGCCAACGACTGGGCCGACCTCGCGCTGGATGTCAACGGCGACGGCTGGACCGATGTCGTCAGCGGGGGCTTCCACACGCCGGAGCTGTGGTGGTACGAGAACCCGCAGAACGCCGAGGGCCCGTGGCCGGCGCACCTGATCCTGAAGCGGGACCAGTTCTACGAGACGATGGTGATGGTGGACCTCAACGGGGACGGCCAGGGAGACCTGTTGCCCAACGATGGCGCCCCGATCCGCTGGTACGAGGTGGTGCGGGAGGAGGGGAAGGAGCCGCGGTGGGTCGAGCACGTCGTGGGCCAGGAGGGCGCGGGCCACGGGATCGGTTACGGGGATGTGAACCTCGACGGCCGCCTCGACATCCTCTGCCCGAATGGCTGGTACGAGGCCCCGGCGGACCCCAACGCGGGCCAGTGGGCCTGGCACGCCGAATGGAACCTCGGCGCCACCTCGGTGCCCATCCTGGCGCTGGACGTGAACCGCGACGGCCGGGGCGACGTTATCTGGGGCATGGGCCACGACTACGGCCTGTACTGGCTGGAGCAGAAGGTCAACGGCGCCGGCGAGCGCACCTGGGAACGGCATGCCATTGACGAGAGCTTCTCCGAGGGACATGCGCCCGAGCTGGCCGACCTGGACGGCGATGGCGACTTGGACCTGATCGTCGGCAAGCGCTGGAAGGCGCATGGCGACAATGACCCGGGGGCCAATGACCCACCGTGCATCTACTGGTACGAGTGGGACCAGGCCGCCAGCGCCTGGAAACGCTGGGTGGTCAGCTACAATGACGGCGCGGGCATCGGTCTGCAGCAGTCCGTGGCCGATCTGGATGGCGATGGGCGGCTGGACATTGTCTCGGCTTCGAAGCTTGGTCTCTGCATCTTCTTCAACCGCGGACCCGGCTAGCTATGCCGCCGGCGGGGCCGCTCCGAATCCCATAGGAGACGCACGATGAAGACGTTCACTTGGTTCCCCACGTCCCTCGCGTCCGCTACCCTCCTGGCCCTGGCCGCCTCCCTCTGTGCGGCCCAGGATGCACCTCGTGTCCAGTACGACGACCCGATCGCCGGCTTCAGCATGACCATCCCTGAGGACTGGGAGGTCATGTGGGGGGACCTGGGGCAGGTCATGATCAGCATTGACGCCGGCGTCGGCACGCCGACCGCCACCGTCTTCCCGGTGATCTGGTTCTGGCGCGCCAAGAAGCCGGCCGAGGAGCTGGCCAAGTGGCTGGCCGACGCCTTGGCGAAGCTGGACAACGCCACCCCCAAGGTGACGGGTGCCGGCAATGAGTTCATGGTCGAACTCACCGGCTCCGGCTCCCGCGGCCCCCTCTGGGAGCGGTGGTTCGCGCGGACCCAGGGCGGCGAGTCCTACCTCGTGGGGGCGCTCTGCAAGCCGCAGTACCTCGACAAGTTCCAGGGCGACATTGACACGGCCCTGAAGACCTGCCGCCTCATCCCGCGCCAGCCGCTGCAGCGCTTCCTCGAGCCCACGGAGAACGCGTACCGGATGGTCTTCCCGGAGGGCTGGAAGTGGGACGGTAGCATCGTCCGGTCCGAGCTGGTGCCGGGCTACTTCGAGTGGAAGACGGTGAGCGCCGACGGCTCCCGCGGCGCCTTCACCGCGCCGCCGGGCATCCTGAACATCGCCACGCCCTACATGCCCGCCGGCCAGGCCGCTCACGACCTTGTGCTGCCCGCCCTGCAGCAGAAGTACGGGGACGTGAAGCTGGAGGGCGTGCACGAGCTGCCCCGGGTCGGCGCCTACTTCGAGGCCGTGATCAAGGCCATCGGCATCGGCGACAACCCGCATGTGACCAAGGCGCGGGCCGACTACCTGATCAGCGTGAACGGCGCGCAGGTGCGCGCGCGGGTCACGGTGGCGGCGACCATGCTGTCGGCCTCCGCGCTCCTGGGCGGCCGCGGCGACTGGTGGCTGACGACCTCCGGCGCCTGGGCGCCGGTGGCGACCTTCGACCAGGACTACCCGATCGGTCGCGGCATCATCTCCTCCATCATGACCGATGAGGACTGGAAGAACAACCAGTTCAAGGCGAGCAATGAGGTCGCGGTGTGGAAGGCGTGGAACCGCGAGCTGGAGCACTGGCGGTTCGAGCTGTATCTATGGGGGCCGTTCGACTAGGAACATGGTGCGGCCGGCGTCCAAGCCCAAGACTGTGTCACCCTGAGCGCCAGCGAAGGGTCTGGGGTGTGGGAGATGCTTCGCTGCGCTCAGCATGACACATCCGACGACCAGCCCTCAGCGCCGCTACGCCTACGCCGGCCATAGGAGGCCTGCTCCGTGTCCCAGCTTGCCATCCTCGGTGGGCCGCCCGCTGTGCAGACGGATGCGGGCAACATCTGCGCCTGGCCGATTGTGACGGCTGAGGATGAGGAGGCGGCGCTGGCCGTCCTGCGCGCCGGGAAGATGTCCGACACCGACGTCACCCGCGAGTTCGAGCGCGAGTTCGCAGCGTGGCACGGCATGGACTACGCTCTCGGCCATAACACCGGCACCGCGGCCCTGCAGGCGGCCATGTTCGGCTGCGAGGTGGGCGTGGGGGACGAGATCATCTGCCCTAGCCTTACCTACTGGGCCTCGGCGCTGCCCGCGTTCTCGCTGGGGGCGACCGTGGTGTTCGCCGAGGTCAGCGCCGACACGCTGACCATTGACCCCACCGACATCGAGCACCGTATCACCAAGCACACCAAGGCCATCGTCGTGGTCCACTACTGCGGGTACCCGTGCGACATGGACCCGATCATAGCGATCGCCGAGCGGCACGGCGTGAAGGTGATCGAGGACGTCTCCCACGCTCACGGCGGCCTGTACAAGGGGCGCCTCGTCGGCACCATCGGGCACGTGGGCGCGATGTCCCTCATGTCGGGCAAGGCGCTGCCCATCGGTGAGGGCGGCATGCTGATCACCAACGATCGGCGGCTGTATGAGCGGGCCGTCGCGCTGGGGCACTACGAGCGGACGGCGGAGGTGCTAACCGAGCCGGACCTGGCGCCCTTTGCGGGCCTGCCCCTCGGGGGCTACAAGTACCGCATGCACCAGCTTTCCTCGGCCGTGGGTCGGGTGCAGCTCCGGCACTACGCGGGTCGGCTGGCCGAGATCCAGCGAGCGATGAACTACTGCTGGGACCTCCTTGAGGGCGTGCCTGGTCTCCAGGCACACCGCCCGGCCAGGGACGGCGGCAGCACCATGGGCGGCTGGTACGCCGCCCATGGTCTCTACCGCGCGGAGGAGCTGGCCGGCCCAAGCATCCACCGGTTCTGCGAGGCTGTGCGCGCGGAGGGCTGCTCCACCTCGCCCGGCGCCAACCTGCTGCTGCACCTGCACCCCGTGTTCAACGACTGCGACATCTACGGCCACGGCAAGCCTACACGCCTGGCCCATGCCGACCGGGACGTCCGGCAGGGCCCGGGCAGCCTGCCGGTGACCGAGAGCATGCCCGAACGCTGCTTCTGGATCCCCTGGTTCAAGCGCTACCGACCCCAGGTCATCGAGGAGCACGCGCTGGCCTTCCGCAAGGTCGCCGAGCACGCGGACGAGCTGCGGTAGGCGAGACGTCCCCCTCACCCTAGCCCTCTCGCTCAGGCAGGGCGAGGGGGACGGAGCCTCACCCCCAGCCCCTCTCCTGAAGGGAGAGGGGGGTCCGACCACAGCGCAGATGCTTCGCTGCGCTCCCTTCGGCTGCGCTCAGGGCAGGCAGCATGACACGACGCGCGGACCACGCGGGCGGCCGCGCGCGGCTAGGGCTGATCGGGGGGTGGCGGGAGGTCGCGGCTGGGGTGCCAGTCCGGGACGGAGCGGGTCACAGTGAGGGCGTAGACGGCCGCGGCGCCGGCCCGCTTTAGGGCCCGGGCGCACTCCCGCAGCGTCGCCCCCGTGGTGTAGACGTCATCCACCAGCAGCAGGGCCTCCCCCGCCAGCCGCGGCACCGTCGGTGCCGAGAACGCTCCCCGGACGTTCTTCAGTCGCTCGCGGTCGCTGAGCCGCGTCTGCTGCGGCGTGTCGCGATCCCGCTGCAGGAGGTCGCCCCAGACCGGGATCTGCGCCTCCCCGCCGCAGACCTCAGCCAGCAGCTCCGCCTGGTCGAAGCCGCGCTCCGCGCGGCGCGCTGGGTGCAGCGGCACTGGGATCAGAGCCGCCACGGACGGCAGCGGGAGCGGCGCCGGAGAGTCGGCCTCCGCGGCGATACGGCCAGCGAGCATCAGCCCCAGGGGCTCGGCCAGCCGGGTCCGGCCGCTGTACTTGAGGCGCACCACCGCCTCGCGCAACACCCCGACATGATGCCCGCAGGCGCGCGCCCCGTCCAACGGCCCGGGACGGCGGCACTGGGCACACTGCGGCGCGGCGTGGGCTCGCGGGTCCAGGGCCCGTCCGCAGCGCTCGCAGTACGGCCAGGTGATCCACTCCGCCTGGGCGCGGCACGCGGGGCAGAGGGCGTCGTCGTGAAGCCGTCCGCAGAGCTGGCAACGCGGCGGGTAGAGCAGGTGTAGGAGCCGTCCCCATAGCGCCGGCTGAGCCATTGGTCCCGTGGCGGGCGTTGAGGGTGGTGCGGAGCGCCAAGGAGGCGCCAGCAGGCAGTGCGCTGCTCGGGACAGCGCGACCTGCCGGCAGAGGAACCGCGGCGCCGTTGGCGAAGGCCTCCTCTCAGCCCCTAGCGGGTCAAGGGCCGCGCGTGCGGCCCGGATGTGGGTTGCACCACACACGGAGGTTCGAGCGATGAGCACGCAGCGCTGGCCCCGGCTCGTGGCCCTGTTTGCAGTCAGCCTCGCCTGGTGCCTGCTGGCGGGCGCCTGCCTGCCGGCGGACAATGAGAAGGGGTTCGTCCCGCTCTTCAACGGCAAGGACACGACCGGCTGGGTGGGCGGTGACTACGACGTCGAGGACGGGATGCTGGTGTGCCCGGCCGATCGCGGGGGGACGATCTTCACCGACCGCGACTACGTCAACTTCGTTCTGCGGTTCGAGTTCCGCCTCGAGGCCGGGGGCAACAACGGCGTCGGGATCCGGGCGCCCCTGAACAGCAACCCGGCCTACGAGGGGATGGAGATCCAGGTCCTGGACGACACGGCACCGGAGTACGCCACGCTCCAGCCCTGGCAGTACCACGGCTCCATCTACGGCGTCGTCCCCAGCAAACGCGGCTTCCAGAAGCCCGTCGGGGAGTGGAACGAGGAGCAGATCATCGCCGACGGACGCTACATCCGCGTGACGCTCAACGGCACGATCATCGTGGATGCCAACCTCGATGAGGTGACCGACCCGGCGATCCTGCAGGCCCACCCCGGCCTGCAGCGCACGACCGGCCGCATCGGCTTCATGGGCCACGGTTCGCGGGTGGTGTTCCGCAACATCCTCATTAGGGAGCTCCCGGCAACGCGCCCCGACAACACGCCGCCCGAGGGCTTCACGGCGCTGTTTGACGGCGTGGACCTCACCGGCTGGAAGGGCCTCGTGGCGGACCCGCCGACCCGCGCGAAGATGGCGCCCGCGGAGCTGGCCGCGGCGCAGACGGATGCCGACAAGGTGATGCGCGACCACTGGTCGGTACAGGACGGGGCGCTGGTGTTCGACGGCGGCGGCCAGAGCCTCTGCACCGCCCAGGACTACGGCGACTTCGACCTGTACGTGGACTGGAAGATCAAGCCCGCCGGCGATAGCGGCATCTACCTGCGCGGCACCCCCCAGGTGCAGATCTGGGAGAACCCGGTCGGCTCGGGCGGGCTCTACAACAACCAGAACAACCCCAGCCAGCCGCTCAAGGTAGCCGACCGACCCGTGGGGGAGTGGAACACGTTCCATATCACCATGGTCGGCGAGAAGGTCACGGTGTACCTCAACGACGAGCTGGTGGTGGACAACGTGACCATGGAGAACTACTGGGAGCCGGACAAGCCGATCTACCCGAGAGGGCAGATCGAGCTGCAGAACCACGGCAACACGCTGTACTTCAAGAACATCTACCTCCGGGAGATCCCGCCGGGGGCGCCGCAGTAGGGCCGGTCGCCAGCCGTGCTGCTCCGGCCGTGCGTAGGAGGCCCCATTGGGGGCGACTCCGGCGGCCGAACGCGGGAGCCCAAGACCACCACCGTCGCCGCCTATGGCGCCTCCTACGAAGAGCACGGAGCCCCCATGCACGCCTTTGCCCGGACTGCCGGTCTCGTTCCAGCCCTCGCTATCGCCACCCTCGCCATCGCGGGCTGCGCCCGGGCACAGCCGCCGAACCTGCTAGCCAATCCGCGGCTGGATGAGGGCGTCCTGGCCCCCACCGGCTGGAGCCTCAACACGGGCGGCGGTAGCCGGGCATGGTGGCAGACCAGCGGCGACGGGAAGGCGCGCGCCGTGCTGCTGGAGGGAAGCGGGCAGGACTGGGCGGGGCTGACGTCCCGAGCCGTCCCGGCCACCGCGGGCGAGGTGCTCACGGTGGGGGCATGGGTGCAGCGCGTCGGGGAGGCGCCAGCCACTGACGCCGACCGCATCTTCGTGCGGTTCTTCCAGACCGGCAGGTTCACGGGCCAGGAAGGTCCGTCGTCCGCCGCGGTCGCCGACGCCTGGCTCGTCGTGAGTGGCACCGTCACCGTGCCCCAGGGCGCGGACAGCGCGGATGTGTCGGTGCAGATCCGGTCCACGGCCCAGGTGCGGCTAGGGCCGCTGTGCCTGTTGCGCGGGGCTGCGCTCGCCGACGTCGAGGCCGCGTTGGGGCCGCCGCCGCAGGCGGAGGAATGGGTCACGGTGCGCGAACCGCAGAACCTGCCAGCGGATGCAGATCACAACGGCCTGCCCGATGCCCTGGAGGCAACCCTCGGCATCACGCCGGCCGACCACGCCGTGAGCGCCCGGCGGACGCGTCAGAAGACCACCAGCTTCCAGACGCCGACCGGATACCGCGACGACAACGACCTGAAGGTGGATGCGGTCATCGTCGCGGGGAACGACGAGCTGAGCCTCCGTAGCTGGGCCGCGCTGGGCTACGAGCCGCACTGCATGGTGGGCTTCCGCGCCGGGCCCGACTACGTCGAGGGCCAGAACCAGCGCGATGAGGTGCAGACCGACGCCGCCGGCAACCTGCTGGACTGCGGGCCGGGCAGCTATTACATGGTGCCGACCGAGAACCGGCGGCGCCTGTTCAGGCAGTACTTCGCCGACGCCGTGGCGCGCGGCGCGCAGGCCGCCTGCCCGGAGGAGCCCGAGTTCTTCTCGCGGGCCGGCTACAGCGAGGCCTTCAAGCGCGAGTGGCAAGCACACTACGGCGAGCCGTGGCAGGACCAGACCTCCAGCGTCGCGGCGCGCTACAAGTCCGACCGACTGAAGGTCTACCTGGAGCACACGCTGCTGGAGGCGTGCTACGAGGGTGCCCGCAGCGCGGATCCCAAGGTGCGGCGCTTCCTGCTGACCCATAGCCCCCTCAACTACGCCGCGTGGGGCATCGTCTTCGGCCACAACGACATGCTGGCCACCGGCCTGGTGGATGAGGTGGTGGCGCAGGTCTGGACGGGCACAGCCCGCTCCGCGGTAACGTACGCCGGCGAGGCGCGGGAGCGGACCTTCGAGAACGCCTACCTGGAGTACGCCTCCACCCTCGGGGTCGTCCGCGACCGGGGCATCAACCTGTGGTTCCTCATGGACCCGCTCGAGGACAACCCCGACCGCGCCATGGCCGACTACCACGACAACTACGAGCGGACACTGGCCGCGGCGCTGCTCTTCCCCGAGGTGACGCGCTTCGAGACGATGCCCTGGCCGACGCGCATCTTCGGGCGCGTGCCGGACGACTTCGCCACCGAGATCTGCAGCATCATCAACGTCCTCTCCGACATGCAGCACCAGGAGCAGACGCGATGGGAGTGCGGACCCATGGGGATCGGCACGTTCCTCAGCGACTCGGCCATGTGGCAGCGTGGCGCGCCGCAGCCCAGCGACTTCAACTGCTTCTACGGCGTCACGCTGCCGCTGCTGATGCGGGGCATCCCGGTCGAGGTGCCGAACCTGGACCGCGCGGCCGAAGCGGGGTACCTCGACCCGTACCGGCTGCTGTTCGTCTCCTACGACCTGCAGAAGCCGCTCACGGCCGCGGTGAATCAGGCGCTGGCCGACTGGGTGCGGCGCGGCGGCTGCCTCGTGGTGCTCGGCGGCGAGGACGCGTACAACGCGGTGCCGCTATGGTGGCACGACCTTGGCTTCGCGCGCCCGCAGGACCACCTGCTGTCGCTCTGCGGGTACAACGTCGCGCAGCGGCGGGTGCTGACGGCGGCCACGGAGAGCGCGGAGTGGACCGAGGTCGCGCGCACCGACTACACGGGGCACAACCTCGAGAACCAGGCCACCATCGAGGTCGATTTGACGCCCTTTCTGGCCCGCGGCGCGGCCCTGGTGAAGTGCGAGGACAGCCTCAAGGAGGATGGCTGGGGCGCGTACCTCACGCGCGTCGAGGCTGAGGGCGTCCGCGACGGCCGCCCGGCGCGCATCGCCTTCACCCCGGCCACGCCGGAGGAGCAGCCGTTCATTGCCGCCGAGAACGGCACCGGGACGCACCCAGGAGCCGCCCGGTTCTGCGATGCGCAGAGCAGCATCGTGTACCGCTTCGAGTTCGACCCAGGCAGCCGGGCTACGCTGCGCCTCACCATCGGCAACCAGTACGTCGTTAGCGCCGCCCCCGCCGACCGGGCGACCCTCGACCGGCGCTTCACGGCCACCGCACAGCCGGGCGCGCTCGGAGTCGAGGCACTGACGCTGCCGCTCTCGCAGTCCGTTGCCACGTATGCGGGTTCGGGCGCGACCGCCCTCTACGAGGGGGGTGCCGGAGCACTGCTGTCCGAGAAGCAGCACGGCAAGGGCTGGGTGCTGCACTTCGGTGCGCCCGCTTCGTGGTTCTCGCGGTCGCCGGAGGCGGCGCAGCAGATGCGGGCCCTCACGCGCTACGCGCTGGAGCGGAAGCTGGGTGCCGAGTACCGCGAGCAGGGCTACCTCAAGCTGGAGCGCGGGCGATACGTGATCGCCAAGACCGTCGACGAGCCGCTGGACCTCACCGGTCGCTTCATCAACGTGCTCGACGGGCGGCTGCCGCTCGTGACCACAGTGCACCTCGACCCCGACCGGGTCGCCATCCTCTACGACGCGGCACCGGACATGGGGGGCGAGCCGAGGCTGCTGTTCTGCTCCTCGTGCGTGGAGTGGAAGCGGGAGGACCCCGACCGCCTCCGCCTGATTGTCAGCGGCGCCAAGGGCACGTACGGCACCGCGCGCCTGTTCACCGGCGGCCGGCGCCTCGCGTCACTCAAGGCGGTGACGGTCCAGGGGCAGCCGGTCGCGGTGGAGCAGCAAGCAGAGGGCGAGACCGTGCTGCTGCGCTACCCGAACGAGCCGTTCGGGGTGGCCGTGGACGTCGGATGGGGCCGCTAGCCGCACGGTGCGTCCTCAGTCATCCTCCCCGCGGTGGAGGTGGCCCGGGCGGCGACGGCCGTGCAGTTCGTCCTCGATCCAGAACCACCGGGCTGGCCCCTCAAGGACCTTGACGACATCGTGCGTGTCACCCGCCTTGGTGAAGACGACGTCGCCCGGGCCCACCTCGTACTCCTGACCCTCCGTGCGGATGAGGACACGCCCCTCGCAGATCAGCCAGTACTCA
>Ga0315282_10012854_pt1 | contig 12734 bp, 12 predicted proteins | sample YL17G07_20_MG_FD_203693 | JGI IMG/M metagenome (GOLD analysis project Ga0315282, IMG submission 203693) | Sediment microbial communities from Yellowstone Lake, YNP, Wyoming, USA - YL17G07_20 | ecosystem: Environmental > Aquatic > Freshwater > Lake > Sediment | place: USA: Wyoming | collected... | reverse complement strand
TCCTTATTCCATTGATAAGACTTCCCATATCTGTTCAGCCTGTCTCGAATTTTTTAATATTATCGGAACTCGATTCAAAAAGAAGATGGTCGTCCCCTGTCCAGGGGCTGTTCTCTTTGCCGGGATGTCCGCCAATCGGTATTATGAAGTCCTTCAACCTTAATCCATTAATAAGTGCTGGTGGCTTCTGTGAATAGACAATTAGTATTTTAAAGCGAGAACTTCTCCTTCAGAACAAAGCCGCAGATTGATCCTCTGGCTCTTTTGTCTAAATACAGCTTCGAAGTTCTTTTTAAACTTTATATCTGAAAATCCTAACCCATTTCAAAAGTGGATACAGCTGGCTTAAAGTATAGACTCAGTCAACAATCTTGAGACTAGCCCCAACCCCGTTGCATTAAAAAGCGACTAATTTTTTTCTTGACAAAAATTTAAAAATATGCAAAATGAGAGAAAATAGTGCAAAGCATTTGCAATATTTGCAAAACAAATAAGGAGGTGAAATATTGAAAACCAGAAGGTCTGGTTTGGGCCAAGGATACAAAACTCTCAAGGATTTAGCCAGGATCATCTCCCTTTTCAATACATATCAAGTAGAGGAAAGGGGTGTAACCGAGATTTCGAAAGCTGTTGGCATGTTGCCGAGTAAGATATCACGGATGCTTAGAACGTTAGAAGCTGAAGGATTTTTTGAGAAGAACTTGGAAACCGGCAAGTATCGTCTTGGGTTAGCATTTTTTGAACTGGGAATGGTATGTGCTCTCAATTTCCCTTTAAGAAAAATTATTCGCCCACATATTGAGCAAATGGCCAGGGAGCTTAATTTTACAGCAAGTTGTGCAATTCTTAAGAATTCTAAGGTCGTAGTCATAGATCGAGTCCAAAATCTGAATATTGACTTACTGACTTATCGCATCGGGTTGAACTTACCCATTCATTCTACATCTATCGGGAAGGTCTTATTGGCCTATCTTCCTGAGAAGGAGCAGGATAGGATCTTAAAATCTATTAATCTGGTAAAATTCACCGATGCAACCATCGTTGATCGAAAGGCGATAAAAGAAAATTTAAAGCTCATTAGACAAAGAGGCTATGCTGCTGACGAAGGAGAAACACACGAAGATTTGAATTGTATGGCTGCCCCAATAAGAAACGGTACGGGAGATGTTATCGCAGCAATTAATATAATGGATGAGAGGACGCGGACGAGCGCAGAAAAATTGTTTCAATTTGCTGAATATTTAAAAGAAAAAGCTTTTTTCATTTCCCGCCAGCTCGGCTACATTGGAAATTTGGGGTAAGTTTTCTCAGAAGGAAGAATAAATCCATAAGGAGGGAGGTGAAGAAATTATAACAAATTCTAATTAGTAAAGGCCTTAACAGAAAAGGAGGGAAGAGAAATGAGAAAGGATGTCGAATTCAAAAGCGAAGGGGTTACTATTCGTGGGGAATTTCATATTCCTGAAAAAGGGAAAAAACCATTTCCAGTATTAGTAATGGCAGGTGGTTGGTGTTATGTAAAAGAAATCGTCATGCCTCATTATGCGAAATTTTTCCTGGATGAAGGAGTTGCATGCCTTTTGATTGATTATCGTTATTTTGGTGCCAGCGATGGGGAGCCAAGACAACATCTCGATCCATGGAAACAAATCGAAGATTATAAGAATGGTGTTAGTTTTGTTCAAACGCTTCCTGAGGTAGATCCGACAAGGGTCGGCGTTTGGGGAATTTCATACAGTGGAGGGCATGCACTGATCGTGGGTGCTACAGACCCAAGAGTCAAATGTATTGTTTCCATGATCCCGGTAATAGATGGCCACGAAATGATAAAACGAGCACATGGCACATTGGGATTTCGAAGGATTACAAAGGCGCTTCTTGAAGACAGAAAAAAGAGGTTCGAAAACCCATCTAATCGCGGCTATATCCCCATGTCCGCCGTTGATCCCGAGGAGACTCTTTGTTCACTGCCTTGGCCAGAAGTATATGAGGTTTTTACACAGATTCAAAAAACGGAAGCTCCAAGACATGAGCATAGGAACACGATTGAATCTGTCGAACTTTGTATGTCGTATACTGTGTTGCCGTATCTGAACCGGATCCTTGATACCCCTACACTAATGATTGTTGCCGAGGGTGACGATTTGACTCAATGGGATCAAGAGATAAACGCATTTAGTAAAATTGCGTCACAGGTAAAGAAACTATATATAGTTCCAAAAACGACGCACATGACGTTATACAGCGATAGGGCCAGATTGGAAATGGCAGGTAAGGTAGCTGCAGATTGGGTAGTTGACCACTTTATTAAACCATATAAATGAAAGGTTTGGTTTCCATTTTGGAAACAAAAATATTAATAAAGGAGGTTTAAAAATGAGACGGAAAGCATGCTCACTATTAATTGTATTAGCAGCGTTGATTGTGGCGTCTTTGACCCTGACGGAAAATGCCCCAGCACAAAAGCCCGCTGACAAGTCCATTAAATTAAGATATGCGGATTTTTTCCCCCCACCCGAACTGCACATGATGAGTCAAGTGAAAAAAATATGGCAGGATGAGGTAACTAAACGAACAAAAGGGTTAGTAACTTTTGAAAACTTCTGGGGAGCTTCCTTGGGCGCTCCTTTAGCGCATATTGACTTGTTAAAAACAGGTAATGCCCAGGTAGCTACCATACATGAATGGTATACACCAAGCAGGTTTGTATTTGGCAACTTTGAATATGTTTTTCCTTTTGGGCCAACGGATTATGTGATTGTCGCTAAAGCAATGAGAAAGATTCGGGAAGAATTTCCAGAATTTGCAAAAGATGCAGCGCGCGAGAATGTCCTAATGATCGCTGATCCTCCTGGTGGTGAATATGCCTTCATGAGCAAGAAACCCTTGAGAACAATTGAAGATTTTAAGGGAGAGAAAGTATCTTTAGTCGGTCGTTATTTTGGCCAGTGGTTACCTCCAGGAGCAACCGCCGTAGTGAGGCCTGTTGCCGAACGGTATGAATTGTTAAGGGGAGGCGTTGTGAATATCGATTTGCTTCCATTCGAACATTTCTATGCTTATAAGCTTCACGAAGTAACTAAATATTTCGTTAAAGCGAAATTCACTGTTGCATGCTATGGACCACTCTACATTAATATGGATACTTTCAAGGGACTTTCACCGGAAATTCAAAAGATTTTCCTTGAAACAGGGAAAGAGTTAGAGCTACGAGCGGCGACGGAGTTATTCCCAAAATGGTATAAAAAAGTTGAATCGGAATTCAAGGCGAAGGGTATAATTTTCATTGATTTCCCTGATGCAGAGATAAAAAAATGGGCAGCGCAGTTGCCTGATATCCCCGCTGAATGGGCCGCAGAAGTAGAAGCTAAGGGTTATCCGGGGTTTAAGCTTGTGCAGCGATGGCAGGAGATTACATCCGAACTGGGATTTAAGTGGCCTCGTAGGTGGGGAATAAAAAAATAGAATCTAAAATTCATCCTCCAGAAATATGGGATAAGGGGCAATAGGTATATGGGAAATATACTTATTGCCCCGATTGAAATTTCAGGAAAGGAATCGAGTATGATTATTAGCCGGCTTGATAGTTGGTCCCAAAGAGTAGAAAAATTCCTGACCGCTATTTCATGGATTGTCAGTGTTCTTGTAACTTTAATGTTTGTGGTAGATATATTCATGCGGTTTTTATTCAAGAGACCACTTCCCGCATCATGGGAGATCGCTGAAGTTTGTATGCCCCTTATTATTTTTCTTCCCTTTGCATACACGCTAACTATAGATGCTCATGTTCGGGTCTCTATAGTCAAAGATCGATTACCTCCAAAAATTCGATTAGGATTTGAAACCGTTAGCAATTCGATCGCTTTCATCATATGTGCTATGTTCACATATTGGGCATGGTTGTACTTTTGGGATTCTTTCATAATTAATGAAGAGATGCTCGCAGCAATTAAAATTCCATGGTGGGTTGGTAAAATGGCCATGCCGATTGGAATGGGGTTTTTCACGTTTCGGTATCTAATACTAGTATTCCGTAGCCTTGCTCATCAAAAATAGTTAAAAGGGGGTCTTATGGATCCTTACATGTTAGGTCTAATGGCAGTGATTTTCTTATTCTTGCTTCTTGCCCTGGGAGTTCACATAGGAGTTGCTTTGGCGTTGGTAGGATTTATAGGTTGTGCCATTATTACTAATTTTAACCAAGCAATCCACTTGAGCGTCACGGCTCTTTACCATAAAATTTCGACCCCGGCGCTTATTACACTGCCTTTATTTGTTCTTATGGGGTATTTGGCTAGTGGAGGAGGGATCAGTAGGAATTTATATGATAGTCTAAGTTTATGGCTAGGCAGAGTCAGAGGGGGATTGGGCATAGCAACAACGTTTGGGTGTACTGCTTTTGGAACAGTATGTGGTTCATCCTTGGTGACCACGGCAGTATTCGCCAAGATATGTGCTCCAGAGATGAGACGTTATGGCTACGATAAAAGAGTTGCTTATGGTATATGTGCCTCTGCAGGATCCATTGGAATGCTAATTCCTCCCAGCATTCTTGCAATAGTTTATGCAATGTTAACTGGAGTTTCTCTTGGGAAAGTTCTTATGGCGGGAGTGGCTCCTGGTTTATTATGGGCTGGTTTCTTCAGCCTTGTAATCGTCCTTACAGGTAGATTAAGACCTTCAATGGTGCCTCTTTCTCCTGTAGCATCGGTTACATGGGGTGTGCGGATGAAGAGCTTAATATTATGGTGGCCAATTATATTGGTTGCGGGCGTGACATTTGGAGGGATTTACGGAGGTGTCTTCACTCCCAGCGAAGCAGCAGCGGTTGCAGCTTTCATATTAATTTCGGTGTATGTTTTTATCAGAATTGCTGTAAAAAAGGGTAATAAGAGAAGGGAAGGCTGGAACGAGATGCATTCCATACTCACTGACACAGCTACTACTTCGGCAATGGTTTTCTTTGTCATGGGCTGTGCGACAATATTTTCAAATTTTATTGTATTATCAGGCCTAACAACCCAAATCTCCAATTTCGTAGCTGCATGGGGTTTAAGTAAATTAGGTTTAGTACTTTTATTTGCTATTATTTACCTGATCCTGGGATGCTTTCTGGACAGTATCTCCATGCTCTGTATTACTGTTCCTGTGTTTAATCCGATCATAGAAGCTGCAGGAATTGATCCTCTGTGGTATGCCACAATAGTTATTACGTCAATTGAAGTTGGTCTCATTACACCACCATTTGGACTCAATTTATTCGCTGCAAAAGGGGTTGCTGAACCTGATGTGAGTCTAGAAGATATCGTTAGCGGGATTCTGCCATTTCTAGCAGCGGAGTTGCTGAGCCTTGTTTTATTATTTGCATTCCCAATGTTAAGCACCTTTCTCCCCAGTTTTGTGGGTTAGTAAGTGCTTACTACTGCTGCCGGGAAGATAGAAAGGGATTTGTTTCGAGATACATTTAAAGGAACTAGGCGCAGATATTGATGTTGTATTAAATTGAAACCTTAGCCCCCCAGTAAGGGGAACCCAGAAAGGAGGAGTCTTATGGGTAAAGAATGGACAGAGCAAATGAAGAATTGGGAATCTTTTTTAAAGGAGTTCAAAAATGAATATTCCCCCAGACATTTATACGGACAGGATGCTGTGGATTTTGAAGAGCGGGTCAATTTCCAGAGGATGAGGGATTATAAACTGGGTCGCCTTCGATGGGCGATGAAGAAACACAATATAGATGTGTTGCTTCTCAACAATGGGGAGAACGTTCGATATGCAACGGGTTCCTGGGATCAGGACTGGAAAGGGAGTAATAACACCCGTTACGCACTGGTTTTTCTTGAAAAACCGCCAATTCTGTTTGAAACGGTAGGGATAGACTTCCATGTGACCTACCTCAATTCTCCCTGGCTGAAAGATCGCATGTATCCTGCAATTACTTATAAATACGCCGCAAAAGGATTCGAGCCAGTTTGCAGAAGATATTGGGATCAGATCCAGTCGGTATGCAAGGAGAACGGCGTGGATATCACTAAAGGGAAGATTGGAGTCGACGTTATCGAAATAATGGCATACGAAATTGGGAAAGCAAAAGGGATTAATATCATTTCTGCTGGCCAGGCAATTAATGAAGCCCGATATGTTAAAAATAAGGATGAACTGGAAATGGTGAAAATTGCTGTGGCAATCGGGGATATTGGTTACTGGAAACTAAAATATGAAATCATAAAGCCGGGAGTAAAGGAGAGAGAAGCTCGCGGAAAACTGCTGGAAGCAATGTGCCAGTTAGGGTGTAATTTTAGTCTGGGACACATTGTTGCTTCGGGTGGAAATACCAACCCTTATAAGCGCTGCACTACCGATAAATTAATTCGACCGGGAGATATGGTGATCGTTGACCTGGCAATTAACCTCTACTATGGATATGTCCAAGATTTATGCCGATCGTGGGTTGTTGCCCAAAAGATGACTCCAAAGCAGAAAGATGTGTACAAGCGATGTTACGACAAACTACAAAACGCTTTGAAACCGATAAAGGCTGGGGCCACTACAGCCGATATTGCTGGAGCGATGAAAGAGTATTACGACGATACATATAAAACATGTTCATTGGTAGAATTTGCTCACACCATTGGGCAGGGACTATATGAAGGATTTTGGGTATCCAGGGGTTTCTCCCTTGATTATCCAGAAGTCCTCGAAGAAAACATGGTGATGGCGGTAGAGGTTTTCGTAGGAGACCCTGGCGATGACTTTGGTGTTCGGCTTGAAGACAATATTATTGTCACTAAGAATGGATATATTTTATTGGACCAATTTCCTTTTGAAGAAGAAGTAATTGGTTAACCTATTCAATCCTGCAGGGTCGAAAGGAACAACCTTTTGCCCCTGCAGAACTAGATTTCTTACAACTTAGTTCACAAGAGAAAACCGAAGAACAGACTACAGGTTCATCCAGGCTTTTTGAGTGGGGATAAGATTTACATTTGGAGGTAACCATGAAAAAGAAGGTCATGATGGATTACGGAGAGACAGGGGTTGAAATAGAGGTTCCTGAGAATGCATTTATTGTCACACGAAAAGATCCTCCTTCTTTGGCAAATCCACAGGAAGAGTTCTTGAAGGCAATCAAAAACCCTATAGGTATGCCTCCGATATCTGGATTAGTTCGTAAGGGATCTCGGATAACGATTGCCTTTGATGCTCCTCCTCGAAGTGGTATTCCAAGGAGACTTGCTATATCTGTCATTTTGAAGGAACTTGCAAAGGTTGGAATTCCCGATCGTAATGTAACACTAATTTGTGCTGCGGGAACTCAAAGGAAGAGGACTGCTGACGAATTGCGTGAATATCTCGGAGATGAGATTTTTGATAGGTTTTGGCCTTTTCGGTTGAAAGGGCATGATTGTAGTCAAGATCTTACATACCTAGGAGAATCTGAGCTAGGGGATTTTGTAGAATACAATTCCGCTGTTGCTGATTCCGATGCATTATTTTATCTGGGAACTGTCGTCCCGGTAAATTGGGGTGGTTTCACGGGAACAGGCGTGGTAATTGGTCTGGGTAGCTCGCGAAGTATTGAATCTCATCATACTGAAGTAATTGCCCATCCCGAATCTTGTCACGGAGATCCCAGGACAATGCTTTATATGAAACATAAATTGGCTATTAATTCACAAATAGAAAGAGCCACTGGGAAAAAAATATTTTATGTCGATGCAGCTACGAATGCTAAGGGTGAAGTTTGCGCGGTTTTTGCTGGACATTGTCCTGAAATTTTGGAGCCTGAATGGAGCCAAGCTGAAAGTTTTTTTAGAGTTCCTGTTCAACAAGCGGATGTCCTCATTATGGGTTTGCCACTGAAAGAAATCTATGGGCCAACCCATAATCCTCTTCTTGCACTTACGTATGCGGCCATGGCCTTTCGAACTTGGGTTAATAAGCCTCTTATTCGCAAAGGCGGAGTTGTGATTATCTTGGCTAAGTGTAACGGTACCATTGACGAGAGACTCCGGCCCTCTGATAGTGAAGTTATCAAGCTGTTTGGGACCTGTTTTTCTGCATTAGATCTCAAGGATTTTAAAGAAGAATTTCTAACACGAGAAGATCTTATATACAGGTATCGACATTGTAATGCTTTCCATCCCATCCATCCCATTTGGCTTTTCTATGAGGACCAATATTTGTTGGATCATCCTGGTAAGGTAATTTTTGCTGGAGAAGTAAATCCTTCAGCAGTTCGACAATTAGGATGTACCCCTGCCCGGGATTTTGATCGGGCTTGGAACATGGCTCTGAGCATTGTTGGAAATAACCCAAATGTTACTGTTGTACCCCGTTATTTTACAAGGGATAGAGTACAATTCTTTGTTGAATGAATTGGTTGTACGAAAGGCAACTGGAAACTCCAAGACCGTGTCGTATGCCTTACTGGAGTAAATGTTTTCCCTGAATAATAGAGGTGGATAAGCAAATTAGGGATTTAATAGGTGCAGGGTTATTTATCTTTCGTCAGAGGTGTCTAATTAGTTAAAGGGAAAGACAATCGTTATTGACGGCGGCTATATGGATTTATGGTTATGATAATTACGTCAAAACATAATTGGTAATGAGAAATTCGAAAATATCTTATCATGTGTTTACGAATTCCCCTTCGATTTGTAACTTAAAAACCGGTTATCGCCAATCGATCTGGCGATTCAAGTTTCAGCGGAGGTTTGAATCATGCCAATACTTGACGGGAGAGAACAGGAACGACAGGGTATCATGGAAGCTGCGAACCTCATGGTTGTGGCGGCCAGAACGGCTCCAAAGAGTGGCGGAGTGGACGACATCCTCACAGCGGTGGTCTTCGGGGAGGAAATTGGAGCTCTGGCTGATGATATGGAGAAGATCGGGACCGAGCGAAATGTGGAAGCCTGGGGCCAACAGGCACGTGGTGTGAGGGAGGCGGATGCAATCGTTCTCATCGGCGCAAGGGGGACAAAACCATATGTCACGAATTGTGGGGCATGCGGTTATGAATCCTGCTATGAGTTTGGGAAAGCGGAAAAGAAGCTTCGACAGGATTTTGAAGGGCCGAATTGCATTTTCAAGGCTCTTGACCTTGGCGTCGCAGTAGGCTCGGCAGTTAAGGTAGCGAGCCTGCTCAACGCCGACAACCGTATTTTCTATCGAATCGGGGCGGCGGCCAAACGTCTGCATTACATGCCTGAGGCGAGCGTCATCATGGGAATCCCCCTTACTGCAAAGGGAAAGAACCCCTATTTTGATAGAACGTTGTAATGATGACTGAAACCGGACATTCGGCTTGTTTGAGTAGAACCTTCCACGTCAACTTGTTCTTAGAACTTTACAAAAAAGTGGAATATTCCATTTAAGGAAGGAGCGATAAGAAATGATAGAGCGAAAAGAATATGATGCCATTTGGTTTGGTGGAGGAGCCTCTGGAAGATTCGGAGCTGCTTTTATGAAGGCAATGGGAGGAAAGCCCTTAATTGTTGAGGAGCACCACCTTGGTGGTGAATGCCACGTCTGCCGGTGTGCCTTTGAGAATTTCTTCTCCGATCAGGCCTCTATGGCAGAATTGATGCGGCTTTACTCAGGAAAGTCCTGGTACCCGAAAATCGACCTGAGCCATATCAGTGCAGCGAAGGCTGCTGAACTTTATAGAAAGGTTGGTCAACGAGCATTTGCGGACACGATGAAACACCAAACAGAGAAGCAACTTGGGATTGAGGTGGTCTGGGGGGAAGGAAAGATCATTGATAAAAACGCGGTGGAGGTCAATGGCAAGATTTACAGAGGGAAGAACCTTGTTATCGGAACGGGCTCTCGAGCGACGATGCCAAATATCCCTGGCATCAATCTTCCGGGAGTGATGACATACAAAGATCATCCTGAGATCCGAAAAGATCCTAAGAAAATGGTAATCATTGGTGGGGGTAAAATCGGGATCGGAAAAGCCGCTATGTTTGCTCCCTTTAATATCGAGGTCACAGTCCTGGAAAAATATACCTGTCTTCCTATATGGGATCGGGATATCCGAAACTTTATTTTTCGCGATTTCAAAAGACGAGGAATCAAAATCTATGAAGGGATCGATGTCAAAGAGATAAAGGGCAAAGGAAAAGTGGAGAGTGTCGTGGCAAAGTTCAATGGGGAGACCATGGAATTTCCCTGCGACGCCGTCATGGTGTCTATTGGCTTAACGCCGAATTCAGAGCCTGCAATCCCTTTGGGTGTCAAGATTGGAAAGGGTAATGAAATTATTATTGATGAGGGATGTCGAACAAATGTCCCTGGCGTTTACGCTGTTGGAGATGTAGCTGGACCTCCCTACTTCATGGCGATTGCACGAAAGAGAGGTATGATCGCCGCCAAAAACATCGCAGGGGAGGATGCTAAGATGGATTATTCCTACGTCCCTGATCACATCTATGTGCCTCCCCTTGAGGCAACAAGCGTCGGCCTTACAGAGGCAGAGGCAAGAGAGAAGTATGGGGATGTGGTTCTTATCCAGGTTCCGTGGGGACCCAAGCCGAAAGATCCGAAACCTGAAGAATATTATCCTGGATTTGAAAATCAAGGTCTTCCTGTATGTGGAAGAATGCATACCCTGAACCTTCTTTTCTATGGGCAAAATAGAAACGGACTGGTGAAGGCCATCGTAGACCCAAAATCAAGGAAATACGTTGGATTCCATTCTGTGGGTGACGGCGCGAAGACCGCTTTTCAATACCTGTCCTACTTGCTAAAGATCGGCTGGACCGTGGACCAGATGGCGAATTTACATGAGATTTTCCTCAATGCCGAGCATTTTATCCAGTTATCTCGGCTGGTAGCCGGACAGAAAGAACTGAAGGGATTTGCTGCACAGGTATATTTGGAAGAGGACTACCTTTGCCGATAATTCAAGGAAAAAAGAAAGGGATAGAGATGACAAAAATTAAAGAGATCACTTCAGATTATTGGGATAAGAAAATCCAGATTTCTGTTCCGGAAAATACGGTTGTGCCGGTGGTTCCACTGACGGAGATATCAAAGAGTCATCATTTCGCAAGAAGTGCCTGCACTACTTCTGCCATTGCCTCGCCCAACGTTAAATGCTGGTCAGCATCGAGATGAATTCCGTCTACCCTACTGGAAAGGGTAACGGTACTCGAGTCAAAGAAATGACAGCCGAGAGTGATCGATACTTCACGGTATGCCTCTGCGAGACCCACACACTTAGTCTCGCACCCTAGGAACTTTGGCGCAACGGGGCCTTTGGGAGTCTGAATAGGTGGCGGGGCAACAATCAGAACCGGCGGCACTGGCATACCAGGTTCAATCGGAGCTTGGCGAATTGCCATCACAAGCACAGCGATGCCCTGCGCCGAGTGCCACGCATTATATGGATGCATAGATTGTAAGTCGTTTGTGCCAAGCATCAGAATTACTAATGCTAGCGGCGAGTGTATTTCGATACGCTGCGCCAGACCAATAAGACCGTTGCGGCCGGGCTTGAACGGATCGTCCCACACCGTACGCCGTCCATTGAGGCAATCTTCAATGACACTTACGGACAGGCCTTTCGCATTCAATTTATTCTCCATGACGCCTGGCCATCGCGAATCAAACGGCAATCGATTTCGCGTTGTTGGAATAATCCCCCAGGAAAGAGAGTCCGAATACACGAGAATGTGCTGCATTGTTTCCTCCTTATCGATGACCTCTTGCATTATTTTTTATGCCACGTCCACTTTTTTCCAAAAATTGAGCCCAACCATGTCTCTAAAGGTTCCCTTTAACTTTAAAATTGCTCGTTGCTTTTCCAGAAAAGATCGTTTTGAAAATATTATATAGAATCAATGTAATTTTGCAAAGGAGTCATTCGCTTGAGCTTGTAGTATATCTCTATCGTCCATTTGTCGTTGTATTATAAACCTTTTCTAGGAATTAGGAAAATGAAAGTTGCAGAAAGGAAGTGCTTACATGAGTTTACAGTGTCAGTAAACCCAATTTCTAAGTTTCACAGTTTAGTGTCTCCATCGGGGATGGTGGAAACCCATCGCCTTCAGACGAAGCGAAGTTTTGCGAAATGGTTGACATGATCTCAGCTTAATGAAGTCTGCCTCGGAATTCCATGGCGACTATGAGCATTTTGGTTTTGGAGAAACTTTCCCCGGGACTGAATTTACAGGTTTCCACCGAGCCAATGCGTCGACTTCAAGTCGACCAGTTTTCGGAACCCCTTGCCTTCAAGACGAGGAAGAATTCGGTTGGGATTGAATTAAAAAGAGGATATGATGGAAACCAGATATTATATGTATTCCTATCAAGTGTATTTACAAGATAAGATCTACCAAAGTATCTACCCAAACATCCTTGCTCTGGGTCTTGAAGTTAGCTATAATTCCACCGATTCTGAATCGAATTGGAGCACTCCGATGCGAAAAGGAAGATTATTTTATAGAAAAGAATGGAGAAAGAAATGAAAAAGATTGCCGTGCTCTTCTTGGCTCACTTATTTCTCTTCATTGAACTCGTCCACGGACAACCTGTTCGGATCGCCTATCTTCAAAGCGATATTCACCAGCTCCCCTGTTGGGTCGCTTTGGAGAAAGGGTTTTTTAAAAAAGAGGGAGTGAAGGTGGAAGTGGCTGGTATCTTCAAGGCAGGACCTGAATTGATGAGCGCCTTTGCTGCCGGAGCCTTGGACATGGGGTATGTGGGAGTTGCCCCTGCTACCA
>Ga0315282_10012853_pt1 | contig 12734 bp, 13 predicted proteins | sample YL17G07_20_MG_FD_203693 | JGI IMG/M metagenome (GOLD analysis project Ga0315282, IMG submission 203693) | Sediment microbial communities from Yellowstone Lake, YNP, Wyoming, USA - YL17G07_20 | ecosystem: Environmental > Aquatic > Freshwater > Lake > Sediment | place: USA: Wyoming | collected... | reverse complement strand
ATGAATACTATTGCCCCTTCTCCTTTCATCTTGTTTCTCCTCCTTGTTGGGTTAGCCTATGGAGGATTACCTCTTAATAAATTTGATGGGATGGCAAAGAATTATAATGTGTTTCTGCATTCTGGTTTATGGTGAAAATACTTTGAAGATTGAGAAGCCTGTCAAATGTTTGACTGGTCCAGAATTGCATTGTAAGAATTGGCAGATTGAAGGCATTCTTCGCATGCTTTTTAATGTTGTTGACCCAGAAGTGGCTAAGGACCCTGAAAGGCTTATTGTTTATGGTGGTACGGGTAGGGCTGCGCGGAATTGGGAATGTTTTGAGCGAATTGTTGAGACTTTAACGGAGCTTGAGCCTGACGAAACCATGCTGGTTCAAAGCGGTAAACCTGTGGCTGTTTTTAAAACTCACGAGTGGGCGCCAAGAGCCTTAATCGTCAACGCTATGCTTGTTCCGAAATGGGCTACTTGGGACTATTTCTACGAGTTGGAGCAGAAAGGCCTAATTATGTTTGGGCAGATGACTGCTGGTTCATGGGCTTACATTGGCACACAAGGCATTCTGCAAGGCACTTATGAAACTTTAGCTACTGTCGCAAAGGAACATTTTGACGGAACACTGCGTGGAAAGCTTGTTTTGACTGCTGGTTTGGGCGAGATGGGCGGAGCTCAGCCTTTGGCTGTTACTATGAATGAGGGTGTTGCGCTGGTTGTGGAGATTGACAAGCGGGCTATTGACCGTAGGCTTAAACATGGTTATTTGGAAATGTGGACTGACGATTTGGACGAAGCCATAAAATTAGCTTCGGAAGCTAAACGGGAAGGCATTCCACGAAGCATTGGCTTGATGGGCAACGCTGCAGAAGTGCATCCAGAACTTTTGCGAAGAGAAGTAATTCCAGACGTTTTGACTGATCAGACTTCGGCGCATGATCCGTTGAATGGTTACTATCCTGCTGGCTTGTCTAAGGAGAAAGCTGATGAGCTTCGAAAGAATGATCCGCAAGAGTATCTGCGCCGTGCCAACGAAAGTATGCGTTTGCAGGTTGAAACGATGGTTAAGATGATGAAGAAAGGGGCGGTAACATTTGATTATGGAAATAATTTGCGGCAGCAAGCCTACAACGCTGGGTTTAAGGATGCTTTTACCTATCCAGGCTTTGTTCAACGCTATATTAGGTCAATGTTTTGTGAAGGTAGGGGGCCTTTCCGTTGGACATCGCTTGTTGGCAGCAAAGAAGACATCTATACACTTGATGATGTCATTTTGAAGGAGTTTGCCTATAATATAGAGTTGTGCCGTTGGATAAGAAAAGCCAAAGAGGAAGTGAAGTTTCAAGGTCTACCGGCGCGGGTTTGTTGGCTTGGCTTCGGCGAAAGAGCTCGTTTTGGCAAGATTATGAATGATATGGTTGCGGATGGAAGGCTTTCTGGACCTGTTTGGATTGGAAGGGATCATTTAGACGGTGGAAGTGTTGCCTCGCCTAACCGGGAAACAGAAGGCATGAAGGATGGAAGCGACGCAATTGCAGACTGGCCCATACTTAATGCTTTGTTGAATGCTGTTGCTGGGGCTACTTGGGTTAGTGTGCATCACGGCGGAGGCGTTGGAATAGGCTACAGCATACATGCAGGTATGTGCTTAGTTGCGGATGGAACAAAAGAGGCAGAAAAACGCATAACTACTGTGTTAACAACAGATCCGGGAACAGCCATAGTACGCCATGCGGATGCTGGATATGAAAAAGCACAAAAAATAGCAAAGGAAAAACACATCAAAATGCCGATGCAAAAATAAATCATCTCATCTTTGTTTCTTCCGGTCCCCACTTCCCATGTCTAGGTTCCGGTTCTACATATTTCCTTAAAGCGAATGCGGATCCTCTTTCGGTAGTAGGTGGAAAGAATTCAGCAGCCCATGTGGTAGTAAAATAGATATCGGGTATTTTTCCTAGCGATTTATATTTGATTCGTAAGCTATGCCTTTCTCCTTCTATGAAATCTTCTCTCCAAGTTATAATTGCGCCATCCACATTATTGGAAAACACGATTTTGTTCAGGTTTTCTAACAATTTTGGCTTTTCATGATTTTTCCTCGTTAAATCAACGATTATGATTTTTCTATCTAATTCTATTCCAAGGCTTTTAAGGTGTTTCAAGTCAAATTTTTCGCTTTTTTCAGATATTGTCTCATTGATTTTACTTTCGTCAATGTTTTCCGTTCCTCTCTTAGAAGTACATTCAAGCCCTATTTTCTCTCCATTTGGCTTTTCAATTAGCAAGTCTATCTGTTTATTTTGGTTTGTGTAATCTTCCAAAAAATTAGTTTTCCAATTAGATAGGAGGCAGCGTGTTGCCATATCTATTTCAAAAATAACTCCCAAAAAGTTTGAAGACGAAGTCTTCATTCTTTTTCTACAGTTCTTTACAAATTGCTCAGATAATTGTTGGCGTTCTCTTAACTCATTCCATTGAAGCGCTACCTCTAATACAGGGAATACATCTTCCATAAACTCCTTAGACAAAGGCGGACGTTTTTCCTTCATTATTTCCATTATCGCTGAACGTGCTTTCATTAACTCTCCAATTTGACCAATTTTTTCATTAACATGCTCTGCTAAAAAATTGCATTTAAAAATTTCCTTTATAAAATCGCAAACGACCTCAAAACTCTTTAACTTCATCGCTTTTTTCTCCAGTTATAGGTTTACGTCTTCATTTTTCATGGTTCTGCTTTAATTATCTAGCATATGTTTCTATGTATTTTTTGATTGTTCTGTTGTATGTTTTCTCTATCTCTGGCGGGAATAGGCATTCAGGCAGTTCACCCCTCTCTCTATGATAACGAATACACTCACAACGTTCCCCCACGCAGGTCACAATCAACATAAGTACACGTGCAATCCTGTAAGTTTATCTGAATGTTTGAGCATTCCTTCCGCTTAACCATTCTTCAAATCCCCTCTTAACCTTTCACTAACTTCCTCACTACGAGATAAACCACAGCAACCACGAAAAACCTTACCAGGCGGGTTCTCAAAAAGCCCAGTAACCAAACTTATGCAAAAACCAACAACCACAACCAAAACCACACACACCCTTTCAACCTCAACCTGTAATTCCATACTTCACTGCATGACTTTTGCCCAAACCCTCAGAAAACTAGAGAGGGTCTATGCTATTGAAGCTGAAAATCTCCAATAGCCAAACTTTCATATTTTAAGCCCTGTTAGACGTTCATCTAGAAGCCTAAGAGACGGTGTATTAGAAGTTCAATCTATATATAAGGGGGCTAGACTGTCTTAGAGCAGGTAGGACGGCAAGGCTAGCGATACCCATAGTGGCGATTTGCTTTAACAATCTTGTATCCAGAAGCTCTACGGAGCCTGTTCATAACAGCCAAACCAAGCCCTTCAGTGGGTATTCCCTCAGCAATTATAACATCAACAGTTTCTAAATCAAATTCTCTCAAAAGCCTGAACAGGTTCTTAGCGATAACTGTCAAATCGTTTCTGCTTCCCAAAGACTTCACAACATCCGCCTTATAGTAGCTTATGGTTTCGTCCGTGGCAAGAACGCCAACCTTGTCACCTTTCCGCTTGTACGATTCCGCTAGCTCTCTCACCTTGTCCACAACCGCTGAAACTTCGCCTTCCACAAGAACCACGTCCGCGTTTGGCGCATAATGCTTATGCTTCACTCCAGGCGAACGCGCCTTCTCAACTGGCAACTCCCTATCCGCAACCGCAACCGGGTGAAGCTCAACCCTTCCAAGAATTTTTCTTAGCACCTCATATGGTGTTCCTCCTGGGCGGAGAATCTGCGGAGGGTCAACAGTCATGTCCAAAACTGTGGATTCCACGCCAATTTGAGTTGACCCAGCGTCCAAAACGGCATCTATCCTCCCATTAAGGTCGTCTAAAACATGCTTAGCCAATGTTGGACTTGGTTTTCCAGCGAGGTTTGCGCTTGGAGCAGCAATGGAACAGCCGCTCTCCCTAAGTAAAGCCAAGGCCACATTATGTCTAGGCATTCTAACAGCTATTGTATCTAAACCAGCAACGGTCACATCTGGCACAATATTCGAACGCTTAAAAATCAACGTCAAAGGTCCAGGCCAAAAATTCTTCATCAGCTTCTCTGCCCTAGGTGGGACTTCTTTGACTAATCTGTAAACATCTTTTACATTTCCAACATGCACTATTGGCGGATTGTCAAGCGGACGCTTTTTCGCCTCGAAAAGAGCCACGATCGCCCTTGTATTCAATGCGTCTGCTCCCAAACCATAGACTGTTTCTGTTGGAAAAGCCACCAAGCAGCCTTTCTTGATAAAATCTGCTGCTACTCGAATCTTTCCTATTTCTGGCTCTTGCGAATCAACCTCTAACACTAAGGTTTTTTTCAACGGTACTGAATCCCTTTATCATCTAATTAGAGTCAAACCTAGGCATTTAAACTTCTTCAAAATGAGACACGAAAGAAAAACTATTGGTTTGTCAAACAACGTAGTAGTCGATGACTTTTTTCATGCTTTTTGGTGCAGCTTGTCTCATGGCAAGTTGTTTCAATATTTTTATCATTTGAGGCTGAAAACGAGCTATATCAGTTAACGTTACCAAACCTACAAGACGTTTTTCGTCAACAACTGGCAACTTCTTAATCTTCATCTGAAACATTAATCTCACAGCTTCTTCCAAATCCATGTTAGGTTCAACAACAACCAATGGGCTGGACATAATGTCCTTCACTTTAGTTTTTGTTGAATCTTTTGCCTCTGCGACCACTCTTTTTAAGAGGTCTCTTTCAGTTATTATGCCCATGGCTTTTCCTTTTCTAATGGCGACTAAACAGCCTATCTCAAACTTGTTCATGATCTCGGCTGCCTCTTTTACAGTTGAGTTTTCATCTATGGTCATTACCTCTTTTACCATTGCGTCCTCAACTTTTAATGACACGCCGCTTTCATCCCTTTTCTTATCTGGCAACAAAACCACCAGTTTCTCTATTGTCCTAAAGCCTCATATATAAATTGGTGTGCAGAAATTCCCTTTCTCACAACCCAACTAATCTACGAACAATCGCTTCAACATGCTTGCTAACAGGAATTACCGCACGTTCAAACTTTTCCTTAGGCTTGGTAAACGGTCTAGTCGCGTCAACACCCATTTTAGCTGTCAAACCTGTCTCTTGATCGGCAGAAGAATCCAAGGTCGAACCACGCACATTATTTATAATAACGAGGTCTTCGCTGGCTTGGAAACGAGTTGCAATGGCCCATTCTACATCAGAAACATTAAATACGTCAATGTCAGAGTCAACAACTACAGCATGTTTTAGGCTTGGATGTGCCGCAAAAGCAGCCAATAAAGCATTTTTTCCGTCGCCATCAAGCTGTTTTTCGATGGATATTATTGCGTGAAGCCATCCGCTTCCGCCAACAGAAAGGTTAACTGCATAGACTTTTGGCACAACCTTTGAAACAGCCTCCCAAATCAAAACTTCATGGGGCAACCCCATTAGAAGCCTATGTTCAGCTCCAGAGGGCAAAAGCGCCTGATAAATATAATCTTTCCTGTGCATAACTCCTACAACTTCGACGACGGGCTGTTTTCTTTCAACGTCGTACGTTCCAGTTATATCTACGAAGGGTCCTTCAGCGACTTCCTTTGTCGCAGAAATTTTGCCTTCCAAGACTAATTCAGCCTCTGCCGGAGCATAAGCATCTACATTTTCACACTTAATTAAGCGGAGATCATTGTCTATCAAAGCGTTTGCCACTTCAAATTCATTAACGCCAAAGGGAACAGGTGAAGAGGCCGCTAGGATAACTGCTGGATGAACACCAATAGAAATTGATACTTCCAAGTCTTTACTGGCTTCCTTTGCCATTTGCCACAATTTGAAAAGATGACGTGGAACCAAACGAATTGCCAAGTGCTTTTTATCCAAAACTTGAAGGCGATGCACCGATACGTTCTCAACTTTTCCATCGATGCTTCTTGCATATACAACTGCCGAAGTGATATATGGACCAGCATCCCTTTCAAAGTATGTTAAAACCGGAATCTTTGACAAGTCATTTTCAACAATTTCCTTCACCGCGCTATCCTCAACAATTTTTGGCTTTTTTGGTGAACGCCAAGCCTGTGTCAACCTTCGATAAAGTCCATCGCGATCAACATTAAGCGCTGTGCAAATTCTCTGTCGTGTTCCGCAAACGTTGGCAACAACTTTTGTTACACAATCTTTTACATTTTCAAACATGAGAACTGAACCTTGGTTCTCGAAACTTTTTATTACGAAGGGAATGTCAAAACGGGTGCACACGTCATCTTTTATATGCAAAATTTCTTTCTTTGTTTCCATTTTTTTAAGAAACTCTCTAAGGCTCATGCTGTTGTTCCCTCTTTTTCCAGTTCTTTGTGGACAACTTTTTCAATTAACTTCATGAAGATTGATTGAGCTTGCATTTCGTCAATTGTTTCCAAATAAATGGAAACTAACGCTATTTTTTCCTTTCTCGAAGCCAAATACTCAGCGAACATGCGGGCTGAAATTGCGTTTTTATCCCCTAAAAGAACGGATGACGAGGCTGGCCCAAGTAAATCCCTTGGTTTTGGGACGGCAATTGCCAGCGTTCCAAGTTTGTCCTCGTTTTCGCTTAGCAGAATTAAACACGAGTTCTTTGTTTCCATGTATACTGCTAGAAAACGCATGTTTTGCTCAATTATCTCGTCTTTAACAATTTTTGCGCGTTCCATTGTTGTGTCTCCATTGCTTATTTATAGCTTCATGCATTCACTATTTATTGTTTTCAAAGGCGATGCAACAAATGGCTGAGAACAGGGCGGAAAAAATCCTGCAAGTACTACGAAAAACCTTCACAATGCCAGAATGGATAGCCTCAGACAGAGATCCATTTGAAACGTTAATCGTAACAATAATTTCACAAAACACTGCTGGCGGAAACACGGCAAAAGCCTTCGAAAACTTATCGAAGCAATTCGAAATAACACCCGAAGTATTGGCAGATGCAGAAACAAGCCAAATTGAAGAATGCCTGAAAGTGGCTGGTTTATACAGGAATAAGGCTAAAGCAATAAGACAAATCTCGAAAATAATCCTTGAAGAATTTCACGGTAATCTAAAATATATCTTGTTGTTGCCCTTCGAAGAAGCAAGAAAAACACTTCTGCAGCTTCCGGGGGTTGGACCCAAAACAGCCGACATTGTCTTGCTTTTTTGTTCAGGAAAACCAACAATTCCAGTGGACACTCACGTTAACCGTGTAGCAAAACGATTAGGTTTAGCACCTGCAAACGGGGACTATGAAATGGTGCGCAGGTCCCTTCAATCGCTTTACGATCCAAAAGACTATTTGGCAGTTCATGTGTTGCTGATTTTGCTTGGTAGAAAGTATTGCAAGGCTATAAATCCCATGTGCAAGCAATGTCTAGTGAACGCTCTTTGTCCATCAAGGCTGGTGTAAAGCAAAAATGAGAGCGGGGCAAACATTTGTGACATGGCATTTTTAGAAAAGTTTCCTAATCTCTGAGAACTCTGACTGGTTTTCTTCTATGAAAGCCGGAATTTCTCTTAGGTTTTTGTCAAGTTTGACTTTTCCCAAAGCAACTATTGAAATTTCTTTCGCGACGGGAGTGAAAATCTTCAGAGTTTTTCTTGCGTAGTCGACTTCTTGTAGAATGCCTATCCCGAGGAATTTTCTCTCGACATTATAGGAAGCCATGAGTAAGCCTTCCTCTTCGCCTTTTCGAATCACTACGATTTTCTTTTTCGCGACTTCTTCAGCCTTTTTTATGTTGTCCTCGTTAATCCAGCGTCTTCTGCCGATGACTATGCAAATTCTATCTTTTAGTTCCGCAAAGTGAAGTGGTTTCATTCCCAGAAGTTCGTACATTTTCCTTGCCTGTTTGGTGTTCTCATGTGTTCCGCTTAAGCCAAATAGTTCGTTTTCTTCAATTTTTAACCAGCTTAATGGAAGAGATTGTACTTTTGCATTTCTTAAGTATTTCATGTATCCAAGTTCCCGCAAGCTTCTGCGTTTTTCCCTGCTTCTTTGTTTTATGGCTGAAGGTGAATCAACAACAATCGTTATGAACTTTTCAAGGGTATTTACGAAGGGTGTCAATTCATCTTTTTGCTGAATGCAGAAGATTACGTTCGGGTCAAGTTTCTTAACAAGTTGAATCTTATAATTGACAGCCTCTTCTCCCTCAACCCAACCGTCAGTGTTTATAACAATAAAATCTGGGTTACTGCTTGAAATTTCCTTTTTTAGTGAGGCTAAGCCTTCAATTACTTTGTCGATGGCTGTGTTTGGTGAGGTGACGCCAACAAAGAAGGCATTTTTTGCTTCTAGATTAAACAAATCCGTTAACGGTTTTGTTACAAAGGTATAGGCAACTGTCGATGGCGGCCCTATGTCTGATTGACCTAGATCTCCATCTAAAATTGCAACTTTCTTCTTTTCACGTAGTAGTCTGTTTATTAAGTATGTGCAGAAACTCGTTTTTCCAGAATCAACTGTGCCCAGCACTATTGCAGTAACAGGATTCGCTTGAATTTTCAAAAGTTCTTCAAATGATTTAACCCATGAAGAGGGAATAGTGTTTCCATCAACTTCTTCTGCACTAGCGTTTTCTCCTAACGAAATGTTAAACGTTGCTTTTTCCTCTACTACAAAAGGTAATCTCTTTCCCTCACGTATAACAACCTTGCTTGTGCCGCCTACTATAGAGCCAAACACTTCTACTTTACCCGAAGTGACAATGACAGAGGCTGGGCCGTCAACTAACAGAGTTTTACCGTTTTCAACCGTTCGAATCATCTGATTTCCTCCTTGGGAACGTGTATCCATTTCTTCCAGCTATTCTTATGGCCGAGACAATGTCTCGCAATCCTCTTCTATGCTTAGTTTCATTTAAGTAACGGTCTGTTCCAGCTTCACTCACACTTTCTAACATTACGTTCAAAGGTAATGCATTATCCAAAACCCGTAAAAGCTTTTCTTTATACACAGGGACTCCGTCGCCAACTTTTACCGAAAGCGAGGTTATTTGGGTTTTTTCAAGGTTTCTTAAGATATCCTTTATTTTATTTAATGTTTCTTCGACGCTGAAACAGTTTCCTGTTTCGATGACTTTTCCATCGGCCAAAACTGCTAATCCAAAAACTTCACCAGGGTCTACGCCTATAACGATCTTTTCATAGTACTCTTTTCCTTGAACAATTTGTAATGCTTCGTTTATCAACGCCTTTGGTTCTGTGTCACCTTCGTAAACTAAGATTTTTTCATGGTTTATTAGATGCTGTTCCTTTCTTGTTGTTATGACAACTTTAATTTCTATGGGGACGGGATCGTTTGGGGTTAAGCTTATGAAAGGTATGTTCTTCGTTTTCAATTCGTTAACAATTAGGTAGTAGGCTTTTCCTGAAACCGTTACAACCGCAATCTTCGCTTTCATACAGCTTTCCTATTTTTATATGCGTTTGAGCACAAAACAAATTATTAGTTTAGTGGTTTATATTTGTTGATGTGCTTGACTGTGTTACAGAAGATTTCAACAGGCTGTAGGGCAATTGACAAGATTCTAGAAGGGGGCATCCCATTAGAAAGTGTTAGCCTAATCTATGGGGAAGCCGAAACTGGAAAAACAACCCTAACTATGCAATGCGCCATAAACTGTGCGGAGCAAGGTTATAAAACATTGTTTGTAGATTGTGACGGCACATTCTCCGCTAAAAGGCTTTCCCAGATGGCTTCTGAAAAATTCAAAGAGATTGCAGAGTTGATAATTCTGATGAAACCAAATAATTTCCACGAACAAACGCTGGTTATAGACCAGTTAACAGACTATATAGCTAAAAACTTTGGGCTCGTAATTATTGATACCATTACAGGGCTTTATCGCGCCGAAATTGCAGAATCTCCAGAAAAAACATTTGAACTAAACCGTGAATTAAACAGGCAAATGGCATTGTTAGCGCAAATCGCCAAAACCCAGAAAATCGATGTTTTATTGACAAGTCAAGTACGGAATGTTTTCGATGATACTCACGTAAGCATAGAACCTGTAGCCACAAGGGTCTTAAAATTTTGGGCTGACACAATAATCGCCATGAAACCTACCGAAAACCCTCGAATAATCAAGGCAATTTTGGAAAAAAGTCCAAAAAAGACAAAAAAGGTTCAGCCTCTGACTTGCCATCTAGAAATAGGAGAAAAAGGAATACACGAGTACTTAATTCATTGATGGTTATGGAAAATGGAAATAATTATTGAAGCATTAAAGTTCATATTTCCAGCATACTGTGCAAACGCTATACCAGTAATTACAGGCGGTGGCTATCCCATAGATTTGGGAAAAAAATTTTTTGATGGAAAACCAATATTTGGAAGAAACAAGACTTTCAAAGGTTTCTTTTTCGGACTGGCTGTTGGAACCGCTGTTGGTTTAGTAGAAAGTGTATTTTTCCCTGAATATTCTATTTTATCTGGTTTCTTGTTATCCTTGGGAGCTTTATTTGGAGACTTAATTGGAGCTTTTGTAAAGAGACGACTTGGGCTTGCTCCTGGAGACTTGTTGCCAGTTATTGACCAAGTTGACTTCATAATTGGAGCAATTGTATTTGCATTTTTCTTTTCCTTCCAAATCTTGTCTTGGGAGCTTATCATAGCTGTGCTAATTATAACTCCTCCTATACACTTGCTAACGAATTTTGCAGCCTACAAACTTGGCTTAAAAGATAATCCTTGGTAGATTTATTAACCCATTTTTTTCTGTATTGCAGCTTCCAAGAATATGTAAGCCAATAGTAGAAGAACGGCCCCTACTATAAACATCATGTAGGCTTGTCTTGGCTTATACGCGTATTTTGTGCTTTGATATATGACTAATAATCCAAAAACGCCAAGTGAGTATAGAATTATGGCAACAATACTGTCAGTTATAAATTGCTCCGAAAGTCGTGGATCGACTAGGATGAAGCGTCCACCACTATAAACTGCTGGATAAGGCTTCACTGTTAAGTCATATAGGCCGCCTCCAAACAAAAATATCGCGATAGCAATGGCGATTATCGAAAGAATAAGAGTTGATGGTTTCGTTGTTGAAACTCTTCGGTATAATTTATTCATGGAATAAGACATTGATGAAATTTTTTTCTTAACCGTTCGTGACATTTTGTTTTTCTCCACTTTTAATTAAGTACTCTGCCACTTCTTTAGCCCATTCTCCTGTTAAAGGATTCTTAACAATCTCGCTTAAATAGTCTTTCCAAGAGATTTCCAATGCCCTTTTCCAAAACTCATATTTTTTAACGATACGTTCATAGGCTTTCATGTGCAACTCACAATAATTGTCTTCGCTAGCTTCCCTGCTGCATATTTTGCAGTTCAATTTTTTTTCCTCCTTTCCTCTTTCAATGGGCACTCTGGATTGAAACACAGCGTCCATGGGCGTCTCCCTCCTATTCGAACCTGAACTGTAGGCCAACCGCATCTGCGACAGTTCTTTCCAAGTGGTCTTACAGTGCCTTTCTGTGGAAGTGGGAATGATGCCTTGCATAATCCTTTGAAGTAGTTTGTGCATCCAACGAAACGTTTGCCAGTTCTTCTCGAATATAGCGTCATGAGTTTTCCGGTATTGCAAATCGGACAAAGACCAATGGTTCTTTCTTCAAGTTTTGCCTTTTTTATGGCGTTGCTTAGTTGTTCGCCAATTATTTTCTCTTTTCCTTTTAACTCCTCTGCTACTGGTTTAAGGATTTCAACGGCTTCTAGGAGAACATTTTCTCTTTTTTCGCCGTTTGTCTGAATCTTATTCATTTTTTCTTCAAGTTCTTTTGTCATTTTTATTGAAACAACTGTTGGGCAATATCTTTTCAGAATCTCGAGAACCTCGAAGCCTAAATCTGTTACACTAATTCTTTCATCTCTAACATATTTTCTGTCATAGAGCGTCTGTAGAATAGCAGCCCTTGTTGCTTTTGTTCCGATTTCTGTTTCTTCCATTTTTTTAAGGAGGCTGCCCGGGTTATATCGTGGCGGCGGTTTAGTGAACTTATCTTCTAGAATTACTTTTTTGATGTTGATTGTTTGTCCCCCTTTTATGGAAGGCAATAAAACTTCTTCCGACCGCATGTAGGGTCCGTAGAAACGTAGCCAACCTTCCTTTAAAGTTTGTCTTCCTCTCAGGTGAAAGCGGTGCCCATTAATATTGATGGATACTTTCATACTTTGTCTTGTGGCTGGTTCACCAAAAACTGCCATAAACCTTCGAACGACAAGGTCCCAAATGTTTCTTTCAGAAGTGTCTAGAACCCTTTCTGGCAAGCTTCCAGTTGGATATATGGCTGGATGTGCCGGGTCTTCCTTCTTTCCTTCATTGGGCTTCAATTCAGTTTTTGCAAGAAGTTCCGCAGTAAGTTTCTTGTATTCAGGAACCTTGTTTAGGTTTTTTAGTATTGCCTCATAATTTATTGCTGGCGGGAGTTTTTGACTACTTGTTCTCGGGTAAGAGATTAAGGCGTCTAAGTATAAGCGTTGAGCGATGTTCGATGTTCGCATTGGTGTATAGCCGAAGAGGCCGTAGGCTTCACTTTGTAGGGCACCTAAATCAAAGGGCATTGGTGGTGATTGCTGGAATTTTTTAATATCTATTTTCTCTGTTTCCCCGTTTTTTCCCTTGCAGGCGTTAACTATGGTGTTTGCT
>Ga0315282_10012852_pt1 | contig 12738 bp, 12 predicted proteins | sample YL17G07_20_MG_FD_203693 | JGI IMG/M metagenome (GOLD analysis project Ga0315282, IMG submission 203693) | Sediment microbial communities from Yellowstone Lake, YNP, Wyoming, USA - YL17G07_20 | ecosystem: Environmental > Aquatic > Freshwater > Lake > Sediment | place: USA: Wyoming | collected... | reverse complement strand
CCGCAGGCCCTTGACGACCTCGATCAGGCCGTCGAGGAGGTATGCCCCGCTGTCAGGAATCGAAAAAATGCGCTCCACTCCCTTTTCCAGCGGGGCGGTCTCCTGGGTGTAGTTGACGACGACCACGGGCCGCTCGCCGATGGTGACGAGAGCCAGCGAGTTCTTCGCGACCATTCCTCGGACAAAGGCCTCGAGAGCGACCCGGATGTCGCGTATCGCCGAGACCGCCGCCCTGCTGTTGTCCACGACGATCGCGAGGTCGATCGGATCGGTGGCTTTCTCGGCCCGCAGCACCTCGCGACGGACGCCGTCCTCGCGCACGATGAACTCGTCAGCCTTCAGGTCGGTGACCGGCGCACCGGACTCGTTCAGCACGCTGACGTACATCTCGCGCTGGCGTGCGTCCTGTGCGTGTGCGACCGCGTTGCTGGCGTCGGGGGTGAGGAGGCCAGGTGCCGACAGGCCGAGACCGAAGGCGGTGAGCGTCAAGATACGGTGGATGTGCATGGAGATACGACGAGGCGAGCACCCTGTCGATTGTGACCCCGGTTAATTCAGTATAGGTCGGGCGGATCGAACCCGTCAAGGCGCCTCAGCCCGAAACTGCTTGGAAGACAGGCAGTTGCGGTGATTCCTGACGGGCCTGCGCTTCGGTGCGTTTCTTGACTCACCCAGGGGCGCGTGTTATAAGACACCACATCTCGCCTGTCCCCAGAGGCGGCGTGTGTGTCTGGCGAGATCACCAGTGCCGCGAGGTTGGCGTGGCAGGGTGAGGGGTCCTGGACCCGCTGCCGCGGGGCAAAGCAGCCAGCACAAACATTCGGTCCACAGGAACTGCGGGTGCCTCGTCCCCGACGAGGCGTGTCGGTCCAGAAGACCGCGACCCGCCTTTTCCTTTCCAGCAACGATGCTCGACGCGTACATCCCGATTGTTCTGTTCATCCTGGTCGCGATCGGGTTCGCCATCTTCGCGCTCGCGTGCGCGTGGCTGGTGCGTCCCGAGCGCTACAACAAGGTCAAGCTCGAGCCCTACGAGTGTGGCATCGAGCCGCTGACCGACGCGCGCGACCGGTACAGCGTCCGGTTCTTCCTGGTGGCGATGCTGTTCGTGGTCTTCGACGTGGAGACGGTGTTCATGTTTCCGTGGGCGGTGATCATGGACAAGCTCGCCCTGTTCGGCTTCCTCGAGATGGTCGTGTTCCTGTTCATCCTGGTGGTCGGGTACTTCTACGCCTGGAAGCAGGGAGCGCTCGAGTGGGCGTAGCGAGGGCGGCCTCGAGTCCCGGGTCTGTCTGATGAGCGATTCCACGAAGAACAATCCCCCCGACGCCGCCAACCGGGAGAACGCTCCGCAGGACGGAGCCGAAAAACCCCAGACGACAGGGCCAGCCGCGCCGGTGACGCCGGAGGGCGCCGCCTCGCCGGCCGACGCCCCGCCGGAACCCGCGGCGCCGCCAGCCGGTGCAGCGGCCGCGCCGCCGAAGATCGCGCCGAAGCCGGCTGCGAAACCGGCTGGAGCCGCGGGCGAGGGCCACAAGGCACCGGCCAAGGCCGCCGCGGTCGCGCCGACGGGGCCGCCCGATCCACCGCCGCCAGCCGATGTCGCCGTCCCGGCGTTCGTCGCCGCCGTGCAGCAGGCGTTTCCGGATGCCGGCCTGCAGGTGAGCTACTGGGTCGGCGACTGGACGGTGATCGTGCCGGTCGCAAGGCTGGCCGATGTCGCGCGGTTCGCGCGCGACAACCCGGCGACGCGGTTCGATTACTGCTCGGACGTCACAGCCGTGGACTGGCCGGCCCGCACGCCACGTTTCGACGTCGTCTGCTGCCTGTACTCGACCGTCCACCGGCACCGGCTGCGTCTGAAGACTCGGGCGGCCGACGGCGAACTGGTGCCGTCGGTGACGGGCGTGTGGTCCGGGGCGAACTGGCTCGAGCGCGAGGTCTTCGACATGTTCGGCGTCCGGTTTGCCGGGCATCCCGACCTGCGCCGCATCCTGATGCCGGAGGAGTGGCAGGGCCACCCGGAACGGAAGGATTACCCGCTCGAAGGCCCGGGAGAGCTGCTGCTCGAGAGCCCGCAGGAATGGCTGAAGTTGCGCCAGGCCGACGACGAGGCGGACGTCAGCGGGTGACGGGAGCCGCGGCACGAAGCGCCGAGCACGAGGCACCAACGAGGCACCAAGCACGAAGCACCAGGCACTGGCAGGACCCCGATATGGAAGCTCCCCGTCCGATGTTCGACACCGACGAGCTCGTCATCAACATGGGGCCCCAGCACCCCGCCACGCACGGGGTGTTGCGCGTGGTGCTGAAGCTGGACGGTGAGAGGGTCGTCGACGCGGACGTGGTGATCGGCTACCTGCACCGCGGCATCGAGAAGCTGAGCGAGAACCGCGACTGGACGCAGATCGTCCTGCTCACCGACCGGATGGATTACGTTGCTGCGGCGACGAACAACCTCGGGTACGTGGAAACCGTCGAGAAGCTCCTCTCGCTCGAAGTGCCGCGGCGCGCGCGCTACATTCGGACGATTCTTGCCGAGCTGCAGCGGATTGCCAGCCATCTCGTGTGGGTTGGCAGCCACGCCATGGACATCGGCGCCGTCACGGTGTTCCTGTACATGCTCCGCGAGCGGGAGCTGGTGCTCGACCTCTTCGAGGAGTACTGCGGCGCCCGCCTCACCTACAACTCGATGCGGATCGGGGGCCTGCCGCTCGACATTCCGCCAGGCTGGGACAAGAAGGTGCTCGGGTTCTGCGACCTCGTGCTGCCGAAGATCGACGAGTACGAACAACTGCTGACGCACAACCGGATCTGGCTGGAGCGCACCAGGGGCATCGGCGTGATCTCGGCCGAGGAGGCGATTGCCGCAGGTCTGTGCGGGCCGCCGTTGCGCGGCTCGGGAGTGGTGCGGGACGTCCGGAAGGACGAGCCGTACGCCGCCTACGACGAGCTGGAGTTCGACATCCCGATCGGATCGCGCGGCGACACCTACGATCGCTACCTGGTCCGCCTCGAGGAGATGCGCCAGTCGGTGCGGATCCTCCGGCAGGCCGTCGAAGGGTTGCCGGAGGGGCCGATCGTCGGCAAGGTGCCGCGGCTCATCAAGCCGCCGGCCGGCGAGACGTACCACGCGAACGAATCTCCCAAGGGCGAGATCGGCTATTTCATCGTCAGCGACGGCAAGTCGACGAACCCGTACCGGCTGCGCGTGCGGCCGCCGTCGTTCTGCAACCTGCAGTCGCTGCCGAGGCTCGTGCGCGGCCATCTGGTGGCGGACGTCATCGCGGTGATCGGCACGATCGACATCGTGCTCGGGGAAGTGGATCGGTGACAAGCGCATCGGTTCTTGGTCCTTCGTTCTTGGTTCCTGGTGCGGTTCCTGGTGCTCGGTTCCTACCTAACCGCGAACACGAACAAGAACCACGAACTGAGAACCGCACGAAGGACCAAGGACCAAGGACCAAGGACTGACAGATACAAGAATCAGATGATCGATTTGTACGTGATCCCGCTGCTGAAGATCTTCTTCATCCTCACCGGGGTCCTGATCACGGTGATGTACCTCGTCCTGCTCGAGCGGAAGGTGCAGGCGTGGATCCAGGTGCGCCTCGGGCCGATGAGGGTGGGGCCGCACGGCGTGCTGCAGCCGGTGGCCGACGTGCTGAAGCTGTTCGTCAAGGAGGACATCACGCCGGTCAAGGCCGACAGGTGGGTCTACACGCTGGCCCCGGTGATCGTGCTGGTGCCCGCGTTGATTGCGTTCGCGGTGATCCCCTTCGGCACCTCCGTCCACCTGTTCGGCCGGAAGATCGGCCTCGAGGTCAGCGACATCAACGTCGGCCTGCTCTACATCGTGTCGGTCGCGTCGATCGGCGTCTACGGCATCATCCTGGGCGGCTGGTCCTCGAACAGCAAGTATCCGCTGCTTGGCAGCCTGCGGTCGTCGGCGCAGCTCATCAGCTACGAGCTCGCGGTGACGCTGACGTTTGTGGCCGTCATCGTCATGTCCGGCAGCCTCAGCATGGTCGGCATCGTCAACGCCCAGTACAACCACGGCGTCTGGTTCGCCTTCGCGCAGCCGGTGGCCTTCGTCATCTATTTCATCGGCGGCCTGGCCGAAACGAACCGATCGCCGTTCGACCTGCCGGAGGCGGAGTCGGAGCTGGTGGCCGGCTTCCACACAGAGTACAGCGGGATGCGGTTCGCGCTGTTCTTCCTCGCCGAATACGCGAACATGATCGTCGTCTCCGCGGTGGCGACGACGCTGTTCTTCGGCGGGTGGCTGCGGCCGTTCCCGAACGTCGTCTCCCTCCGGTTCCTCGATTTCGTCCCGAGCTGGGCGTGGTTCGTGGCCAAGACGTTCTGCTTCCTGTACCTGTTCCTGTGGATTCGCGCGACGTTCCCCCGGTACCGGTACGACCAGTTGATGCGGCTCGGGTGGAAGCTCCTGATCCCGATCGCCATTGCGAACATCGTGGTAACGGCGGGCGTGAAGTTGCTGCTGTAGCCGTTGCCGACCGACTCGTGACTCGTGACTCGTGACTGATCGCCTGCCATGGCTGAAGCGCTCACGTTCTACACGCTGGCGGGATTGATCCTCGCCTTTGCCGTGCTGGTCATCACCGCCCGCAACACCGTGCACAGCGTCCTGTTCCTGGTGGCGAACTTCCTGTTCGTCGCGGCGCTGTACGTGCTGCTCGGCGCACAGTTCCTGGCCGTGATCCAGGTAGTGGTCTACGCGGGCGGGATCGTCGTCTTGTACCTCTTCGTGGTCATGCTGGTGAACCTCAAGCGCCCGCCCGAGGCCCATCACGACCCGCGACGGCGCAGCCGGCTCGGCGTGACGGTGGCGCTTGTCGTGCTCGCCGAGATCGTCGTGATCGGCCTGTACGGATATGTGCAGCCGGCCGGGCCCGCGGCGGCGGCGACCCCGCACCTGGTGGCGCAGAATATCGAGCGCGTCGGCTGGGCGCTGTACACGGAGTACTTGATCCCGTTCGAGCTCGCCTCGATGCTGCTGCTGGTCGCGATGGTTGGCGCCATCGTGCTGGCGAAGCGGGAGCTGTAGGATCGCCGAATCGCCAGATCGACACATTGCCATGGTGATTACACCCACTCACTATCTGGTCCTGTCGGCGGCGCTGTTCGTGATCGGGATCATCGGCGTGATGACGCGCCGCAACATCATCGTCATCTTCATGTCGATCGAGCTGATCCTCAACGCGGTCAACATCAACCTGATCGCGTTCTCGAGTCAGCTCCAGAACGCGGTCGGCCAGGTCTTCGCGATCTTCGTCGTCTGCGTCGCCGCCGCCGAGGCGGCCGTCGGCCTCGGCATCATCCTCGCGTTCTACCGGAACAAAGAGACGATCAACATCGACGAAATGAACCTGATGCGCTGGTAGCGGCGTCATCGTGGACTTGTAGCACCATGGACTTCATCCGGCTCGTCCCGCTCCTCCCGCTCCTGCCCGGCATCGGCGCCGCCCTAAACGGCCTGTTCGGCGTCCGGTTCTTCGGCAAGCGCGTCGCCGGGCTGGTCGCTTGCACCACCATGGCGCTGGCGCTCGCCTTGTCGCTGGCCGCGTTCTGGCAGTTGCTGCAGCTGCCGGCCGAGGGGCGCGAGCGCCTGGTGACGGTCGCCACCTGGATCCCGGCGACGGCCCTGCAGATGGCCGGCCGGATCGGCACCTTCCAGGTCGACTGGGCGTTCCGGCTCGATCCGCTGTCGGCCATGATGAGCCTAGTTGTCACCGGCGTCGGCTTCCTGATCCACGTCTACTCGATCGGGTACATGGCCGACGAGCCGCGCGGGGCCTACGCGCGGTACTTCTCCTACCTGAACCTGTTCTGCTTCTTCATGCTCACGCTCGTCCTGGGCAGCAACTTCCTGGTGATGTTCGTGGGCTGGGAAGGCGTGGGCCTCTGCTCGTACCTGCTCATCGGCTACTGGTACGAGAAGAAGAGCGCGTCGGACGCCGGCAAGAAGGCGTTCATCGTCAACCGGATCGGCGACTGGGGGTTCCTGCTCGGCCTGTTCCTCGTCTACTTCACCTTCGGCACGCTCGACTTTCGCGAGGTGGCGAACCGGATTGGCGCGAGCTTCCCGATCGAGAGCGCGCAGTTCGGCGTCCTCTCGCTCATCTCTCTCCTGCTGTTCATCGGCGCCACCGGCAAGAGCGCCCAGATTCCGCTCTACGTCTGGTTGCCTGACGCGATGGAAGGCCCGACGCCGGTCTCCGCGCTGATCCACGCCGCGACGATGGTGACCGCGGGCGTGTACATGGTCGGCCGGAACGCCGTGCTCTTCTCGCACGCGCCGATGACGATGGAGATCGTGATGATCGTCGGCGCGCTGACCGCGCTGATGGCGGCCACGATCGGGCTGGTCCAGTACGACATCAAGCGCGTGCTGGCGTACTCGACCGTCTCGCAGCTCGGGTACATGTTCCTCGCGATGGGCGTCGGCGCCTATGCCGCAGGCGCCTTCCACCTGATGACGCACGCCTTCTTCAAGGCGCTCCTCTTCCTCTGCAGCGGCGCCGTGATTCACGCCATGGCCGGCGAGCAGGACATGCGCCGCATGGGCGGGCTCAAGCAGCATCTCCCCGTCACCTACGTGACGATGCTCGTCGGCACGCTGGCAATCGCGGGCATCCCGCCGCTCGCGGGCTTCTTCAGCAAGGACGAGATCCTGCTCCGTACCTTCCTTGCGAACAAGGCGATCTGGGGGCTCGCGGTCGTGACGGCCCTGATGACCGCGTTCTACATGTTCCGCCTCATGTCGCTGACCTTCTTCGGGCAGTACCGCGGGCCCGCCTGGGAGCACTCGGCGGCGCCGGCCGTCCACGAGGCGGCCGTGCACGGCTCGCTGCACCCGTCCGATCCGTTCGCGCATGGGCAGGCGGCGCGCGATGACCACGAGGTGGGCCACGGGCCGGCCGACGCGGTCCAGACGGTCACCGGGGGGCACGGGCACGGGCCGTGGCACGGCCCGCACGAGGCGCCGCGGGTCATGACGGTGCCGCTCATGGTTCTCGCCGCCGGCGCGATTGTCGCCGGGTTCGTCGGCGTCCCGCCGGCCCTCCGCGGCGGGAACGCCATCGAGAGGTTCCTCGAACCGAGCTTCACCGCCCACCAGGTCGTGGCGGCCGGGGCGGGCGCAACGGTCCAGGCGGCGGAGGCCGGCCTCGCCGAAGCCGGCGAAGGCAGCCAGGGCGTTGCCGAAGCCGGCGAAGGCGGGCACATGTCGGCCGGCGGGGAGCTCGGCCTGATGGTCCTCTCGGTGCTCGTCGGCGTCCTTGGAATCTGGATCGCCTACCGCTTCTACGTCAGGCGCCCGGAGATCGCCGAGCACCTGAAGGTGCGCTGGGCCACCGCGCACCGCATCCTGAGCAACAAGTACTACGTCGACGAGTTCTACGGCGCCACCGCCGTCGCCGGCACCATCGCGAGCGCCAACGGGCTGTGGACCATCGATCGCACGGTGGTGGACGGCGCCGTGAACGGATCCGGCTGGCTGACCATCTTCATCTCGTGGATGTCCCACCTGATCGACAAGTACATCGTCGACGGGCTGGTGAACCTCGTGGGCTCGATCCTGGAGGAGTCCAGCTTCGTGTTCCGCCGCCTGCAGACGGGCCTCGTGCAGAACTACGCGCTGCTGATGCTCCTCGGCGTCTTTGCGTTCGTGAGCGTCTACCTGTTCGTTCGTCGGTGAGGGAAGCCGGCGGCAGGGGCGCCGGCAGGGCGTCCGGCCGCTGAAGAATCATCACTATGACTAACGCCGCCACGTACCCGCATCTGCTCTCGGTCGTCCTGTTCACGCCGCTGGCAGGCGCCCTGCTGCTGCTCTTCGTCGACAAGCGCAGCGAGGGCGCCATCCGCTGGATCGCCAACCTGGTCGCGATCGCCGGCTTCGTGGTGTCGCTGCCGCTCTGGTTCGCGTTCAACCTCCAGGATCCCGGCTTCCAGTTCGTCGAGCGGGCGCAATGGATCCCGTCGGTCGGCGCCGAGTACTCCCTGGGCGTGGACGGCTTCAGCACGCTGATGGTGCTCCTGACGACGATGATGGGGTTCATCGCCGTCCTCTCGTCGTGGACCGCCATCACGGAGCGGGTGAAGGAGTACTACATCTTCCTGCTGGTCCTCCAGACGGGGATGATCGGCGCTTTCGTGTCGCTCGACTTCCTCCTCTTCTTCCTCTTCTGGGAGGTGATGCTGGTCCCGATGTACTTCCTCATCGGGATCTGGGGGAGCGACCGGCGGCTCTACTCGGCGATCAAGTTCTTCCTCTACACCCTGGTCGGCAGCGTCGTGATGCTGCTCGGCATCCTGGCGCTCTACTTCTACAACCACGGCGTGACCGGCGTGTACACATTCGACGTCACCGAGTACTTCAAGCTGAGCCTGCCGTACGGGCTGCAGTGGTGGGTCTTCCTCGCTTTCTTCCTCGGGTTCGCCATCAAGGTGCCGATGTTCCCGTTCCACACCTGGCTGCCGGACGCGCACACCGACGCGCCGACGGCCGCGTCGGTCATCCTGGCGGCCATCCTCCTGAAGATGGGGACATACGGGTTCATCCGCTTCAGTTTGCCGATCCTGCCCGACGCGTCGCGCGGCTTCGTGCCGTTCATGGTGGCGCTGTCGATCATCGGCATCGTTTACGGCGCGCTGGTGGCAATGGCGCAGAAGGACTGGAAGCGGCTGGTCGCGTACTCGAGCGTGAGCCACATGGGGATGGTGATGCTCGGCATGTTCGCCCTGAACCCGGTCGGCATCAAGGGCAGCATCATCCAGCAGCTCAACCACGGCATCTCGACCGGCGCGCTGTTCTTGATCGTCGGCATCGTCTACGAGCGCCGCCACACGCGGATGATCTCCGAGTACAGCGGCCTGTCGAAGATCATGCCGGCCTTCGCCGCCATCTTCATGGTGATGATGCTCTCGTCGATCGGCCTTCCGGCGCTCAACGGCTTCATCGGCGAGCTGCTGATCCTGCAGGGCGTGTTCGTGGTCAACAAGCTGTGGGCCGCGTTCGCTGCGAGCGGCATCGTCCTGGGGGCCGCCTACATGCTGTGGCTCTACCAGCGGACGATGTTCGGGAAGGTGGAGAATCCGAAGAACGAGAAGCTCCTCGACCTGAACGTGCGCGAGTTCGCCACCTTCGTGCCGCTCATCATCATGGCGGTCTGGATCGGGATCTATCCGAGTCCCTTCATCAACCGCCTCGACCACTCGGTGAACCAGGTGATGGCGCGCGTGAACCGGGGGTACCTGGCCAACGCGCCGGCCAGGCCTGCCGACTGCGGGCAGGCCGTCGCGACGTCGAAGTTCGTGCAGCCGGGATGCGGCGACACGGCCGTTCAACCGGCCGCCGCTGCCGCCACGAATCAGCTGCCCGTGCAGCCCGCCGGGCACGCCACGGCTCCGGCCACGGGCGCTGTGCAGCCGGCGAAGGCGGCCGCCGGCCCGGCGAAGGTGAAAACGCCAGGAGGGCCTCGCTGATGCCCGCGGGCTTCTCGCTGACGGATCTCTACTACCTGAGCCCGGAGCTCGCGCTGGCGGGCGCGGCGATCGTCGTGCTTCTCGCCGATCCGTTCGTCTCGCGCGCGCGCCAGGCGGTGCTGGCCTGGCTGGCGCTGGCCGGGCTCGCCGCGACGGCCGTCTGCCTGGGGGTGGTCGGTGCCCCGCATGTGACGATCGCCGGCGGCCTGCTCTCGGTCGACGGCTTCGCGGTGTTCTTCAAGGTCGTCTTCCTGCTCGCGGCCGCGCTGACGGTCCTCATGTCGATCCGCTACCTCGACATCGAGGGGATGCGGACGGGGGTCTACTACTTCCTGGTGCTGTCGGCGACGCTCGGCATGATGTTCATGGCGAGCGGGCTCGAGCTCATCACCATCTTCATCGGCCTCGAGACGATGGCCATCTCGTTCTACATCCTGGCCGGCTTCCTGAAGCCGAACCGGCGGTCGAACGAGGCGGCCGTGAAGTACTTCCTGCTCGGCACCTTCTCGCTCGGGCTGCTCCTCTACGGCATGTCGCTGCTCTACGGGCTGACCGGCACCACCAGCCTCCGCGCCGTCGCGACGGCGCTGTCGGGCCAGGAGCAGAACCCCTGGCTGGTCTTGGCGGTGATCCTCGTCGTCTCGGGCATGGCCTTCAAGATCGCCGCGGTGCCGTTCCACATGTGGGCGCCCGACGTGTACGAGGGGGCGCCGACTCCCATCACGGCGTTCATCTCGGTGGGCTCCAAGGCCGCCTCGTTCGCGATGCTGCTGCGCATCTTCGTCGAGGGGTTGCCGCTGATGATCGACAAGTGGCGCATCCTGTTCTACGCGCTCGCGGTCATCACGATGATTGTCGGCAACATCGCGGCGCTCACGCAGGGCAACATCAAGCGGATGCTCGCGTACTCCTCGATCGCGCACGCGGGCTACCTGATGATCGGCGTCGTGGCCGGGACCACGCGCGGGTACACCGCGATGCTGATCTACTTCATGATCTACGCGTTCATGCAGACCGGCGCCTTCGCGGTGGTCACGCTGATGCGCCGGCAGGATGTGATCGGCGACGAGCTGAAGGACCTGAGCGGGCTCTATGCCCGGAACCCGGCCGCGGCCGTGGCGATGCTGATCTTCATGCTCTCGCTGGGCGGCATCCCGCCGACCGCCGGCTTCATGGGCAAGTACTGGCTCTTCAGTGCTGCCATCGAGGCCGGCTACGTCTGGCTTGCCGTCATAGGCGTCCTGAACAGCGCGGTGTCGCTCTACTATTACGTCCGCGTCATCGTGTTCATGTGGATCAAGGGCGAGGCGGCCGGTTCGCCCGCCGTCGTGAGCCCGGCCATGGCCGTCACGCTCACCGTCGCCCTGGTCGGCACGCTCGTCCTGGGCATGTACCCTCAGCCGTTGTTCGAGTTCGCGATGGCGTCTGCGCGGACGCTGGGTGTCGTGGGCCTGGCCGCGACCTTGCCGTAGCGCGGTACCCGGCTGCACGGGCCTGGTGTACCTCTTGATGGTGGGGCAGGGCTCAGGCTTCGACCGACGCCATGCCGCAACGATCCGACGACTCGACCGCGAAGATGATCCGGACACTCGGGGCGCTCAGTGCTGTCGGCTTTGCGTTCGTGCTGGCGATCGTCATCGGCGCCGGGTTCGGATACCTGCTCGATCGCTGGCTGGGCACCGGGTACGTCTTCTTCCTGATCTTCTTCTTCTTCGGCCTCGCGGCCGGGATCCTCAACGTCTTCCGCACGGCCGCCCGTTTCACAGACGACCGGAAATGAGGATCGGTACGCGCGAGCAGGACCCCGGGCTCCGGCGCTTCGAGCGCGACGCCGTCATCGCGTGTGTGGGCATGGCGCTCGTTGCGCTGGCGGTCGCGGGCGGGCGGCCCGAGCCCGCCGTCGGCGTGATCGCGGGCGGGCTGCTCGCGGCAATGAGCTACCGGGCGATCAAGGGCGGCGTCGATCTGCTCATCGCGCGCGCAGCGGTTAGCCGGCGTGCGGCGGGGCGAGAGGGTGAAGCCGGCGGACAGGCGAGCGAGGGCACGCCGCTCATGTCGGGTGAGGCGAGCGTGCAGGCTCCCGTGGCGGCCGCAAAGGGATCGCGGGCGGCAGTCTCGCTGGTGAAGTTCTTCACAAGGTACGCTTTACTGGCCATTGCGGCGTACGTTATGCTGACACGTTTGCGCCTCCATCCCCTGGGCGTGGTGATCGGTGTCTCGTCGCCGGCCGTCGCGGCGGCCGCCGAAGCAGTCCGGTTGCTGCGCGCCGGACGCCCGCGGGAGGCGCCGTAGTACCCATGGAAAAGCTGCACCACGAGCTCTGGATCGTGCACTGGGCCAACGTGCTCTTCGGGCCCTGGGTGGCGGCCTCGCTCCGCCCGCTCGGCATTCACGTCGCGCCCAACGAGCCGGTGATTCCGGACTTCATCGTGATGGCGGCGCTCATCGTTCTCGCCGTGACGGTCTTCGCGATCCTGCTGCGCGCGCGTCTCAGCGTGGACAGCCCCGGGCCGGTGCAGATCCTCGTCGAGGACCTGGTCAGCGCCCTGGGCGGGATGATGGACGAGTACATCGGCCCGAAGGGGCGCCGCTACCTGTCGCTGGTCGGCGCCGTCGGCATCTTCATCCTGGTCGGGAACCTGATGGGACTGGTGCCGGGCTTCATGGCGCCAACGAGCAACATCAACGTGACGCTTGGGTGCGCCCTCACGGTATTCGTCTACTACCACATTCAAGGCGTCAGGGAGCAGGGCGTGTTCGGCTACATCAAGCACTTCGCCGCGCCGCCCGGCGCCCCGATCTGGATTGCGCCGATCTACTTCCCGATCGAGATCATCAGCCACCTCTCGCGCATCCTGTCGCTCTCGGTGCGGTTGTTCGGAAACATCTTCGGCGAGGAGCTGGTGATCCTAATCCTGTTCAGCATCGTGCCGTTCCTGGTGCCGCTGCCGATGATGTTCCTCGGGATCATCACCGGGGTGCTCCAGGCGTTCATCTTCGTGATGCTGACGGTCATCTACCTCTCGGGCGCCGTCGCGGTCGAGCACGCGGATCACGAGGAGGAGCACGGGGGGCACGCCTGCGAGACGGCGTAGGAAGGCACCGTTGTCCAGATTGCGGTGGCCGGGGCGTGTCTCGAGCAGCCAACCATGCGAGCAGCGCGATCAGGACGGCACGAAACACGCGTCGAAGGCAGGTACGCGCTGAGGCGGAGCGACACTTGCAGCC
>Ga0315282_10012850_pt1 | contig 12740 bp, 6 predicted proteins | sample YL17G07_20_MG_FD_203693 | JGI IMG/M metagenome (GOLD analysis project Ga0315282, IMG submission 203693) | Sediment microbial communities from Yellowstone Lake, YNP, Wyoming, USA - YL17G07_20 | ecosystem: Environmental > Aquatic > Freshwater > Lake > Sediment | place: USA: Wyoming | collected... | reverse complement strand
GGCCAGAGCTTTCAGGAAGACCGCCTGGGGCAGCAGGGCCACGTCAACAGGCATCTCCATCCCCTGCGACTTGATGACCGCCTTCCCGCCCGCGATGCTCACCACAGTGCCCGTCAGCTTCAGTTTCTCCACGCGCACCGGTTCCGTCGGCGGTTGCTTGGCGATGTTGGCGGCAGCCTGTTCGTAGAGAGCTTGAGCCTTCTCCAGGACCTTCGCCAACGGCTGAAGCTCCGGGGCCGTCCCGCTCTTCGCCAGGCGCAAAGCCTGGTCGAGTCTCTTTTCGGTATCGAGGTCCGCTTTCGCCAGCGCCTCCATGACCAGATCGCAGGCCTGCATGGCGACGCGCACGCGCTCCTCGACAATCACCGGGAAGACCGGCACCGGCGGCGCGGCCGACAAGGTCGCGGCCGTCCCGTCAGGGAGCAGCTCGCGGTACTCGAGACTCCAGATGCGCACCGTACCGTTTCCAACGTAGAACCGGATGCGTCCTTTGAGCGGGCGGGCCTCGCCGCCGAGTTGCATGGGCTGGCCGTTGATCGTGGCGCTCACGTCCGTGCCCCGGCATGTGAAGATCATCTCCTGCCGCTTGTTCCCCATGGCCTCAAGCTGCGGTTTGTCGAAGTTAGCGGCAATGCCGCCGTCGGGACCATGGCGCACCTTGACGTCCCAGTACTTGGAGCCGGCATTTTCGAAACAAATGCGAATCTGCCCGTCGCCGAACTCTCTCACCGTCGGCACGGCCTGCTTGGCTCCACCCACGTTGACCAGCGCGCCGTCCTCCACACGCCATGCGCCCTGGCCTTGGCCGTTCAGGCAGTCCAGTGTCTTGCCGTCGAAGATCGGCTGCCAGGGAATGAACTTCCCTGTCTCCGGCTTCGGCGCGGCCGCCGGCGCCGCAGCGCTCCCTTCCGCACCCACGTCGCCTTGCTCGATGCTCAGGATGCGCATGCTGCCGCCTTGCGCGTTGAGCTGGAGAGCCCCCGTGCGAGGCCGGCCGCTGGCGTTCACTGCAACCTGTTGGCCGTTAAGCGTGGCTGTGACCGTGTCGCCGTGACATGAGAAGATCAACTCGTGCGGCTTGCCCGCTGCCGCGACCATCTGCGCGCCGCTGGGCAGGAATTTGTACGCGCCGCCATCGCCCTGGCGAATGGCGAAGAACATCCGGTCATTGCCGGACGCCTCATAGCGGATTCGAATCGCACCGTCGCCGAATTGCGGCACCGTCTGGGCGGCATCGTTGGTGCCCGGCACGTTCACGATCACGCCGTTCTCCACACGCCACGCGCCACGTCCGCCGCCGCGGAGACAGTCCGCCGTGCGGCCATCGAACACGGGACGCCAGCCACGCACAACCGGGACTGCCGGCTGCGGAGTCGGGGTTTCGGGTTTCGGGGTCTGGAGTTCGGGTTTCGGCTTATCAGTGTCGGGTGCCGGAGGCCGGATCTCTGGCGCCGCGCTGGGGGTCTCGGGTTTCGGATTGTGGATTTCGGGTTTCGGATTTTCAGGTGGCGCCGGCCGCGTCACAGCAACTGCCGGCCGCTTGGCCTCGGGAGTCTGTCCGCTAACGGCGCTCGGCTGCACAGGCGCGGGCGAAAGGCGCGCCTCCGCACGGCTTGGCTGCGGCGCAGCCGTAGTCTTGCGTGCCTCACTCTGCGGTTCCGACCGCCGGCTCAACACTATCGCCAGCCCCAGCGCCAACACCGCGACGCCCACGCCGACGGCGACGTACGCCGTTGTCCGGCTTGGCGCCGGCGAGACCTCCGTTGCCTCCGCCTCCGCGGGTCGCATCACCGCTGTGCGCGGGCGCACGCCGGTCAGTGGCTGGGGGGTGGCGCCGCGGGTGCTGGGCATGCGCTCCAGCCCGCTTGCCTTCGTTACCCGCCGCGAGGGCGGCAACTGTCTGTGCGCCCCGCGCGCCGGACGCGTCCGCCCCGCCACCGACGACTTGGCCGCGTCAAGCGCCTGGCTCGAGGGCATCCCGCCGCCAAGCACCGGTTCCAGGTCGTCGAGCAGTTCCGCGCAGCCGCGGTAGCGATCCGCCGGCTCCCTGGCCATCATCTTCTGCAGGACCTGCACGACGCCGTCGGGAATGTCGTCGCGGATATCCTGCGGGTTGGGCAGTTGCTGCTCCAGGCGTTTCGTCATCGTGACCGCGGCGGTCTGTCCCTGGAACGGCGTTTCGCCCGTTAGCATGTGGTAGAACGTCGCGCCCAGCGAGTAAATGTCCGTGCGGCCGTCAACCTCTTTGTCGCCGCGAGCCTGCTCGGGTGAGACGTAGTACGCCTCCGGCGCCATGCCCGCTTGCGTGCCGAACGACTGGTCGCCGGCGCCGCTCATCCTCGGCAACCCCATGTCGAGGATCTTGGCCACGCCGGCGCCGCTCACCATGATGTTCGCGGGCTTGATGTCGCGGTGCAGGATGTCCTGTTCGTGGGCGTACTGCAGCCCGCGGGCCACCTGCGCCACGATCCCCGAGGCCAGGTCCCACGGCAGGACCTGGTTGCGCTTGATTATCTTGTCGAGCGACTCGCCTTCGCAATACTCCACGATAGCGTAGTGCTGCCCTGCATCCTCGCCCGCGGTGTACACGGCGGCAATATTGGCGTGGTTGAGGTTGGCCGCGGCCCTGGCTTCACGGTGGAAGCGCATCACGAAGTAAGGATCGGTGCAGTACTTCCGGGGCAGCACTTTCAGCGCCACGTTGCGCTGCGCGACGGTGTCCTCGGCGAGGTACACCGAGCCCATGCTCCCGTCGCCCAGTTTGCGGAGCAGCCTGTACTGCCCGATGCGGGTGCCCTGCAGCCGCGCCTTGACTTCCTGTTCGGCTTTCGCGCGCTGTGCCTTGGTGATGTGGTTCAGTTGCACCAGGGCGGCCGCCAGGGAAGTGCCGCTCCCCTGCGCCAGCGCTGCCTGGGCTTGAAGCTGCCGCGCGGCCTCCACTTGCGCAACCGTCACGATGCCAAGCTGACACAGGTAGCGCGCAAGCGCTGCGTCGAATACTTCGTCTGCCACGGCGCCTCCAGTTCACAGTTCAGGATACTCACGGGGCGCTCTCTATTACAATGATAGTGCTCTCCCCATCGCAGCGCAATAGCCTGAATTGCAGATGCCGCCGGGTGCGCAGAATCGCCTTTGGCGTGGACTCCGGCTTGGGCGTATAAGGTAGCACACACGTTGATCGGGAGGAAAGTCCTTTCTTGGTCCGCACGGGCGGTCTCATTGCCTTGGGAGCGAAACAATGACCCGAAAGACAGTCAGCCGGCAGAAACGCCAGCGAAGCCTGAACTCAAGACGCAGCGTTCTGGTCGCGTTCCTTCTGTGGAGCGTCCCCGTCCTATGCAGCGGCCGGCTTCGCGCCGCCGAGGAGGGAGCGAAGTCGTTCCGCCTGCCTGCCGATGTGCCGCCGGACATCGGCGCGTGGTTCTGGCAGCCTGCGGAGTTCCAGCCCGCAGGCTATCGTAGATACCTCGATATGGTCGCCGCGCATTCCCCCTACGGACTGCTCACCACCAGCCAGCGCGTCCCGCGGGAAATCACCGAACCGGAAGTGCATGACCAGTACAAGGCGGCCGTCGCGTACGCCCGGCAGCGCGGACTCAGGGTCGCGTTGGACCTCGACCTGCGGCTGGCGCGGGAGGCGTTCAGGAAAGCTCACCCCGATGAGATGCAGGAGGTCCTGCGCATCAAGGAAGCCGATCTTGACGAGACCACGGGCGCGGCGATCACCATTGCGAAGATTGAGAACGCGGACCACATGACGTGGGGCTCGAAGGCGGCCTACGTCTCGCTGGCGGGGCGCGTCGTGCGAGTCTACTCATACGTCCGGGGCAAGGACGGCATCGAGCCGGACAGCGTGAAGGACATCACGGAGGCGTGCAAAGTCCAGGAGGCTTCAGCCGCGCGAGTTGCGGTGAACGTTCCAGGCGGCAAGGACTCCGCCGGCCGCAAGGCCGCCGTGATGGCGGCGTTCACGTTGTTCTGTGCAGATGTCTTCGCCCCGCATCTGCTGGAGTTCCAGCACGCAATCTACAAGCAGTACGAGGATGTCGCGTTGAGCGGCGTGATGAAAGACGAATGGGGCTTCCCCACCGGCCCGGGCCACGTCGGCAACGACTTCTACGTCTCCACGCACCGCGCCGCCGCCTATGCGAAGCGCACCGGCGGGCGCGACCTCGTCCGCGATTGTCTCCTGATGTTCGCCGACGAACGCGGACGCAAGGCCGAACGGCAGGCGGCCATCAACCATTTCCAGGAGATGAACTGGCAGCGCAACGGCGAGATCGAGGAGGCTTTCTACCGCGACGCCAAGGCGACGTTCGGACCCACGGCCTTCGTGGGCACGCACGCGACGTGGCATCCGGCCCTCAACATTCCCGAACTGAACAAGAACGGCTGGGACTGGTGGGTGGCCACGCGCGACTACGGCCAGAGCGACGAGGTTACGCCGTACCCGGCGCGGACGTCGCTGGCGCGGAAATGGGGCGGGCCCGTCTGGTACAACCAGTACTACGCGCCGCGGAAGTCCCTCGCCACGTACACGCAGGAACTGTGGCGCAACGCGGCAAGCGGCGGACGCGTGAACTTCCATCAGCTCTTCCCGCACAGCGCCGCCGATCCCTTGGAAGCAGTGGCGGTGCTGCTGCAGGGCGATCTGATGCGCGGCGAGTGCCGCGTGCGCCTGCTGAACTTCATCACCAAGGCCCAACTGGACTGCCCCGTGGCTGTGGTCTTCGGCCATGCCGCGGCGACGAACTGGGCTCACGCCGCGTTTCTCGACAACGGCGTCAACCTCGCCCAGCAGTTCTGGAGCGCGGGCTATCCGGCCGACGTGATCCCCTCCAGCGAGATTCGCCTCGGCGCGCTGGCCGTCAGCGAGGACGGCTTCGTGCAATACGGCGCTGCGAAGCACAAGTACGCGGCCGTGATCCTGCACCAGCCGGAGTTCGAGCGCCCGGAAACGGCGGAGTTCTGGAAGAAGGCCGCGGCCGGCGGGAAGACCGCGCTATATCGGAACGGGAACTGGACAGCGGATTTTGACGGGAAGGCGTTCGACGGCAACGCCACGTTGCCGCGCGAGATGGAAGCGGGGGCGCCGGTGCAGAAGGTGACCGAGCGGCTGAAGCAGGCCGGGATTGAGCCTTCCCACCAGTGGGGCGGCAAGGGGTTCAGTGGGCGCTGCCGCCTCGTGGACGGCACGGAGATTGTGGTGGCGGCGACGCCGGAGAACGCCGGCGGCGAACCGATCAAGCAGACGCTGACAGTGCGAAAGCAGGCTGTCACCTTCGATGCGCTTGGCCTGGCCGCAGTGCGGCTGAATCCCGCGGGCGATCTGGAAGCGCTGGCGGCTGGCGGGCTGAAGTCGTTCGCGGCCGGGAAGGTACGGATCGAGTTGGCCGAACCTGCGGACGTCGCTCTGTGGCGCGACGAGAAAGGCAGTTGGCGCGGCGTGCTCCAAGGACACGAAGGGCCGGTGCCGGAAGCGCTTCTGGCCCTCACGAAGGATTGGCTGCGCCTGGACGTGCCTCCGCCACTGCCGCGGGATGGCGGGGCGAAGTGACGGGCGGCTACGTCGGCCGCCACGTGGGTGGCCCGGTGTGAAATTGGGCTGAAGCAGCGGCGTTCAACATTGCCTTGGCGCACAGGATGTTTGACGCTGCAAGAAGTTCGCCCAAGTGTAAGGAGAACGAGCCATGGCACTCACCGTAGATGATGTTTTCGATCTGCGCATTCGTGACATACGGGCACGCTTTCCCAAGGTGCCGCTGGAGTTCTCCACGCGCGTATTCGATGACCACACCGAACTGTGGGTCTACGTCCTTGACACGTTACAGTACGAGGAAGTCCACCGGTACTGTCGGGACTTGGAGAACACGCCTCTGGATCCGCCGGGGCACCCTTGGATATTCGTCAAGGCATGGACAGGGCCGTGGCCGGGAGGCGATTCCGAGGCAGTCATTCGGCGACGGCGAGATGAATTCCTGGCGCGACAGCAGAATCAGCAGCCCGCGACTCCATAGTCTCCTAACGAGGTAATAAGCTGCATGGCGCTTCTCGTCACTCTCGGCTAAGGTACCGCAATTCGACTCGAAAGGCAGATTGCACTCAGGGCCGCTTCCCGAGTCTGTCCAGTGCTACGATCGCCTCGAGCACCTCTACTCGTACCTTGTCGGCAAGCGTCCGGTCTTTCGGCTCGGCCCAAGTCAGCCCGTTGACGCCGGGCGCGTTGAGCACCCGGTCGGGGCCGGTTGCGAGCAGTTCTTTCGCGCGTTCGAGCGCCGCGCCCTTCTGTCCGGACCGCTCCGCCTTCAGCGTACGATCTCGCAGCATGACGAAGTACTCATAGTCCTCGACGCTCTCGCGGATAGCCTCCCCATGTTTGCCCGGCGTGACGGATGCGCTATCCAGGAAGAACGGCACATAACACGCCGCGTGGGGCATGGCGTATTCGTTCCACGATGAGCCGCCGCCGGAATCGCTGAACGCCCAGAAGTGGGACGCCGTGGCGCCGTAGCGCCAGGCCGTCCATGCTTGCAGCCGGAAGTAGGAGTAGGGATCAGCCAGCCGCGCCGCAAGGTTGCATGAGTAGAAGGCAAGCTCCGTCCCTTCGCTCCGGCGTTGCACGAAGTAGTCGCGGTAGCTCTGCGGAGAACTCAAGAACCGCGGACGGTTGGGGCAGAGGACATGGCAAAGCTTGATCATCTCCTGGTTGGCCGCCAGCGGGTCCGTGTGACAGACGTCCTCCCAGATCTTGACGCCGGTGTTCGCGGCACGGATGGCTTTGGCCCACGGCACGATCACATCGTCGCGCTTCGCCTCGGCGGGTTCATCCACGAGCAGGATGACAAGCTGTTCCGGCTTCAGGCCGCGCTTGGCGGCGTGTTGGCTGAAGAACGTGATCCAGGCGCGCACCTGCTGCTCGAACTCGGGCGTGCCCATCGCCGCATTGTTCAACGTGTCGCCGACTGACGCGAAGACGCAGTATTGCCGCGCCTGGGGCCACATCTGCAGCCACTCGTCAAACCTTGCCGTGTCGAGGTTGTAGGGGAGCACCGCCGCGGTGGCCCACGGCGAGTCAACGCAGCGCTCGCGCAAATGGCGGATGACGGCGTCGCGGTTGCCCGGCGTGATGTCGCGGCCGACAACGTCTGTGTAGTCCCAGCCGCCCACGTGCAGCGCCGGCTGACCGGGGAACCGCAGCGGGTACACCGTCAACAGCAGCGGCAGGGAATGCTTGACGCCATCGCAGCCCAGGAGGATCTCGCCGCGATGCGTGCCGGGTGGAAGGTCCGTGGAGTGAAACGTGAGCCAGACCTGGCGGGTCAGGCCCGCTGGAACGGTGATGATGAAGGCGCCGATGTCGCGTGGCGCTTCGGGAAGAGCCGCGGCCACGGGCGTGCCCGCTCGTGTGTCGGTCCAGGCCACTTCATGGACGCTGACATACAAGGGGTTCACGCCGCCCGGGAGACCCGCGACCTGCAGCCGCAGTCTCATCTCCGTCTCGCCGGCGTTGGCGATGTTGAAGGCGCCAGCCCGATACTCGTTCTGCATCAGCGCCAGGCTGAGGGTGTTCGCGCCGTCACGCGGCGGCGGCTCGGTGTGCGAAAGCGAGTCCCAGGGGTTCGTTGCCCACACCGTCAGCGGCGCGGCCCCGCGCGCGCGCCAGAGCAATGCCTGGGCGCGAAACACCCGCGCGTGGAGCTCGTTGAGCGGCAGGACGGCGCGCGCGTTCTTGTCATGCCGGCGCGGCATATCGGGCAGAGCGCGCTCGATGGCGTCAAGCTCGCCCGTGAGTTTGCCTTGCGCCTCGGCGGGCAACGGCGCTTTCGCCGCGGCTTCACGCACCGCTTGCAGGTCGCTGCGCACGCGGCGCTCGTACAGCGAGTGCAGATGATATGCCTTTGCGTCAGTCACGCTCTCGCCGTGAAACGGCAGCCCGATCCATGCCGGTTCACCCTTGTGGATCGTGATTTCGTCCACGAACATATACGGCCCGCCCGGTGTGACAAGGAATGAGAAGAAGCGGCCGTGCGTACGCAGTTCGTCGGTCCGGAAGCGATGGACCGCATAGTCCTTAGGCGGCGCAGCGTGCCTGGCGCTGAGGTCCACCAGGTCGCCGACGGGGTAGTGGTTCGTGCCGTCGTCGCTGGCGAGCATCACAATGTTCGCCGGCCACGTGACCCCCGCTCGTCCCGCCGCCGAGTTGAACGACGCGCCGCGAATCGGTTGCACCGTGCCGAGGTCAACGGTGATGACGATGGCATTGGCCTGCGACCAGCCGACGGTGGATTTCTGCGTCCAGAAATAGCCGCGAGTGTACTGGCCGTCGGTCAGTTGCGTGCGGTCGTCCGCATCGGTGCAGTATTGGTAGTTGGGCCGCGGGTCGAGCGTGTACGGCTTGCGCAGCGCGATATTCTCAGACGGCGGTTCGGTTTCTTCAGCGCGCGATGCCTGGAAGACAATCAGCGCCAAAACGGTGAGTGCGGCGATGCGTTGCATGAGTCGCTCCTTGGGCTGCCGCATTGTTCTCTACTGCTGGAGGAACAGCTCATCCAGGTCCGGTGCGGTGCCGAAGCTGGTCAGGGCTTCCGAATAGCGGTAGTAGACCTCCAGGCACAGCGCGCCCAGCGCCGTCGTGTACACGCGCCCGCCGGCGCTGGCCCAGTGGTCGCCTTTCGGATCCCAGCTTCCCCTGTTGTCGCCGTCGCGGGACAGGTTCTCCAGCAGGACGTCCCGGATGCGCTGATTCCACCAGATGCGGTACTCGCCGCCCATGTTGTGCATCGCGTACGTCGCGTAGTACCAGTAGTAGAAGTCCTTGTTGTTCCATGCCGGCGGCTTGGCGCGCGTCAGTTCCGCGCCCTTGATCAGCAGGTGGTTCTTCACGCCCATGCCGTTGAACTGCCGGATCAGCATGCCCGCGCTGGTGAGCGCCGGATGGTCGTTCGACGGATAGCGCTGCTCGGGCTGGAACTGGTACGTCACCACGCCGTTTGACTCCTTGCTGGCGCCCTGGTCGGTCACACTGTCCACGTACGACAACGCCTGCGAGAACACCGCGTGGTCGAACTTGAGCTGCGCCAGCTTGGCCGTCTTCAGCGCCTGCACGAACCACGCCGTGACCGACATGTCCGTGTCCTGCGACTTCGGCTTGTAGCGCCAGCCGCCGTCAGCGCTCACCGATTTCTCGCAGAACGCCACCGCCTTCTGCGCTGTCTGCCCGACGCGCTCGTCGCGCGCCCTGCCGTACGCTTCGCACAGCGCGATGGTGCAGATCGCGTGCGTGTACATCAGGTGGCCGCCGTCGCCTTTGCCGGCGGCGACCGCGCCGTCTTCCCGCTGGTTCCGCATCAGCGCCTCGACGCCGCGCAGCACGTTGCGGGTGTACTCGCCTTTGCGCGTGGTATGGCCGCCGCCCATGAAGGCCAGCACCGCCAGGCCCGTCACCGCCAGATCGCCGCTCTTGTCGCCCTCGAACTTCTCGGCCAGCCATAGCCCGTCGCTTTCCTGGTGCGCGGCCAGCCAGTGCAGCGAGGAATCCACGGCCGAGCGCGCTTTCACATCGCCGAAGCGCGACATGACGCGGAAGAAGTCGCCCGTCCCGTGCAGGTTGATGTTCGCCGGCCCCAGCTTGCCGATGGACGGCGCGTCCTGGTCGCCGAACGCGCGCGGCATGATGCGCAGCGCGCGGCCGGGCCGCGGCCCCGCGTTGATGAAGTGCGTCGCCGGCTTGTCGCGCGGCGTGGGGTTGTCGTATCTGAAGATGTCCGCCGGCACGCCGGCGGGGACGTTCGCGGCGATGGGGTTGATGGCGTAGGTCACGGTATCCTGCACCTGCGTGATCTCCTGCGGCCCGTCGTCAATGCTGATCTCCGTGCCCCCGACCTCGATGCGCGGCGTGTCAATCGTCACGTTGCTGCTCTGGATCACCTCCGCGGCGTGAGCCACCTCGACCGCGCCGGGATTCGTGGTGATATGGATGTCCGGCCGCTCCTCCTGCCTCCAGCCCGTATCGGTCGCGGCTTCCGGCATGTCCACGGTGCGTTCCTGGACGATCTCCCGGATAGGCTCGCGGATTCTGAAGTCCTCCACGGCGTGCTCCTGCACGGCGAACTCGAACTCGGCGGGCTTCTTCAGCAGCGACTCCGTGCGTATCGCCACGCGCCACACCGCCGCCACCGCGCACGCCAGAGCGATGATGAGCGCGCCGATGGTCAGCGCGCGCTTGTCGAAGATGACATCTTCAGCCCCGCGTTTCGGGCCGCCGGTCGTCTCAGTCTGCGCCATAGTGCCACACCTCGTCACACAAGAGCCCTACTGTGCTTCGCGAATCTCCACCGTTGCCGAAATCTTCGTGATCCCCGCCTGCGCGCAGCAGCCCATCACCGCCGCGATGTGCTCCCACTTCACGTTCCTGTCGCCGCGGATGACCACTGCCTGGTCCTTGTTGCGCACTTGCGCGCGGCTGAGGTTGGACGTCAGCGCCGGCAAGGTCACCTGTTGGTTTTCGACGTGGTAATACGCCCGCCCGCCCGGCAGGTTCCTCACGTTCACCACAATCGGGCGCGCCGGCGGCGCCTTCACCTTGAGCGCTTTGCCCTGCGTCGGCAGGTCTATCGAAAGGTCCTGCTCCATGGACTCGACGAACGACGAGCACACCAGCAGGAAGAGGATGATGGCAAAGATGGCGTCCACCAGCGGCGTCATGTCAATGCGCATTTCCTCATCTGTCTCGGGGTCGAATCTCATGGGTGCGCCTCCTTCGCCGCCTTCGCCGTCTTGGCGGGCTGTTCGTCCTCATCCTTCTGCGCGGGCGCCGGGGCTTTGCTGTTGCGTTTGAGCAGTGCGAGACGATGCACGAACTGCTCCGCCGCGACTTCGCAATCCGCGATGATGCCGGAGAGTCTCTGGTTGAAGATGAAGTACAGGAACAGCGCGGGAATGGCCACCATCAGGGCCGAGGCCGTCGAGAACAACTTCACGCGAATGCCTGCCGCCAGCGCCGCCGCTTTCGCCGCGCCGGTGGCGCTCGCCACGGCGTCGAACACGATCACCATGCCGATGATCGTGCCCAGCAGGCCCAGCAGCGGAGCCGCCACCGCGATCAGGTTGAGCGCCTTGACCGGGATTCTCAGCCGCTGGACCTGTTTGGCCGCTGCGCTCTGGCAGCGCTCCTTCAACTCCTCGATCGTGGACGTCTCGAACCGGTCCGTGAGCGTCCTGGCAATGTACGGCAGCAGCCCCCGCTCCTTCAGCGCCAGCTCCTCGAACTTCTTCACGTCGCCGCGCTCAAGCGCCTCGTTGGCCGCAACGATGAACCCCGGCGGGCATTGCCGGCTTCTGCGGTACACCAGCAGGCTGTTGATCACGAGGACGATGGCGGCGAAGCCCAGCAAAGCTATCGGATGCAGGAACGGCCCGCCCATGATGTACAGGTCCAGCAGCGTGAGCCGCACCACGATCGTCTGCGGCCCGACGCCGGACACGCGCATGAACTTCTGGGCCGGCTCGCCCGTGCCCTGGGTGCGCTGGAGCACGAACGTTCCGCCGTTCGTCCCCTTGGACTTGATGCTGGCGACCTTGAAGAAGGTCTTCTCGTCGTTGCGGTAGACGTCGCCGGTTTCGAGCGTCGAGATATTGTCGTCGGTGTTAATGGTGAACTCTTTGCTGTCGCCGGCGCCGGCCTCCTCCATCTCGGTCTTCAGGATTTCGGCCCTGTCCTTGTCCGCGAGAATGGATTCGAGATCGAGCTTGTCCGGCGCTTTCTCGCCCGCAGACACGCGCGCGGCCGCAAGCACCGCCAGCAGCACCATCGTAAAAGGCCTCGCAGCCATCACAGTCCCTCTGCGCATCGCCGTACCTCCATCTCGCACGCCCAGGTCACTTCCTCGCCTTCACCAGCTCTTTCTGCACTTCAGGCAGCAGCCTCTCCGCCTCGGCCACGGCCGCGGGCCGGCCTTTGCGGAACTCACGCGTCACCCGCTCCAGCACCGTCTTCGCCTGCTCCCATTTCCGGAGCTTCATGCAGCACTTGCCCAGTTCGAGACACGAGCTGTCGCGGGCGTAGAGCTTCACGCTCTTCTCAAGATCGTTGAACGCCTCCTGCGTGTTCTCCGGCTTGCGGCTCAACTCGTACAGCGCGAGTTGGCACAGCGCATCGGCGCGAACGTCTTCGAACGTCTCGCCCCCGGCGAGGGTCCGGAGCCTGCTCACGCCCGCGTCCGTCTTCCCCTGACCCACCTGTGAGACGCCTAAGTACAGGTCCATCCGCGGGCGGCGATCGGAGTTCGGCCAGTCGGCAACGAAGTTCCTGTAGACCAGCTCCAGTTCGGTCCAGTCTTTCGTCTCGCAGTAGCCGGCCGCGGCGTACGCATAGGCTTCCTCGATGGCTTCGAACTTGGGATGCTCGCGGATCAGCGCCTTGATGAACTTCACGCCGCGGATGAAGTCGTACAGCCGGTAACAGCTCTGCCCGGCCATGAAGAGCGCCTTCTCGCGCGCTCTGTTCTCGCGCAGCCCCGGGTCATCGAGAAACCGTGCCAGTGTCTTCGCCGCCTTCTCCCACTGTTCCTGCTTCCAGTACAGAAAGGCCAGCGCGTAACGGACTTCGCCGAGATCCAGGTCCTTCGGCGGCTCCATGCGGTAGCCGTCCCAGTTGTGACTGCCCTGCCGCAGCCGCTCTGTCTTCGGCAGCGGGACCGCGTTGTCCTTGTCGTCAGTGCTTGGCGGGCCGTATTCATCAA
>Ga0315282_10012849_pt1 | contig 12740 bp, 10 predicted proteins | sample YL17G07_20_MG_FD_203693 | JGI IMG/M metagenome (GOLD analysis project Ga0315282, IMG submission 203693) | Sediment microbial communities from Yellowstone Lake, YNP, Wyoming, USA - YL17G07_20 | ecosystem: Environmental > Aquatic > Freshwater > Lake > Sediment | place: USA: Wyoming | collected... | reverse complement strand
TGATCGAAGACATCATGAAAGCTGATGAGTCGAAGGCAGAGCCTCTTAACCGGGAGGAGAAAAGGATTGTTACTCGGATTGCTTTAAAATTCCCGGAAGAACGGATGGTATATGATGCGGCCCATAAAGAAAAAATTTGGAAGAAACAGCCAAACGGAGCGATTATTCCGTATACGGATTCAGCGGAATTGACAGGGTTTTAACCGGGTTCTTAAAGGGGAATGGTCTCTTTTGCTTTTCGCCTTGCTCTTTGCGCTTCACGGTAGGGTATTAACGCTATGCGCTATGCACTATGCGCTCTGCGATATTTGGAGGCAACCATGCCAGCGATTGCATCTCTTGAAGATTTAAGGGCTGCCCAGAAAGATCTTCTGGAAGCGAAGGACTTGAACGAGTTGAAGGCGGTATTTAAAAAATGGCGCAGGATAGGTTGGAAAAATGTATGTAAGTTGTGGCTGGAAGAAAGAACCCCAGAACAATTGAAAGGTGAGGGTGGATGAGGTTTCTGAAAGGAAAAATAAGTGAAAAAATTCAACTACGTCCCCCAGATTCCGTCTGTTTGCCTATGAAATCAGCAAGAATTAAAAATTGGCCGGTTAAAGAGAGACCACGAGAGCGCCTTATAGCACGAGGAGCAGAGCAGCTAACTGATGCCGAATTGCTTGCAATAGTACTTCGTGTCGGACGGGGCACCTTTAAGAAGGGAATCCCTGGTCAGAACGCGACTGATTTAGCAAAAGAGTTGCTAACCCAATTTAAGGGGTTGCGAGGATTAGATAGGGCATACGTTGAAGATCTTCGAAAAGTCCCTGGACTTAGTATCGCAAAGGTGGCTCAGATCAAGGCTGCCTTTGAGCTTGGTAAACGAGCCCAAAGCAAACGCCTGACCGCAATATCCTTTGAGTCTTCTTCTGCCGTCACGGCCCACTTTCGTCCCCGTTTTGTGAATGCTCGTCAGGAGATTGCGATCGCTGTCCTTTTGAACGGCGAGAACCAACTGATCGAAGAAAGAATTGTGTCAGAAGGTACACCCACTCAAGCTACGGTTTACGTACGCCGCGTTCTTGAGGAAGCTTTGAGGGCCTCAGCTGCTGCAATTGTCTTGGTCCACAATCACACGTCAGGACACCCCGAGCCCACGGCGGGAGATGACGAAACAACGCGTGATCTTGACCGGGCCGCACAACTGATTGGCCTTTTACTCGTTGACCATATAATCGTAGGGGAATTCAATCATTTCAGCTATGCCGATTCTGGTCGGCTCCAACAAATTCGGGATTCTGGAGACATTCCATTATGAAAGAGAACAAGTATCCAAAATCTGATGAGATAAAAATTCGCGGCAATCAAATCTTCAGTCCTGTGAGGAAAATATGGGTTCAATTGACGCCCGAGGAAAAAGTTCGCCAGGACTTTCTCCGTGTGCTTATAGACGAATACGGTTATGGCATTGATCAAATCGCCGAAGAGGAAGATGTTACCGGAAGGGGTTCTGCAAAGGCAAGGGCTGACTTTGTCATCTGGCGCACGATCCAGGAAAGACGTGACAACAAGACTCCTCTTATTGTTATTGAATGCAAAGCAGATAACGTCGCTATTGACCGACGGGTTTATGAGCAGGGTGAAAACTATGCCCGTCTGACAAATGCCCCCTTTTTTGTGACTCACAACCATCGTGAAACAAAGTTCTGGCGTGTCATCCATGACAAAATGCCCAAAAACATAGAAGAAATCGATGGCATTCCTCACACAGACGCAACTGATAAGGAAATTCAGGAATTATTGAACCGATTGAAGATTTTCAAAGAGGACGAATTCGCTGATCTTCTTCATCAATGCCACAATGTCATCCGTAATCGGGAAAAAAAGGACCCCGCTGCTGCCTTCGATGAAATTGCAAAAATACTTTTTATAAAAGTGGATATCGAACGCCGCCTTCGCAAAGGGAAAGCGCGAAAGAATCTTTTCACTGCTGAATTCCTCGATGAACAGAGTGAATTGCATACCGATCCGATGAATGTCCTCTTCAACCAGACCAAAGAAGATTATAAAACGGATAAGATTTTTGATTTTGATGAAACTATAAATCTCAAGTTTAACACCGCTCGAGAAATCGTTAAACTTCTGGAGAGATATAATCTTTCCGATACCAGCGAAGACATTAAAGGAATTGCTTTTGAACGGTTCCTCGGAAGGACATTCCGTGGAGAGATTGGGCAATTCTTTACTCCCCGGACCATCGTTGAATTTATGGTTCGCATGGTGGATCCGAAGGAAGGAGATATTATTTGCGATCCCGCAAGCGGTTCTGGGGGGTTTTTAATCCGGTTCTTTGAGATTGTTCGTCAGCAAATCCTTGCCGATGCGGACCGCCAGTATCAGGAATTCAAGGCACAAGTCGAAGCAAAGTCGAATATTTCTAAGGAGAAAAAAGCGGAACTGCTCCGTAAGAGATATGATGAGATTCAGGAAACATTGGATCCAAAAAGGCGTGGGTCACGGCTTTGGAACCTGGCCAACCAATACATCTATGGTACAGATGCGAATGATCGCATGGCCCGGACAAGCAAGATGAACATGATCATGCATGGGGATGGTCACGGAGGTGTTCATCACCACGACGGTTTCGTCAACGTCAACGGCATCTTCGAAGGCCGCTTCGATATCATTCTTACCAATCCTCCTTTTGGTGCCAATGTCGAGGAGTCCGACATAATTCTTGAGTCTGACATTACTACTGACGAAGAGATCGAACGCCTTTATATTCGTGAATTTGGGAAATTGTATATCGAAGCCCAAGCAAGAGTTCGGGCGGCAAAGGGAAAACCCATAGCTTCACTTTTCGAACTTCCCAAAGATAGCATAGGCAGAGTAGGCAAAACCAAGACGGAGATCCTTTTTATTGAACGATGTCTCTCGCTATTAAAACCAGGCGGGAGGATGGGAATCGTCCTACCAGAGGGCATATTCAATAATCCTTCGCTTGCTTATGTTCGAGAATTCTGCGAAAACCGAGCATATGTTAGGGCCGTGGTTTCACTTCCACCGGAAACGTTCATCTCATCAGGGACATCGGTCAAGGCATCTCTGCTATTTCTACAGAAATTCACGGAAAAAGAGCAAATTGACTTCAACGCTAAACAAAAGGAAGCAGACGCGGAAATTGAGGATAAGTATGCCAATGAAATTGCCTCGAAAACCACTCGGTTGACTGCAGAAATCGAAGAAGCCAAAAAAGCTCATGACATTGAAAAACGCAAGGCTTCGCAGAAGGAATTGACGGCGTATCTCAAAGAAACGGACCAAAAGAAAAAGGCCGAATCCTGCGCATTGCTGAAAGAGCGTTTCCCTTACCCTATCTTTCTGTATGAAGCTGAAAAGGTTGGTATCACGGCAACTAATGAAACCGATCAAAACGAACTTTATCCGAATCCCAACATGCCAAATGGAATAAAAAAAAGTTGTTTGGAGTTATACCAGGAATTCTTGCAGTCGCCGAAATCATTTCTTCAAGAGGGCGCTAATGACAAATGATTTTCCTAAAGCCTTTGGAGTCTGGTTCAAGAGCTTGAATCGATGGGATCCAATGAGTTATCACGGCATTCAATGGCATTGGCCCATTCAGATTATGACGCCTATCAGCTCCATTCTGCGGATGCGTAAAGAAAAAGTCGACCGCCATAAGCACCCCTTTTCTGTTCTCCAACCAATCACTATTCATTTTGACGGCTCCATTGAAAAAAGGGATCTTGAACCTGATCGCGAATACTCGATGGATCTCTTTTTTGCAAAACCTGGGGATATTGTTGTGGCAAAGATAGATCTTAAAAATGGTGCCGTGGGTATTGTACCAGATTGGGAAAACGTCGTAGTTACCAGTCATTTTGCGGTATACGAACCCGATCGTACAAGGCTATTGCCTGAATACTTCGAACGCCTGATACAGGCCGATTTCTTTAAAGCCTATCTATGGAGAAACAAGGTAGGAGCCGAAGGCCGGAAGGAGGTAAAATTAGATTTTTTTGAGTCAATCGAAATACCATTGCCACCGCGATCAGTTCAAGAAACTATTGTACGGCGTTGGAAGACCACACAAGATGAAATCGCTGCTATTTGCTCGGGAATTGTGAAACGGCAGGAAGAAATTGAAATAGGTCTTCTCAAGAAGATCGGCATTAACATGCAAGTTCCAAGGCTGCGTAAGGGTGCCTTTGCGTTGACATGGGACTATTTTGAAAGATGGGATACGTTTTTCTATCGAGGAGATTTTATTGACCTCGAAAACCAGCTATCCAATTTGAACGCTAAACCTCTTGAGAAAGTCGTGCATTTCATCTCTCGTCCTTGGAAAAGGGCGGATTTTTCAAAGGGAACTTTCCGATATATTGAGATTTCCTCTGTCACCAAGGAGCAAGGCATTATTGGGTGCCGGGAGGTTTCCATTGATGAGCCACCAAGCCGGGCAACGACCCTCGTAAAAGCTGGAGATATTCTGCTTTCAACAACCAGACCTTATCTTGGTGCTTTTACGATTGTCCCGCAGGAATATGACAACTCTGTTTGCACGAGTGCCTTTGCTTTAGCAGACTCCGTAAATGAAGAGGTGTTGGATAAGAAATTCCTTTTATATTTTCTTCGAAGTTCGGCGGGACTCCGACAGATGGAGCGCCGAATGACTGGTGGACTTTATCCAGCCATCGTTCAGTCTGAACTTGAAAAGATCCGTTTGCCATTACCGCCATTAAAAGCTCAGAAAGCATTTGTCCAGGCAGCGGACGAAATTCGAACTCAGATTGCAGAGGACCGGAAATTTTCAGAAACAAAGGCTGATGCAATGAAGACGCAAATCGAAGAGATGATTCTTGGAATTCGTCCAGTTTCACAGTGACACCAGAAATAGGAGGGTCTTGTGAGTAGGGGAAGACAAAAGATAAAATTTGAGGGGCTCCTTCAAGAGAATGTGCTTGGAACATTTAATGTCATTCGCGGCTTTGCCGACTTGCGTGACTTGGCCACTGTCTCTGTGGCTATTCCTTATGAAGGAAGCGGAATGGGAAGTGGAACCGGATACCAACGTGCTTTGGACGAACAACATGTTGGGGATCTCAAAAAGTTCCTCCAGTCAGGCCGATATCGCTTCTTTCCAGAGATTGTCCTCAGCTTACGAAGCAAGGGGGCAGAAGATCCAGTTGTTTCCTATGCTAAACGACGCGCAAGTAAGTCCGATAATGCTTACCGGATCAGTGTAGATGTAAAAGCTCTGCGCGCAGCCAACTTTGACCAGATACATCGCATCGATGGCAACCATCGTCTCGAAGCTGCAAAGCGTTTTGCTGAGGAACAGAAACGCAGCGCTGTTTTCAAAGATTTTGAAAAAGCCCCTTTTTGCTTCGTTGTGCTTGATTCGGACGATCCAGCAGATGATGAGTTGGCCGAAGCAATGCTGTTCAACCTGATCAATAGCAAAGCATTGCCTATTCTGTCTGAACACAGCCTGTGTATCCTGATGCGTGACAACGGTCCCGCCGGGGTACGGTTCAACGAAGATCCGTGTCTTTATCTCACGCGTTGGATGCGCGACAAGGTGATAGATTGGCCGCAAGGCTTTTACGAGGCTATTGGAACAACACCCCTTAGCCGGCTGCACTCGACTGCGGGGGTTCTGTTACGCCCTAGCCAATTGGGGGGTAAGGCGAAAGATGAAATAGAGGCTGCGGCAAAAAAGCTTTTTGACGGGCTTTTTGAACTCGCGATTCGGTTACGTGATGACCATGAAAAGTTCGTTTTATCCCCTGCTTTCTTGCCAATTGCAGCCGAGGTGTACATCCACCACTCGTCCATACATAAAGGTGCGGCAGGAAATACTGCTCATGAACGACTACGTAGGGCGGAAAGGTGGTTACGTGACTTTTCGAAGTGGTTTGAGAGGGTTGGAGGAACAGACCTACCGTTGCCATCAGATCCAACAATTCTGTGGACAATTTTCAAAAAAGACTTTGATCAAAAGGCAAGATCAGTATTTATCGCAATGTCGTTCACGGAAGGCCAAAATCTTGAAGACATTGAGAAGGCTATCGATGAGGCTATAGACAACTACAATGAGGAGCATCCTAATGCCAAATTAGCACCGAAGCGAGTTGATAAACAAAAAGGCGCCAGCTATGAAATCCCAGCACGAGTCTTTAACGAGATAGACCAGAGCCGATTGGTTATTGCCGACCTTACTGATGAGAAACCAAATGTCTATTGTGAAGTGGGGTATGCCAAATCAAAAGATATCCCATTTATCCTGACCTTCCACAAAAGAACGGCGACAGATATACCTCCTTGGGATCGAGAATCCTCGGATGGTAACAAAGTACACTTCGACTTGGCAGCATACCGGTATATTTCTTACGACAACCCATTGAACCTTCGGGACAAATTAAAGGCAGAGCTAAACGCTCTATTTGAGAACGAATAGCTTGAGGCTTGGTGTCATCCATAAAAAAGTTGGCCCTGTGTTATCAGCATAGCGCGTAGAGCAGAGTGCAGAACGATATCTCAAGCTCAATACAAAAATCTGGATTCTGGGCAAACCCTTTCTAATAAGGTTTGAAAATGAAAGCCGATACATTTCACCCTTTCCTTTTTCCTTCCTCTTTTATTCTGGAAGCATCCCTTTGGTAGAAAATTTTCTTCTGACAAGGAATTTCAACCCCGATGACAAGGGGGATAAAACCACCAGCTTCTTTAAACTTGATACTTTCTATCAGGATACCACTCCTAATTTAAGCAATTAGAGAAGGAAACAAAGTTCATATTTAACAACAGTTACACTTCGGTTACACCTTCTCCAAAATAGAGGAAGGTCAAACACTTAAACCGCCGCAGGGGATATCTAGTCCCTTTTGGAAAGACGCTTTTTCTAGGCCTTCTTTCAGTAATTAAGAGGTCTTTGTGCAAATGTTACTTCCTGAAGTCGCCAAGGCGAGTATTCAGCTCCTTATACCAGATTTCAAGCAATAATCCTTAAAAGATAATTTTCACAAGACTTTTTTTTGATTGACTTGTTCAATATTTTTCAATATTTTAATGATACTTGTTCCGTGAAAAACAACACACCTGAAGCTCAGTTAACCTTACCTACTAACCTCAACCTTTTGGAGTGCCGCATGAAATGGATTTTCCAGAAGGACTCAATATGAAGGCTCCAAGGGGATTTTAATATCCCTTTGGGGCCTTTCTTGTCGTGTCCTCAACCAGAAAGAAACACTTCAATTCGTTAAAAAATCTTATTAAATGGCAAAGCGAGTGGGTTGTTGATCACAGTCCACTCAAAAGGAGGCCAGTATGAAGAAGATAAGTATGACATTGATATTTGCAGTCGTTGTCTTGATCGGTTTTCTGCCGATGATCACACAAGCCGGGGCGGAGACTATGAATTTCAAACTTGTTAGCATGATCGAAAAGAGAGAAATGGTTAAAGTGACCCAAGCGGAAGGCGTTATCATTGGCGTGTTAGACAGAAAAGGCCTGAGTATTTTCGAGAACGGCGAGGTTGCTACGACATCGTGCAGAGGAACCTTTGATACAAAAAAAGGGGTTCAGGGGTATAGTTCAATAATCTTTGAGGATGGTTCCACGCTCCTCTTGTCATGGAAGGGACCCGCAATTCAACCCCCTCCAGCAGGCGGCAAGTTCAGGGAGTATAAGCTTGCGGTTGAATATGCGGAAGGAACCGGTCGGTTTAAAGGGGTCAAGGGAAACGGGACTTATACCGCCAAGGAGCCGCAGTGGGATGACGATTATAAAGCCAAAGGCTTCGCATACTATCAGTTTACCGGCACCTATACCCTACCTTCCAAATAATACCTATGTAGAAGTAAAATTTCCAATCATTAGTCTAAGATTGAGGGGCGACACATTTTATCTTGCCCCTCAATCTCGCACATTTCTACCGGTAATCGTTGACCCTGAGAGTCATCTCAGACTGTAGACTCGTAGGTGAAACGTTCAAATCCATAGAAAGCCATTATTGGCATTGTGAGCATCTTTTTTTACAAATAACACTCCCCCACAATGCGGACTACCGGAATTTTGATGCGAACCACCCTTCTGATTCATATTGACGCCTACATTCTGATTATGTACACTTTTAATATATATGGGGAAGGAAAGGACTCCGTGAAAAATTCTTCGCTTCGTTTGCGCCTCTCGCGGGATAGAGCTTAGAGATACAACCCATTTACGAAAGGAGACGACATATGGAAATGCATGAAGTAATGGCAAAAAGGAGAACAATTCGCATTTTTAAGAAGAAGGCTTCGGAAGAACAGCTCAAGAAAATTATATTGGCGGGCACCCAGGCGCCGTCAGCCGGAAATTCCCAGCCCTGGGAGTTCATTATTATTGATGATCAAAAGACTATCGATCAAATTGCGGAACGAAAGTATCAGCTTAGCTTAACGATGCCTCCTCGTGCTGGAGAAGGACAGGATAAAGTTCAAGAGAGGGCGGTCGGTCAGAGGAAATCATTCGAGAATGCGAGTGCTGTTGCAGTCTGCCATCAGAAAGGGGCGGCGGCAAGCGCTTGGCTTTGCATCGAAAATATGTCTTTGGCTGCGGTCGCCGATGGTTTGGGAAGTGGGATCGTGCTCTTTTGGGGGGAGCAGGAAAAGGAGGTCAAAAAAATTCTTGGCATTCCGGAAGATTATGAGTTAGCGGCTGTTCTGAAAATAGGGGAACCAGGAGAGAAACCTTCTTCCCCTCCGAAGCGACCCGAATTCAGCTGGTTACATAGAAACAGGTTTTAGACGAGTGTGATGGCAGTTTTTTTATGGAATTTGATGAGAGGACTCTAAGTGATCAAGGCAGGGTCCCAAATGGTCCTGCCTTCTTTATTTATTTCAATCGGAAATCTTCAATAAATTTTACTTGCCCCATATGAGGAGTAGTAGGTAAAGTCCTCATCCCCTTTTCTGAAGATAACTTTCTGTAAGAGTGATTTTCAAATCTCGCCACAAAATAGAATCTTTCAAGCAGTAATCGATACGAATGGAACATAATGGAGGTATGTGGTGCTTCTCATCCTCATAATTTGATCTACTTTCTTATCAGCAGCCATAATCCCCCTTCAGAGACGATTTCCACTTTTCCCTTCACATTGCTCATCGGGATACCTTGCCGTAACTGATCTTCATTTACTTCGATCTTACCGATCTTGAGGTTGAGATCGCGTGATCTCTTTCCGATTTTCTTAATCACAGTCTCAGGGGTGAACTTCCCGAACCCTCCACCGATAAATGCAATACCATCCCCCCTTAGAATCCGAAAGATCGCTGAAAAGTTGACCTCAAACAAAGAAGGAAAGAAAAAGGCTCCTCGAAAGATGGCCAGATCAATTCTATTTTCGTCTACCCCGCTCAAGGAAGGATCTGATTCAATGACCTCGATTTTGTCCTCAGCTTTCTGTTTCCTTGCTTCTTCACGGAAAAAATCTCCCATTCCTGGCGGAAAGGTTGCGATCAAAAAAGAGCTGCCTATCCTTTGTCTTAGCAAGGTAAAGATTAAACCACAAAAGGGACCTATTTCCAGAATATTTCCGTCTTGACGACCGTAGAGCTCATGGATGTGTCGCGCTAAATATGGATAAACCGGATCCCAGAGGCGATCAATCTCTTTAATAAGATCTAAATTTACAGATGCCATAAGATACCCCTTTTAAGTCCCCTAGTCACATCCTTTCTCTGTTTTGCTCTTAAAAACTTTCTTCGTTGTATTATAGAGAAGGCTCGGTGATCAGCCGAAGTACAGCCTGTTCTAATCGCTCTTGGAAGGTCTTCCCCTCATGGTTCATGATGGACCGAGCTAACAGGGAGAAAGTCTCCTGCTCCCTTTTGAAAAGCCATGCGTAGGCTTCATTCCATTGATTTCTGAGGGCTTGAGCCTCTTCAATTCCGGCGGAAATCAATGCCTCGATAGGAAGAAGTGTTTTAAGGAAAGCCGCAAAGGCTATCTTCCTCAGGGCATGGGATTCCCGTATCCTTTCCCAGACCTGGTGCTCTTCTTCGGTATCAGAAAGGAGGTAACCAAGAAGGGCCAATTGGTTGGAACCCAGTCCATTCTTGGCAAGCCAGAGTGTGACATCTTGATCTTTGATGGCCACTGAGAGGAGGTAGACACATTGTTGGAGAAGAGGGAGATCCAGGCCATAGGAACGTCCAGTCTCTTGAAGTCTATTTGAGAAACGGAAGGTGTAGAACTCTGGAGCACCATGATGAAGTGCATGGCCGGTCTCATGGTGTATTACACCCTGGACAATTGTCCCATCGATTCCCATCAATCTTTCTTGACAAATATGGATCCTTGGATAACCCCTCCATGCATCATGGGTGGCCAAAAAGTCTGTTTCTTCTCCCGTGACAACACCGAGTTCTTTCTTTTCTCTCTGATAGAAGTCCTGATATTTCTCCGTCGTTTTCCAGATCGATACGGACAGATAAGGAGGAGGAGAAGAAGGTACTTCCTCTATTTCCAGAACCTCATTCACCCACGTTCTAACCTGGGTCAAGAAGCTCTCGTCTACCTCCTCGTGGGCTACCATTTGAATCTGCGTGCCCATTCTACAACTCATCTCCTTTTATCCAGCCGGTCCACTTAAAGCTCTAAAAACCCATCAGGAGCCAAGCTGGTTGCCAACATCACCCAATTGATATCATGATGCGCTATCCAGCTGTCGGCTTCCCTGCTTGTCCCCTCAAGCCAGAACTTCTCGATGATCTCCCTTAGCCCTGCATATCTGCTCAGGCTCTTAACCACCGAATGGAGTGAATCTTTTTTCCGTAAAAGCCCGGATTTTTGCTCAATCAGCTCCCGTATTTTTACGACGGCCTGCAATCCAATGGACAGTCCCAGCTCCCGAAAGGCAAGACGGTAACCAGCAGGGAGCTTCAAAGAATTTTCTTTCACAAAAGAATTCAAACCGATCAGGGAAGACTCCAATGAAGTCTCCAGCAGGCCGGCTTGTTCAAGATTTCCGCTGACAATCAATTGGGCCACCCCGCAGGCATCAAACAAAAGACCGCCGATACCAAGAGGGTCATCTGTGGCCCAGCTCCTTCCTTCACAGATATTGGCTATGTCGAAAATCTCCGCACGGAGATCGTTTCCCATTGATTTTTTCGGGTCTTTTGCTGCAGTCGCCTGAAGTTCGTTGTAGGTGACAAAACCGTCGAGAGGGTCATGTTGCCCCATGGACGGCACGAGAGGGAGGGAGAGGTCTATACTCATTTTCCAATACATACGCTTCGGACCATCGTAGGACGGAGCATAGATAAACCTGGCATGGGCGGTTTTCGCAAGCTCCACCGCCCATGTATTGTACTTTAAATCCCCTGTGACCCTGCTTACACGGTTGAGGGCATGCATCCACTTCGTCAGATAATGGTAGTACTGCCCATCCCGATCCCATTCCAGACGTTCGTCAAAAGGATCGCCGGACCCACGTTCCTGCAATTGCTTGCCTATCCTCAATCCCCCTTTGGTGGGATGCAACCTGCCGCCCTCTTCATCGAGGCCGCTGATCCAGCCGGTCCTTGAGTCGTCTTTGCGGTGGCGGCCGAGTGTGTCGTGAACTTGATCAACGAGCTTCAGTGCCAGATCCTTGAATTCCTCGCCCCCGGTCTCCTGATAAAGGCCAAGAAAGTTGCAGACCGCGAATGCGTCGGTCCATAAGTAGCGCCGTGGCGCACTGCTTGCTGGTGACAGTCCGGTTTTTCTGGCAAATTCCATCATGATTTCCCGGACAGTGGGCTGAGATTCATTTTGTTTCACTGGCATAATGCTGCTATTTCTCCAAACCTGCCGCCATAATGCAGTGAAGGGTCTACCGTGGCACTCCGAGCCTCCCGGCAACCTCCCTAATGCTTATCCCCAGGCAGGGAGCACATCCCCACTGAGGATTTCAAGGATGCACCTGTTATTGTTCCGGGTCAACTCGGCAAGCATCATTATCAATCCATAACTACTTCAAAAAAAGGGAAGAATCAAGGAGAGAAATGAGGGATAAGGCATTAGCCATAAGGCATTAGCCATAAGGCATTCCTATCAGCGAAGTCTTGGGCTCATCCATAAAAAAGTTGGTCCTGCCCAAGCTTAAGTTATTGGGTAAATAAGTAATTGAGTGATTATAAATAAAAGTTTAAAAAGAAGGCATAGCGTTAGCAACGAACCAGTAATTAGGTAATTGATTAATAATTGGGGACGGGTTTCAATTTTCAACAAAAAAGAGGGCATTACTGTCTGATAGCAGAAACGCCCTCTGTATTAAAAACGCCTTCACTATGATTTCTTCTTTTGGGTAGTTTTAGATTTTGATGGAGACTTAGCCATTTCCCTGAAAGTGGTTTCCCACCTATCGATCATGGTTTTCAGCCCATCCAATTTAGCTTTCGCTTCGGCGGGGGCCGAGGCAATCATCTCTTTTGACTTCGCTAAACCCTCACTAATAACCTTGGCATCGGCCGTCCAGGCCTGTTTCTTGGCTTTCAGTTTCTTCCCCATTTTGTCGGCCGTGACACGCAATTTTTTCCAATCATCTTCAAGGGTTTTCAGGGCCGCATTCGCCTGATCGGCAACGGCCTTCTTTCCGGCTTCAACGGCTGCAGCCGCCTTTTCAAAAGCAGCCTTGGCATCAATATAACTCTGTTTCGCTTCCTTGTACTTCTTCTCTTTCATCTGCGATTCTGCGGTATCCCATA
>Ga0315282_10012848_pt1 | contig 12740 bp, 10 predicted proteins | sample YL17G07_20_MG_FD_203693 | JGI IMG/M metagenome (GOLD analysis project Ga0315282, IMG submission 203693) | Sediment microbial communities from Yellowstone Lake, YNP, Wyoming, USA - YL17G07_20 | ecosystem: Environmental > Aquatic > Freshwater > Lake > Sediment | place: USA: Wyoming | collected... | reverse complement strand
CTCGTGCTCCTGTAATGGCAAGAATAAAGAAAAGAAGAACACGAGAAGGTGGCAGCGACATAGACATAATGGGCAAAATGAAAGACGCTGTCAAGAAGGCAAAGGAAGAAACCGTAGATAACGAAAGTCAACGTTTGAGAGAGGACATCAAAGGATTCACGGACTCTTTCAAGAAGGAGGAATAGCGTGGTCAGGATAGCCCATCTAGCTGATACGCACTTGGGTCATAGACAGTACAATCTTGAAGAAAGAGAAAAAGACATTTACGACGTTCTCGAAGAAATCGGGGAAAAGATCATCGAAGAACATGCTGACATTGTCATTCATAGTGGTGACCTCTTTGATTCACCAAGACCTACCACACAAGCATACTATGCGTTCAAGAAGCTACTGAGGAAGCTTGATGGAAAAGTCAAGCTCTTTGCGGTCCTGGGCGACCATGATAAGCCCAAAATACGCGGCATGCCACCTCACATGCTTTTTGAGGATCAGATCCAGGTACTTGGCGCAGCCGGCTTGGCTGAGCATCAGTCAATAATCGTTGAAGGCAAAGAAATCCTTGTGGCAGGAATCTCGAACCTAAGCCAAATGTATCGTGCAGTTCTCGCAGAGGAACTGAAGAAGCTTGGAAGCCTCAAGACAAAATGTCATTGCAGCATTCTTGTGCTTCATCAAGCAATAGACCAATTCTTCATCGAAGAAGCATGTGAATTGGCATTGACGGATGTGCCGAAGAATTTCAATTATTATGCCATGGGACATCTTCATTCCAGAATTAAGGCTTCTCATGGTCAAGGTGAACTAGCGTATCCTGGCAGTTCGGAGATTATCCGTAGTGACGAGATTGCTGAGTGGAAGAAAAAAGGAAAAGGTTTCTATGTTGTGGACATCGAGAAAGACGAAACGAAAGTAACCAATGTCAATCTCGAACGCATTAGACCTCAGATAGACGTGACTCTAAACTATGCACATTTGAAGAAAGAGTTGGAAGAGTTTGTTGAAAGCTTGGCTACGTATCAGAAAGCACCAGTCGTTCAAGTGCGCGTAGAGGGAAAGGACATTGATCGCCAAGCTGTTCACCAAACGTTGAGTGAAGCATTAACGGGCAAGGTTCTGACTTTCAGGCCAACAGTCACAGAAGAAAGTGAGATGAAGCTGCCTGAACTGAAACCTGGGTCCTTCAACGTGACTCAGGTTCTGACTGATTACTTCAAGAAAAAAGAGGTTGCAGAGCTGGCGAATGAGATGCTGAAGCACCTTAGGCAAGGCGACACTATCGGAGCCAAGGACGTCGCAGATGAATATTTCCGCAGAGTCTCAAAGGCGGGAAACCTCGATGATACTGAACAAGATTAAGCTTAACAATTTCGTCTCTCACAAGAAAACCGAGCTGGATCTTGGCTATGGCATAAACGTAGTCGTAGGACCCAATGGCGCAGGCAAAACCTCGATACTCGACGCAATCAGCTTTGCACTATTCAACGATTACAGCAACCGCGGAAAGAAGGAGAACCTAATCAACTCTACGGCGAAGAAATGCGAGGCTACGGTCGAATTTGTTGAGGGCGGGATCAAATACTCTGCAGAATGGTCAATGGAGCGGGAGAAGTCAGCCAAGGGCAACCTGTATCGCATGCAAAACGGCTCAAAGACACTTTTGGCACAGGGCGGAAGCGCAGTACTTGCTGAAATCGAGAAAGTACTGGCTATGGACAAAAGCATGTTCTTCCAATCAATCTATGTACAGCAAGGCGAAATCGAAGAACTTGTCACCGCCAAACCTGCTATCAGGAAAGAGCTTATTTCAAGACTTCTCGGGGTAGAAGATCTTGAAAAAGCTTGGCATGGCATTAAGGACGTCATCGATGAATACCATGAAACGCAGATAGTACTGAAGACAGAGTTGGACCAGAGATCGACGATAGAAGGCGAAAGACAAAGACATCTAACCACATCCACGGAATTGACGGCATCCATTGGGTCCAAAAGAAAAGAGCTGGACAAAATCGAGGAAAAGATCACTGGTCTTCAAACGAGCCTAAATCAGCTGAAAGAGGACAAGAAGGAATTCGACAGACTTGACAAAGACAAAGGCGTTTTTGAAAAAGCTGTAGCAAGTGAGAAGGAAAAACAGGAGACAGAACAAACTGAATTGGACAAGGCCATTGCAGCCAAGAAACTAGTAGAGAGTCTAGAAGACGAAATCAATAAACTGCCCTTTTTGGAGCAATACTCTCAGTGCATTTTGAAGAGAAGCGAGCAAGAAGCGAAGCAGCAGGTCCTCGAGGAAAAACTGCACAACTTGGACCGATTGGAGGGAGTCTTGAAAGAAAACGAGAAGGACTCAGCACTCTACCGCGAAAAGAAAGCTCTTCAAGAAGAAAAAAACAAGGAACGCAAACAATACGAGGGCTCGGAAAAGGCTTTTGAAAAAGCCCTGAAAACAATCAAGGATCTGGAGAAAGAAGAGCAGAAGAAGAATGCGGCATTAGAGAAAGAACTGAAGAAGTGCTCTGAGATACTTGAAGCTCAAGTGACTCTTGAAACGGTCGAAATCCTTCTTAATAAAAAGAAGGCCGAACTTGAGGCCGTCGGAAGCGAGCTTGACGAGAAAATTGACAAGTGCCAGAAAAGCATCGGAATATTCGAGCATCGAGAAAAGGAACTGGATGACAATCTTTCCAAGCTTAGACCTTCAGAACCGGGTGCGAAAAGATGTCCAACTTGCGAAACAGACCTGACAGGAGACCAGATTGCTCGGTTAGGGAACAAGTTCTCCTCCGAGAAAGAGCGGATTGAAGGAGAACTTGAAACGACGAGAGACGAGCTTACGACCATCAGCCAGAGAAAACATCGTACTGAAGGGCAACTGAAAAAAGTGGAGAAGATAGAACCTGAGCAGATCAGGGAATGTGCCAGTCAGCTGGACGAAACTAGGGAAAGGCTCAGTAAACAGAGACTGGAGGCAGAAGAACTCAACAAGAATGTTGACGTGCTCAAGAGACTTGACGGCGAATTGACGGAGCTTGACAACCAGATAGGCGGGCTTGAAGAGCCTTACATGAAGTTTGAATCTGCAAAACGTGAACTAACAAAGTTGCAGCCTAGAGAAAAAGTCATGGCTGAAATGGAACCTATTACAGAGGCTTTGGAAAAAGTCTCGCAGTCGTTGAAGGACTCTGTTTCTAATCTTGGTTACGAACCAAAAGAGCCTTCAAGAGAACTAGAAGCGCTTCGGCAGAAAAAACAAGAGTATGATCAGAACATTTCAATAGCAAAACGGGAGTCAGAATATAGGAACAGCGTAGCAGCCACAAGAGAAGCACTGTCAAGCAAAGAGCAAGAACTCGTTGTAACGCTTGAAAAAATCACAAAGCTCAACTATGACGAAAAACAGCATTCGAAAAAACAGGATGAATTCGATACTGAGACTAATTCAAGGAATGGGTTGAGAGAAACAATCACAGGGATGATGGAGAACAAGAAGACCGCTGATAAGGAGATAGCGAATTATGACAAGAAACTTGAAGCTCTCAAGAAGAAAGAGCAGGAAAAGCGACACGTTGACAATTTCATAGGGCTCTTAAACAAGATTAGGACCGCATATGGAAAAGACGGCGTCCAGAAGATGATTAGAGCTAGAGCGAGACCTCTGCTTGAGAGGTCTACTCGGGATCTTTTTGAAAGGTTCAACCTCTCTTATTCCGACATCAAGATCGACGATAATTACAATATTGCAGTCATAGGCCCCAGCGGTGAACAACAGATTGAGCAGATAAGCGGCGGAGAACGCGTCGCTCTGGCCATCGCTCTTAGACTAGCCATAGCACAGGTCCTATCGGGAAGAGTTGAGACCATCATAATGGACGAGCCCACAACACATCTGGACGAGGAAAGAAGAAAAGAGTTAGTGAACATTCTGAGCTCATTCTTCAGGGAAGGCGGAAGAATCATACCGCAAATGCTCATAATAACTCACCATCCCGAAATTGTAGATGTGGCAGACGTGATTTACACGATAAAGAAACAAGATGACTACTCAATCGCCGAATCAGGATCACCAATGAAGGGCTCAGACTAGGTATCCGCGGCCAGCGTTGTTGCTCAGTCAGGAGGAGCATGCGAAAGCGACTGACAAGTTTGGAATTGTCATATACCCTAAGGTCTTTCGAATGCCTCAGAAAATAGGCAAGAATCTGGAGTTCAATCGTTGGAAAGAAATCAACTCCAAACCCAAACGCGCGCTAGAGATTGTCAAACTAATGGAAAAAGAATGGAAATAACATTCGACAGAAAAATCTGGCCTAATCTGTCTAGTAGTGTCGCTTTGAACCACAAGAATCAAATCTAGCATGCACCCTATAAGCACCCTACAATTAGGCAGAAGTGAGAAGCCTTGAGCGACAAAGCGTTGGTGGGAATCGCAGGCGTTCATTTTGTCGTTGGAGAACTGGCACGAAGAGGTTGGATTGCTCTGCCTACTATCAGGAATACAAGAGGGATAGACGTTCTAGCTACAAAAGAAAACAAAGACATACAGATTCAAGTTAAGACGAGAAATAATTCGATACGATGGCCTTTAACAAGCAGAGCGGAGAAACTTGATAACAAGAATCTCTTCTACGTTTTCGTGAACCTAAGAGAAAATGAGGCTCCTGAATATTTTATCATCCCTTCTAATGTGGTTTCTGAATACGTGACTCGAACGCATAAGCTCTTTCTGGACGTGGGCGGACTAGACTCAAGTATACGAGCGTTTCCAAATGCCTATGATAAGGGCTTTGACCTCGATAAGTACAGAGGCAAATGGGAACTGCTCGAATCCACTTAGCGTAGCACGCGCTATTATATTCGTTGCGCGAGTTCTCTTGCGCGCGCCGTAGAATCTATGAACTTCCGATTATCCAGCTGATCACAACAGTGATTGTTTTGGGTTCGATACCGGCAAGTATCAGAATGATTCCCGCTGGAACCTCGATGAATGCGAGTGGGCCAGCAGAGAGCTGAGCGACAATGTCTCCATGACTAAGAACGCCAAAATTCGCGAGTCCTGCAATTTTGAGTGGTGTTGAGGCTGTTTTGAACGGTTAGGGGTTTTTCAAGTGCTATTTTGAGCGGTGTTAATTGCTGTTTCGAGCGGTATTAGGTATAGCGCGCATGCCTGTTCCTAAATTAGATTTCCAGTGGGTTGCGCTGCGGGTTCTGTTTTCCAGGTCATATTTGGATCATATACTAGACCGAGGGGGTAGGCTGTGAGCACACAAGCAGAAGACTCAGCCAAACATCGTCCTTAAACGACAATGCTCCAGCAACGCGAGAACCCGCAACCATAAGGCGCAACCCTCAAATGCTTGAAAAAAGGAATTTAGGAACACACATGCGCGTGTATTCTTGGAGATTTTGGGTGAGATGCTTTAATCCTCTCTTTGACGTAGCCTATTTTTCATATCGACAAGCCATAATCCGATTCCAGATTTACTTAACAGATTCTTAATGCCGCGTGCTGACACGTATGGACAACCATACGCACTCTCATCAACAGCCATGTAATCTGTAACAGTTGCAATGTCTGAAATTTTTGACATATCCTAATGGCAGCTGAATAGCCCTTGCAGGCGTTAGAAGACTCGTTGCCTCAAACTTATTTGATACTTGGGTTTGCGGCACCCATTCATGAGCCGCAGGACCTTCCGCCTCAACTTGCCGACCTTCTCCAGATCCCAAAACGGGTGAGGATGCCTCCTCAACAGCCAGTACTCGCCATCTATAAGACGGTATATAAGCCAAAGCTCGTCCGAACTTATCCGCGGCCTAACATACTTCTTCTCAACCCAAACGGTTTCCTCAACCATTCTCCAGCACCCTGTTCACTAACGAATAGGCACAGTTAAACATGTTTCAGCACCTTTTTACGGCAAGGTAAATGTTGTTTCGGCGCCACCCAACATCGCTGCGCCACTAAAAAATCCAGCAAAAGTCACACTATACTACAGAGGCTCAGCTAGCATCCTCTTACTCTATCCTAGTCGCGATCCTAATGCTCTTCCTCTCAAGCGTTAAAAGACTGAGAAAAGTCAAAGGCGAAGGCAACACAAACAAACTCCTAAACACAACACTTGCCATTTTTTTGGTGCGGTCGCCGGGATTTGAACCCGGGATCGCAAGCTTGGAAGGCTTGTGTCCTAAACCAGTCTAGACGACGACCGCTCTGCTTTCAGCACTACAATAGTTAAGGTGAGCTAGATAAAATTTCTTTTTCGCCCATCTACTGCGGTTTCTTTTCTGATTTAAACAGTTTCTTCTCATGTTTTGATTTCGGCTTAAAACTGCCATGATACACGGGCATAGAAGCTCTTCGTCGCTCCAAATTTTTAATCCGAGCATAAAGCTTTGAAACCTTAGTCTTCGACGGCGTTTTAGGCTTTGGAATGCGAACGCGAACTGGTGTAAAAGGCTTCTTGATTTGGCTCTTGGCGGTTTTTCTCTTGAAACTTCTCGCTTGCACTTCTTTCACTTTTTTGAAAACCACGTAGCCTTCCTTCAAATTCACTTCCTGCACATTCCATCCAGCATCCATCCAAGCCTTAGCATGCACATTAGTCGGCGTGTTACTCCACCATTTTTCAGTCTTGTACGCACTCATCGGCAAATTATCGCCTATAATACCGTCCATCCTTGCAAAACTAAGCTTAACAACATTCGTAAATGAAGCCCTAAACTTCAGATAACTAGTAAACCCGCCGTATTTAGTAACGGACTTCGGCAAAACAGTTCTTCTTGCACAGTTAAGACATAACAACCTAGTAGGGTCGCCTGTCGCAACGTCTGGAACCATGCAATCTCTGCAATACATTCGCCCACATCTTTGGCAACGTCTAAGATAACTATATGGAAGAACTCTGCCGCAAATTCCACATTCATCTTTAAACGGCATCTAAACCACTAGCAATTACAAACCAACAGTTAATATTATTGTAAACTCAAACTTTTGATATAAACTTCACCCAGACTCTTCGCCACTTACAGCAAAAAGTATTCGAGAATCACAATAAAACTTATAGACAACCATCTCTGTGCTCAAATCATGTGTTCAATGTTTTTCAGCGAATACTTACATGAGAAAGCAGAAGAATCAAGGCACAATGAGACCGTTGGATATTTAATAATCGTGATAGGATCAATATTCTTTGTAGGAGGATTACTTGAAACAGTAATAAAAGTTGAAAATCCAGAGTGGTTTCTAATAATTCCCTATCATTTGACGCCACATCCATACAGCCTTTTAGGCCTATCTTTAACATCCATCGGTCTCGTTTTACTTTGTTTAGGAATAGCCCTAAGCATCCATTATGCAAGGGAGAGAGGATGGTACATGAAGGAAATACAGAAAGCGCATGCAACAGAAGAGCAAAAAGTAAAAACTGAAAAGAAAAAGTTTGATTGACATAGTTAAAAAAGAAGGAAAGCTCACGCTTTAAGAACAAATTTAGCCTTTTACCACGGCTAAGGGAACAAACCTAGCAACTTTCGTGGCTATTCCAACCTTATCGCTTACATCTACAACCATATCCACATTTTTGTAGGCAGGATCCGCCTCTTCAGCTAAAACTGTCGAGCTTGCAGACCTAACGACGATTCCCCGTTGTTCCAAAGCCTTTTTCACGTCTCCACCCCAAAACCTTCTTTTGGCAGCAGTCCTACTTAACATTCTACCAGCGCCATGAGCCGTAGAACCGAAACTTAATTGCATGGCTTTTTCTGTGCCTACCAGAAGCCAAGAGCTTGTTCCCATGCTTCCTGGTATAAGAACTGGCTGTCCTGCAGAACTATAGTCTGCTGGTATTTCTGGACTTCCAGGCGGAAAAGCGCGTGTTGCACCTTTTCTGTGAACCCAGACCTTCTTTTGTTCCCCGTTAACTTTGTGGTTTTCTATTTTTGCGATGTTATGGGCTACGTCATAAACAAGTTTTAGCCCAAACCTCTCTGCGTCTTCCTTAAAAACATGCTGAAAGCTCTGTCTAATCCAGTGCATTATCGCTTGACGGTTTGCAAAGGCATAATTAACGGCGCACGCCATTGCCTGATAATAGTCTTCTGCTTCATTACTGTTTCCGGGTGCACATGCAAGTTCTCGATCTGGCAACGTTATTTTATATTTGTGTACGGCTTTTTCCATAACCCGCAAATAATCTGAGCATGTTTGGTGGCCAAAGCCTCTTGAGCCGCAGTGAATCATGACTGTTACTTGTCCTTCATGTTCGATTCCAAAGATTTTAGCAGTTTTAGCGTCGTAAATTCTGTCCACTTTTTGGATTTCTAAGAAGTGGTTCCCTGAGCCTAACGTGCCAACTTGCGTCAATCCTCTATTTTTCGCTGTTGTTGAAACTTTGTCTGGATCGGCGTTTTTCATGCATCCACGTTCTTCGCAGTGCTCAGCATCTTCAGACCAGCCTAGTCCTTGATCGATAACCCATTGAACACCCTCTACGACAAGCCTATCTAGGTCGTGGACTGTCACTTTCAAGTCCTTCCGACGGCTTCCAAGTCCGCTTGGAACATTATCAAAAATCACGCTCGCAAGTTCTGCAAGCTTTGGTCGTATGTCTTGCTCTGAAAGATTTGTCGTTAATAAACGGACTCCACAGTTTATGTCGTAGCCCACCCCTCCCGGGCTAATTACGCCTTCATCATAGTCCATTGCGGCTACACCGCCTATAGGAAAACCATAACCTTCATGTCCATCTGGCAATGTTATGGAGTGCTTGTAAATGCCTGGTAAATGGGAAACATTTACACACTGCCACAATGTTCTATCTGTTTGCATTTTCTCTAACAAGTCGCTATTAGCAAAAACTACGCCTGGAACCCGCATGCCCGGCTTATATTTTGGAATGCGCCAAGTGTAATCATCTATTTTTTCAAGTGGAATTTTTTCTGTAGGAGGACGACCTTCTCCCTCTTCCATTTTTTCACCTATTACACAAAGGAAAAGAGCGGAATATAAATGATTTTGGCGTTTACACCAAAATAAAACTATGTTGGAATTTCTTTGAATTTTTCAACAAAATCAATAAAACCCCGCACACTTTCATTAAGTACAGTCTCGCTCAAAACTGGATGCGCCTTAATGTATTCTTTTGCCTTCTGAACAGCCACATCACTTTCTATTATTCTCTTACTTATTGCTTCCAAGCTATCTTTATTTTCTATTCCTTGCCTTGTGATTTTTGCCCAAAGCTTAAGCTGCTGTGCATAGGTTTGGAGCTTTTCCACAGCGTTGTAGGCTTTACCAAAGTGGCTGTAATACAAAACCTTAGGTTTTAGGCTGATTAGCTTATCTAAAGAAGCTAATGCAACATCCAGACGGAAGGGCGATGGCGTTGTTGGCACAATCACATCAATTTCGTTTAGATAAATGCCAGCAGCATCTCCGGGGAAAATTCCTTCGCTTAATGGTTCATAATAGCTTACGTGGTGTGAAGCATGTCCGAGGGTCTCCACAACTTTTAGTCTAATATTGTTTCCAACATCAAAAGTCATGCCATCCGTTGCCGCAATAATTCTTTCTTCAGGAACAGGTTCTGGTTTACCATACATTTCAGCTATGCTTCCCATAACTTCTTTTGACTGTTGCCACAGTTTTTCTGGATTTGCCAGATGAGGCACGCCTCTTGGATGAACGATAACTTTGGCTTTAGGCAAATATCTTAATAATGTTCCGGCGCCCCCGCCATGGTCTAAGTGAATATGGGAAACAGCAACATAGGCTATGTTTTCAGGCTTTACGTTAAGTTCCTTTAAGCAGAAAAGCAGATTGGGCACCGATGAGTTTGGACCTGTTTCAACCATTGCCACCTGCTTTCCCTTTAATATGTAGCTGGCGATAAAATTCTTGATCCCAGCAGTTTCAACATCAATCTGATATAGGTAGTTCTCAAGTTTTGTTATTTGCATTTTTACATCATGCCATGATTTTCCGGTAGAATTTTAAAGTCGTCATTAACTGCTTTAAATGTTTTCATCGTGAAGATTTTAAGCCAGAACAAGCCGCTTCGTTGACACCTAAGAGAATAGAATTGTTGTATAAGCTTGCTGTTTTAAGGGTGGAGTCAATAAATGATTTAGCCAAGAAGGTAAGGCGAAATGTGAAAAATGTATATCAAGACTTGCAGGCACTAAGCAAATTTGGCTTTGTTAAGTTGAATAGGCGGAAGGGAAGAACCATTGTGCCAGAAACTCTTGTGAAAGAAATAACATTTATAATCCGTTAGAAGCCATGAAGGATTAGTTTGTGTGTGCGTGCAACGGTTTCTAGCCCCTCTATTCGGCTTCAAATATGTTGTGGGAAAGTTGATAAATTTGCAAGTTCGCACACTATTAAAAAATTCTTTAGGATTGGCTAACTGCTTTGCCAGCTTCCCCATTGTTCCAAGCATGCATCTTTCACGTCTTCTTTGCGTAAATTATTCCACTTAGCGAAGACAGTCTCTTCGTCTCTTTAACTTCAAAGCCCGATTCTTCAAAATATCCCACTAGATCTTCGAGCTTAAGGAGATGTTCTGTCTTAGCCATGTCTTTAATATAGTAGCTCATCGACTCATCGAAGAATTTTTTCAAATCATGAATATTTGGGCGTTCTTCAAAAAGCAAGTCTCGAAATTCCTTGTCCGATCTCTTCGCAAGCTTTACTAAATACCGAACTATCCGGCCAGCTCTCTTTTTCAAAATCTCTTGGTTGTAGACTATCATCTCGTCCTCTAAGAATATTTTTCCTTCATCTTTCAAGTGATCGTGCATTATCTCAATTGCGCGTTTTTTATAATTTCCATTTGCTGTACAGTGCAGCGAATCGATGGTTATGATTATGTCAACTTTTTCTGCGATGCCAGGGTTATGGAAAGTCCCCCTCACAAACTCGATATTATTCACACCAGTTTGCATTGCCCTCTCTTTGGCGATTCTCAGCATCTCCTTAGAGATATCAACTGCAATAACCTTTTTTACCTTAGGCGCAAGCAACAGCGAGACCACTCCAGTGCCGGCACCAATTTCCATGACGACATCGGCCTTCTTAGGGTTTGTCAGATCGATTACATACTGGGCCATTGTATGGTATTTCTCTTTGTGTTTCTCGACCTCCATGTCATGGCTTCTCGCTTCCCTATCCCAATACTTGGCCCCTTCTTCCTCGCTCAATCCCATATTCATCATCTCCCCTTTCTACCTGTTCACCTACATCTTCTCTCCATATAACAGCAGATGCTTTGACAATCCTTTAACCGAAGGTTCTTTACTCAATCTCAATAGCACCTCAGTCACTTGGTTGAAGAACTTTTCATCCCAATTGCGAGATTTTTGAATTTTTTCTGGGATAGAGAGATATTCTAGCATGCCGCGGACGGCGTAGATCTCGATAACCTTTACTCCTTCCCTCTCGAAGAGTTCTCTGGCTTCTTCCACGCTAACAGCCACGTATTTCTCTTCTTTCTCATAGACATAACTTGATTTTGACCTAAGCAAAGCAAGAGCAGAATCAGGGTCTTCGCGAAACTTACTAATAACGGCACCATATTTGTTCATTAGGAATATTGAAATTTTTCCTTCTTTCTTTGTTACTCGTATGAGTTCTTTTGCGGCTTCGATCATCCCGTCCCAGCAGAGAACGAAATCGAAGGTCTCGTCGGCGAAGCGGAGTTTGCGGACGTCGCACTCCGAGATCTGTACTTTGTTTAGGACGCCTTCTCTGAGCAGTTTTTGTCTTGCCACGTTTAGCATGCCAGTGGAGATGTCGCACAGGGTGACTGAGTATCCCATCTTTGCTAGGGGTAGTGTTATTCTTCCAGTTCCGCCTGCAGCGTCTAGGATTTTTGCGTCTTTGTTTTTGGGGAGGTATCCTTTTAGCAGCTCCAAATCCACGTGATGCCCAACAGCTCCCCTAAAAGTCTCGTAATATTTATCGTATCTTTTAGCATTCTCGTCCCATCTCTTTCTTATACTTTCAATTTCTCTGGACCTATCTTCCAACATTTTTCCTCTATACCTAACCATTTGCTTTCCTCGATAAAGTAACTATCAAAGGTATAGCATTTAAATTACAAAGTATACAATCACATACTTGATGTTGAGAAGGTAAGTAATTATGAACAATAAAAGTGACAGTCCTTGTTTCTGTCCTCTTGAAAGCTTCATGGGCGTTATTAGCAAAAAATGGGCGCTTCTTATTATCAACGCAATTGGCATTTACGGAAGGCTAAGGTTCAACAGAATTATGGAAGAATTGCATAGCATTAGCCCAAGAACTCTTTCAGATAGGCTTAAAGAGCTGCAAGCAGAAGGATTAATCGAAAGAGAATTTTTCGCTGAAATACCTCCACGAGTTGAATACTCGCTCTCAAAAGATGGTGTAGAACTTAGAGAATCGATTTTACCTCTTCTAGAATGGGTTGTTAGAAGAGATGTCGCAAGCGGTCGCGCTGTTGACTGTGAATGTGAGGAATGCAAGAGCAGATTCAAATCACAAACTAAGAATCATACAAAAATGCCCGCACTTAAAATTTAGCGGTTTTGGTAGCCCGAGATAGTTCAAATATCGGTTTAAAATATCGGCATTAAAACTCAATTCTCCATCCTTTCGGAAAAATATATCCAAAAGCGACTTAAAATCTTATTTTAAAGATATTACAAAGCTTTAGGGATTTTTGGGCCAAAAGGACAGGAAGCATCAGGTCCCAGCCAGTCTC
>Ga0315282_10012847_pt1 | contig 12741 bp, 15 predicted proteins | sample YL17G07_20_MG_FD_203693 | JGI IMG/M metagenome (GOLD analysis project Ga0315282, IMG submission 203693) | Sediment microbial communities from Yellowstone Lake, YNP, Wyoming, USA - YL17G07_20 | ecosystem: Environmental > Aquatic > Freshwater > Lake > Sediment | place: USA: Wyoming | collected... | reverse complement strand
ACCGCCATCAACACCAGCCCCAGCCTGGGCTTCCGCACCAAGGGCGATAATACCGGCGAGGACCCGTTCACCGTAAGGCCCATGGACATCAGGGGCACGGTGGGCGACCAGATACCCTACATCGGCCCGCCCCTCCTCTTCTTCCAGAGCCAGCAGGGCCTGATATTCGTTATCATCGGCCTTATCCTGCTCGCCATCTTCCTCTACGGCAGCGAGCTGAGCCGCGGCGGGAGCACGGTTCACCGCGGCATATTTGCCCCTGTGATTAACGAGGAGAAGCGCTCCAACCGCCTGCTGACACGCAAGATAGATGTCACCGAGAAGAAGATGGAACATACGGAGCAGGCCCTGGAGAAATTCGCCACCGCCATCGCCGAATACGCCCAGCACCTGGCCAGCCATACCAGCGCCATAAAGAGCCTGGCCGAAGCCTCTCACGAGTTAAAGAAGAGCGCCGCCGAACAGAACAAGGTCATTTCTTACCTGATAAAGAATATGGAACAGGCCGGGCTTAATGCGGACGAGCTGACCACCAGGACGGCACAGGCCGCCCACGAGGCCGTAGAACCGGCACCCAAGAAGAAGGAAGTGGTGCCCGCCGCAGTGAAGGCCACACCCGGGTGTGCCCGTCGCCGTCCCGTCACTGCCGAGGAAACCAGCCCGAAGCGGAAGAAGCCCCGCTATCAGGCATAAACCGCCACCACCACCGCCTCTTTGGGATTATTTTCATCAAAAAAGATAACCGCTACCTTGCGGCCGATAGTCATCTCCACCGAGGGCAGATTCCTGGCTACGGCAATATCCTCCAGATAGACCTTGTAGCTGCTGGCCAGCTGTACCGTGGCCGTATAACTGCCGGAGTTAAAACCCCTCAGTACCCCTTTTTTCAGCTTCATAAACATCACCTCCTTACACCGTCCCCAGCTTCAGGCGCTGGCGGTACTCCCCCCGCCAGGGGTTGTAGACCAGGGTCATCCCCAGCACCCGCCACTTCTCCGCCTCAAGGCCGGCCCGTATATCGGTCACATCAACAACATCGTAGAGCTGCTGGCCGCAGTTGACCGGCACCAGGATGCTGCCATCTGATGCCTCTATCTCGGCCCGCCTCAGGTAGGCCTGCCCCCGCTCTCGGGCGGCAGCCACGGTGCCCAGGTTCACGTCAGCCACCAGCCTCAGCCGGTCATAAGCCCGGTCAATTTCACCCCAGGCAAAGCTATCGGCTAGTAGGCTGCCGGCACTATAACCTTCAACCAGCACTCGGCTCACCCCCCAGGCCCCCCGCCGGTAGCGGCCCTCAACTATAGGGTGCTGGCCACCATAGTTGTAGACAGAGCTATCCGATGATAGGGGGTTGACGATATACACCTTATTACCCTCGGCAAAGAGGAGGTCAGGGACAAAGGAGAGGAGCTTCTGGACCACCGCCCGGCCATCACTGCCGGCACCGATAGTGAAGTCGGGGTAAAAGCCAGTTATCACCGATGACTGGGACACCGCCTCCAGCTCCAGGCCTGCCCTGGCCAGCACAAAGGCAAGAATATCCCTGACACTCATTTCGGAGGAGGCCTTGTTCCACCGGGACTGACTTCTGGCCCGCCAGTTACCGAGGGCCCCCCAGCCGTCATAGGCCTGGAGGACCAAAGCGGCCTGGCCGCCAAAGCTTGTGTGCTCATAGGCCTCAAGGATATAGGACTGCCCGGGGCTGGACTCGCCGCCGGAGGAGGTCACATAGCCGGGGCTGAAGTCCAGCTCACCGCCTGCCGCGAGGACAGCTAGATTGCCCTGGCCCGGCAAAGCGTAGCGCCCGTCATCGTTTCGCAGCTCCACAGTCAGCCTGCCCACCATCTCCCCCACCTCCTGCCTGATAGCCATAACATCGCCGGTCAGGTCAAGGCTCTGGATGGAGAGTCCAGCCCGCCACACCCCGGACGGACTTGACAGCCAGCCATAATTGCCATGATGGGCCATGGCCAGGCCATACTCCGAGGAGAGGTTGAAAGGCACCGGCTCCCGCCACAGGCCGTCAATAAACTTCGTACCGAGGGCGGTGTGCGACCAGAAGGGGCGGCTGTAGGCCTCGTTACCGGTAAACTTCTCAATAAAGAAACACCGGCAGACATCGGGTTTATCCAGGAAGGGCTGGCGGAACTCAAAGCCGCCCCCCGCTGGTGCCGAGGCAAGCTCCCTCAGCGCCGACCAGCTACCCGAAGCAACATCACCGCCGTCCCCGTAGACCAATCCCCACAGCTTAAAACTACCCCCGCTGTCCTTGCCGGTGACCAGCAGGTCCCAGTCGCCGTCATAGAGACAGGCAATGCCCGACAAATCACCGGTGGTCTTATTCCAGGCCGCCTTGGTCTGCCACTGGCCTCCCAGGCGCTTCTTGACGTAGAGGGTGGCCTGGTCGGCAAAGAAGATGGCCAGGTCGCCACCAGGCTTATAGGCCGCCGCCAGGCCATAAACAGATGTAGTCGGCGTATAGTCAATAAGCTGGGGGCTGCCCCAGGTGGTGCCACCATCCGTGCTCTTTATGCACCTGACTTCCCGGCTGGTATTTATCCAGAAGATGGATACCTCGGCTCCCAGCGAAGCCGCCGCGGCCACGACGGCATTGTACTGGCCGGTATAGACCCACTGGCTAAAATCGCTCCCCGGGGTGGGGGCGGCCACCCGCTGGCGGTAGAGCTTTCTGGAATCGGCGGGGGGCGTTACCCTAGCCCTGACGAGGGAGCCATCACCGGGCATAGCCAGGGCATGAAAGTAGTCGGCCTCCGTGCCGGTATACAGACGGCTCCAGTCGCACCTGACCACCCCGGCAATCTGGTTTTTAGCTTCCACCCTGATTGAGGGGGTCGCCACCGCCTGCCTTTGGGCGGCCAGTAGCGTCGGGCTTAGCTGCCTCATCTATCCCCCTTTCTCTCGCCGGAATTCTCCCGGAAGCGGAAGATGGCCCTTTCGCCGGAGTATTCAATAATGACCGCCGTCACCAGAGCGGCCAGCAGGGGCGGCACCTCGGTCCCCGTCAGGACACAGATACCGTAGACAACAAGCCCCCAGATGATGATGAAGGGCCTGATGATAGCCTTGATAAAATCTATCCACTCCTGCATCTTACAACCTACCCCCTGTATCCCCCTCCCTTAGCAAGGGAGGGGGAAGGTGTTTTTAAGAGGGGGCTTCGCCCCCTCTCAGACTTTCCCCTTGTATTCCTGTAACTCATCTCTCCAGCTACGGCCCCCAGTCAGTTGATTTGGAGATACTGGGATAGTAGGGCTTATAGAGCGAGCTGAAGCGGACCCGGCTCCTCCTCCCCAGCCTCCTCAGTTCCTGCCGGAAGGACATCAGCTTCTGGTTTCCCCAGTTGAGAAACTCACCAGAGGTCCCCGTGCCGCCGACATTGACCCGATTGACCAAATAGCCCGCCCACTCCACCGCCGCGTAGCCACAGGCACCATCGGCCACCAGGTCCTCAAGCTGGATGGGGATGGTGGAGGAGCTTCCATCAAGGGTATGGAGCCGGCCGTAGTAGATACAGGCATTGGAGCCATCGGCCTCGCTGATGCTGGCTATGGTCAGGGTGTTGCCCCAGATAGAGAACTGCTGATAATTGGGCGGGGAGGCACCTACTGGATACTCCACGGCCTCCACCATGACCCGGGCAGAGAGGCTGGATATATCCATCTCCCTGGAGCCTGAGGTCGTGGGCAGGATAGCCCTAGCCGGCAAGGGCAGACTCTCCGAAAGCTCCTTCACCGCCCGGTTAATATGCCTGGTAAGATTGTCGTCCGACCAGCGGTAGTTACTGATGTCTTCATCGTGCAAGTCCTTCCGTACCAGGCCTATCATCTCTGTTAGATTCATAAACTCACCCCCTTGGATGGCATTCTCACCTGGCGCGAGTGGCCAGGTAACCTCATATCCGAGCCTGACGCCCCCACCATGGCCTTCAGGGCATCAAGGCCGCGGCCTTCATCACTGCTAAAGATGGCCTTCAGCAGTATGCTGAATTCGGCACCAGTACCACCATCGCTGGAGATGAGCACAGCGATGGCAGCGGCTGCTTCCACGCCTGAGCCTACCTCCGCGGCGACCAGTATGATGGGGCCATCAAAAACAAACGGGAATGTATAGGGAAAGGGCATTATCCTATCCTTTGCATCATAAACTCAGGGCTATAAGCTGAATCACCTATAATATTTAAAGCGCCACCACTATTCTGCCAGACTGTCATTTCAACATAATCATTCACAGTCAGGTTATAGATTGTCGCGCCGGTAAGGATAGTGTAAGTAGCCGCGGCAGGCTTACAACGGCTGCTGCCAATGTTCGTTGTTCCGTTTAACATGATGTTTATACTTCTATCACCGGTAGCATTAGTCGCAAAGGCTATAGTAAAGCAGATTAGATACTTCCCTGCCGTTTTGCACGTGAGTCTGGAGTTATTAGTAACATTGTCATGGATAGTGTCTGTATCATACCTTTCTGAATTGAAGGCCAAAGTTTGAACTGTTGAATCGTTAATACTTTGGCTAGCATTATGGTAAACTCTTGCCCCCACATCATAAGGCCGCCTCTTCCAGTATGTGCCGTCAAAATAAAGGATATCTCCGGTAATCTGCCCATCAGCGACGTGTGTCCCTATGGCCTCCCACTCAGCCTGTGATAACTCGCTACCTACCGGGACGTGTTTGAATTCGTTTGACATTATTTACCTCCCATCATCACGACAGGGTTATGGTCACGGTGAGCGTCCAGGTACCGCCGGACTTCGTGCCGAGGTTCTCCACCTTACGGTTCAGGCACTTGCCACTGGAGGAGTGCTTCACCACCCACTCGTTCCAGGCGTAGTTGGCGTAGCTGGAACCGAAGCTGGCCTTAAAAGTGGCCTGCTGAGATGTTGAGGTGGGGTAGCCGGTATCCATAGCCTTATAGGTCTTATTGGTAGAGGCCTGAAGGTCGGTCTGGGTAGCGGCTGCCGCTGTGACGGAGTCACCGACGCCTATCTGAGCATAGGTGCTGCTGAAGTGGTTGGCAGAATCACCGACGACTAAGTCCCATATTTCGTCAATGCCGGTATTAAGAAGACAGTTCCCCTCCCCTTCAATAACCTCATAGGGCGTAAAGCGCCGACAAAACTCCTCCTCCTGGCCGCGGTAGGGTTCAATGTCCTCGGCATATTTGCTGAGTCGGCACTGGCATAACCAGTTAGCTGATTCCTTTTTCCTCACGATTTACCTCCCTAAGGGGGAGGGGGCCTATCCCTCCCCCTTATCTAACATCTTCATTATGTAAAGTCTAGTCCTGCACCCCGATGAGGGTGGCGGCCTTCACCGAGCTGAACAGCGCCAGGGACACATACCACTTGACCCTGGTCCTGGTGGCGTCCTTGTTCTCCAGCGAGCCGATGGGTTCGGCCTGAAGGTGGCCCGGGCTGGTCAGGCCGCAGAGGGCCCCCTCCCCGAACTGGACGGCATATATCGCGGAGCAGGTGCCGCCGGTAGTCCCCGTCTCCACCCCACCACTCAGGGTATGGGTATCCAGAACCCAGTCATGGACGCCGATGGGCACACCGTCCCAGAGCTGGATAAAGTTGCCCCAGTTGTCCCGCTGGGTCTCGGTCATGCCGCCGGCCGCCCTGACCAGGGCATTGAGCTTGCGCCGCGAGCGGCGGCTCATCAGCAGCATATCGGGTTGGCCGCCCTTGACGGCATCAATCAGCTCGTCCAGCTTGGCCAGGGTCAGCGTGGCGCCGGTAGCCCCCATAGCGATGACCTGGCTGCTGGCGGTACCGGTATCAATCAGCTTCCTGAGGCCGTCAAACTGCTTGGCGTTGACGGCGCTGTCGCCGTAGATAAAGATTTCCTCAAACTTGGCCCGCAGTGCCTTTGCCTTGAGCTCAATGACGGCTGCCTCCAGGTCCTGGACATTATTGCGGGTGGACTTGAGGAAGTTGTCCACATCGGCATCGCCGCCCATGATTTTCAAATTGGCCGCCTTCTGCTCAAAGGTCGGGGTGGACTCTGACCAGGTATCACCGACATCATAGAAGTCAATACCGGGCAGGGTCTTCTCTTGGTTGTAGGTCAGGCCGTTACCCACGATTTCAATGAAGGGAAGATGCTGGAGCACCGGCGAGTCCTTGACAATGGTCTCCACCACCCCCTGCAGCAGCATATCATTGGATAGTTTGGCCGCCTCGGCTAAAGTTAAAGCCATTTTTTAATTCACCTCCTGTATCCTGATTCTTTTCCCCCGCCCTTATGACGGGGAATTGCCTATGGCATATTTGATTTTCTCCCGCGGGGAAAGGGCCGAAAGGTCCAGCGGCGCCCGCGGTGGGGCCCCGGTGGGCACCCTTGTCCTGGAGGTCTCCGCCTCCATCTCCTGTTTGACCCGGTCAACCAGGGCTTTGGCCTTCTTGAGGGACTCGTCTACCTCCTCAACGGTATCCCCGGTAATCAGCTCCGCCAGTATCCCCGGATTGGCCTGGACCACCAGCGCCTTATAGGCGGCCACCGCCTGGGGCAGGGCCTTGCCAATCTCATCCAGCTGCCATTTCGCCTCATCCAGGGACTGCTTCAGGGCGGCTATCTCACCGTCCTTGGCCGAAAGCGCCTGCTTCAGCCGGATAATCTCAGTGTCCCGAGACTTCAACTCCCGGTTCAGGGCTTCGGTCTCCTGCTTCAGAACCTCGTCACCACCTGCCTCAACCTCTTCAGCCTTCTCCGGCTCTTTTTCCATCATCACACCTCCCGATATTACTCCTCAACGCCCTCCGCCCGGGATGGTAAAGCACCCTCTCTCGCTCCGTTCCGGGACGATTTAGCGTTAAGCTCCCTGTTCATCCTGAGAATCGCCTCCCTCTCCCCCAGCCACTCCCTGAACTCGCGGTCGGGGTCGCGGACGCCTATTTCATTCATAGCCGTCCGGCGCGAGTGAATACCGGTCTGCACCATGACCTGCTCATCGCTCACCCTTCTCGCCCTGTCCTGGGGCAGCACCGGCCCCCAGACCACCTGAAGGTGATTCTTCCCGAAATCCTCGCCCCGGTACTTCTCCAGGAGTTTCAAAATCATCTCGTGGCGGCGGTTGTAGGCCGCCGCCCTGATGATGCGCTTTCTCCTCACCTTCTGGAGTAAGGGCTGGAGCTCAATCTCCAGGGCGACGCCGGAAAAGTCCCTCTCCACACCGCCGAAGGCGGAGCGGGGCGATTCGGACAAATCGTGCAGGGCGCGGTAAATCAGGTCAATATAATTGATATGAAGGTTGACGCCGCCGCCCTGCAGCAGGTCAAGCAGGTAGGCCTTGGCGTCCTCAGGGATATTCCAGACCGCCCCCGGCCTGATGGCGATATCCTCGGCCTCCTCCACGTTCTCCAGCACGGCAATAGGGTTGCCAGAAAGTTCCAGTATGCGCGACAGCTGGCTCATGGCGCGGTTCAGCTCCCGCTGCGACTCCATAATCTGAGGCAGGTCGGAGATACCCCAGAACTTCTTGGGGTCGCGCAGATTGGGATAAATGACAAAGGGGATGAAGCCGTAGGGGTTGGGCTTGGCTTCAAACAAGGCATTATCCAGATACAGCTCAAAGTCCTTATCCGTCCACAGCTCAACAACAGTGGCGGTCTTTTTCGGCGGCTTCACCCCGTAGAGCAGCGCCACCTCCTCGGCGGTCAAGGTGTACCTTGAAGCTACCCGCCACACCCGCGAGGTATCGTCCCCAAGACACCAGGCATAGATACCCTGGACATCGGGCGAAGTTACCCTGACCTTCTTTTCGGCGGCATCCCAGATAACCTTATAGCAGCCATCCCCCAGGACAGCGCAGTCAACCTCGGTTTCCAGGTCAAGCTGCTCCAGGTGGTTGTCCTCATAGGCTTGGTAGAGGGCCGCCTCGGCCTTCCTGGCCCTGGCCCGGGCCTCGTCCGAGTCCTCAACCGGCGCCACATTAAAGCTGATGCCGGACATGAGGTAGGAGGTCATCTTCTCCACAAAGACCCGGGCATAGTTGAAAATCAGGTGCCTTTCGCCCCGCCTCTCCCTCCCCTCCCACTGCCGGCCCTGGTAGAAATCAAGCAGTTCTTGATAACCCTTGAGCCGGTCCATATCCAGACGGTTTAACTGCAAAGCGATGGCTTCACTCATTTCTGTTTCCTTCTCCTTTTAGATAACTTCTTCCTCCCTGTCCCCCTCCCGGCCCTGCCTTAGTGATATTGACAGGGTACTCTTGAGTGCCCTTTGTACCGTCCTCTGGCTGAGACCGAATAACGATGACAGCTCCTTTACCCCCCAGTCCCCGCCACGGAAGAGCTGGCAAATCTCCCGGTTGCGCCGCTCCTTGAGCCAGCGCTGTTTGCCCCTCGGCTCATCATAAAGGCATTGCGGATAGGGGCATTTAAGGCAGGACTCGGCAAACTCGCACCCTTCGTCCCGGTAGCGGCAGTATTCCGGAAGTAGGTCCGGCCCATTGCAATTAGCCCCTTCAAGTCCAGTCTCACCATCGCCAATCCTGCTCATCTCCATATCCATAGCTCACCTCTACCATCAAAGCATTGAAAAGATTAGCACATATGTTCTAATACGTCAATAGGATATTGTCGTTTTCTTGACAAAGGGGGGCGGAAAAAATTATAATTGCTTTGGTAAAGCAATATTATTAAGGAATAGTTAAGAAAATATATGCCGTTCTGGGATGATTATTTGAATGTGGTAGAGGCCAGCCGCCGCCTCAGGGTCCACCCGGAAACGATAAAGCGGCTCTGCCGCCAGGGGGACCTGCCGGCGCACAAGATTCATAATACCTGGCTGATTAACCGGGATACTCTAGACAACTTCGCCGGCACCTACAACCCCAGCCGCGGTGCCAGGAAAAAGTTATTCAGGTAAAAGGAGGCTATCAAGGACAACGGGCAACATATTTTAAGAGGATTTTCACGCAATCTAGGAGGCAATAACATGAAACACATAAAATTTTTCGGGATATTAGGTATAGCTATCATCCTGTCCCTGCTGACAGCCGCCCTGTCGGCGACACCAGTCCTGGCCGCCTATACCTACGATATTACAGCTACCCCTACAGAAGGTACTATCGGCACCACAGTCACCGTCTCCGGCACCAGCTTTGATTACATTCATCCGGGGTGGGTTACCATCTACTTCGCCAAAGAAGACGTTGCCGAAGGTAAACTTATTGACCTGGATGTTAAAACTTACCAAGTTGTAGCCGATTCAGTAGATGTCGAAAACGATGGTGATGAGGGCGGTTTTTCGGCCACTTTTAAAGTGCCGGCATCACTCAAAAATGGTGCTGTGGTCCTAGCCACTGTAACTCCAGGCATCTACTACATATATGTCACCAAAACTGCGGAGACTGCCACCTCACAAGGTGTCTCCATCAAAGCCAAAGTCACCTTCACCGTCAAGCCCAGTGCCGCCCTTGACCCCCTCTCGCCAGCTACAGGGCCGGTGGGCTCCCAGGTAACGATTAGCGGCGCCTACTTCGCCGCCAGTACAGCCATTACCATTAAATACGATGGAGCGGAAATTCCAAAAACGCCGGATACCCCTACCAGTGCCAGCGGCAGCTTCGCCAGCATTATCACCATCCCCGAAAGTACCGCCGGCGTCCATAACATCAGTGTCACCATAGGCAGCGATAACCGCACCGGGCAGTTCACCGTTACACCGAGCATCACCATCTCGCCAACATCGGGGGCCGCCGGCACCGAGGTAACCGTCAGCGGCAAGGGTTTTGCCCCAGGACAGGACATTGACATCATGTTTGACAACAACCCGGCGACCTCCAACCCTGTCAAGACCGATGGCCTGGGTAGCTTTAAAGCAGCGAAGTTTAATGTGCCCGACACAGTTGGCATCGGCACCCATTTTATCAAGGCCAGCGATGGCACCAATACCTCCCCCCAGCAGAGTTTTGACGTCCCAACCACGACGACACCGCCAACCACGACACCGCCAACCACGACACCGCCAACCACGACAACACCAACCACAACACCGACCACAACGCCATCAGGCACCACCCTCAGCCTCAGCCAGACAAGTGGCAGTGTCGGCACCTCTCTTATCATAGCTGGCACAGGCTTCCAGCCCAATGCCACCGTAATTATCAAATATGACGATAGTGCCATAGCTACAGCTACCGTCCAAGCCGGCGGGGCTTTCGTGGGCACCACCATCTTCCAGGTGCCACCCGGTAAGTACGGGGCCCACACCATCACCGCCAGCGACGGCATCCATACCAGCAGTATTACCTTTACCGTGGAATCGGTAGCCCCGGCTGCTCCTGCCATGCAGCAACCAGCAGCAGGAGCCAAGGTCAAGTCACCGGCATCCTTTAGCTGGCAGGCCATCACGGATGAGAGCCAGCCGGTGAGTTATGCCCTCCAGATTGGTACGGACAAGAACTTTACCGACAATACCGCGATACTGATAGATAAGAAGGCTATTACCACAACGTCATACACACTCACCTCAGATGAGGGCCTCAAGCTGGCCGGCAAGGAAACACCCTACTACTGGCGCATCAAAGCCATAGACGCCGCCCAGAACGAAAGCAGTTGGACGGCCGCCGGGGAGTTTTTTGTTACCCCGCCCTTTAAGTTCATGGAGTCGCCCTACTTCTATGCGACGCTCGGCGTGGGGGCACTGCTCCTCTTTCTCATCGGCTTACTGTTAGGCCGGAAGACCGCCTTCTACTACTAAAAGCCCCCCAATCAATAAGGAATCGGCTGGAAAGGGTGGAGAAATACCGGAGCAAATCAAAAAGGAGGCAACCATGCCAGAATATCAGGTAACCATTAAAAAGGTGGCACCACAGCTTGTCGCCTCAATCCGCGCCGTCCTGCCCACCTACAACAACATAGGTCAACTCTACGGGGAAATCTTTAGATACCTAGGTGAAAAATCCGTCTTCATGCCCGCCGGCCCGATGATTTTCATCTCTCATGATAGCAGCTTCAAGGAAAGGGATGCAGATGTGGAAGCCGCCGTGCCCATCAACAAGAACATCACCGGCTCGGATAGGGTCAAGGTCTACGAGCTACTTGGTATAGAGGCCGCCAGCATCACTCATAAAGGGCCGCACGAAGGCGTCAGTAAGGCCTATAGCACCCTGATGGCCTGGATTGGAAGTAACGGCTATCAGGTTATTGGCCCAACCCGGCAGCTCTTCCTCACCAACCCCGGCATGGTCAAAAACCCATCGGAAAATGTCACCGAGATACAGTTGCCGGTAAAGAAGGCGTGATAGCAGCCAAGAAAAGCTAGTCGCCCCGCACCATCCCTTTAGCCTCGCGCGGGGCGTATTGTTTGCCCGCCTCCACCACTAGCGCCAGGCTCATCAGGAAATCATCATGCCCCTGGGCGGGGTCAACGTAGAAGTTCATCGTCTGGCTGGGGCGGTACTGGCTCTTCGCCTTCTCCATCTCCTGCCAGAACTCCTGGCCTTCCGCCGAGCCGTCACCTTTGTAGACCTTTAAGCCCCCCGAGTTGACCGCCGCCAGGAGGTTAAAGCCAAGCTCTGACTTTGAGGCCTGGGTAAAGGTGAAGGGCACGACCCTGGAGCCCAGCGCCTCCCTGAGAAATGAGCTGACCGGCTCGCCGACGCCGGTGGCATCCACCACAATTTTGCGGCAGCGCCAGACATTCTTGAGTATATCCACCAACTGGGCATAGAGCTCGGTATGCCTGGTGCCCGTCCACCAGTAGTGCTCCACCACCCTGATGCAGGGCTGTTTAACAACACTATTGCCGAGCGAAAAGTCAAGCTCCCCGATGGTGACTACGGTGGCATCCTGCCGCGGCTTCAGGGCCCGCAGATAGGCCCCCTCCCCCTCCTCGGCCTCCCCGGCCAGGTCAATACCAGCCACATAGACCCTCCCCGGCGATGGCTGGTGCCGCCGCTCATGCTCCCCCGCCATTTGTGCCCGCTGCTGGGCACTGAGATAACCCCCGCCGCCCCGGATGGGCAGGAGGCGGTACTGCGTCAGGAAAAGCGGGTGGTTCTCCCCGAGGCGCCCCCTCTCCATCTCAACATAGGCCTTATAGTCAGGGTTATAGCGGGCCACCTCCTCCCAGTCATAGCGGAAGTGCCGTCTGATGCCGTCCTGCCTCTCCAGCTCCAGGTTGGTCTGTTTTACCTCCTCCAGCAGGGTAGCATCATCCCAGGTCGTGCCGTAGTGGACGGTGGTGACATTGGTCGCGGCGCCCATGGGTTTGAACTCCTTGGTGTATTTCTCCCGGCTTACGTCCTGGGACTCGTCAATCTCCAGGAGGATATGGGCCGTGTTACCGACGACATTAGCCGACTGGTCTGCCGAAAGAAAAATGGCCCGGGCATTCCCCAGCCGGACGATGTACCCAAGCTCAGCCGTCCAAATGCCCTCAAAGCCGGCATCATTCAGCCTGTCCTTCAAGCGCATCATGGAGATGACTGTCTGGGGCTTAAAGGTGGGCGAGCATTTTACCAGGTTTTTTGGCTCGGCCATAAAGAGGGTCAAGAGCAATAGTTCCAGCTGGGCGGAAAGCTCGTTCTTGCCCCCCTGCCGGGCCATCTCCACGGAGAAGGTCAACCCTTTCCCGCCGAAGACGCTGTTAAGGATGGCCAGCGCCACCTCCCGCTGGTACGGGCGCAGCCGGTGCTGCCCAAGACCATTAGTGTCCCCGTTTTTCAATGGCGGCTCCGATGCCAATGCCGAGCGGCAGGGCCACATCCTTGAGGACA
>Ga0315282_10012846_pt1 | contig 12741 bp, 12 predicted proteins | sample YL17G07_20_MG_FD_203693 | JGI IMG/M metagenome (GOLD analysis project Ga0315282, IMG submission 203693) | Sediment microbial communities from Yellowstone Lake, YNP, Wyoming, USA - YL17G07_20 | ecosystem: Environmental > Aquatic > Freshwater > Lake > Sediment | place: USA: Wyoming | collected... | reverse complement strand
ATTCAGGCTGATTTTCATCCTCAGAGCCGCGGTTTCATGTGGTGGAAAGAGCCTCCTCCCGATCTTCCCACCCCGGTCCCGACCTTAAACAAGGTACTTGCGGAACTCCAATTGAAGCCGATCCGCAAAGCAGCAGAACTTTTTGTCGGAGAGATAACCCTTGTTGTTGGAATGCCTGAAACGGACCCACTTCCAGACACGGCTAATGTCACCTACATCGGGCCGGTTCTATGGCAGAGACCAGACGAAAGACTGCCTGACTGTTTCGCCGATCTGAGCACGACGAAACCCGTGATATGGCTTTATCCGGGGAATCCCCAATACATTCGTGGCGTCGGAACGGTTTTCGATTCCAGGGTCGTTACCCGTGCTTGCATTAAAGCGTTGAAGGACGAGCCCGTTCAAGTTGTCTTATCCACAGGACACCATCCGTTGCCCAAGGACGCCCTTCCTTTACCGTCCAATTTTCGGCATGTCTCCTTTGTCCCAGGCTTGGCTATGGCGGAAAGGAGTGATCTGATGATTCATCACGGTGGATATGGATCATGTCAAACTGGACTGTTTACCGGAACACCAGCCCTGATCATTCCAACTTATTCAGAACGTGAGAGTAATGCTCGTCGCGTCGCAGCCGCAGGAGCGGGCGATTTTGTGTTGCCGATGTCGGATGCCTCGGGAAGGAAGAAACATGTTGAGGCGGCAGAGGTTCGTGACAAAGTCAATCGTATTTTATCGGACTCATCCTTCAAAGAGAATGCCAGGCGAATTGGTGAGAGACTTCGGAGCTATGGGGGTGCTTCCCATGCCGCAAGTCTAATTGAGCATTTTGCCTGAAATTTGGAGGAGTTCAAGGATTCATTCTTGTAGTCCAAGTTGCGATTATATAAAATGATCCGCCCAACAAATCATTTCAGCGATTGGCTTACAGCCCCCGCTGATTTCTGGCGTTAGGCTATTTTAAGCCTATGCAAAATATGTGAGGTATAGAATTCCTGATTATCAAAATCCAAAGCATCAAACACGGATTGAAGCGGTGTTGAGGTTTCTTCAGCTATCGTTTTCCTTCTTGATACTCTTCTGGCTAAACGCTTGCGCAACGATGGACATCGCGAATGCTCCAGATGAGCTGGCGCGCACCTTAGACGACGCTATCGTTGCCATTCCTGCACGCTATTTCAAATGGGATGTTCCTTCTGGCGTGTTTACGAAGGGACGAATGAAAGATGTGCTGCAGGATCTGACCAAGATAGCTGCTGAGAAAAATATACCACTGGTTATCTACCTGCATGGCTGCGCTGGATTCGGCTCCGCTTCTAATCACGATATAAATTTTCTTCTTAACAACGGTTACGCAGTCCTCGCACCTAACAGTTTCGCCCGGAAATACAAACCACAAAGTTGCGACCCCAACACCTACACAGGTGGCTTTTACAGGGGTGTACTGTATTTTCGACTGGCAGAAGCCACGAACGCCCATGAGACAGCAAAGAATCTACCGTGGGTAGACAAACGTAACATTTTTATGATGGGGTTCAGTGAAGGCGGGATAACGACTGCCCAATATCGGCGTGGAGGCCTGGCCGGTAGGATTATTCTTGGATGGACCTGTAATTCGGGGGCGCCTGAGTACAGGGGAATTTTCCGGCCCCAGGGATGAACCAATACTTGCTGTCGTTGCATCCAACGATCCCTGGTTTCGGGACCCTTCATACTCTGGCCATTGTGGCAACTGGACGTTTTTCAGACGGAATGTAGAGTCCGTTGTTGTCAACGTTAATTTCCATCACGTTCAGAGTCTTCCAGAAGTAAAAGAGAAGATTCTTAAGTTCCTTGACCTTAACAGACGTCCCTAACCAAAGGATTCACCTGACCGGTATTCCGCTGGCGCTCCATACCAGCAGGTGACCCAAATCGTTATGACTAAAAAAGAAATGACAAATGTCTATATACTGACCATCTTCTTAGCGCTATCGCTAATCAGTTGTTCTCAACCATCCGCTGTTTCAAAAGCTGAAAACACTGGAAAGAAAACAAAGTGCCTATTTGGTACTACATGGGCACCGATAATAAATTCCATTATTTCAGATTTATCGATCTAGGAGTAAAGCAAGATTACAAAGTAAGGCTTGATGAACTGAAAATGGATGAAGCCTACCCTTTGAGCAAAAAGCAAGCGGTTTTACTTATGATAAAGCCATCTAACTTCTATGGTCAGGGGGTCGATGCTTAAACCGGTCGTATTCTCCCCAATGGTATGAGATGAAAGCCTATTTAAAAAGAGTATTATTGGTACTGGCGGTCATTTTAGGAGTGACTACAAATGCAACTTCTTCACCGATTGTTCCCCAATTCTATAAAGTTAAGGTTCAGCTTTCGGATGGAAGGTTCATTGAGGGTTACTGTTGGGGTGTCAGCTGGATGGGAGGAGCGTCCATGCAAGAACGAAAAGTGAAGAGGGTTGTTTTAAGCATCGACAATATGGAAGTCATTGCATCGTTTACTCTTTTTGGAGATGATACACCCGTTGTTCTCAAGGAATCTGCCAAATATCCAAACGGTCGAGCCCGGACGCTTTCCGTTGGCTTTGACTACGAGGTGTTTCACAAGAATACTGATTTCTATTGGGTTAAAGGCACGTCAGAATATCCTCTCCAGCAGGTTTTACAGATTGATACAGTTGAAGTACTTGGGCAAGGGTACGGTATATCAGATCCGCGGACGTACCTGACTCTGAGAGAACCATTTATCCTTGTGGAAGATTGCGGCTTGGGATGCGAGGTGAAAATGTATTCAAAAGATCCTAAGATTCCAAAAGAGACGCTCCAAAAGGTATGGGTTCAATACTTCGCATGCGGTGTAAGGTCTACTGTGAACCAGGATATAAGGGCGAAAATTCGAGACCAGTATCAAATTCAGTGGTTAACAGACCCCTTCTGTCATGACTAAGAAATATTTAAGGCATCCAATCCAATACCTAACGTGTTGCTCAAGAGGGACGCGGCAAAAGACTACCGCGCCCCTTAGCTTATTCGTTGAGCCTGTAGAAAAAGTCGATTTGAGGAAAATCGTCTTAAACAATATCAAGTAGTTACGAGCCCGGGGAACGCAAATTTTTGGGTTTTTCCACAGGCTCGTTGGGTATTAACGTATGAGTAAGAAACGTGATTACATCGTCGAGATTCTGTAAAAGAGGGAACGAAAGGCGGTATCAGAATGAACGATGTCATAGGAATTGCTTGGTACAAGGACGAGGCTACTTACCGCAGAGCGCTTGCGATCTTTACCGATTCCAAGAATATGCCCGCCACGTATGAAAACTGGCAAGCACTTGTCGGAAGGGAACGCGAAGAAATTAAGGGTGCTGGCAACATCGCTCTTCGCGTGGACATCGATCCGGAAACATTTAAAGATTGGTGCAATGCGCATGGATTTCTACCCGATTCGCAGGGTAGAACGGCGTTCGTCAACCATGTCGAGCTCGCGTATGAGAAGACCGGCAAAGGAACGATCATTGAATAGCTCGTGGAGTTTGCTTACCCGGAGAGTAGAACAAGCCGGGTGGGTGACACGGACGTTCTTGAAATGTTGACATGTGATGGGAGTAATAAGGCATAGCCCAACCAGTCGCTGGAGCCAATCGCCAATCGGCGGGAAAGGCGCCCGCCTCTGGCTCAGCTTTTCGTTGAGGCTGTACAAAAATTCCTAAAGGTCTGAACTAAATATTGGATTTAGATAAAATAAAAAAGGAGAGAAATGATGGGACTGTTAGAAGGTAAAATAGCGATCATCACCGGCGCCGGCCGGGGAATCGGAAGAGGGGAGGCCTTGGCCATGGTCAAAGAGGGCGCCAAGGTCGTGATCAATGATCTGGGTGGCGCCTTGGATGGAACGGGAAAACAGGCCATGGTCGCCGATGAGGTGGTGAATGAAGTCGTAGCCATGGGCGGTCAAGCAGTTGCCGATTACTCGGACGTGGGAACGCTGGAAGGCGTCGACAATATGATCTGGAGAGCGCTCAGCAAGTTCGGCCGCCTGGATGTCATGGTTAACAATGCCGGTATCTTACGGGACAAAATGCTCCTGAACATGGAGGAGAATGACTGGGATCTCGTCCAGAAGGTCCACTCGAAGGGGACTTTTCTCTGTACCCGGGCGGCAGGCCGTATCATGAGAGCCCAAGGGCAGGGGGGCGTCATCCTGAACACCACGTCCATGTCCGGCCTCATAGGAAATGCCGGGCAAGCCAACTACAGCTTTGCCAAGGCGGGTATGTACGGCTTCACAAAGACCGTGGCCGCAGAGCTCGGGCGTTATGGCATCCGGGTCCATGCCATCTGCCCAAACGCCTACACACGCATGACGGCTAGCCTTCCAGGCCTTAAAGGGGTAACCGAGGAGATGTTGAATCCGGCGACAGTAGCCCCATTGGCGGTCTTTTTGGCCTCCGACCTCTCGAAGAACCTCACGGGTCGCGTGATCCTGGCCCATGGGGGAACCATTGGCGTTAAAGTGGCCGAATTCAAGATGACCATATCCAATGGCTTCAACAAAAAGGACGGCCTCCCGACCCCCCAAGACATTGCCGATAACATCGGCCGGGTGATGATTTCGGAGCCGGATCTTGAGATGATGGCGACCTTCAAGTTCGAGTAGCAAATGCCCCTTCCTCCAAGCAGTCCGCAGGGGGGAGGATAACATCGGCATATCACTAACGGAAAAGAAAGTAGAGACCGCCTCTACCCTAAATCGTTCTGTAAGGAGAAAAAATGAAATCTGAGAAAATCAATTTTTCGGACAAATTTAAACGATTGCCTTCTGGTGACTATGCCGTAGGGATCATAGCCAAATTGAACAACTACGAGTTCAAAATCGTGAAGTTCAAAGGCGACTTCGTGTGGCACAGCCATTCTGATACAGATGAGGCATTCATTATCATTGAAGGTGTGATGGTAATGAACTTCCGGGACCGAAAGGTCGAGGTACGTTCGGGGGAGATGATCATCGTGCCGAAGGGAGTCGAACATAAGCCCTCCTCTTCAGAAGGCTACAAAGCCCTTTTGATCGAGCCGGAAGGAGTGCCGAACACCGGCGGGGTTCGGAGCGATATGACAATCACCACGGTTGGATGGGTATAGGACGAAGGCACCGCAGAAGCAGGCGTTCCGCCGGATCGCCGATAAATCCGGCTCCCGGTGACCTTTATCATTCTATCTACCGTTTACCGCACACGAGATAGATTCAGCTTCGTCACTTCCTTTTCTTTGCCATCTTCAAACAAAGTCCAATTTTGGACGATGTGATCCTTATCGACAAATGAAATGGTTAAGGCATGCATATGAGCGTCCTTCTTCGGATTAATTCCGCTCCCTCCAGCATAGGTAAAATCGAGTTTGTCTGCTCCGGCTTTTAAGAGCTTCATGGAAGGTCGATTTTGGAGCATGCAATAGTGAGTCATTGAAAGTTTCCCCTTTTTATCGTAGTAAACTGAAATCATCTCTTCGGGAGTACCCGGGAAGAGCGTTTCGACAATTGCGCTACCCCCAGCCGTCAGGCGATACTCCACCCTTACCGTTTGCCCCTCTTTACCCATGTTGGAAGTGCCTTCCCATACACCAACAAGCTGTTTCATGCGTTCATACTCTTTGGAACCAGAGTATGGAGCTCCACCACCATACGCCGCATAAGCCATAGAGGAACCAACAAGCAGCAAGCATGCGACAACAGCCGATATATGTATGACCTTTTTCATTCTTATCCCTCCTTTATTTCTTAATCTTACCGTACCTCGAGGCTATCTAAAATCCCTCTTAAAAGAAATATAACCATCCATGAAGGTGCCGGCAAGAATTTAGACGTGGAGAACTGGGGACGGGAACTGGAGAGGTGTTGGCGAAGATAAAGTATTATCCGACTTCTGGAATGATATTGCCCCCGGATGGGAAGACGGCTACGTCAGCCCGGGGCATCTTTTCGGAGACCCGGTTGATCGCTTCTTGAATATTTGAAGCATATGAAAATTTCATCATCTTCACTTGCTCCGGCGAAAGCCCCTCGGTGACATGAACGACATCAAATTTTTCGGCCAGTTCTTTGAAGTAAACGACCTGCATAATGTATGAGATACCGAAAGACTTGAGATGATCGGGAATGTTCCCCTGGATTAAGCGGCGATGGAAATCTCCTGCACTCTCCGAACTTCCCATCTCCTTGACCAAAGGCATGATCGAGCCTGCTTCTTTCTGCGGGGCGACCCAAATAATGGCTCCTCCGGATCTCGTGCAAAATCCCGCCATGGTCAATGCCTTTGTCGCTTGAACCCCGATTTCCATGGGAAAAGCTGAAGCGATCGTGACATCCGCCATTTTCGGTAAGGGGATCAAGTAGAGGGAGGACGCATATTGGGAGGCTTCTTTATGCTCTGCAACAGGATCTCCTGCGAAGGCGCGGATCACTTCCTTCTTTTCATTGATGATGAAATCGAGTTTGAATGCGAGTCTCGCAAGACGGCCTGCATCGACAATCTCTTCATAGAAAGAATTCCCATCCATCACATTGACCCTGCTTTTTCGATGGCGCATCCAGGTAAAGTGATGGTCGGCCACGGACCGATAGGAGCATACCCCAGGCATGATAATCTTGCATCCCCCGCCATATCCAGCAACGGGATGAGGCATACATTCTCCCACACCAATAATTAGATCGGAGAAAGCGACCCGGGGGTTAATTTCCACAAGCGTTCCCCGATGGGTTTTTCCAATGATCACATTCTGGGGAGCGCGTGGATCATGACAAGAAATACGATCCTGCAGACGGGACAAAACTTCGTTCCCGATCTTTTTTTCAATTTGTTCCATAGTCGGAATAGGATGTGTACCCATGGCGCAAACTGCGCTAATGCGTTTATCGGGGATACCGGCCTGGTTCAGGCGGTTCAAGATCTCGGGCAGAGCAAGGTGGGCAGGTGTGGGTCGCTGCAGGTCATCGAAGAGCAAAACAACATCCATTCCGGGACGCGCCAGTTCTTCAATTTTAGGCGATCCAATCGGATGGTCTAAGGCCCGCCGGATTTCCTTTACCGGGTCGGCAACCGGCGGAATAGGGGGCCTGTCCTGATGCGAAATTAAGTTCCAGCCTTTTGGAAAGGAGAAATCCAGCTTTTCATTTCCATAATTCACATAATTGGCCATTTTGATATCTCCTTTCCCCTCTGACACTGATAAGATAAGAGACTTACTAAGAATATTAACATCTTCTTTAAAATGAAACAATCAGGATCGATGTAGCTACCGAATATATATATATTTCTTTTTCTATCGTAGTGCCTCCAAAGTCCCTTTACTTTCCTTGTCATTCCGGGCGTGACCCGGAATCCAGTGTTTTTGAACTGGATTCCCGCTTTCGCGGGAATGACCGCTTGAGAAGTAACGCAAATAGCTATTTGACATACTATAATGGGGGAGTTTACAATGGCCTGTTTTTACAGCAAGTTAGCGTGTAACTTTTGACCTTGACAGGTTCCCTGAACTGGGGTACAGTACTCCACAGAATGCGAAGATTAGTCATTAAAAATTCCAGATCAATACGCAAGAGGATTTACGATCACCTTCGTGAGCAGCTCCTGAATGGAGAGATCCCGCCTCATCAGCACCTTATAGAGACAAAAATTGCAAAAGAAATCGGCACCTCGAGAACACCCATCAGGGAAGCTCTTCACAGTCTTGAGCTGGAGGGCCTCATCGAATCCATACCGAGGGTGGGATATGTAGTTAAGCCAATAAAAAGGGCCGAGGTTGAGGAGATATGTGAGATCAGGACAGCGATTGAAGGGGTAGCCGCCCGGTGGGCCATGGAAAAGGCTCCCCAAAAACTGATTGAGGAATTGAGAGAGAACATTTGGGTGTCGCAAGAAAAGGCCGTTCATGGAGATCCGAGGGCCTTTGTTGACATGGATGCCCAATTTCATGAGATTATTGCAAGGCTGAGCGGAAGCAAACGCCTTCAGGAGTTAGCCCAAACTTTAAGGCGGCATATGCTGAGGTACCGAATTCAAAGCATCTACCTGACGGAGAACGTCGTGAGGGCCGTTGAGGGCCATAAGGGCATCCTCGACGCTATTGAAAAGGGTGATGTAGAAGAGGTGAATAAGGCGATGAGGTGCCACATCGAACAATCGAAAAAAGATATATTGAGGTATGCCTTTAAAGAAGAAACGGAGAAATAATTTTTAATTTATTAAGACCGTATCTGAAAACCGCGTCCTATGGACGAGGATGAAAGGTGCGTCTTCTGAAAGCGGAAAAAATAAATCAGATGCTGAAACAAGTTCAGCATGACGTGCCAGTTCGGTTCCGGTCTTTTTGTCATCCCGAACCAGGTCCTGAACCTGTTTCAGGATCTGGCGATTTCGGGATCTCGGTTTTGGGTTTTAGAATTTAGGTTTCAAGGCCCCGCCCCGTGGGCGGGGTTCTTTACTCGAAAATGAGGGTCATGAATGATCGAAATCAAGTTCAAGGGTCGTGGTGGACAAGGAGCGGTAGTCGCTTCAGAAATTTTGGGGAGGACCTTTTTCTTAGAAGGGAAATATCCCCAATGCTTTTCTCTCTTTGGGGGAGAACGCCGGGGGGCTCCTGTGGTTGGATTCCTGCGTGTCGATGAGCAACCCATCCTCTTGAAGTGCCAGATCTATCATCCTGACCAGATGATTATTTTCGATTTTTCCTTAATCGATGAAACGGAAATATTGCAGGAACTCAAACCGAATGGATCGATTCTGATTAATAGCCATCAGGGAATTGATTTTTTCATGAAATTGCGGAGATTTAGAATCGGCCTGATTGACGCCGGTCCGATTGCGAGAAGTCTTGGCCTGGGAGCCACGTTTAATACCGCCATGTTGGGTGCCTATGTACGTTTAACAAATTTAATCACTATGAAGACATTGACCGAAACGGTAAAGACAATGGCACCGGCAAAAAAAGAGGAAAATGTTCAGGCGGTGAGAGAAGCTTATGATCAGGTAAAAATATACGAGGCAGAAGACAATTTAGCGGTGTGAGCCGAGGCTCACCGAGCGAAGATAATCAGAATTTACCGGTTGTTTTCCAAAGGAATAGTATACTGTCTCAGGAATGACTTTATAATGTTGTCATTCCGGACTTGATCCGGAATCCAGTCTTTTCCACCTGGATTCCCGCTTTCGCGGGAATGACAGTCCTGTGAGCATTGTAAAGAAGTCTTAGAGACACTACACTGGATTGTTATCGGGCAGAAGGATAGGGCGATTGAAAACGAAGTCCGATCATTCATCTGATGAGTTAGTGATTCCCATTTCCTATGGAAGTACGGAAGTTATAGAAACGGGTAAATGGGGCTTCCAGAAGCCGCAAACGTCCTTCATGACAGCTCCTTGCCAGGGGTCTTGTCCTGCAGGAAATCCCATTCCCCAATTCCTCTACCTGGCAGGTGAGGGCCGCTATGACGAGGCCCTTCAAACCCTTCTCAGAGAGAACCCTTTTCCCGGGGTTTGTGGCAGAGTCTGTTTTCATCCTTGCGAGACTGACTGCAACAGGGGTCAGTATGACGAATCTGTGTCCATTCGCGCGATGGAACGATATGTATCTGACACCGCCTCGAATCAGCTTCCAAATCTCACACCGATACAGAACAGGGATGCAAAGAAGGTCGCCGTTGTGGGCGCAGGTCCGGCAGGACTTTCCTGTGCCTATTTCCTTTCTCTTCTGGGTCATCAGGTGGCGATTTTCGAGGCTAAAAAAGAACCAGGGGGCATCATGCGTTGGGGGATTCCCGAGTATCGCCTCCCCAAATCTGTATTAAAAAGAGAGATTCGAAGGATCTTCAATCTGCCCATCGAGATGAAAACAAGTATCAACGTGGGGAAAGACCTTTCTTTTAACCAACTGAGCCGGTTTGATGCCGTTTTTCTCTCTACCGGAGCTAGAGTGAATGCACCCCTTTCCGTTGAGGGCGAAGATTTGAAAAGGGTCTGGAAGGGTGGAGATTTTTTGGAGCAGGTCAATTCGAAAGAGAAGATCAGCTTAGGAAGAGAGACCATCGTGATCGGCGGGGGCAATACAGCCATGGACGTGGCCCGGTCAGCATTACGCCTGGGTTCCAAGGTAACCGTCGCCTATCGAAGAACTAGGAGTGAAATGCCGGCCATCCATGATGAAATCGCTGAAGCTGAGGAAGAGGGAGTCGGTTTCGAGTTTTTGATTCAGCCTGTGAAGATAATGCTTCTCAAAAATAAAAGACTGGCTGTAGAATTCCAGCGAATGAGGCTGAGTGATCTGGATCAAAGCGGCAGACCGAGAGCGATCCCTCTCAGGGGGAAATCTCTTACCCTGGAAACTGACCGTCTCATCACAGCTGTTGGGGAACTAGTTGATCTGTCATGGATTCCTCGAGAGCTTATCGAGAATAATCTAATCGATGTGAATCCCTCTCCTACGGTTTTTGCAGGGGGAGATGCTGTTGACCAGCCCCGAACCATCGTCTCTGCTATCTCTTCAGGGAAGAAGGCTGCTATTTCCATCGATCTTCGCCTGAGGGGAGATTCTAATCAAGAGATTTTTTCTAAGATCAAGCTTGGGAATAAAGGCTCTGTTTCGATGGAAGCTTATCTTTCTGGAAGGAATGAGGGAAGATGGCCAGACTTCAAAGGCGTCATTTCGTATGACGGGATAAACACCTTGTATTTCGAGCATCGCCAAAAAATCAATATGCGCAAACTCAGCCTCGCCCAGAGGCGGAAAAGTTTTTCAGAAGTGAATCGCGGTCTATCTTCAGAAGAGGCCGGCCTGTCTGCTTCGAGGTGTTTTTCATGCGGAACGTGCAATTATTGTTATAATTGCTATTTCTTCTGCCCTGAAGGCGCGATTTCACTGGATCCTCTTCACCAGACAAAATACGTTGACCTTGACCATTGTAAGGGGTGTGGGACCTGTGCAAAGGCCTGTCCGAGGAATGTCGTAGAGATGAGGGATGTTCCATGAAAGACTTTATGACCGGGAATCATGGGGTAGCGAACGCTGTCAAACTCTGCCGTACTCCATTCATCGCTGCCTATCCCATCACACCTCAGACCTCTATCTATGAAAAGCTCTCGGAATGGGAGGCATCAGGTCTCCTCAAAGGAATCATGATGCGGACGGAGTCTGAGCATTCTGCCATGGCGGCCTGTATTGCCGCTTCTTTGACAGGCGTCAGAACGTTTACGGCTACTTCCTCACAAGGCCTTGCCCTGATGCATGAGATGCTCCATTTCGCGGCCGGGTGCCGGGCTCCAGTCGTTATGGCCAATGTCAATCGTCTCTTAGCGGCGCCATGGGGATTCTGGGCCGACCAGTTAGACAGCCTTTCCCAGCGGGATACGGGGTGGATTCAATTTTATTGTGAAAATGGACAGGAGGCCCTGGATACGGTCATCCAGGCCTACAGAATAGCAGAGCAGGTATATCTCCCGGTCATGATATCTCTGGAGGCCTTTTTTGTCTCCCACTTCATGGAGGTTGTTGACCTCCCCGAGCAAGATCATGTCGATCGGTTTCTTCCCCCCATGGATTTGCCCCATAAGTTCGATATCGACAAGCCTGGATTTCTCGTCCCTGTGGTTTCATCGGAATTGTACCGGAAGTATAAGCATATGGCCCAGGGGTCCATGGACTCCGTGAAAGAGGTTGCCGCAATGGTGGATCAGGAATTTAAGAACGAATTCGGAAGAGGCTATGGGATCGTTGAGCCCGTCATGATAGAAGATGCGGAGATCGTTCTTGTGACGGCTGGATCGATCACAAGCACGACAAGGATGGTGGTAGGAGACCTTCGAAAGCAGGGGCATAAGATCGGTCTGCTTAAAATACGTCTCTTCAGACCCTTTCCGGTGGAGACCGCACGAGATGCCCTTAAAGGAAAGAAAAAGATTGCCGTCATCGACAGAAATATCTCCCTCGGAAGCGGAGGGATATTTTGCCAGGAGTTGAGGGCGGCATTGATCCATTCTCCAGATCATCCTCTTACCTATAGTTATATTGCGGGGGTAGGGGGCACAGATGTCACTCCCGAAGTGATTCAAAAAATTGCTTTCGATGCGATAAGTCGAAAGGACCCCACGGATGCGCCGATCTGGGTTATGGAAGACTATTAGACTAAAAATGCCAAATGTCAAAGCTCGCACGAAGTGATGAACCGAAGGTGAATCAATGTCAAATCAAATCCAAAGCTCAAAAACCAAAAGTTTTCTCCTTGACCTTTGACATTCCTTTGACATTTGTATTTTGAAATTTGGAATTAAAGAGATCTTTTTAACTTATAGAGTAGAGTCTAGCTGAGTTATGGAGACGATATGACCTTACCCGAGGAGAGACCAAATCTGTTGAGGCCTGGTCATGCGGCATGTGCTGGTTGTGGACTCGCCATCGGCATGAAACTAGTCCTTCAGGCCATGGGACCTCGTACCATCGCCGTCATCGTTCCGTCCTGCGAAGGAGCAATAGGAGGCGTGTACCCTAACACTTCCTACGGGGTCTCGACCATCCATTCCGCCTTTGAGATTGCTGCGCCGACCGCCGCGGGGATAGCCAACGCCCTTAAAATCCAGGGGAAGGATGATATTCAGGTGCTTGCTTTTGCGGGCGATGGCGGAACGTTTGACATTGGTCTTCAGTCTCTTTCGGGGGCGACAAAAAATAACGAGGATATCGTCTACGTCTGCCTCGATAACGA
>Ga0315282_10012845_pt1 | contig 12744 bp, 11 predicted proteins | sample YL17G07_20_MG_FD_203693 | JGI IMG/M metagenome (GOLD analysis project Ga0315282, IMG submission 203693) | Sediment microbial communities from Yellowstone Lake, YNP, Wyoming, USA - YL17G07_20 | ecosystem: Environmental > Aquatic > Freshwater > Lake > Sediment | place: USA: Wyoming | collected... | reverse complement strand
AAGATCTGGTGAAGGTCTTAACATATATGAGTACGAGGTATCCGAGGCTGGCTTGGGTCTCCTTTGAGGATAAGCAGGCCGTGAAGCCCAAGGAGATTAAAGAAGTCTACCAGTATTACTATGAGAACCTGTCAATGATCCCTGACGAGAAGAAGTACTTGGTCATAGACGAGACGAATAACGTTCCCGTAGGAGTTTTAGATGAAGCTTTCGTTGCCGAACATGGTGAGCCTGGAACAAAGTTCATTGTCCGTGGAAGCGTCTGGAAGATCCTTGACACATATGGGGACAAGATCTACGTGAAGCCGCAAGACGATCCCACCGGGGCGGTTCCGAGCTGGGTGGGCGAAGAGATCCCGGTGCCGTTTGAGGTGGCGCTGGAGGTGGGAGAGATCAGAGCCTTTGTTGAGGATCAAATGATGAAGGGTGCAAGAGCAGAAGACGCAGCAAAGTCTCTGGCTGAGAAGTATCCTGCCGACAAGGACACCATTCTGAGGGCGATAAGCGATACGGTTGAGCAGGCTCGCAGAGGACTTCCCATGCCCACCAACAGAAGAATAACCGTCGAAGATTGGGAAGACCACGTGATTATTCACGCCAGCTTCGGCTCCTTAGTCAACAAAACGCTCGCTAGGCTCATTGGGCACATTCTTTCGGAGAAGACGGGCAGCACCGTCGGCGTTCAAGAGGACCCGTATAGGATCATGATTCAAACCGGCGGTTTTGCCAAATCAGACGATGTGGTTGAAGCACTGCATGATTTGGCGAAGTCGGATGTTCACAGAGTCGCGGTGGCGGCGTCCGCGAAAACGAGCCTGTTCAAGAGGCGGATGATACATGTCGCAAGAAGGTTCGGCGCACTCTCAAAGTCTGTGGACTTGAGCAATGTAAGCATAGGGCAGCTTTCAAAGAGTTTTGAGGGAACCGCCATCTACGAGGAGGCCGTGAAGGAGACGCTTGATAAGGATCTTGATATCGACAATACGAGACTCGTCCTTGAGGAAATTCAAAGCGGCGCAATGGAGATCGTGCGTCTGGAAAACGAGGGTGAGCCCAGTCCGATCGCAAGAGCAGCAATGGAGAACATAGACAGAGTCTCCGACTTGATTCCTCCCGAGAAGATGAGTCACATAATAATCGAGTCGGCTAAAGCGCGGATATTCAACGAGACAAGAACGTTGGTCTGCACGGAATGCTGGAGATTCGTTGAAGCAAAAAGGCTGATGGATTTACCCGACAAGTTGAAGTGCCCGAAATGTGGCTCAGAAAAGATCGGAACAACAACCCTGTCCGAGGAAGAAGTTGCAAAACTGAAAAGCAAAAAAGTCAAAACGATGAGCGACAGCGATGAAAGAAACCTCAGGAAACTGAAAGAAACGGCTCAATTAATGTCGGAATACGGTAAAGCAGGAGCGGTAGCTCTCGCAGGAAAGAACCTTAGGTATGACGAGACCAAAGAAATCCTGCAATCCGAAGGGAAAATAAACGATCGTCTATTTGGTTTGATTGTTGAAGCCGAGAGGAAGGCTTTGAGCAGAAGATTCTGGTGAAACACGTACTTACATCTGTTGTTGGGCCATCTTTCTTATGACGCGACGGAATGTTTCTTTGTCCCTGAGACTTATTCCCAGTTAACCTTCTCTAGATCAAAGACGCTATAGAATACCCGTGATCAGTGCCTTGGCAATCAGAGGCAGGGTGCCCAAGAGTACAGGTAAGGGAATTCCAGCTATGTACTCTTTTCCCCTCAGCATTCTTAGATTCATTATACAGCCTAAAACTATCAAGGCCAAAGTCAAAAGCAGTGTCACACCATCAAAGTGTGCATTGACATGTGCCGGAAGAGTTGAGTAGAAGAGGAATTCGCCTATACCCAACTGGAAGTATTCACCTGTATAACTGAGCTTGGATACTAACCCCTTGTCTTGCTGTAGATCTGCGGCGATTCCCTTAAGAGCGGTTTTCATCATGAACGCGTCGTAAAGCGCTAGTGACCATAAGATAACGATTAATGTCGCTGAAGGGAAGACCAGACCCAGGAAGCCGCCGAGAACCGAACCGTAGACGATGTACAGAATGTTTCTGGTCCGCTTGGAAAGTATGTCGGTGAGAATGAATATGGTCGAGAAGACGGAGATATAGATTGAGGCAATAATGATGAATGCTACAAGATATGAGTAGGTCTCTTTGGTGACACTCAACAACACCGCTTGGCTTACGAGTATCACTATAAGAGCGGTTGTAGGCGCAAAGACCAGGGCTGCCGCTATTCTAGCTTCAAAGTCCTTTCTTCTGGTTAGCAGATAGTAGAAGATTGATACGCCAACGAACCCAAGTGTAACAGAGAATGCTGTGACCATAACCTGATACGGGAGCCCGAGCCTCAGCAGACTAATATGTATGGATGAGCTTGTTGAGCTCAGATAAATATGAGAAAAACCAAGGGAGATTCCGATTGAAACGGCCACCGGAGCTAAGTAGTCGAGATACTTTGACCAAATCATGTTTTTCGACCTAGTATGCCAACTTCAACGATTAAGCTTTTGTTTTCTGCTGTGATTACACACACATTATACCTGAATAACCGTATTCTGTTGCGTTTTTCCCAATTTCTAACGTAAATTGTAAATGAGAGGTCAGAAAAGCCATAGCCAGCTATAGCGCCCAAAACCATCGCTATCCAAGTTTGCATATCTATGAAATAGGTTAGAACAAATGGAAGAAAAAGTGCGAGAGCCAGCATCAATGACAAACCCACCCCTTTAAGCAGGTTTCTTCCGCCTGCAGAAGGGCTTTTCAATGCGTCAGAGGCTAAGACACGCTTAGAATCCTTAACGAAAACAATGATCCTTATGATAAGAATTGTTGCCAGAAAAAGAATTGAAATAACAAGCATGTTCAGGAAAACATTTGCTAACGATTCCATACTCGTTATGGCAAATAGTATTAACGCAGACAGGAGAATCAGTATTGCCGAGAAGATGTGTTGAGAGACCCCTCCAGCATATCTTCTTTCCTGCGTAAAATTCTTGGAAACTTGAGATTTCTCTTTCTTTACCATTCTTCTTTCCATTACTTTTCCTATCCGCTTGGCACCATGAATATCTATTTATATGACTAGGTCTTAAATTAAGACAGTTAAATAGCAAAAACTTGGAAAATCCTTTTCTCAGGTGCAAAGCAATTTGAACAAAATCAAGGCAATTGCGGTCATTTTAATGGCTGTGTTCTTCGCGACGCTAGCAATTGTTCCTGTTGCCCCAAAACCGGTTGAAGCCACTTTGTGGCCAACAACGCCACCGAATCTGCCATTGAGAGGACCACACTTCCAGAACATATGGTTTGTTGTCTACAGCGGCGTCGATGCAGAGATTCCGGCTCTAAAGGCTGGTGACATCGACATAATGGACTTCAGTATATCGCCATCGCAATACGAAGATCTCAAAAGTGATCCCACCTTAGACTTCACCACGATGCCTGAACAAGGATTCTGGTACATCGCAATACAGTGCAAGAGACACCCGCTCGACGTCTTGGCGTTCAGACAGGCTCTGGCATATCTCACGGACAAAGACAAGATCATAAGCGAGAGCTCATTGGCAGGTGCAGCGGAGAAATTGGACTCTGTTCTTGCAACTTCATATGGCGCTTGGTACGACCCGAACATTACGGGACGATCAGAGTATAACCCTGCGAAAGCAGCCCAACTGCTCGACCAAGCAGGTTTCACGAAAGGAGCCGATGGTTGGCGCATCGATCCTCAGACGGGCACGAAACTGAGGACTCTCACCTTCTACGCGAGGGTTGAACACCCACACAGAGTCTTCTCAGCCCAAACTTTGGCAGCGGCGATGCAAGCCGCCGGCATCCCCGTGGACGTGCAGATAGTGACAAGATCCGTTACAAGCGTCAAAGTAATGCAGGAGCAAGACTACGATCTCTACACAGCGGGATTTGGAGCAGGCCCCGACGTAGACTGGCTCTACGACCTATTCGAAGGGTCAAGGCCGCCGGAGCAGAACTATGAACTCTATGACAGCCCCAACTATAACCATTGGGCTCAGCTTGCCAAGTTCGGAACAGACTACGAGACCGTGAAAAACGCCGTGTGGAAATGCCAAGAGGTTCTGTTCGACGAAGTACCTGGAATATTCCTATACGCAATGTACTCAGTCTGCGCGTACAAGAATAACCTTAAGAACGTGGTAACGTACGCGCCTCTCGGAGGCTACACGGCCAACATGTACACATACATGCTTGGCTACCGCGAGGGCACAACGTACGGAGGCGACCTCAAAGTAGGTTGCTCCAGCGACTTCACTCAACCAAGCCCACTGTACGAAGTCAACTGGTGGTGGGACGGCTATGTGGTTTCCTCATGTTACGACAGTCTGATACTCCTAGACCCATATACTTTCGCCGAGGATCCGTGGCTTGCAAAGTCTTGGACTGTGACGCCTTGGACTGCTCCAGGCAACATATCGGGCATGAAACTGACTTTCCAGTTATGTGACAATGTGACTTGGCATGACGGAGTAAAACTCACAGCCGAAGACGCTGCCTTCACTATCAAGTACATGCAGGAGAAGCAGTGCCCTGTCTACATCTCATATGTCCAAAACGTTGTAGATGCGGTAGCTTCAGGAACGTACACACTCGATGTATACTTGAACGTCTCCAGCTATTGGGCGCTACACTGGATAGGATCTAATCTCCCGATTGTTCCAAAGCACATCTGGCAGAACGTTGAAGACCCTAACACCTACCAGCCGATTCTTGAAGGCACTCTGATAGGCTCAGGCGCATATATGTTCAAAGACTACAGACCAGGCGAGTACCTGGTTCTGACTGCGAACCCCAACTACTTCAGAAGACCCGTTGACAGCACACTAAGCTTCCAGGAAATACAATTGACCCAAGGGGACAAGAAGGACTTTACGCAGCCTCCTCAGATCATACTTGGTCAAACCATAACCAACGGAACCTACACACTTGAGGTGCTGAAAGCCGACGGCTCCAAGGCGAAAACGGCAGCCGGCACTGTTGGCTCAGATGGCACTTACACAGTAACCCTAGATACAACGGGCATGGACGCTGGGACATACACACTGATCTTGACGCTCGATCTACCCGTTACAGCGGTGGGCTCAGGATCGGTCGAAAGATACAAGCTGGTAATCAATCCGTGGCTATCGACCACGATGATACTGGGAATCGGTGCCGTCGTTGTTGTAGCAGTAGCAGCCGGATATATAGTGCTCAGAAGAAGACCAAAGAAAAAGGCCGCATAAAACAAATACTTTTTAATCCCCTTCCCCTTCTTTTTTTAAAAAAGGTTACAGATGCGGTTATGTCACTTAAGAGATATCTGTTAAAGAAAGCAGTATATATCATGGTCTCAATATACGTCATAATGACTCTGAACTTCATAGTCTTCAGGGTCATGCCTTCAAATCCAGTACTTATGCTCGCAGATGCTGTTAGACTTCGCCCTGAGCAATATCAGCGTTTGGTTGAGTTGTTTGGTCTAAACAAACCCCTATGGGATCAGTACTGGGCATACATAATTCAAACTCTTCAAGGCTTCTTCGGCTACTCCTACTACACACATAACCCGATCAGCTATGAAATAATGGATCGGTTGCCCAACACACTGCTGTTAATGGGTGTCTCAACTATGTTGGCGATCATAATTGGAATGGTTATAGGCATTGTCGCCGCGGCTAAGCGCGGCAGCGCCACGGATGTCACGGCAACGGCGTTTGGTTTCCTAGGCTACTCGGTTCCTACTTTCTGGCTTGGAATGATCTTCTTGATGGTCTTTGGCGTTGGTTTGAAATGGTTTCCTCTCCGCGGAACGGTTAGCGTCCCACCGCCGACTGAGCCGCTGGCCATCGTCTTTGACACAATATGGCACCTAGCGCTTCCATGTCTAACCCTACTCATAATCCAGTTTGGAGGCTTCGCCCTTGTCATGAGGGCTTCATTAATCGATGTCCTCACAGAAGACTATATCTTGACTGCGAGAGCTAAAGGCCTCGACGAACGAACCGTGCTCTACAAGCATGCGCTTAGAAATGCCCTCCTTCCAATGGTAACGTTAATCGCGTTATCACTAGGATTTATACTGACAGGAGCTGTTCTAACGGAAACAGTGTATTCTTGGCATGGGTTAGGAACCTTCGTCTGGCTCTCGATACAGAGATACGATTACCCTGCTCTGCAAGGCGTCTTCTTTGTGATCTCAGTGATGGTGGTATTGGCTAACTTCATAGCGGACATTATTTACGGAGTTCTCGACCCGAGAATAAGGCATTATGACTGAGGCATAGCCCTTGGAGAGGAAGCGCGATGTTTACATCAGGAACGTAAAGAAATTCCTGAAACTCTACTTCAAAAACAAGTCTGGAATAGCCGGGCTGATGATAATCGCCTTCTTCCTTTCGATGGGACTCCTAGCACCCTACCTAACGCCCTACGACCCGCTGTACACATACGGATTAGCAGACTTCAAAGCAAAACCCGAATGGCTGGACCTTTCAGGAACACTTCCCAGGAACATGTACCCAGTCGCAGACCCGGGTTTTACTGGTCAAGATGCTCTTAAGAATTGGCTCATCATAAGTCCATCTTCTGCTACAGTCGCCTGGAACGGCAACGAAGGATACCTTGGATCAGCCGAGACGGGGCTAGGAAGCGGACCTGGCTCCATACTAGTCGCTGCTGCTAACCACCTCGATACTCAGAGTAACGAAACAGTAACTCTTGAGTGTGTATTCAAGTATCCGTATTCGCCTCCGGGAAGATTCTCCCTCAGCATAGCGTACAAGAGCGTGGTAAAAGGCGACGCCGAATACGCCGTCAGCCTGAGCTTAGGATCTAACGAAAGCGGCGACTACAAGTTGTGGGAAACAGGAACTAGGACTGATAGTCTAAACTGGTCTACGCCAAGCCCGCCAATCGATTCAAACGACGCAGCTCTGAAGCTCAAGCTTTTCCACAGTATCCTCGTAGACTTTGGACAAACCGTGTTTCCAAAGCCCGGAACGTACCACATCATCGTCCGAATCTGGGTTTCAGAATCTAAAGATTCAGAGGTAAGAGTCTTCCTAGACGATATACGGTTAAGGATATGGGGAGAAGTCTTCGGCCTTCTAGGAACCGACATCTACGGCAGAGACATCTTTACGCAGCTCACATACGGCACCAGGCTTTCATTTCTTATAGGTGTCTTGTCAGCAGTGGTTGCTACTTTCTTTGGGCTTATCGTCGGCTTAGTTTCCGGCTATATGGGTGGGCTGGTGGATGAGGTACTGATGAGAATAAACGATATCCTGCTAACCATACCCGCGCTCCCCTTGTTGATGGTCATAGTCGCGGTTATTGGTCCGAGCGTTTACACCACCGTCATCCTAATAGGTTTCCTCGGATGGATGAGCATAGCCAGATTGATCAGGTCTCAAGTCATAACCCTGAAGGAGAAGACTTTCGTCGAGGCTGCAAGGGCTAGCGGTGGAAGCGCGTTCTACATAATGGTGAAGCACTTGATTCCGAGCGTTATGACGATGGCCTATTCCCAGTTGGCATTAACCGTTCCGTCGGCGATAATCCAAGAAGCGGCCCTAAGCTTCCTAGGGCTAGGAGACCCCTATGTCCAGACGTGGGGCAGAATGCTCCATGACGTGGAATACTTTAACGCCATATACCAGTGGTGGTGGGCCATACCTCCAGGCGTGTGCATCGCTTTGCTCTCACTAGCCTTTGTGCTTGTTGGTCATGCGCTGGACGAGGTTTTCAATCCCAAGTTGAGGAAGAGGTAGATCCCAGATGTCGCTTCTCACGGTTGAAAACCTTAAGATGCATTACACAACGATGGAAGGCACAGTCAAAGCAGTAGACGGTGTAAGCTTCAGTTTGGAAAAGGGAAAGGCTCTGGGCATAGCTGGGGAGTCAGGCTGCGGAAAATCCAGCGTAGCATTCACGATAATGAGACTACTCCCGTACAACGGCAGAATAATCGATGGGAAGATCGAACTAAAGGGATCAGACATCCTCTCAATGGACGGGGAAGAGTTTAGGAAAAAAGTAAGATGGAAATCCATATCCATCGTGCCTCAAGCGGCGATGAATTCGCTGAACCCCGTCTTCAAGGTCGGCGACCAGATCGCTGAAGCGATCCTATTCCACGAAGACGTGAGCGATCAGGAAGCACGAGAGAGAACGCTGGGCCTCCTGAAAAAGGTTGGAATAGATCCTTCAAGGGCAGACCATTACCCGCACGAGTTCAGTGGAGGGATGAAACAGCGAGCCATGATAGCGATGGCTCTGGCATGCAATCCTGACCTTGTCATCGCTGATGAACCAACTACAGCGCTGGATGTGATCACTCAAGCTCAAGTCATCAAGGTTCTAAAAAGTCTCCAAGAGGAACTCGACCTTTCCCTCATTCTGATTTCACACGATCTGTCCGTGGTTGGAGAAACCTGCGATAAAGTGGCGATTATGTACGCGGGCAAAATAGCCGAATACGCGTCGGTTAAAGAAATTTTTAGATCGCCAAAGCACCCTTATACCCAAGGGTTGTTGGGATCTTTTCCAAGCATTAAGGGAACAAAAGAGAGACTTCAGTCGATTCCAGGCAACCCACCAGACCTAATAGACCCCCCGCCCGCGTGCCGATTCAACCCAAGATGCAGATACAGTAAGAGGATATGCACGATGGAGGATCCTGTTCTCATGGAATACTCCAAAGGACACTTTGTAGCGTGCCACATGGCGAACAGACATCCAGACTATAGATGACGGAAAAATGGACGAAGCAATAATAGAAGTCACAGATCTGAAGAAGTATTTTGCCCTACGAAAAAGCTTCATGCCGGGTCTGCTGTCAAGCCAAGAGACCTACATCAAGGCTGTTGACGGAGTCAACTTCAAGATAAAAGAAGGTGAGATCTACGGTCTCGTCGGCGAAAGCGGATGCGGAAAAACCACCGCGGGAAGAGCGGTTCTCCGACTTATTGAACCTACAAGCGGAAGAATATTCTACAAGGGAGAAGACTTCACCGCGATTCCGAAGAATAAACTGAAAGAACATCGCCGAGAGATGCAGATAATCTTTCAGGACCCCTTTGACTCATTGAACCCAAGAATGACCATATTTGACCTAATATCCGAGCCCCTGATCATTCATGAAATCGGAAGAAACGAAGCAGAAAGAATAGAAATGGTATCAAAAACGCTTGAAAGCGTCCAAATCGTCCCGCCGCAAGATTTCATATTCAGATATCCCCACGAGTTGAGTGGCGGACAGAGGCAAAGGATCGCTATAGCAAGAGCGCTTATCCTGAATCCTAAGTTCATCGTCGCGGACGAACCGGTGTCCATGTTGGATGTCTCAATCAGAACTGAGGTGCTCAACCTCATGCTTGACTTGAAGACGGAGTTCGGATTGACCTACCTGTTCATAACTCACGACCTAGCCATCTCGAAGTACATGAGCAACGACATAGCCGTCATGTATCTAGGGAAGATTGTGGAGCGCGGCCCGGTGGAGAAGGTCATAGACGACCCGGAGCATCCGTATACTCAGGCCCTCGTTACCGCAGTTCCCGTACCTGAAACTCGCGTCGAGAGCAAAGAGATACCAATAAAGGGTGAGCCTCCTACACCGATGAATCTGCCTCCCGGCTGCATATTCAACCCGAGATGCCCCTACGCATTTGATAAGTGCTTTAAGATCGAGCCTGAGCTGTTCCCGGTTTCTGAAGAACACTCAGCTGCATGCTTTCTCATTGAGAAAAAAAGATGAATGGAATTCCATTAACGGGATTTGAATACCCGTTCAATCAATCTCTATTTTGATTCTTTGAAATTGAAAGCATCTGGAATAATTGTTTCAGTCTCCACGACGTCAGCTGTTCCAGATACCTTGTTGACTACAACCCTTTCGATGAGTTCAGGATACCTCGGCGGAATCATGGCCTTAAAGAGATTACTCACCTCGATAACCGCCAAGATGTCGTGTTTCCCAGGGATTAGATGCACCTCCCTAATCTCATCCATCTGAAACAGCCGATTCATGACAGAAACCTCTCTACCCGGTGTCGTATCGATGAAGACGAAGCCCCGCGCCAGTTTTGAGAACTCGAAGAGATGATCCTTCTTAATCTTCGATGAGGTCGGGATCACCGTCTGAGTTTCCAAGATGCCTTTCTTAGGCCTGATCTTGTTCATCAAAACCTCTGACAGTTGCTTCCAAGGAACCGCAACCGAATCCTCGTCGACGCCCAGTACAACCAAAAGATCAAACTCACCCATGATCGAATGCACTTCTAGAGACTCAGGCACCTCCAGTATTCTTTTAATCAGAGTCTTCTCGGTCCCAGGCTTTGCCTTGATAAGCGTGAAGCTTTTTAGCAAAATTCCCCTTCCCTCGCTGATGGCCAATTATACGATGTACTTAGTAGAATATCAGATATATGCGCTACGCTCTTTTCTGGGCATCATCCGAAAAGAGGCTTATTAGAAAAGATGCTGTCTGTCAATCTTCGGAACCCTGCAAAGGATTCCAAAAAATGCTCAAAAACACTTCTCCACTTTTCTATCTTTGAAGGCGCATATCTTCAAACCTAGTTTCTTCGCAACCTTAACGCCCTTATCGATATCGGCTCCTAAATCTGTAACGACATGAGCATCCGAACCGACCGTTACCATTTTTTGATTTCTCGATTTCCATCTCTCCAGCAGCTCCATGCTGGGAAAAGGCTCGCCTTCTCCTCGACGAAAGGCGGAGGTATTGATCTCCAAACCAACATTCTTCTCCACCATCAAATCGAAGACCCTCTCGGCACGGTCTACACAAACTGATTGTGTGTCCTTGTCAATCAAATCTGCACTATATTTTCTGTAAATGTCGAGGTGTGCAACTACATCGAAGAGTCCACTTTTGACCGCGCTCTCCATCTGGAGGTAATATTTTTCACAAACTTCTCTTGCAGACTTCTCCCTAAAACATATCAAAGCCTCGTCTTCGAGACTTATCGAGATATGGTCTACGGAGTGTACCGCTCCCAAGACGAAGTCAAAATAATGTTCGGCTAAATCGCGTTTGACCTCGTCTTCTACCGCTCGTTGGTAATCGACTTCTACGCCAAACTTAACATTTAGCCCCTTCTTGGCATATGTGGCCTTAGCCTTCTCCAAGTCCTCGAAATAATGATCGAACCAATTCGATCTGGAAGACACGAGTTTACCATTAACTCGAACAAAGCAGTCGATATCCTTTCTAGCGGGGTCGAGATCGTAATGGGTTGTGAAGCAAATCTCGTCCAAGCCGATCACCAGAGCTCTCTTGCAAAGGGCATCGATGCTGTCTCTACCATCGATAGAATAGTCCGGATGAACGTGATAATCAACGAACATAGAGCCACGCACGCGCCACAGTTTTAAGAGATTAGGTCTAAATGCATAAATATTCTTTTTGGGTTGAGGTTTGTACCCATTTCCAGATCGCTGATGTCCTTAGAGAGTTCAAACTCGTGAAAGGTGATACGCTGCTTATATTCGTTAGCCAGCTCTTCGCTTTGACCACGCACCTCTTAAGACTTATATAATCGTAATACGTTCTTGTCATTACAGATGATGTATAATGAGCACTGTCATAACGGTAAGAGTGCCTTCCGAAATCAAGGAGAAGCTTAGAAAATACGGCGTCCGAGTGAGCGATGTTGTGAGGAAGTCCCTCGAAGAGGAGATCGAAAAGAAAAGGCTTGAAGAAGCCAAGAGAGCAGCAGACAGACTGGGAGAGTTCTTCTCCAAGATTTCTGAAGAAGAGATTATTAAAAGTGTAAAAGAAGCCAGAAGGCTAAGATGATGCTTCTCCTCGACTCCAGTGCCATAGCAATAATGCTAAAAAGGCGCAGAGATAAAGCGGTGGAAATCGTCAGAAGTAAGACCACTCTCAATCTAGCCTATTACGAGTTGGGCAACATTATATGGAGGGAGTGCGTCCTGAGGGGCCAAACTACTCCTGAAGAGGCCGTGAGCAGAGCTGAAGAAGTAGCTAAGATAATGGAGCTCATGAAGATCGAAACAGTCGAGTCCAGTAAAGATCTAAGAGAAGTCATGGAATTATCCACAAAACTGAGAATAACGTTCTACGACGGCTCGTATCTTTATGTAGCAAGGAAAAAAGGCCTTACCTTAGTTACTGAAGACGCTGAACTTAAAGAAAAAGCGGAAAAAATAAAAGTAAAAGTGACATCGGTAAACCAGCTGTAAACGGAAAAGTAAAGAATCTTCCTTTCAAGTCAGACTAAAATCTGAGTAGAAAGAAGCACTACCTGCCGCCATCCTTCATCACTCTTTGTTCCTCCGTCTTCGGTGACCATTTCTCGCTGAGGAACTTCGGTATGCCGGAGGAGTCGAGAGGACCGACCAAGACTTCCCACCCCGTCATCTCCTCGATCTCCCCACTCAGTCTCGCAGCTCTGCCCGGAATAATGAGTTTTCTATGATTTACTTTACTTGCAACATTCGAATCCTTCACGGCCTCAGCGATTTTGTCCGCCGTAAGCTTTCTACCGGCGACCGAACTCTCGACGGATATTCCTTCAGTGTCCACGACTATGAGGTGGCAGTCGATGCCCGCAGACTTTATGTCCGCCTCAACCGTGTAGTAGGTCAAAGCGAAGTTTGTCGTCAGCATCACGGGCGAAGACTCGTTCGGGTTTCCTAAGGCCATAA
>Ga0315282_10012844_pt1 | contig 12744 bp, 8 predicted proteins | sample YL17G07_20_MG_FD_203693 | JGI IMG/M metagenome (GOLD analysis project Ga0315282, IMG submission 203693) | Sediment microbial communities from Yellowstone Lake, YNP, Wyoming, USA - YL17G07_20 | ecosystem: Environmental > Aquatic > Freshwater > Lake > Sediment | place: USA: Wyoming | collected... | reverse complement strand
CTCCTTGATCCGGCGGACCTCGGCCTTGACCTCCTCGGGGGAGCCCTGGTTCAGGACCCGCTGGGTGTCGAGCCCGCCGAGGAAAGCGATCTGCCCCTTGAAATCCCGGGCCAGGGTGGCGGCGTCCATGTTCGCCGCCCTCGCCTGGAGCGGATGGAGGCAGTCGACGCCCGCGTCGATGAGCCGCGGGATGACCCGATGGATCGAGCCGCAGGAGTGGAGGATGACCTGGTACCCGCGGCCGAGGGCCTGTTCCGTGAACCGCCTGAACCAGGGAAGAACGAACTCGTCGAAAAGGGCGGGGCTGATCATCAGGTCGAGCTGGGTCCCGAAATCGTTGCCGAAGAAATAGCCGTCCACGAGGTTCCCGGCCGCTTCGAAGAACCGCTCGTTCGCTTCGTGGTAGAAGCCGCAGACACGGTCGGTGACCGCTTGGACGACGGCCGGGTTCGTGCGCATCTTGACGAAGTAGTCCTCCATCCCGAAGAGGTCCATGATGTCGTGAAAAAAGGGCGACCAGAACCCGCTCGCCCGGTAATAGGGGCCGGCGTCCGTGAGCACCCGGACGGCGTCCTTGAAATCGAGGGCCCGCGGGTCGGGCCAGTCGAAGCCGTCGAGCTCGGCCGGGTCCTCGACCCCGGCGAGCGGGCCGGCCTGCCCGTGAGATTTCTTCGATTTGCCCAGGTCGAAGAGCCGCCGGCAGGACGGGTCCCGGAAGGTGGACTCGATGAAGCTCGGCGAAATCCAGCGGTAGTCGTCGCCGAGCTTACGCCGGAAATCCTCCTCGGTCCGGGTGCCGAAATACCGGTGAAGGGCCGGCCAGCTGTCGGGGTGGGGGTTGCCCAGCCAGAATCCGCAGCGCGGGCCCGGCTTGAGGTCGATGATATCTTTCAGGAGGTCGCGGCTCGTCATGGGGCAAAAGGACTATATCGCCGCCCGCGGACCGGTGTCAAGAATCCCCTCACCCGTCGAAAATATTATGTCCTCCGCCTCCATCCTATCCCCTCATTCTGATATCATGATGGGGAAATCGGCGGGGCGGCATCAGCGTGTTCAAGGAGGGCTCAATTCTCTTCGATCATCCGGACCTCGCTCCAGGTCCCGTCCTTCTCAACACGCAACGTCTTGATCTCGAAGGGCTTGAAAGCGAGCGGAATTTGAACTCGCGGGAGGATTTTCCTTCTTCTCACCATCATCTCCTCCGCACTCGGCCGATGCATCCTGAACCCCGGCACCCCAATGCTCAGCTTCACCCGCGTCCTCTTGCCCGTCGCCTCCTGGAGCCTGACGATCAGGGCCTCGCCGGCGGAGGACTGCTTGCAGGCGAGGAGGCGGATATTGGTCGGGGCCAATGTCAAGAGCTCCTTCATATTATCCCATATTCCTATCGGAAGATGTGAATATACCGCCGGCGGCGCGGCCAGATGGTCGGCCAGCCCCGGAACCATGGCCCTGACCTTTTCGGGGTCCCCGGCCGTCACCAGGAGCCGGATTTCGTGGACGCCGATGTCCATGAATTTCCAGCTCCGGGGACATGGATCCGGGGTGCGTGTCCCCGCGTCCTCGCCCGCGGTGTTGAGGTCGAACCCGCGCTCGTGGCAGTAGGCGGCGCTCCTGAGGACCGAGAGCCGGACCTCGCCGGCCTTGAAGTCGAGCCCGTGCTGGCCGCTCGTCGCGACACCCAGCGCGGCCGGCCGCCCCGTCACCCGGCCTTCGACAAGGAGCCAGCGGCCGTGGACGTGCTCGTCGCCGTCGGAGGGCCGGCGGACCGCGGCGCCGGGGACTTCGCAGATCACGGAAGGGGCGGTCAAGCTCGTGGGGATGCGCAGCTTGAGCCTCCGCCGCTCCTCGTTCCAGGTGATGCGCAGCCGGAATTCGAGGACGGGCCACTCCCGATACGAATGGATGTCCATGATGACCCGGCTCTTTTTAAAGGAAAAGACGGATTGCGTGATCGTGCGGACCGGGCCGCTCTCGATCAATCGGGGCCGTCCCTCCGGTCTGAACCGGCCCGCGATCTTCCGGTAGCTCCAACACTCCGTCCCCCAGGAGTCCGCGATGTCCTCGATGACGAGGGGTTCGAAGAGAGGGCCGGCCAGGCATTCCAAACCCGCGAGGGTTTTGAGCGAACCCACGAGGCCGGTCGTTCGGCGGATGCGATGGGTCAGGGCCGCGGCGGCACCCTTCTTTTTCTTCTTTTTATCCCGGTCTCTTCCGGCCGGCCCCTCGAAAGCCCTGAGCTCGTAGCGCGAGACACCGATCCCCGGCAGATCATCGACGAAGATGATCCGCCGGCGCCAGTCGTTGAACGGGAGGAGGGCCTCCGGCTGTTCTTCCTGACAGGGGATTTCCCTTCCGTCGGGGCGGAAGAGCCGCAGGTGCCACGTCCCTTTCCAGAACGGCCTGTAATCGGCCATGCCCTCGAATTCGATGGCCGCGCGGACGAGCGAGGGGTTGGCGTTCGCGACCGTGACCGGAAGGGGCGGGCTTTTGAGGGCGCCCCGGTCGAGCGCCGCCACGGCCCCGAGACGGATGCCTCGGGCGATGCCGTCGGCCATTCCATATTGGTCAAGGGCGTCCTGTTCGGCCGGCTCGACGCACGTCCCCGTGATAATGTCATGGAAATCGTTGAAAAGGTGGGCGTGCCACGCTTCTCGGAGCTTTTCGGTCGGATATTCGTGGCCCGCAAGCCACCAGGCGGCCGCGGCCAGGGCCTCGGATTGGACGAGCCCGCCGAGGCTGCGGACGGCCTGACGTTTGAGCCGAGAGAGGGACGTGTAGCAGCCCGTGAAGCACCGTTGGAGGTCGCCTTCGAAGACGGGCGCCGTTTTCGCGGCTTCGCGAACGCACTCGAAGAAGGCGTCCGGCGTGCTGTGGACGATCCGGACACGCCTTTCCCCTTTGATGAAGGCATCGATCTTCCGGAGGTCCTCCCGCGTCGCCCCACCGCCGTGGTTGCCCAGGCCCCAGAAGACCGGGACGTCGCGGCCGAGCTCAAGGGCGAGGGCGGCGCCGGCCGTGAGGCGCTCCTCGATATTGTCACGCTCGGTATGATAGAGGCCGACGGAAATGCGGTAGGCGGGAATCTCGGTGCCGTCGGCGCCGCGCCACCGATAAAGGTCGGCCGCGAGCGCCAGCTCGTGGCTCTGCGGTCGCATGTGGATGTACATCTCGTAGCCCGCGAGACGCAGGATCTGCGGCAGCCCGCCGCTGTGGCCGAAGGAATCGAAGTTGTAGGCGACGCGCGGCACGGCCCCGAATTTTTCCGAGAAATACCTCCGGCCCTCGACGATCTGGCGTATCAGGGATTCCGTGCCCGGGAGATTGACGTCCGGTTGGATCAACCAGCCGCCGGAGATCGCCCATCGGCCGGCGCAGACGAGCTTCCGAATGTCTTTGAAAAGCGCCGGGTCGTATCGCTCGACCCACTGGTAGAGGACGGCTTCGTTGTGGCAGAAGATGAGCCCCGGATGTTCGTTGAGGATATCGACGGCGTTCCGGAAAGTCGCCAGGGCCTCGGACGCACTCTCCTCCCACCGCCACTGCCAGACGGGATCCAGATGCGCGGTGCAGATGAGGTGGACCGCCGGCTTCATACCTCGTCCTTGCTCGGAAGGTTCTTATACCAGGTGAAATAGAGGATGAAGGCAAGGATGGCCACAACCCCGGCCCACAGGCCGAGCTGTTTCCAGTTGCGGAGGAAGAGGTAAAACGGCAGGATGGCCAGCGAGAACTGGAAAACGGCTGTGATCAAGCCATTCAGGATGTCGATCTTGGGCATCTTGTCTTTCGCCGGGACGAGGCCGCGCCGCACGCACTCCCGCCTCACCGGCCCCCAGACGCCGAAGGGCCGGACCTTCGCGTAAAACTTCACGAGGACCTCCATGTCCGCGGGTTTCGTGAGCGCCGCCGCAACCATGGTCGTCACGAGGCTCAACCCCATATCGATCGCCAGCGACGCTGAGGCGTGGAGCCCCTTCAGGAGAATGAGCCGCATCGTGATCAGGCCGGCCGAAACCCCCATGCTCCAGACGAAGGCCTTGGCCCCGAACCGCCAGTAATGCCAGCGCAGCGTCGCCGGCACCAGGATGACCGTCACGACGACGAAGACCATGGTCTCCCAGGCTGTGACGATGTTGGAGAACGAAAGCGAGAAGACGAACCCGACGACGACCGCGGCGACCGAGGCGATCTGCCCGAGCCGGACGAGCTTCTTCTGGGTCATGTTCTTCCCGAAGTAGCGCTTGATGAAATCGTTGATGACGACCGAGCTCGTGACGTTGATCATGGCGCTGATCGTCGACATCAGCGCCGCCAAGAGCACGGCCATGAACAGCCCCTGCAGCCCGACGGGCATTTTTTTCAGGACGAGCGGCATGATCTTCTCGGCGTCGAAGCCGGCCTGCGACCCCAGGTAGTAGATCCCCAGGACCATAAAGGCGCAGCCCAGGATCCAGCGCAGGTTGTAGCCGACCGTCCACATCCCGGCGGCGAGCTGGGCGTCCCTCGGGCTCTTCGTGGTCAGAAAAAACTGGAAGTCCCAGACGTTCGGCCCGGCCAGGATCCGGAAGATCATCCAGAAAAAGCCCGCGGCCAAGATCGGCCCGAACAGTCCGAAATGCTGGTAGGCCGGCGGCGTCTCCGCCATGAACCCCGGCCAGAGCTTCCAGGTCGGGGCCAGCGAGAACCAGGCCGGGTCCTTGTGGATGAAGGTCGCGACGGCGGGCTTGGCAAAGACCATGAAGGCCATGATGACGGCGCCGACCCCGATGAGGACCGTCTGGAAGACGTCGGTCAGGATGACGCCGAAAAAGCCGCCCAAAGTCACGTAGACCCCGACGACCGCAAGCACGATGAGCGTCGCCTCCCAGCGCGGCAGGGGCAGAAACTCCTCGGCGAACTTCCCCGTCCCGACGCTGATGAACATCAGGTTGCAGATCATGAGAACGAGGAGGAAGATGGCCGCCGCCAGCCGGGCCGCCTCCGCCTCCTTGGTCGCGCCGAAGCGCGTCTCGTTCCACTCGGCGAAGGTCATGACCCCCGACCGCCGGATGTACTTGGCCTGGAAGGCCATGTAGAAGCAGATGATGAACCAGCCCCAGAAGATGTGCGTCGCCCACATCGACTTGAGGCCGAGGTAGAAGATGAGCCCGATCATGGACATCGTCCCGCCGATGTCGATGTAGCTCGAACAGCCGGAGAGGCCCAGCATCCACCAGGGAACGTTCCGGTCGGCCAGGTAGAAAGAATCGAGCTTTTTCGTTGCCCGCCTGCGGACGATGACGCCGATCATGGCGACGGCGAGGAGGTAGACGACGATGATGCCGAGGTCGATCGGATGAAGGCTCATGGGCTCCCCTTATTCGCAAGGGACGTGTTCCTGGGATGCGCGTCCCCCGGAAATTTCCCAGTCACGACCATTGATATATCATCGCCCCTTCACGGCCGTCAATACGGGTATCATGGCGGGGCGTCGCACCCGAGGGGCATGGCCACTTTTTTCACGGCCGAAAACATGCTAGAATGATGGAGATAAAGGACTATAAAAAATGCCCAAGCCTAAGAATAGATCGACGAAAAACCTCCTCTTCTGGATCTCAGCCGGGATCCTCATCATCCTCCTCTGGAGCCTCCTCCAGTCCCCCGCCGCCGCCAAAAAGGATGTCACCTTCTCCCAGTTCATGACCGAGGTCGAACAAGGGACCGTGGAAAAGGTCACGATCCAGGAAACCCAGCTCAACGGTGTCTACAAGGACGGCCAGACGTTCAAGACCACCCTCCCCTCCGGGTACGCGGACTTGATCAAGATTCTCCGCGAGAACAAGGTCGACATCGTCGTCAAGGACGCGTCCCGGAGCCCCCTCCTGTCCATCCTCCTGAGCTGGTTCCCGATCCTCCTCATCATCCTCTTCTGGGTCTTCTTCATGCGGCAGATGCAGGCCGGCGGGAACAAAGCCATGTCGTTCGGCAAGAGCCGGGCTAAGCTCTTCTCGGCCCAGCAGAAAAAAGTGACGTTCAAGGACGTCGCCGGCGTCGAGGAAGCCGAGAACGAGCTCCAGGAGATCATCGAGTTCCTCAAGGACCCCCGCAAGTTCCAGCGGCTCGGCGGCCGGATCCCCAAGGGCGTCCTTCTCGTGGGCGCGCCCGGGACCGGGAAGACCCTCCTCGCCCGGGCCGTGGCCGGCGAGGCCGACGTCCCCTTCTTCTCGATCAGCGGCTCGGACTTCGTCGAGATGTTCGTCGGCGTCGGCGCCTCCCGCGTCCGCGACCTCTTCGACCAGGGGAAGAAGCACGCCCCCTGCTTGATCTTCATCGACGAGATCGACGCCGTCGGCCGCCAGCGCGGCGCCGGAATCGGCGGCGGCCACGACGAGCGTGAGCAGACCCTCAACCAGCTTCTCGTCGAGATGGACGGGTTCGACTCGAACGAGGGGATCATCCTCATCGCCGCCACCAACCGCCCGGACATCCTCGACAGCGCCCTGCTCCGCCCCGGCCGCTTCGACCGGCGGATCGTCGTCGCCATGCCCGACGCCAAGGGCCGCCAGGAGATCCTCCGCGTCCACGTCCGAAAAGTCCCGTTGTCCGAGGACGTCGACCTCAAGGTCCTGGCCCGCTCGACCCCCGGCTTCTGCGGGGCCGACCTGGCCAACCTCGTCAACGAGGCGGCCCTCCTGGGGGCCCGGAACGGCCAGGACAAGGTCACCATGAAAGACCTCGAGTTCGCCAAGGACAAGGTCCTCATGGGCGTCGAGCGCAAGAGCATGATCATCAGCGACGAGGAGAAGAAGAACACGGCCTACCACGAGGCCGGCCACGCCCTCATGGCCACCCTGATCCCGGAAGCCGACCCCATCCACAAGGTGTCGATCATCCCGCGCGGCCTCGCCCTGGGTCTCACCCAGCAGCTCCCCCTCGACGACCGCTACACCTACACGAAAGACTATCTCGAGGCCCAGCTGTCCGTGCTCATGGCCGGGCGGATCGCGGAGATCATTTTCCTGGGAAAAACGACGACCGGAGCGGCCAACGATTTCGAGAAGTCGACCGAGATCGCCCGGAAGATGGTCTGCCAGTGGGGCATGTCCGACCTGGGGCCGCTGACGTTCGGAGAACGGGACGACCTCATCTTCCTCGGCCGCGACCTGGCCGTGAACAAGAACTTCAGCGAGCGGACCTCGGAGCGGATCGACGACGAGGTCAAGAAGATCGTCCTGCGGAATTACAGCCGGACCCAGGACCTCATCGAGAAGAACAAGGACAAGCTCGTTAGGATCGCCGAAGCCCTCCTCGAAAAGGAGGTCCTGACCTCCGAGGAGATCAACAAGATCGTCGACGGCAAGCCGAAACCGCAAGCCCCGCCGAGAGCGGACGCGCCCCTCCCCGCCCCGGCGGCGATCCCGGCCCAGGAGGCCAAGGACAAAGAAACCGGCGAGGTGTGAGGATGATGGAGAGACGAGCGCACACCCTGGACATCCGAGGGCGGCGTTTTTCGCTCGGCCCGGCGACCTGGCTCATGGGGATCGTCAACGTCACCCCCGACTCCTTCTCCGACGGCGGCGCTTTCCTTGACCCGGACCGGGCCGTCGAGCACGCGCTCGCCCTCGCCTGCGAAGGGGCGGACGTCCTCGACGTCGGCGGCGAGAGCACCCGGCCCGGCTCCCTTCCCGTCGCCGAAGAGGAGGAGATCGGCCGGGTCCTGCCCGTCATCCGGAAGCTGAGGCCGAAAACCGGCGTCCTCATCTCCGTCGACACCGTGAAATCGGCCGTGGCCCGGGCCGCGCTCGACGCCGGCGCCGACATCGTCAACGACACGAGCGGCCTCCGGGCCGACCCGGCGATGGCGCCGCTCGTCGCCCGGTCCGGCGCGGCCGTCATCCTGATGCACATGAAGGGCGTCCCGCGGACCATGCAGGAGTCTCCCCATTACGACGACCTCTTCGCCGAGGTCGGGTCGTTTCTCCGCGAGAGGATCGGCGAGGCCGAAGCGGCCGGCATCGCGGCCGAGAGGATCGTCGTCGACCCGGGGATCGGTTTCGGGAAGACCGCCGAGCACAACCTCGCCCTCCTCAACGGGCTCGACGCCTTCCAGGACCTCGGCCGGCCCGTCTGTGTCGGCTTCTCGCGGAAGGCCTTCATCGGCCGGGTCCTGGGCCTGCCGCCCGGAGAGAGGCTCGAGGGGACAATCGCGGCGGCCGTCCTCAGCGTCAGCCGGGGCGCCCACATCCTGCGCGTTCACGACGTCGGGGCCGTGGCCAGGGCCGTCCGCGTCGCGGAGGCCATCCTCGCCGCACCGGCGGGCCCGTCCGCCGGCGAAAAAAGCGGGAAGGACATGACGGTGGCCCATGCTTGCTGATATCGGGACCATCCTCCGCCACACCACGGTGCTGGATATCCTCGATATCTGCCTCATCGCCTTCATCATCTACTACGTCCTCCTCCTCATCAAAGACACGAGGGCGTACCAGGCGGCCTCCGGCCTCCTGCTCATCGCGGCGATCTATCTCCTGACGGTCTGGGGCCGGCTGAGCGTCTCGAACAGGATCATCCGGTCCTTCGTCAATTATATGATCATCGCCGTCATCGTCCTCTTCCAGGGCGAAATCAGGAGGTTCCTGGCGGGGATCGGCTCCCGGACCTTCCGCAAGCCATTCGCCCTCAGGTCCCTCCAGGAGAAGCTCGAGGACCTGTTCTTCGCCGTCGATTACCTGTCCCAGAAGAGGATCGGGGCCCTGGTCGCCATCGAGAAGGAGATCTCCCTCTCGACCTACGCCGACCGCGGGGTCAAGGTCGACGCCCTTCTGTCCAAGGACCTTCTCGTGAGCATCTTCTTCCCCCACTCCCCGCTCCACGACGGAGCGGTCGTCGTCCAAGGGAACCACATCGTCTCCGCAGGCTGCCTCCTGCCCCTCCCGGCCGCCCACAAGCTGGCCAGCCCCTTCCAGACCCGGACCCGGCACCTCGCCGCGATCGGGCTCTCCGAGGAAACCGACGCGGCCGTCATCGTCATCTCGGAGGAGACGGGCGACGTCTCCCTGGCCATCAAGGGGCGGCTCGAGAGATATGAGGACAGCGACGCGACGCAGAAGCGCCTGATCCATTATCTGAGGGACCGATGAGACGCTTTCTGAAGGGGCTCGTCGTCCGGAATTGGGGCTTGAAGCTCGTCTCCATCGTCCTGGCTTTGGCCCTCTGGCTCATCCTCGTGCCCGCGGACAAGATCCTTTCGGAAAAGACCCTGACCATCCCCCTCGAAACGCGGGGCATCCCGGAGGGCATGGAGATCGTGGAAAAATCCACGCTTACGGTCGACATCACGGTCCGGGCCCCCAGCCGGATCCTCAACGAGATCGGCCCGTCCACCCTCACGGCCCGGCTCGACCTCGAGCGGGCCACGGTCTACCAGCAGGAATATCCGCTGAACAAGACCATGATCTCGCTTCCGCCCGGGGCCGACGTCATCGAGGTCAGGCCGAACAAGGCCCTGATCAAGCTGGAGCTGACCAAGGAAGCGACCCTCGATGTCCACCCCTCGGTCCGGGGCAAGGTCTTCCCCGGCTTCCGGATTTCGAAGATCGAAGTCCTGCCGAAAGCGGTCGAGGTCCGCGGCCCGGAGAGCAAGGTCAGGGCCAGGGACACGGTGACGACGGCGCCCGTCGACGTCACCAACCTGGCCCAGACGGCCGAATTCGACGTGGACATCATCCTCCCCAAGCCCGAACTCCGGCTCGTCTCCGCCCGGACGACGGTCCGGGTCACGGTCACGGTCGAAGCGGACAAGGGGAATTCGAAAGCGGGCAATCCGGGGAGAAAGTAGCCGTCCTCAGGCCATGGCACAGAAGCTCTTCGGGACCGACGGGATCCGGGCCGTGGCCGGCCAATACCCCCTGGACTATTCCTCCATCTGTGTCCTGGGCGGAGCCCTGGTCCGCCTCCTCCGCGGGAAGGGGCTCGAACCCCGCGTCCTCATCGGGCGCGACACCCGGGAATCGGGACCGTGGATGGAAAAGGCGCTCGTCCAGGGCATCCTCGAAGCGGGGGGGGAGCCGGATACCGCGGGGGTCATCCCCACCTCGGCCGTGTCCTATCTCGCGCGCAAGAACACGTTCTCCGCGGGCATCGTCATCTCGGCCTCCCACAACCCGTTCCGGGACAACGGCATCAAGGTCTTTTCGCACCAGGGCGTCAAGATCCCGGACGCCTGGGAAGCGGAGATCGAAACGGCCATCCTCGGCACCCGGGAAGAGAAAAAGCCCGGGTCGCTGACGGTCGTCCCCGACCCGGGGCTCGTGGAGGAGTACGCGGCCTATCTCAAGAGCCGCTTCGGGTCCGCGGGAGGCGGCGGGAAGAAGCTCAAGGTCCTTCTCGACTGCGGGAACGGCGCGAGCTCCGTCGTCGCCCCGCGCGTCCTGGGCGATCTCGGTTTTGAGGTCGCCTCGATCAACGCCGCGCCCGACGGGACGAACATCAATCGTGGCTGTGGTTCCCTCCATCCGGAGGGACTCGCCCGGGCGGTCGTCGAAGCGGGGGCCGCGCTCGGGATCGCCTACGACGGCGACGCGGACCGGGCCGTCTGGGTGGACGAAGGCGGCCGGGTCAGGAACGGCGACCACACGCTTTTCGTCCAGGCCCTGGACATGAAAAACTCCGGCCGCCTCAGGTCGGGTTCGGTCGTGGCCACGACCATGAGCAACATGGGCCTCGAAAAAGCGCTCGAGAAGGCCGGGATCGGGCTTGTCCGGACGCGCGTCGGCGACAAGTACGTCTATGAAGAGATGGTGGGGCGCGGGGCGAACCTCGGCGGCGAGCAGTCCGGCCACACGATCTTCCTCGACGACTTCCCGACCGGCGACGGCATCCTCACGTCCCTGAAAATGCTGGAGGCCATGATCCGTCACGGCCGGCCGCTCTCCGCCCTGGTCCGGGAGATGAAGGAGTACCCCCAGATCCTGGTCAACGTCCGCGTCGTCCGCAAGTCCGACTTTGGGGAGTTCCCGGAGATCGTGGAAGCCCTCCGGACGGCCAGGGACCGGCTCAAAGACGAGGGCCGGATCGACCTCCGCTATTCGGGGACGGAGCCCCTGGCCCGGGTCATGGTGGAGGCCAGGGAGCAAAGCCTCGTCGAGTCCTGCGCCCGGATCGTGGCCGAGGCCGTCCGGAAACATCTCGGAGAAAAATAAATGGAAAATCCCCCTGATGGGAGGTTCTCATGAGACTCGCGCTCAACATCGACCATTTCGCGACCCTGCGGGAGGCCCGGAAAAGCACGGAGCCGGAGCCCGTCCTCGTCGCCTTGCTCGCGGAGCAGGCGGGCGCCCACGGCATCGTCTGCCACATCCGGAGCGACCGGCGGCACATCAAGGAGCGGGACCTGCGCCTCCTCAGGGACACGGTCAAGACCAAGCTGAACATCGAGATGGCCGCGACGGACGAGATGAAAAAAATCGCCCTGGACATCAAACCGGATGTCGTCTCGCTCGTCCCGGAGCGGCCCGAGGAGCTGACGACGGAAGGCGGCCTGAAGGTCGCCGGGAGCTCGAAACGCCTCGGCCCGCATATCAGGGACCTCAAGAAAGCCGGCATCCGTGTCAGCATCTTCATCGACCCGGACCTCCGGGAGATCGGGGCGGCCGCGGACCTTGGGGTCGACCTCATCGAGATCAACACGGGGAAATACGCGGATTCAAAGCCGGGCCGGGCGCAGGACCAAGCCCTTGCCGCGGTCCAGAGGGCGGCCGAGTTCGGGGCGTCGAAGGGCCTCGAGATCCACGGCGGCCACGGCCTTGATTACAGGAACGTCCTGCCCATCATCGCTATCCCTCAGATGACGGAGCTTTCGATCGGGTTTTCCATCGTCGCCAGGGCGGCCGTGGTCGGGGTGAAAGAGGCTGTCCGGGAGATGCTCGCGCTTTTGGAAAAATAGGTATCCATGGACATCCGGGTTAACATCGAACGGTTAAGAAGCGACCTCGAGGAACTCGGCCGGATCGGCCGCGATGCGGGCGGCGGGGTGAGCCGTCCGTCGTTCAGCCCCGCCGACCTCGAGGCCAGGGCCTGGCTCAGAAAAAGGATCGAGGCGGCCGGCCTCCTCTACAGGCAGGACGGCGCCGGCAACCAGTTCGGCCGGATCGAGGGAGCGGGGAAGACCGTCATGGCCGGCTCGCACATCGACACCGTCGTCGGCGGCGGGATGTTCGACGGCGCCGCGGGCGTCCTGGCAGCCCTGGAATGCCTGCGGAGGATCCGGGAGGAAAAAACTCCTCTGACCAGGCCGCTCGAGGTCGCGTCGTTCACGGACGAAGAAGGCAATCTCGTCGGCGATTTCCTGGGGAGCCGGGCATTCATGGGGCTCCTCGACAAGGACGAGGTCGCGAAAGGCCGGACGGCTTTCGGCCTCGCCCTCAAGGACATCCTGAAGGGCACGGAATTCTCCACCCAAACGATCCTCGAAGCGCACAAGACGCGGCCGGACCTTGAGGCGTATCTCGAGCTTCACATCGAGCAGGGGGCTGTCCTCGAAGACGAAGGCTTGCCCGTCGGCATCGTCGAGAGGATCGCCGGGAAGCATTACCGGCAGGGCTCGTTCATCGGCCAGGCCGCCCACGCCGGGACGACCCCTCTCGAACTGCGGCAGGACGCGTTCCTTGGACTTGCCGATTTCGCGTTGAAGGCGACCCAGCATGCCGCCACCCGGCATTATGGGAGCATGGTGACGATCGGCCGGGTCGTCCTTCATCCCGGGGT
>Ga0315282_10012843_pt1 | contig 12746 bp, 10 predicted proteins | sample YL17G07_20_MG_FD_203693 | JGI IMG/M metagenome (GOLD analysis project Ga0315282, IMG submission 203693) | Sediment microbial communities from Yellowstone Lake, YNP, Wyoming, USA - YL17G07_20 | ecosystem: Environmental > Aquatic > Freshwater > Lake > Sediment | place: USA: Wyoming | collected... | reverse complement strand
GTACCAGCAAGGGCTTGAGCCGATCTGTAGATCATGGGCAAACTTGGGAGAACTTCAGATCAGTCCCTGCCTTCGCTGACCCTGGGATCTTCGCTGTCGCTGTGCAAGGGAATACGATATGGAGCTCCACAGGCTCCGAAGAGAAGGTGAACAATGATGTAGTCCCAAAGGGGAGCGGTCTCACTTATTCCATGGATGGCGGGCAGAACTGGCGACATCTCGCACAGCCGATGGACGCGCCTTCGGATAGTTTCATCCAGTATGGAATCAATCGCATGAAGATACTTCCCATCATCGTTCCGGAGCAAAATGTCACCTACGATGTCTCTCTAACGCACGGGACGCTCTGGATCACAAGCTGGGCAGGGGGACTAAGGAGAACCACGGATAACGGACAAACCTGGCGACGCATCATTCTTCCGCCCGACAACTATAACAAAATCTCCCCAAGTGATACTCTGAGTTTTATTATAGATCCCAGACAGAACGTGAATTTCACTCCCTTCTCAGTCCTGGCGATCTCTGACTCGGAAATCTGGGTGGGAACTGCAGGCGGCATCAACAAATCGACTGACGGTGGGATCAGCTGGGCCAAGTTCAACCATCAGAACCAGGATTCTTCAATTCTGGGGAACTGGGTGATCCGAATCAAGGAACAGCGGTTCAAGGGGAAACGTAGAATTTGGACTACCAACTGGGTGGCAGAGGATCCCAGTGAGCATTATGGCGTGAGTTACACAGACAACGGCGGTCTTTCCTGGCATAATCTCCTCCACGACGTCAAAGCATACGATTTCGCTTTCAAGGATACCATCATATACGTCGCTACCGATGATGGAGTTTATCGAACGAACGATGATGGCCATTCGTGGAACAAAGCGTCGGTGATTGTTGATCCGGTCTCTCAAGAACGATTTGCTTCTACCTCGATATTTTCTGTTGGAGTCCAGGGTAACGCCGTATGGATCGCCGGGAACGATGGAGTCGCAAGCACGACAGATGATGCATCCCATCCCTTTGGTCAAACATGGGAAGTCAAGCGAACCTATGTGCCCGTGGGATCAGTTTCTGTGACTTATGCATACCCAAACCCTTTTTCTCCCGCAAACGAAGTTGCCCGATTTCATTATAGCACTGGAGGCAATGACTCGAACGTAAAGATCCAGATCTTTGATTTTGGGATGAACCTGATCAAGACTCTTCTTCGACAGGCACCCCGAAGCGGAGCCAACGAGCATGATGAGATCTGGGATGGCCGAGACAATTCAGGTAGACGGGTTGCCAACGGCGTGTATTTTTACAGAGTCGAGGTAGAGGGACTTTCTGAAGCCTGGGGAAAGGTGATGGTCCTCCAGTAACCTGTGGCCTTGCGGAATTGTTTGCCCGATTTCGGAGAGAAGATTTGAACAAGAAGGTTTTACTTTTTATTTTGTGCTTTGTACCCCTCGAGGTTATTCGAGCACAACTTGCTGGGACTCCGGGGAGCTTCTCACGCATGGGTTTCGGCGCACGAGGAATGGGAATGGGAAACGCATTGACAGCCGTCACTTCTCGAGAACTTAATTCCTATTACAATCCAGCACTTCCTTCATTTGCGGAAGAACGTTCGGCAACCGCGACCTACGGATTTCTCAGTTTGGATCGACGACTCGGATTTCTCAGCTACACACAAGCGATCCGACCGACCGCTGGGCTCTCCGCTGGCATAATGTACGCTGGCGTCCATAACATCGACGGGAGAGATAGCGATGGAGAACACACTGCCGACTATTCAACGTCCGAGTACCAGTTCTTCTTAGCGTTCTCAAATAAATTCTCAGACCAGTTCTCCGTCGGGGTTGCAGTCAAGCTCTATTATAATGACCTCTTTCAGGGTGCTACAGCCTCAACGGTTGGAATCGATGCAGGGGCGATCTATAGAGTGACCGAAGCTCTAACCGCAGGAGCAGTCGTCCAAGACATCGATGCCAAATACCGCTGGGATACGTCAAATCTGTACGGAACATCTGGAGCCGCGACGACTCAGCTGTTTCCACTTCTTCTGAGAATCGGACTCGCGTATCAGCTTCCTGATGGACGCGGAGATGTTGCTGTTGATGTAGAAAATAATAATCAAGGGACAACCCAGGTCCGCGCCGGGGTCGAGGTCATTGTGACAGAGTACCTTACACTGCGGGGCGGGGTCGACCGGCTGCAGACAAAAAGGAACGACAACGGGGTAGAACCGTCTCTCGGATTCACGCTACGGAAAGGGATCGATGGGCTCTCACCGGCCCTTTCTTACGCCTATGTCTTCGAGCCATTCTCGACCAGTGGAATGAGTCTACTGTCGATTTCGTTTGCTTTCTGATTAACATGCACAGATATCTCATTGGCTTGTTGCGTTCCATTATCGCCAACTCGGAAGCGAGACCAATACATCGCATTTCAATCCTCTTGGTTGCTCTGTCTTTCTTCCTCTCGGAGGCGCTTGCCCAAGGCGGCGAGACGGGGCTCTCGTTCCTCAAGTTAGGCGTTGGCGCTCGCTCTGTCGGTATGGGAGAAGCACATGCAGCCATTGCAGACGACGCGTCAGCCACCTACTACAATCCGGGAGGGCTAGCCGAAGCGAACAAGACGAGTATTCTGGTAATGCACAAAGAATGGATACAAGATGTGAGGACGGAGTTCCTCGGAGTTAATATTCCATTTGAGGACTTCGCTGTGGGCATTGGCATCAATACAACGAACATCGCTGATATCCAGCTTAGGACTCAGCCAGGTCCCTCCGAAGGGACTTTCTCAAGTCATGATTTCGCGGGAAGTATCTCAATCGCAAGGAGAATCATCCCAGAGTTGAGTCTTGGGGCAAGCCTAAAATTCCTCTACGAGAAGATTCTTGTTGACGAGGCTTCCGGGGTCGGTTTTGATGTCGGCGCTCTTTACAACTCACCAATAGAGGGACTCAGATTCGCCGTCGTTGGAAGCAACTTCGGCTCGATGGGAAGTCTGAAGAGTGAAAATATCCAGCTCCCCGGGCTCCTCCGCATCGGATCTGCCTACCTCCACGAGGTCGACATGTTTCATTCAATGTTGACCCTCGGGGCAGATGTCGTGAAGATTTTCCGCGAAGATAAAGCTCACCTCCACACCGGGCTCGAGGTAAACTATCAGGAGACGGTTTCTTTCAGAGTCGGTTATCTTTTCGGATATGAGACCCGTGGATTGACTACTGGACTAGGGCTACAACGCGATATCTTCAGACTCGATTACGCCTTCAGCCCCCAGTCGCAAGACCTCAACAGCGGTCACACCCTCTCTGTTGAGGTAGAATTCTAGGCGCCACCCCCAAGGGGATGGTCACGAAGGATCCCTTTGGGACTTTGCCATCGTCGTACCAAGAGTTCATGCCTGAACCCTTCCACATTTGCTTCACCTTTCTTGGAGACATCCACTACGATTCGCGACTTTCAAGATGCGTGGAGACACTGTCTTCATGTGGCTATCAAGTCACTGTGCTCATGGCAACTGAGAAAAGCGAAGAGCGTGAGTTCACGGGTGCGCAGATCAGATCTCTCTTCGTTCGACCTTGGGCAAGCGGTAAACTCCGATTTCTATCCTTCTACTTGAAGGCGCTATGGCCTGCCCTGCGGGCAAAGGCTGATTGCTACTTTGCATCTGATCTCTATACTTTGCCGATAGCCTATCTCGCTGCGAGGCTTGGCCATGCAAGACTCATTTACGACTCACGAGAACTGTATTCTTCCATCGCGGCTCTTCGGGACCGACGGCAGACACAGCGGTTTTGGTCATATGTCGAGAGAAAAATCGTCCCTCGCACCGATGCGGTCTTCACTGTGAACGATGCTCTTGCTGAATCCATTTCGAATCGCTATTCGATATCGAAGCCGACAGCCCTTCTGAATTGTCCGTCCAGACAAGTGGTTCACAGATCTGGCCGTCTCCGAACGGTTCTCACCATTCCTCCCGGTTCAAGAATCCTCCTCTATCAAGGGGGACTTCAACAAGGGCGAGGCATCGACATCATGCTGTCAGTGATCAAAAAAGTCTCTGGCGGTGTTCTGGTGTTGATCGGAAATGGCAATCTCAAGAGTCTGACGCTCGAGATCATCAAGAGAGAAGGACTTGACCGGAAGGTATTTCTTTTGGATGCAGTCCCGGTTAGTCAGCTTCTTGAATACACGGCCTCTGCGGATATCGGACTTTGCTTGATCGAGAACTTCGGCGCGAGCTATTATCATTCGCTTCCAAACAAACTGTTCGAGTATGTCGCAGCCGGGATACCAGTAGTGGCGAGTAACTTCCCGGAGATCAGACACTTCGTGGAATCGAATGGAGTCGGGCTTTGCGTCGATCCTACCAGCGAACATGACGTCGTCAAAGCGATTGAGCGACTCCTGACCGACACGGATTTGTACCGAGCTCTCGTACACCACTGCATACAGACAGCCGACCGCTACACTTGGGAGAATGAGTCCCGGAAGCTCCGTGAAGTAATTGACAGCCTGAAAAACCGATGACCCTCGAAAGCTTACAGGATTCCATCTCAAAGCGGTCAGTTGTCGGCGGCTTCCTCATCTTGCTGTGCCTCATGCGTTTCGTCAATTTGGGATTCGGGGAAATACAGGAGTGGGACGAGGCACTCTATGCCGTTCGAGCGAAGTCAATCGTCCAGTTCGGAGACTGGCTTGATCAGACCAACCATGCCGTCGGTGGACTTTACTCCGCATCACACCCGCCGCTTTTCATCTGGTTAACAGCCGTCACGTACAAACTCTTCGGAATAACGAACTTCACGACGCGACTCTGGTCCGCCATCTTCGGATGCGGAATAATTCTTCTTGTCTACTTCATCGGCAAGCATCTGCTAAATCGTATTGCAGGACTTCTTGCTGCCGTGCTACTTGGTACAATTCCAATCTTCAACTTCTACAGCCGACAAGGACAACTCGACGTTCCGTTCCTGTTCTTTTTCACAGCGTCAGTATATTTCTACATCGTTTTTCTGGATCGAAACCAAGTGAAGTGGCTTGTCTTCTCTGGCCTTACCTTTGGATTAAGTCTGGCCAGTAAAAGTATTTCAGGGATATTGGCTGTCCCGATCGTTCTCGCCACATCTCTCCTGTACCAACACACTCCAGTTCGCGACCGAAAAAGACTTTGGCTTGCTCTCTTGGCTTACGTCATCATGGGAGTTGTGATTGTCCTTCCATGGTACAATTACATGGAATGGCAGCCTCACCCCGGGTTGACGAATGGATTTTTCGTCTCACATGTCCTGGGCAGCGTTCAAGAGGTAGCCGCCGGGCTGGGAACAAACGTTAAACAACTAGGCTACTTCTATTTCCTGAACCAGCTCCTCGTACGGTTTCCACTCTCAGGACTTGCATTTGCTTGCATGATCTTGATGCCAGTCAGGTTGATGAACAAAAAGAAGTACAGCCACAACCTAAACCGAATCGATCTTCTGGCCTCTATCTGGTTCCTGATTGTCTTTGTCGTCTACAGCCTTCTCCGCACAAAGGTCATCAGTTATGTGCTGCCGATGTTGATCCCGCTTTCACTACTATCAGCTTCTCTACTCGAGAGACTTCAGCGAGGCGAATTCGGACGGAGAGCTTCCATCGTCCTGCTTGAAGTGGTGGGAGTCGCGCTCGTTTGGTCGCTTTCAGACGAAGCCCGGAACTCCCTGAAAAACTTCTTCAACCTGGCGGCATCCCTTGGCTCCAACTCTGCGACTCTGTTTTCTGTTGTTGGTTCTGTCCTTTTATCGATCATCGTCGTGGTCGTCCTGATAGCGGTCTGGAGAAGCGAGAGTCTGCGAGCAAGGATCACGGGATACCTCATCCTGATGGTCCTCACCGTCTCTGTTCTATTCCTGATTCACCAGGTAACGTTTGTCAATGAGGCCGATTTCATTGATGGAGGCGAGGCACTCGCCAAGAAAGTAAGCGCCTTGCCATACGGTGAGATCATTTATCTCTACACTCCTCACTACACAGGCGGAATGAATCCACAGCTTGCTTACTATCTCGATGGCACTAATTGTGGCTGGAAACCTGACAAACAGTTCGTCGATATCAGTCGAGCAAAGACAGATTCGCTGACTCTGTTCATTGAGACGAAAGCCGACAAGGGAAAGTCCCTGATTATCATCGAGAAGAACCACGCCGATCGCCCTGAGAAGAGTGATGAACTTCTCAAAGTCGAGCGAATAGCATCGTCGCAGTATGGAAGAATCCTCGAGACGAAGCGCTACATCCTCTATGGCAAGTCATAACCGCATCCTCGTGATCCGCACGGACCGCATCGGCGATGTTGTGCTCGCCACGCCGCTTATTCGTGCGCTGCGACAGACTTTTCCCAACGCGTTCATCGCTGCAATGGTGCGTCCGTACACACGGGATGTGCTGCTGAACAACCCGAATCTGAATGAGATAATCGAGGATGACTATGAGGGTACGGGCAAAGGTCGGAGAGGGTTCTGGAGATTGGTAAGACGGCTGAAGCAGTACAACTTCGATACCGCTCTCCTTTTGCTTCCCACCGAACGGGCAGCATGGATGCTTTTCTGCGCAGGGATCACGAACCGCATTACAACGAGCATGCGACTCTACACTGTGCTAACTGGCATGCGGTCAGTGCTGCGTCACAAATACCATCCCCTCCGACACGAAGCCGACTACTGCCTTGACCTCGGCAGAAAGATCGGTGTCCGGAGCCAAGACCTTAGCACGGAGATTTTTCTCTCGGAAGAGCAGAAAAGGAGAGGCAAAGAGATCCTGCGTGAACAGGGGGTGAAGGGCACTGAGGCAATTCTCGGGATTCATCCGGGCAGCGGACACTCGTCACCGAACTGGCCTCTGGAACGATATGCTGAACTCACTGCGACACTGGTTCATCGACAGAATCTCAAAATCATCGTGACAGGAAATGAGAGAGAGACTCACTTCTGGGACCAGTTTGAGAAACTCAGATCAGAGAATGTCATCAATTTGATCGGGAAGCTCACTCTGCGTGAGTTGATCTCGGTGATCTCCCAGTACGCTTGCCTGTTTTCCCCGAGCACCGGACCCATGCACATCGCCGCGGCTCTGAAAATACCAACAGTTTCTTTGTTTACTCGCCTGCCAGCCTGCTCCCCAGAACTCTGGGGACCGAAGGGAAATCGGTCAGAGGTTCTTCTGCCACCAGAGGGTTTCTGCCAAGTGAAGTGCGAGGTGGATCCGAAGAAGTGTACGCTTAGTGGGATCGAGGTGGAAAGCGCATACCGCGCGGTGATGCGAGTTCTATCACATGAGCAACTGGCCTAGCCATGGCTCATCAACAAAGGGAAAGATCGCTTCGGGATGTTAGCTCTCCAAAGCTACAACTCTCGATGCACCGCCTCCCGCTTTCACGTACTTCAATGTCTCATCCGCGATTCTGTCCAGATCAATCATCTGGATGCACTCGAGATTGTACGGGCATTCATGCTTCCAGCATGGTGAACACTCGAGACCTTCGGGGATGAGCTTCACTCCCCTTCCGTATAGTTCTATCTCACTCCAGCAGCTCACACCGAACCAGACGACCACATACTTTTTGAGAGCGATCGCAAGATGCATTCCAAATGTGTCCCCCGTAATGACGAGGTCACAGAGATTCTCATAACAGATTCCCCGCCGAAGACCATCTCCTGTCGGTGTGTTGATGACTTTGCTGCCTACGATACGCTCAATCTCTGCATTCCGCTCCGTGTCTTCGGGACCACCAAGGAGTAGAAGTTTGATTCCGCTTACCGAGGAAAGACGATCAATGAGACTGACATGCTGATCGATGGTCATCTTCTTGTTCGGGTAAATCGGGGAGCAACCCGTATTGAAGCCCACCACGAAGTCCGAATCCCCGATTCCCACTTCCCTCTTATAATTCTGGCAAAAAGCCAACTCTTCTGCTGACAAATTCAGAACATATTCATCACGCTTGAATCTTAGTTTGAAGCTCTCATGGAGAATCTCGGGAAGTGTCTTCTGATTGACCCGAAATTTCAGCTGATCGTCGAGGCCAAGTCGATAAAGATACTTGGCTTCCTTATTCAGAGGAACGATCACCCCATCGCCATTTACCCCGAATCCCAATTTCTCCCTGGCACTCAAAGACATCATCAGGGAACAGGCTCGCTGTGACTTGTCGACATTCAGTACTAGATCAAATTTCATCGACTGCAGGATCAACCAACTCTCGGATCCCCAAATGTAGACAGCATCGAGATACGGATTATTTTCTAAGAGTCCGGTTGCATTCGGTAAAGTTATCCAAGAGATATGACTCTTGGGATATTTCCTCTTGATGGCAGGAAGAAGCGATGCCGTGACAAGCACATGCCCCATCGCATCAAGGTTGATGATGAGGATCCGTTTACCTCGCGGGACGTTATCAGCGCATTCATCCAAACAATCCACGTACGGGAAGCAGGGCTTGTGGCCCGTGAAGTGTTTGCAGTCTGGTATTCTCAGAGACTTTCTCTTCTTCTTAGGCATAGACTCGGGCCGACATAATTATGTTGTTCTTTTCCAACATCCGGCGAATCGCCTCCAGTACGGTATCGACGCTTAGCCGGTCCATGCAGATATGCCCAATCGGACATAAAGTGAGGTTGCAGCCCAGACATTCGAGGCCCTCCAGTCGCACCCAAGAGCTCCTTTCGCCGAGCGGCCCCTGGAGGTAAGGATTTGTGGGCCCATAGATTCCGAGCGTCGGGACACCGAGGATGGCGGCGAGGTGCATTGGCCCGGCATCATTGCTGACCACGAGCGAGCACCGCTTCACTAGGGCCCCGAGCTGCTTCAATGTTGTCCTTGGTGGAATAAGTGAAGCATGACGCATCATCGCCTGGATTCGGCGAGCATCCTCGTGTTCTCCAGGTCCCCAAAGAAGAAGAACCTTTGCCTTATACCTCTCAACGAGCTTGTCGCCCAGTCTGGCGAAATTCTTCAACCCCCAACGCTTGGTGTACCACGAGCCGCTGGGGTTAAGACCGACGATGAGCTGCCCATCAAGGCGCTCCTGGCGGACGAACCGGGCAGCGCATTCTTCATCCCTTTCCGAGATGGAGAAGGAAATCTCCCGATCAACAATTTCAACATCTAACGCTCGTAATGCATCAAGATTAAACTCCGTGTTGTGAACCTCACCACCTCGCGGTTGAACAAGGATGTTATAAGCATATTGTCGACCGCGAAAGTCATACCCCACGCGATATGTCGCTCGCGAGAAATAAGTCATAAAGGCCGTACGCGGATTTCCAAAGAGATCAATCACAAGATCATAGCGCCGGCTCCGGAGTCTCCAGAGAAATGCAACAGCATTATCATTTGCGCGATCAAAGATGAGAAGATCGTTGACAACGAGGTTTCCCTCGAGTACCTCACGACTTGGTGGTTCGGCAAGGAAATCTAACTGAGCGTCGGGGAAATGATGACGGAGGTTCTTCAGGACAATTGTCGAAAGCAAAACATCGCCTATTGCTCGGAGCTTGATAACCAGGATTCTCTTGATTCCCTCGATCTCAATCATGCCATATCGACGAGCAGGAAAAGAAAAAGTCCCGCAACCATGCGGGACTCAAATATAGCACTTTCACCTTAACCAATCAAATAGTATGGAGAGATGGACCTTGATCTGCAGTGAAGAGACAGGGACGTTCGTTATCAAAACAGCTTCACAATTCCTTCAACCGGACACTACAAAAATCGATCTCAGGAAGCTCAAAACCTTGCAACATGGAGAATGAGATTACCGGAGATAGCCTCTTCTTCACCACCTCATACAGAATCATGGGAGCTTGCCGAACAAGGAGGCTCTTTTTCCTTGAACTAGGCCAACTAGGCCTTGGAATCTCAAAGATTCCGACCATCGTTACCTTGAAACTCAGCAAGGAACCTCTCTTGGTTCTCTTCTTCGGTTTAAGTTGGAGGGACCAGCGAAAAGCGAAACGGTCAGCGCTTCTCTTGCTCGTAAAAATTGTATACGAGCCTGATGGAGAACCAAAAGCATTCGTTTGTTTCGCCAACCCAGGGAACAGTGGTAGTCTTATTTCGACATCTTCAAATAAGAACTTCTTAAGTCTCAGTTGCTGTTTCATACTCAATGATTGGCCTTATGGCTCTGACGTGAATACGCGAAGGTTCGGTTATGCTACTTGTGATCAGGCCGTGAGTCGTTTGCTGGAACTGATTCAGTTCCTCGATTTCAAGACTCTCGAATCTGATCAGTGGACGCAAGCCTAACGCATACGCGACCTTAAATAACGTGTTCAACTGCAGATTTGGTTTGCCTTTCACTAGTTGCGTTACATACGAGCGAGACACGCCCAGTTTTTTCGCTAGGTCAGCCCTTGTAATATTCTGCTTTAGCAGTTGCTGAGCGATTTCTTCTGTGATCTCGAGCAAGGTGCGCTCGAGTGCAAATGACCATTTGCGCTTAAGCTCCTCCAAGCGGGCTGCAAACTCTTTCTGCAAGTGAGAGTCTCTCACGATTTTGATCATCTTTCAATCCTCGGATTGGTACCTAGCTTTTAACTTCTCCGCACGCTGGATCTCTTCCTTTGGAGTTTTTCGACCCTTCTTAACAAAGCCGTGGGTGATGATAGCCCAATTTCCAATCATAAAATAAAACAACCTGACGTTCTTGGGTCTCAGTTCATACAAATTTGGACGGCCGGCAAGTTTCTTACTTATGTGGGCACTTCTTATCGGTGGTTTCGTATCAGCCAGAAAATCAATGTAAGCTACGATCTTGTCTCTTGTATCCTCACTGATCTTCCCTGACAGCTCTTGTTCGTATATCGCCCTACCTCTGTCAACAAGAGCGTAAACTTCAAGGTATGCCCCCTTTTTCGGAAGATGAGCTTCCACCTGATGTTAAGTAATATCTTAACAAATGTCAAGGGCAATAACTATAGGGCTGTTTCACAAAATACCCAGTTTTCTCTTAAGAATCAAAAAACTTCACTCAACCCGACCACCCAACGGAACTTCGCACGTGACTCGCCAGGGGCAACATCGTTTACATAGAGCGGAAAGTCCAAGCGCAAGGTTGTCAATCCAATAGACTGAAAGAGTGTCGTCCACGAAGTGGGCATATTGATACGAAAACCAAATCCGACATCGACAAGCACTCTCTTCTTCGAGAAGTCTTCGTCCTGGAATGCGATCCTCCCAACGTCTATGAACCCGACGGTACGTACGAGACTAATGAGCTGATCAAGAACAGGATCTCCGACTTCATTGACAAAGGGAATCAGACCCGGAAGTTGCAACTCCAAGTTCGCGGCATCGATCTTATCCCCATAGAGGTGCTGGTTATAAAACCCTGGGAGATTTCCTCCTCCTTGATACAATGCATGGTCTCTAATCGTCGATGGGAGCATCCCTCTACTCCGGAAGAAGGGATTATTGAATTCGTCTATCGGAGATGCACCTGAGAAAAAGTACTGTGTCTGAATGGGTATTGTTCCACTTGCACGTCCATTGAATATCCTCAGGCCGAGTCTCCAATTTTCCGGCAGATGATAGAACAGCCGGACGTCAAATGTCCGCTTGCTGTAATTGAATTGACTCTGAGCCCGAATAGAGACACTCGCTTCGTAGTTGAACCTTGCATTTGCCTCCCAAAACTCACCGCGGTTTTCATACGCATAGTTGAAAAAGACACGGTTCAGCAGCCCAGGCTCCCACGTTGAAGGTCGAAGGAGATAATCGCTTTCCTTGAGCTTGAAGTGTGAGAAACCGAACTCGAACGTGTGATAGGGCGGATATGAATAATGACGACGGAGTTGCTTTGTGAAACTCGCATTGAACCCCTGTCTCCCTTCTACCCGGAACACACGCCAGCCGAATGAAGCAAGTGGAGTAACCCACGGAAGCTCAGTGCCCCACGACACATCGAAGTCGATTTTCCTGTCCCAGGTCCCGATCCACGCCCAGGCTATTAGTTGACGAAGATCGTCGAGATATCGACCGCTGAGCTTTGCACCAAGCTTGACGCCATCGACGGTGTTGTACCAGAACGATGGTCTCCACTGGACGATGTATTGAAAAGGATCGTAGACCGTGAACATCGTGTTCTCAAATCGGAAATCGACCTTCGGCCAAGGATAGGTATTATTGAGACGATTCACATCAGCAATGCGTCTGTCAGGATTGATCTCTCCCCGCTTTGCCTTCGATGGAAGATCGATTTGAGCTTCATACTCGACTACCCCGTTTTTCCATGCATCAACAGGAATGTAGAGAGTGGTCTTGGACCCGTCCTCCAAATCGAGTCTCACGTCGAGTGGCATTATGGCCTGTCCTAGACGCTTGATACTGACGGTCGTGTGATAGAGGTTTTTTCCATCCTTCATGACTTCATCTGAAGAAATCTTCTCGAGTGCATAGTCGCACTGATACGTGCGATAGAACCACTCATCAAAGAACCACCGGAGATCCCGATTCTCACTCACCTCCTGGGCCAAACTGAAGAAATCTTCTGGATACGGATGCTTGAATCTCCAACGATTGTAGTATTCCATCATCAGCCGTGAAAAGACAGAGTCGCCGAGCACGTATTGGAGCATGAACATCACTGTAGCAGCCTTCGCATACACGGATGTCCCAGACAATGCTGGCTCTTCGAATCGGTCGGAATGGGTGGCGATTGGTTCTTCGCACCCAGTCTTTGCAAGAACCAGATACTCCGTCATGTTGCTGGTGCGCTCGTCA
>Ga0315282_10012842_pt1 | contig 12746 bp, 14 predicted proteins | sample YL17G07_20_MG_FD_203693 | JGI IMG/M metagenome (GOLD analysis project Ga0315282, IMG submission 203693) | Sediment microbial communities from Yellowstone Lake, YNP, Wyoming, USA - YL17G07_20 | ecosystem: Environmental > Aquatic > Freshwater > Lake > Sediment | place: USA: Wyoming | collected... | reverse complement strand
TGGCGCCGGGTGTGACGCTCGACGCCGCGCGCCGTGAGCTCCAGGGGATCTCCGCGCAGCTGGCGGCCGAACAGCCCGCGAGCAACGCCGGCTGGACCGCGGGCGTCGAGCCGCTCGCGGGGGCCGACGCGCGCGCGGCGCGGTTCGGGCTGCTGGCTCTCATGGGCGCCGTGACGGGCGTGCTGCTCATCGCGGCCGCGTCGGGCATCCTCGCTGCGCGGCAAGGACGGGAAGGTGGGGCGGAAGCGCGGAGGATCGGCTCGACGGACCTGGCCTTAATGCGGCCTATCGTCCTATTGTGATCGTTCGTCCAGCGTCACGGGCACGCCCTCCCGACGGGCGATCTCGATCAACGCACTGGTCCGGTCCTCCACCCACTGATGCTCGCCGCAGGCAATAGGCTCGATTCGGCTGTCCGTGCGTGCAGCGACTCGCCAGAGTTGGTTGACGAGGGCTTCGCGGTCCGCGTCGCCGTCGAAGGCCGATGACAAGACGATCAGATCGATATCACTCCACTCCTCGGCGTGCCCCCTTGCCCACGAGCCGAACAGCACTCCCGTTTTGGCGGGAATCCCTCGCTCGTTGAGCGCGCGCAGGTAGCGCCGTACGCTCGCTACGATTGCGTCATCAGCCACTGGAGCACCTCCCGGGCACGAGCGAGGTAACCGGTCACGTCGGCCGGCAGCCCGGGTCGGTCGCCGATGTCCGGATAGCGACCGACCATGCTGAACCGGTTGAGGTCGGCAAGGACGTCGAGCCGACCAGGGGTGAGTTCCAGTTGCGCGAACTCGGCCAGTCTGACCAGGTTGTGGGTGCGGGGTGGCACGTCTTGCGTGCGCCGACAGACGAGGGCTTTCAGGGCCTCCTCAATCGATAGGTGTGCGAAGAACAGGCCCTGCCGGATGTGTGCCCGATCGATGAGGAGACTCGCGGCGGCCCAATCCTCCTCTGCGCCCTGGCGCCAGTGCGCGACCTGCGCTGGAATGTCGACCATCGTCACCGTCCCCGGACGCCCCCCATTCTCTCACACTGAGACGCAAGATGGACGGCAACAGCCCGTGTCCCGCCAGACGTCGAAGACGCCAACCCGGTCTACGTCATGGCCGACTTCGGCGCCCGCGGATCGAAGCAGCAGATCCGGCAGCTGGCCGGCATGCGCGGCCTGATGGCCAAGCCGCCGGGCGAGATCATCGAGACGCCCATCACGTCGAACTTCCGTGAAGGGCTCACGGTGCTGCAGTACTTCATCTCGACGCACGGCGCCAGAAAGGGCCTGGCCGCACGACCTCGCCTTCGGGAAAGCCGACCTCCGCGCCGCAGCGCCTTTCGTTGGGATCATTTGCGTCCGCCCGGGACATATCTCCGCGGCGTTCGTGCTCGCCCTCATCGACGCTCTGCGCGAGTTGCGCGATCGACGTTCAAGCGGGCGGCGCGACGGAATGGAAGATCACGGCACCGTTGGGACGCTCGACGAAGCGCGCGAATTGCGGTATACAAGCGGGTAGCGGGGTGTGCGCAGACAGTCGCGCACAAACCTGCCTGACACCGCGGAAGACCCGCATGCGCGCGACGACGATCCTCACCACGATCCTGGTTCTGCTAGCGATGGTTCCCACAGGTGCGCGCCAGCCAGCGGGTTCTGTCTTCGGCACCATCACCGACACCACCGGCGAGGGACTGCCGGGCGCGCGAATCCTGCTGACCGCCGAGGACGGCCGCGTGCGCGAGGCGACCACCAGTCCGCTTGGCCGCTACAAGATCGACGCGCCGCCGCCGGGGAAGTACCGCATCGAAGCACACATGAGCGGGTTCGAGACCAAAGTGAGTGCGATCACCGTAGTCGCGGGGGAGGTCGCCGACTGGAGCGGAGCCCTGCTCCTCGCGGGCCGCGTCATCGGCGGGGCGTCGATCGAACGTCGCGTGATGCGGGAAACCGGGTGGGAAGCCGTGGACTGCGGCCGCCACGGTGCGCCGGCCTTGGCGCCGCCGCTCGACAGGTCCCTCGCCTGCGCCCTCGAGTCGCCGAAGCTGCGCCGACCGTTCTCCGTCATCGTTCAGTTCACGGCGCACGACGGCACCCGCGGCGGCCACGGACTGCTCGCGGGATCCGATGGCGTGATTTACCGCTTCGAGTACGAGCGCGGCGGCGTCACGTTCCACATGCAGCCGTGCCCGTTCCCGCGTGTGACACCCGACGAGAAGCACTCCGGGTTCGGCTTTACCTGCCGGCCGGCGCGCTGGCAGACGAGTGTCCGGAAATCAATCCCGTCGTGAGATCGACAGCGCGAGAGGCACGCCGTCGCGTCCGAATCCCCGCCTTGAGGCGCGTCACGAAGAAGGCGCCTTCGTCGACGAACCGGTGCAGCCGTCTGAAGTCCACGTAGCCTCGATCCATCTCGCGCCGGACCGGGTCCTCGGCCAACTCCCCGGGCAGGAACTTGAGCGCCACCGGTTGTCCGAGCTTCAGGTCGTCGGCGCGGTACACCTCGCCCATACCGCCGCGTCCGAGCAGACCGATGATGCGGTAGCGCCCCGCGAGCACATCCCGGCGCGAATCCGCAGAGGGGCACCGAGCCGGAGGAGATCAGTCGGCCGACGGCCGTGGCGCCGGCCGGCGGCGCGCCACGCATGTCACCCGCCCCGGCGATGCCCGTCGCCAGTTCGGATGGCGAACCGAGCGGCGTTCCACACGATCGGCAGAAACGATCGGACGGCGACGGGTCTGCCGAACAGGATGGACATTTCAGGGACAGACTTCCCGCGCGGCTTCAGAGGTGGCCGGCCCGTGCATCGACTCGAATTCGACGGAGTGCGGGAAACCTTATCACGGTTTGACGCTGCCGAGGTACGCGGCCATCTCGTGGCCCTCGGCTCCCGAGTCTGGGCCGCACCGCCTCGACGATCGTCGCCACCGCGCGTTGCAGTGCCACCCACGCGGACGCCCGGCCGCGACCTTCGTTTCCGCGCGCGCCCGCGCCGTCGCCGTTGAGGCGAACAGACCCTTGCGTGCCGCCACCACATGGCTGTAACATGTATGGCTATGACAGATATAGACGAGCGCATGCTGGATCGCGAACTGAAGAAGGGGTCGGCGGAACTGATCATCCTCTCGATCGTCGAGCAGCGTGCGCGCCACGGCTACGAGATCAGCAAGCTGATCGAGGCGCGTTCGGCCGGGCGCCTGAAGTTCCACATCGCGTCGTTGTACCCGCTCCTGTACCGACTGGAAGAACGCGGGTGGGTGCACGGCAGGTGGGTGGAGAAGCCCGGCGAGCGGCGGCGGCGCTTCTACAGTCTGACGGCCGAAGGCCGCCGCGTGCTCACCCGGCAGCGCGAGACATGGAAAGCCTTCGTCCACGCCATGGGTCTCCTGACCGGGGTCGATCATGCCTGACTGGACGGGGGATTTGCGCGGTCGTCTCGCTCCGTTGCGGTTGACGCCCGTTCGTGAAGCGGAGATCGTCGAGGAACTGTCGCAGCACCTCGACCAGCGGTACGAGGAACTTCGCGGCGAAGGCAAGGACCACGGAGAGGCCCGCCGGCTGGCGATGGAGGAACTGCTCGAGCCTGACGCGCTTGCCTCGCGCATGGCGGCGCTTCGCCAGGCCAACGTCAGACCGTCGATTGCGCCGGGAGCACCGCCGCGCTTCCTGTTGGTGGATCTCTGGCAGGATCTGCGCTATGCCGGTCGCGTCCTGAGGAGGCAGCCCGGCTTCGCGGCGGTGGCCGTGCTGACGCTGGCGCTCGGCATCGGCGCCAACAGCGCCATGTTCGCGCTCGTGGACGCGACCCTGCTCCGCCCGCTTCCGCTGCACGAGCCCGGGCGCCTGGTGATGGTCTGGGAACGCACACAGGCATCGAACCACGAGGGCGTGTCACCCCTGAACCTCCTCGACTGGAACGAGCGCAACCGCAGTTTCGATCTGATCGCGGGGTTCGTTCCGAGCGTTGGAGGCATGGTGATGGCCGGCGCGAACGGGTCAACCGAAGAAGTGCCCCGTCAGTGGGTCACCGTTGGATTCTTCCGGGTGCTCGGCGTACGGCCCATTGCCGGCCGGGGGTTCGTTGCCTCGGACGATCGCGAGCGCGCCAGAGTCGTCGTCCTGAGCGAGGCCTTCTGGCGCACTCATTTCAACGCCGACGCGTCGATCGTCGGACGCGACATCCGGCTGGATGGTGCGCCGTACAAGGTGGTCGGTGTCGTTCCGAACCAGGTGCAGTTGCTGGGCCGGACCAGCGTCTGGGCACTGAGGCCAATCCAGGGCGCGCCGCCCGCGGCTCGAGCCGCGTACTTCCTGCAGGCAGTCGGCCGCCTGAAGCGCGGTGTCACGCTCGAGGCCGCCGATGCCGACATGGCGGCGGTTGCCAAAGGGCTCGCGCAGGACTTTCCGAAGACCAACAAGGGGCGCGGCGTCTCGCTCGAGCCGCTCCGTGTTGCGGTCATCGGCAACGAACTCCGGCAGACCTCGATCCTTTTTCTGGGCGTCGTCGCCTTCGTGCTCCTCATCTGCTGCGCCAACGTCGCCAACCTCCTCCTTGCGCGCGCGACCGTGCGGACGCGTGAGCTGGCGATACGTTCGGCGCTGGGCGCCGATCGCCGTCGTGTCATCCGGCAACTCCTGACCGAGAGTCTCGTGCTCTCGACAATCGGCGGCGCGCTGGGAATGGGGGTCGGCGCGGCGATTCTGGCGGTCGCCCCGCTGGTGATTCCGGCGGGGCTGCTGCCCGCCGCTGTCACGCTCGCCTTCGATGCGCGCCTGGTCGTCTTCTGTGCCCTGGCCGCGCTGCTCGTCGGACTGCTGTTCGGCCTCGCGCCGGCGTGGCAGGCGACCTCGCGGGCATCGGCGCAGGCGCTCGCGTCCGAGGGCAGGGCCATGACGGGCCGTGGGGGAAGACTGCGCAACGTCCTCGTGGCCGCACAGGTGGCGACGGCGGTGGTTCTTCTCTTCGGCGCCGGTCTGCTGCTGCGCACGCTCCTCGCCGTCGAGGGGGTCGATCGCGGCTATCGGGCCGAGAGCGTGCTGACGATGATGGTGGATCCGCTCGGGTCGAGCTATCCCACCGAGGCGTCGCTGCTGCAGTTCTATGACGCCATCGACCGGGAGGTGATGGGTGCTCCCGGTGTCCGAAGCGTCGCCTGGGCGAGCACCCTGCCGTTGGGGCCTTCCTACTTCGGTCAGTCCTTCTTCCAGATCGTCGGCGATGCGCAGGCGCCGGAAAGCCAGCCGCCGGCCGCCGACTACCAGATCGTCAGCCCGGGGTACTTCCGGACCGTCGACCTGCCGGTCGTGGCCGGCCGCAGCTTCGACGAGCGCGACACGAGCGCGAGCCCCCAAGTCTGCATGGTGAACGAAGCGTTCGTGCGCCGCTACCTGCATGGCCGATCGCCGGTCGGGCGGCGGGTGGCGGTAGGGCAGGACGCATCGCCACAGGCGCCGTCGGTCGTGCGCGAGATCGTCGGCGTCGCCCGCCAGGTGAAAGGGCGCCCCGATGAAACGCAGGACCTTCTGCAGATCTACGTGCCGATGGCCCAGGACCCGATGGATGACATGTTCATCGTCGTGCGGCCGAAGTCAGGGCGTGCAGGCGCGCTGGCTTCTTCCGTCCGTGCGGCGATCGCTCGCGTGGACAAGGAGCAACTGGTGAGCGTCCGCGACGTCCTCACGCTCGAGGACGTTCAATGGGAGGCGACCGCGCGCCACAGGTTCCGCGCGGTCCTGGTGGTGGCGTTCGCGCTGCTGGCGCTCGCGCTGGCGATGGTCGGCCTGTCGGGGATCCTGGCGTACTCCGTCCAGCAGCGCGTGCGCGAGTTCGGGGTGCGGAGGGCGCTGGGTGCGACCTCGCCGGACGTGCTTCGCTCGGTCGTCGGAGGCGCCATTCGCGTCGTTGCCGCCGGCGCCATCGTCGGCTTCGCCCTTTCGGCGGCCTTCAGCCGTCTCGTGGTCACCTTGCTGTTCGGAGTGCAGCCCCTGGACGCGACGACGTTCGCGTGGGTGACGATCGTGCTCGCGGTCACTGCGGTTGTCGCCACAGCGGCCCCCGCCTGGCGGGCCACCCGCGTCGATCCGGCAATTGCCCTGCGGGGCGAATGATCCGGCCTTCGCACCGCTGCGGATCTGTTGCGGGATACGAAGCCGGCGACGGTCATCAGCGCCATCTGCGCCGAACGGCGCCGAAGCAGCTGGGCGCTGCGCCGAACAGCAGCAGGTGGAGGCGGGATCGGGAACGGTCCCCTCCGTGCCAAGAACCCGGAAGGTGGAGAATCCCGACGTTGTACTGAGCGTGGTCCAGTTTGTCCCGTCCGTGGAATGGAGTCTCACACCCGAGTTAAGCGGAGGGTTTTGCCAGTTGTAATCGGGCGTGAACTTCCATGCAAAATGGGCGTTCGGCCTCCGCAGGAGATGCGACAAGGAAGTAGCTTTCGCTGTCCAGGAGGTTGATTCCCGAAATCCAGTGATAGCGACATACGTCACTCAGTTCCGATATAACTCAAAGCCAAGTCAATCTCGGACACATCACCGCTGACTGTCGCCATAGCTGCGCGACTCCGTGGGGTGCCCTCAGTGCCAGGTGCCTGGGCCCGGATCTCGAGGAGCGCGCGGCGGGTCCCGAGTCGCTTGAGGTCCGTTGTGTTCACTCCGCGACGGTCACGAGGGCGCGGGCCCAGTGCGGCGCCGAGGGGCCGGCAGCGCGGTCGGCGCCGCATGGCCGCTAATACCGCCTCAATACGGCTTATCGTCCAGACGGATGTGTTGCCCCTCCCGCCGGGCGACCTCGATGATCGCGGACGCATCGTCTTCTACCCATTGACGCTCACCGCACGGGATCGGTTCGATGCGACTGTCCGTCCGTCCGGCAACGACCCAGAGCGCCTCGATGTCGGCCAGCCCAAAGGGTTGATCGAACCGCGGCGACAGGACGATCAGATCGATGTCACTCCAGCGGTGCGCGTCGCCACGAGCGAACGAGCCGAACAGGACTCCCGACGTGGCCGGGATGCCCTCGTTGGTCAGATTGCGCAGGTACTGCCGGATCACCGCGGCAACTGCGTTATCAGCCATTCGAAGACCTCTTTCGCCTGGGCGAGGCGATCTTGCGCATCCGCCAACGTCACGGCGGCCGGCACCGCGTCCGGATAACGTCCGGCCAATGCATTACGCGTTCATCTTTGAGAGCACGGCCCGCTGGCGGTCGTGGGGCGTCAATCCCGCTGCGGTGGCGAGTCGAAGCAAATCGTGAATGTACGGCGGGAGCTCGCCCGTTCGTTGGCACACGTGCGCCTTGAGCACTTTTTCGAGGGCGAGATGAGCGAAGAACAGGCCGTGACGCACCCGGCCCCGCTGGACCAGATCGGTTGCGACCTCCCAATCCTCTTCAGCCCCTGCGCGCCAGCGTGCGACGACCTTTGCGATATCGACCATGATTTCAGGCGGATTGTAACCCATGTTCCTGGCGACGGCTGACGGGAACGGCGCTGGTGGGACTCGGCCAGGCGGTGGGCGTCATCGCGGCGCAGTCGATCGGCGAGCCGGGCACGCAGCTGACGATGCGGACCTTTCGGCGGGGTCCCCACGGCGGCAGCCGCCGTGGGGTGCCAATTCGGCGGCACGGCGTCGCGCGTGCCCGAGCAGTCCACCCTCGAGGCGAAGAACGCGGGTGTCGTCCGGTTCCACGGCATCCAGGCCGTCGCGTCGAAGGAAGGCAACTTGGTGGTGATGAACTGCACCGGGTCGCTGGTGGTGCAACACGAAGGGCGGCAGGATCATGGATGGTCCTGCCGCCTTTCCGTTTGTACGCGGCTCATCGGCATGACGTGTGCACCGGCCCACGCGCCGGTCGTCATTGCGGCGGGAAACCTTGTGGAACTGCGGCAGCGATCGCCTTCATTGCACACTGGTGCGGGCCTGCGCGTCGCAAGATCTGCAACCACCGTCACCGGCCGAGGAGGGAACATGGCCGCCGTCATGTGCACGTCGAAGCTGCAAAAAGCCCTCGTGCAGGCCGGACACAACTGGACACGAGGGAATGCGCCCGAGGCGAAGGGACCCGGGCGACTTGGCAACTGGGCGGCGACCCTCGTTGACGAGGGCCGTGCGATGGTCGTTGCGGTCAACGAGAAGACCTGTTTGACGCTGGTGCTGCCGCTGGCCCCGGCGAAGTCCCTGCGCAAGCGGCTCAGCGCCGCGCTTCGACAGGCGCTTCGCCGCCGCAACGTGCGTGACGGACAGATCGCCGTCGAGTGTGAAGAGCTCGCCAGCGCGCAGTTCGTGCGCCTGCGCAACGTGCGCCTGGCCGAGGCATTGGAGTTCGCCGCCTTCGAGACGGCCGCGCACGGTGCAAAGGGCCAGCACGACCGCTCGATCCAGGACATGCTCAACACCTATCCCCACTCAGACACCGGTGCCGAGGATGCGAATGCGGCGGTGCGGTTGCTGTTTGCGGCGTCATGACATCACCAAGCGCGCAACGACGCTTGTAATACAGACTGTATTACAATAGAATCGACCCTGGAGGCATCAGATGGCATCGCCGGTCACGCTGCGGCTCGACCAACCGACCCGGCGGCGCATCGAGCGGATCGCGCGGCGCCGGGGCGTATCCGCCTCGCAGGTCATTCGCGAGGCGATCCACGACTGCGTGGATCGGCAGGAGCAGGGATCACCCTACGACCAGGTCGCCGATCTGATCGGCACCGTGCACGGCGGCGACCCGAAGCGTTCCATGCAGACCGGCCGCCGCTTCCGTCAAATGCTCGCCCGCCGGCGGGACGGCCGGTGATCCTCGTCGATGCCGGCCCGCTCGTCGCTCTCGTCGACGCGGATGACCAGCACCACCGTGCGTGCGTGGACGCGTTGAAACACCTCAGCCAGCCGATGGCAACGGTGTGGCCGGCGATCACCGAAGCGGTGTACCTGGTCGCTGACGTTCCGGGCGCGCAGGACGTCCTGTGGGAGATGCTCGAGCGGCAGGCGATCCACATCCTGCGACTCGACGTCAGCGATGTCCCCCGCATCCGCGAACTGATGCACGAGTACGCGGACAGGCCAATGGACCTGGCCGATGCCGCCCTCGTCCGGTCGGCCGAACGGGAGGGCATCCGGACGATCTTCACCGTAGACAGGAAGGATTTTGCCGTCTATCGCCTGCACGGGCGGCGGCGCTTCACTGTCATCCCCTGACCGCCCGGGCATCGGTCCTGCCGCCCTTTTCGTTTCTTGTCGCTGGCTGACGGCGCCGCAAGAGACCGTCCCGGCAATCGAAGCGGCACTGCCCTCCGCCCATGCCCGCCGAAGACAACCATGCGCCAAATGGACGTCGACTGAATGGCTGGAAGGAAATCGCCGCGCACTTCGGCAAGGGGGTGCGGACCGTCCAGCGGTGGGAGAAGGTTTGCAGCCTCCCAGTGCATCGGATGGGCGCTGGCAACGGGGAAATCGTTGACGCGTTCGCGAACGAGCTGGACCAGTGGCAGGCGGACGTCGAAGCGAACCCCGCGAACGAGACGGCGAAAGGCGATGCGCCCATCGTCGAGGGTGAGCCGGCGGTTGTACGGCGCGGGCGCCTGCAAGTGTGCGTGCGTTCGCGCATCGCCAACGCCATCGAACTTCAGAATGCAGGGAATCTCGCCGGCCTCCGGGGGCGCGTAGCCGGACCGGATCCGGCGCGTCCCCGGCGTATGGAGAACGACAACCTTCGCTCGCATCCCGCCGGCAGAGGCGCCAATCCTGTAGATAGAGCAGCCGCTGAACTGGCGACATCGCGATCTCGGTCCTGCCGCGCGCGGCGTAGTAGGCGCGGATCACGAGGCTGCCGAAGGAATCCGGCAGGGAGTCAGCGAACACGCCCGGCAGGCCCTGAAAGGCTTCTTCCCTCGAGAGCTCGGCGAACTCGACGGGCACCCCAAGCGAGAGCGGCAGGTGGACCGGCGAGATCTGAAGGCCGGTGAGGCGAAAATCTCGGGCGTACTCGAATACGACGCGGCCGTCACATTCGCACGCTCTCCACCACGCCGACGATCTCGTACTCTCTCGTCCTCGGGCCGGCCGGCATCACGACGCGCTGGCCGATCGGATCTTCGCCCGGGAAGAACCTCTGCACGAAGACGTCGTTGACGACCGCGACCAGTGGCCTCCCGATGCGATCCGCCGGCGAGAGATCGCGTCCCGACAGCGCGCGGATGCCCAACGTCTTGAAGAAACCCGGCGGCACCCATCTCCTCAGGGCCGACTGTTCCTGCGACGCTTCGGTGGGCGGACGTTTCGCGGCGTACATGGGGGGATCGCCCCAGGGCTCCAGGAAAGGCATGTGGCTCGTGAAGGTGACCCCCGTCACCCCCGGAATGGCCGCCAGGTCTTCGTGAAGGCCGGTTTGAAACTGCAGGCTTTGCTGCCGATCTTCGTACGGGACTTCGATCGTCGTCGCCAGCAGGTGTGTCGCGTCGAATCGCAGATCGGTCGTCATCAATGCGACGAGGCTTCGAAGCAACAGGCCGGCGCCGACCAACAGCATCAGCGAGAGCGCCACCTGTCCCGTCACCAGGACCGCGCGCGCACGCGAGCCCCCCGCGACTCCGTTGCGCGGACGCCCGGTGCGAGGCACTCCGCCAGGCGCAGCGCGGAGGCACGCGCGGCGGGTGCCACGCCGCAGAGCACGCCGGTCAGCAGCGAAGCGACAAGCGCGAACAAGATCACCTGGCCCTCGAGATCGCTCGACACGACGCCTGCATCCGCAAGCCCGGTGGCAATGGGCAGCAGCCGCCGGAGCCAGAAGGCGAGCACCAGCCCGACCGCGCCGGCAACAGCGCTCAGCGCCACGCTTTCGGTGAGCAGCTGCGCTGCGATCCGGCCGCGAGAGGCTCCGAGCGCGGCGCGCACGGCCAGTTCGGACCGCCGCGCGACGCCTCGCGCCAGCAGCATGCCCGCCACGTTCGCGCACGCGATGAACAGCACGAGCCCGACGGCGCCCATCAGCACCATCAATCTCGGCGTCTGCGGCGTCAGCAACGCCGACTGCAGCGGGTCAACCCGCAACCCCCTGAACTTGTTGGTGACGGGGTACTGCTGCTGCAGCCTTCGCGAGACGACGTCGATCTGGCCCTGCACCGCGGCCATCGATACGCCCGATCTCAGCCGGCCGACGAGAATCCAGTTGTGGAACGTAATCGAAGCTCGTGAACCTCGAGACGTCGGACGCCGGGACCAGGATCTCGAGGAGCACGCGGCGCATCCGGAGTCGCCTGGGGCGCGTCTTGTTCACTCGGCGCGGCCCGGGGCGCTCGCAGTCGGTCACCTCGCCCTGCGCCGTCATCTCGATGCGCAGCCCACTCAGGAGTCCCTGTTCCCGGCTCGCGGCGGGCTCCGAGCTGATGAATCCGCGTTCGGGAACGGCGAGCGTCTTCGCCGGCTGCGCGCCGGTCGAACGTCGTTCGAGCCCGGCCGCCCCCAGCTGAACGGACACAGCGACGATCAGACACAGAAACGCCACGAATCCGGCCTTGGGTCAAGGCTTCTAGGCGGCGCCCAGCCGCTTCAGCGCCTGGGCGGCCGCGTTGCCGATGTTGTTCCGGTAGGACGGCATCGGAACGCACTGCTTGAGGAACGGGACCAGCGACGCGTCGCCCGACTTTCCGATCGCCCGCAACGCCTCGGCCTTCACCATCTCGCTCTGCTCCGTGTCGAACCGCTCCTTGAAGTACGGCCCGAGGCTGCGGTCTTTGAGATCACCCAGCGCGACCAGCGCGGCGGTGCGCACGCCGGAATTCGGCTCGAGGCTCGCCTTCTTGAGCAGCGCCAGGAGCCGTGTGTCGGACACCTTGCCGAGGGTCTCGATCGCGCTGCGTCGAACCGCCCAGAAGGAATCGGTCTGCGCACTCGCGGCAAGCGCGTCGAACGCCCGCGGGTCGTCCTTGAATTGCAGCAGCGCCGCCGCCGCGCTCATCCGCCCGATCGCGTCGTCGTTCCGCAGCTGGAAGACGAGCTCTTCGATCCCTTTCGGAAAATTCACTTCCTTGATCAGCACGTTCCCCTCGTCGAACCGGACGAGACGCGGTGTGGTGTCCGCGGGCAGCTCGAACGTCTCCTCTTTCTCTCGAATCCAGACGGTCTGCGTGGCCTTTCCCTTCGCCGTCGTGATGCCGATTGTCACCGGCATGCGGAACACCGGAATACCGCGCGCGTAGTCCTGGACCTGCGCGACCTTCAGCGTCACGACTTTCCGCGCGGCGTCCCAGTCGCTGTGAACCTCGAACACGGGATGTCCCGGCTTGAAGAGCCACTGGTCGAAGAACCAGTCGAGGTTCTGGCCGGAGACCGTCTTCACCGTCCGGATGAAATCGTTGGTGTCGACCGGCTGGAACGCATAGTCGTGCAGAAACCGGTTGAGGATCCGGAAGAACGGCTCGTCGCCGACCAGGTTCCGGAGCATGTGCAGCACCAGCGCGCCCTTCGGATACGTGTGCGAGTCGAACATGTCGCCGGGCTGGTCGTAGCGGTCGGTCACGATCGGCCGGACATACCTGGTCTTCGCCTCGCGCAGGTAGGCACCCAACTTCCCCTGCAGGTTGACGGCACCCTCGTCGTCGCCCTTTTCGTACCGCCAGTAGAGGTAATCGGAGTACGTACCGAAGCTCTCGTTCATCCACGTGTGCGCCCAGCTGCGAAGCGTGATCAAGTCTCCCCACCACTGGTGCGCAAGTTCGTGCGAGACGATGCCGATCGCCGGGAAGTCGGCCGCCTGCTTCTCGTCCA
>Ga0315282_10012841_pt1 | contig 12747 bp, 13 predicted proteins | sample YL17G07_20_MG_FD_203693 | JGI IMG/M metagenome (GOLD analysis project Ga0315282, IMG submission 203693) | Sediment microbial communities from Yellowstone Lake, YNP, Wyoming, USA - YL17G07_20 | ecosystem: Environmental > Aquatic > Freshwater > Lake > Sediment | place: USA: Wyoming | collected... | reverse complement strand
AAGGCGGCGGCGTGCTGTTGTTCGGCGGCGCGGGCGGCGGGGCCGAGGCCGGCGATGTGCTGCTTAGCGACGTCGGCGGATTTGCCGACCTTGCCCAGATCGGCGGCGGCAGAGCCGGCCATCTTGTTGGTGGCCGCGGTGGCTTTGCCGGCCTGGGTGGCGACGCCGCCGAACTCGGCGCGCGCGGTCGCGCCGACCTTCTGGAAGGCCGGGGTGGCGAGGTCTACACCTTTGAGAACAATGTCGAGTTGGGCGTTGTCTGCCAAGAGAGGGACTCCACGGGCGCATATCCATGCGCCCCTACAGGGTCAGGAGGGGCCAGAGGTCGGCGAGAGATTCCTGGCGGGTTATGCTTGGGGGCCAGGAGAATCGGCGGGCACATTCGAGGACGAGCCATCCGACGAAGCCGGCTTGTCGGGCGGCCTCGGGGAGGCCGACCGCAAGAAAGGGATGAGCTGGGTGAGCACCGGCCAGAACTCGGCATACTCCTCGGGCGTGGTGCAGTTGACCAGGCCGGGAGTGATCTCAGGGTGATTGGGGCGGAGGCAGAGGTACATGAGGAAGAGGCGGCCTTCGATGGAGTTGAGGTTGTCAACGTCCACGATGGGGCCGATCTCCTGTTCGAAGAGGGAGAAGTCGGAGATGTGGGCGGGGCAGGAGGCGACGTACGTCTTTCCGTCAATGATGATCTCGGGCATGGGGGGTGTCCTCGCGGGTGGGGATAGGAACTACATCGGGCGCATGTCCATGCGCCCCTACGATCAATTCTGTGGCGGCCCACGTGGGCCAGGAGGCGAGTGGAGGGAGGGAAGGGTGTTTCTACTCCCGGAGGGGTCACAGAACGAGCGCCTGCGGCGCTCTGTCGCCGCGTGCCGACCCGCTCATAGGCGCTGCGGCGGCTGCGCCGCAGCATGAACGGTCGGCTCCGAGCGGCTGCGCCGCTCAGGGGGCGACTACCATGGTGAGGCAGCCGGGAGGGCCGATCCAGCGGTAGCCGTATTTGACGACGCCCTGAGTGATGAAATCAGGGCCGGGGCTACCCTCGTGGGAGAGGTTGGCGAAGGTCGCGGTCAAGGTTTTCGTGCCGTCGCTCAGGGCGACGATCGAAGCGAAGTTGGAGACGATGGTGTCATCGGTGGGATCCCAGGTCATGACCTCGCGGCAGGTGGTCTCGTAGCCGATGGCCTCCTGGTCAATCAGCAGACCCGAGGGCATGCGCTTTGCGTTGCTCGCCTTCGCGTCAAGGTCGTAGAGGAAGCTGACGTTGTTGTCAATGGTGATGGTGGCGTCTTCGATCTTGTAGGCAGCGCCGCCGATGGTGATGACGCCGCCGGCCCAGGTGATGACATCGCCGCCGAGGGCAACGGCGGAGAGAGCGGCGGCCGTGGTGACATCGTCGAGGCCCATGAACTCGAGGGTGGCCTCCACCGGCTTGGCCTGGACCATCTTGATGGTGGCCTTGGCGAGGACGGCGGCGGAGAGGAGCCAGTTGGTGGCGTCGGTCCCGCTGGTCACCTTGAGGGAGGTGAGCGCGGGCACGGTGTAGCTGGTGCGGAGGGCCAGGAGCAGGAGGGCGAGGGTGTCCCGCGTGACATACCCCTCCCAGGTGGCACGGGGCTCGACCGGGCCGCCGATGATGGCGTACTGGCCGGAGATGCCGAGAGCAAGCTCGCGCGGGTCAACGGTCTTTCGACCGCCGCCGCGGGTGAGGCCGATGGCTTTGGGAGTGGTACCGGGGGTGGTGAGATCCCAGACGGCGCGTAACTGCGGGGGGTAGAGCATGGGAGACTCCGAGGTGAGAGATTAGAGAGCAGACCGGGGCGGGTTTGGGAACCCGCCCTACGACATCGGGCGCATATCCATGCGCCCCTACAGGGCGATGTTCAATGACACGCCGACGCTGGCGCCGAGCTGCTGGAGGCGGTCGGGAACGGGAGCGGAGAGCTGCTCCAGGTGGCAACGGAGATGTTCGAACCAGGGATAGAGGAAGACGGCGACCATGTCGTCCGGGAGCTGAGTCGCGGAGGCGATGAGGGATTCGAGGGCGGAGACCATGGCATCGGCGGCGACGGCAGGAGGAGCCGCGTCGGGTTCGACGGCGCCGGATTCGGTGAGGACGGGAGGGGTGGCGAGGTTGTGGGACATGGTTTCCTCTCAGGGGGGGCGGGCGCATATCCATGCGCCCCTACGGCGTGCCGCGAACGTGGATGACGTCGTTCAGTTCGACCAGGATGCCGGTGGTCAGGCGGATGCCCTTGGGGCCGTGCTCCTCGGGTTCGGTGCGACGGCGGTGGCGGACCGCGAGTATTCGCTGGGATCCGCCGAGCGTGGTGACCGTGATCTTCTCGGAGGCGGCGACGAGGCAGTCGTTGTAGCGGATCAGGTTCAGCTCGAGCAGCTCGAGATCCGAGCCGGCGATGGTGACGCTGAGGATGAAGGAGTCGTCGCGCAGATTCTCGATGCTGCCGAAGTCGGACTTCTGATCTCCGCCGGCCCAGATCGCTTCCACATGAGGGAGCGCCGTGGTCGGATGGATGGGGCGCTCGCCAATGTCCCAGGATTTCACCGCGGGGGCGCCGGCGGCAGCGAGCAACGTGGGGAGTTGGACCTTGAGCCCCGCGAGGATGGCTTTGAGAATGACCTCTGTGGAGGTGGGGGTGGTGGGCATGGGGTCCTATCTCGGGCGCATTCCCAGCGGGCGCATGTCCATGCGCCCCTACTTCTCACCGAAGACGAGTTTGCGGATGAAGCGAACGATCTTGGACTTCTGCCATTTGGTGAGGAGGATGACCTTGCGGGCCGGCATGTGTTTGGTGCCGGTCTGGAAGAGTGCGGGGAGGTCCCAGTGGCGGCGCGTGCCTACCGTGTACCCCGCGAATCTCAGGACCATCTTGAGCGGCTCGATGGTCTCGTGCGGATTCATCATCAGCCGGCGCAGCTTGCCGGAGGCGGTGAGGATGCCGGTGCCCGGGTATTTCTTCTCCTTGCGGGCGGCGTACTCCGGACTGAGGGCGGCCCACTTGGTGTTTCCACCGACGGCACCCTCCGCGTCGAACTGCTCCTCCTCGTAGTGCTTGTAGTCGGCGGCGATCGCATTCCAGGCGGGGGACCAGTCGGAGACGGCATGGATGCGGCCCTTCATGACGCGGTAGAGCTGCTCCTCACCGAGGATATCCATTTTGATGGTGAGGCGGGCGGAGAGGGTGCTCATCGGAGGCATTATCCTCGGCGGGTTTGGGAACCCGCCGTACGGATCAGAAGATGTCGGACATGGAGAAGGCGGGGTTGGCGGTCTCGGGGGAGACGGGATTCATGACCGGGAGGGAGGTGGTCGGAGTGCCGGGGGTGAGCTCCTGCCCGAGCGGAACCGCGTCGCTGAGATTCGCCTTGCCATCGGCATAGAGGGTCAGCTCCTTTTCGGCGGCGTCCCAGAACTCGGGATGATCGGTGACGCCAGTTTTGCCGGTGAACACCGTGCCCCAGACCCGGAGGGCAACGAGGCGGGCGCAGATGGAACGGAGGGCGCTGAGGGAGATGTCTCCGGTGATCGGGACGGTGTAGCGACGGGAGAGACGGGAGTCAATGTAGTTGCTGAGTTGCGTGATCCAGTCAGTGACGTCGGCAATTGCGGGGACCGCCGCCGAGTCTGAGGAGTCCCAGATCTCGGTGGCGGGGATGAGCTTTTGGACGTCGGCGACGGAGCAGTACATGGGGTGATCCTGGGCGGGCGCATGGTGGTCCGCGGCGGGCGCATGTCCATGCGCCCCTACGGGAGAAACTACGGTTCGAGGGCGTAGGTCACTTCGATGTCGAATCCCGTCGCGGTGATGAGGTCGGTGCCGGCGACGGCGGCGACGGTGATGGCGGTGGCCGCGTCATTTTGAACAAAGCTGGCGCCATCGGCGAGGAGGTGCGTGCTGGCGGTGCCGGGACGGTTGAGAGCCGAGCGGGTGAGCTGGGCGAGATCCACCTGGAAGAGCATCACGCTGCCGCTTTGTGTCCCCAGGATGGCGACCCCGGTGGCGTTGGCGGTCGCCGCAGCCGAGCCTCCGTAGGCGATCACGGTGCAGTCAATCAGGCGATACTTGTAGCCGCTGACCGCAGTCAGGATCGTATGGCCGGCGTTCATTTCCGCGGTGGTGACGCGGTGGCGGGTGTTGAAGACGCCCACACCCTCGGCAGTGATCTGCTTAATCACTCCGGTGACGACCGGGCCGGTCGTTTTGTAGTCTATGACCAGCGCACCGTTGAGGGCGAGGCCGACCTCATTGGCACCGATCCGATAGATACCACTGTCCGGGTCGGCGGTGAAGGAAACCGAGGGAGCGGCGGCGCTGCCGGCCGGTCCCTGGAAGTAGCCAGCGGCCCAGTCGAAATACTGTGCTCCGCCAAGAGCCAGGCCGATCTCATTCGCTCCGACGCGGTAGAAGCCAGTGTCCGGGTCGGCAGTGAAGGAGATCGCGGGGGCGGCGGCGCTGCCGGCCGGTCCCTGGAAGTAGCCGGCGGCCCAGTCAAAATACTGGGTGCCGCCGAGGGCGAGTCCAAGCTCGTTGGCTCCGACCCGATAGAATCCGGTGTCGGGATCGGCGGAGAAGGTGATCGAAGGAGTGGCCGCGGCACCCGCGGCGAAGGAGCTGATCCCGGCCACGGCCAGCGTGCTGGCAAGAGTCGCCGCGTCGGTGGCGGTCAGAGTGCCTACCGTGATGGAGCTGCCCGCATAGCCGGGGGCGAAGAAGCGGACGCGGCAACTGGTGGCGCTGGCGTAGTAGGTGATGTAACCGACGGCCACATGGTTGGTCGAAGTGGTGGCGACGGTGGTGTCATCGGTGGCGAACACGATCGCGCCGAGGGAAGCCTGAGTCAGTCCGCTCGAGGTTTCCACACATTCACCGAGGGTTTGGACAACGACGGTCTTGGCGCCGGCGCTGCCGGTGTTGTTGACGTTCTGGGCGGCGATGCCGACGAAGAGGCAGGCGGCGGTGTCGGCCGCGGGGATGGCGTAGCCCGAGGCGTTTATCATCACCATCCCGCCCTTGTAGATGTGTGTGGTGGCGGCCACCGGGTAGGTGCGGTAGATGCCCTCGGTAATCGCGGCGGCCTTGTCCGCGGAGAGGGCGGCCTGCGCGGGGCCGAACGAGACGAGCACGCAGGCGAGGAGGCAGAGCAGCAGGAGCGGGTGGAGGCGGCGAGTCATCGGGGATCTCCTTATGGTTAATGGGATGGGGAGCAGAGCAGGGCGGGCTTGGGAGCCCGCCCTACAGCGGCGGGCGCATCTCCATGCGCCCCTACAACGGCCTACGCCTCGTTGTAGACCTGGACGGAGAGCTGCCACATCCCGTAGCCGCCGTTGTCATAGGAGTCAGCTCCGAACACGGCCTGATCCTGCATGAAGACGGGGAAGCTGGCCTTGTCCACGACGGGGGTGAAGCTGATGGGGATGGCAGTCTGCCAGATGAAGGGCTTGATGCTACGCTTGGTGCAGTGCAGCGCCCAGGTCAGCGGATGGGTGTAGTCATCCATCTCCGGGAGGGCGAGGATATCACATTCGCCCTTGAAGATGTTGGTGGTGGCGCCGATGTCGGAGGCCCCGAAGAGGAGCTTGAAGTACGGCTCCAACTCGGTGGAGCAGGTGATGAGGTCGCCCCGGTTGCGCAGGTAGGTCCCCTTATCGCCCTTCATCCGCATGAGGGCCTGCTGCGCCAGGACGTAATCCTGTCGCAGCATGTCGAGGATTTGGCCCTGGGTGGTGGTGCCGTACTGCATGCCATTGGCGAAGATGGCGGCGGTGAGATGGCCGCTGATCCGGTTGGACTGGATGCCGGAGGCGCCGTCGGCCGGATGGGTGGAGGTGTAGAAGGGCTGGCCGTCATAGGAGAGACTGGTGGCGGCAGAGCCGTTGGTGGCGAGGGAGGCGAGGAGGAGGAGGGGATGGCGGCGCGCGGCCTTGGCCAGATCGGCGATGCGGGCGGAGTGGAGGCCGAGGGTGTCGAGCTCGAAATCCACCCAGGGGATGCCGATCGCTTCCTGCCAGCGCTTGTTCTTGATGGTGAAGCCGTTCATCTTGAGCTGCTGGATGATGCGCTGGCCGGCCCACTCCTCCATCTGGGGCACCTGCCCCATCCAGGGGTAGGACATCTCGTGGCGGGCCTCGGTCACCTCGAGGGCGATGCGCATGACCATGGGATTGGGCTCGTTCTCGAAGGTCTCCAAGAACAGGGCCCGTACCCCGCCGGCGTAGCGGTTGAGGGTGGCCTGATCCATGGCGGCGTTGAGAGGAGGGCCGGGCCAGGTCGGGTTGAGAGGCTGGTTGGCGAAGGCGGACATGGGTGGATCTCCTGGGGTGATGAGGTTGGGTGCAATAAGTAGCGGGCGCATATCCATGCGCCCCTACGACTATATCCAGCCGGGGACGATCTGGACGTAGACGGAGGTGGCGGAGACGTACTTCGTGATCTGGCCGCACTTCACGGTGTTGGCGCCGGGGGCGAGGGAGACGGTCTCGTCATCCACCAGCCAGGCCTGCTGGCCGACGTGGACCTGAGTGATCGAGCCGTCCTGGGAGCGTTCGAACTCGCCCTGATAGACGATGACACCGATGGCACCATCGGCGCCGGCGGAGTTGTCGTAGTCGCCGGCGGCGTTGGGGATGGCGACGCCCTGGACCTGCATGCCGGCCTGCTCGACGGCGCCCATGGCATAGCCGACAGTCGTATCTACGCCGACCGTGGCGCCACGGTAGATGGTGGTGAGGGTCTTGACGAGGAGCCCGATGCGGGCGGTGACGTTGGCGAAGAGGAGCAACTTCTGGGCGGAGAGAGCCATGGGTGAGGTCCTTTCGTAAGAGGCAATATCGGGCGCATGTCCATGCGCCCCTACGCGGCGGGCGGGCGACCGCAGAGGGTCGCCCCTACCCGGCGGCCTGGCGGGCGATCTTGGCGGCCATCGCCTGGGTATTGCTCATGGGGAGGCGGCGAGGGTCGCTCCATTTCGCGAACACCTCATCGGTGACGCCGATGGCGGCGTTGACCCGGGCCTGCTCGATGGTGACGGTGGGGCCGGGGGTGGCGGAGCCGGCGGCGGTGCCGATCTCACCGATGGGGACGATGCCCTTGTCGAACGTGTCCTGCAGCGTGGCCAGGAAAGCCTCGCGCTTGTCGGCGGCGAGCTGCATGGTCTGGTCGGCGATGCGCTCGACGTGGGCCGGAGGGATGGCGTATCCCTGGTTCACGCCGAACCGGAAGGCATTCAGCCGGGAGACGATCGCGGCCCGGGCGGTGGTGGCCTCGAGGGCGTCCACGCGGCCGACGACATCCTGATTCTGACTGCGGGAGGCCTCGAGGGCCGCATCGCGCGCGGCGATGTCGGCGCGGAGCTGGGCGTTCTCGGCCTGGATCTGTTCGAGGGTTGGAGTGGAGGAGCTCATGCGTGATCCTTTCGATGACTCGTCGTTGCAGGATTTCAGATAGGCGGCGGCCCAGGCGTGGGCGTCTTTCTCAGGCCACTGTCCATCGGCGGCGCCGAAGTGGCAGGACTGGAGGAAGGGGTCGTCCTCGCCGGCGCCATCGGGGCGATGTTCCGCGTTGAAACAGCCGTGGCAGGCACGGACGCAGGACGCCATGCCGTCGCTGATGTCAACCCCGTCGGCCTTGCAAGCCTTGACGACGGCGGCGGAGAGTTTTCGGCTGGTGATGGTGTCGGCGCGGAAGTGCTCGGCGGGATGGAAGTCGTGATGGATCTCGGCGGAGTCGCCATCGCGGGAGCGGAGGCCGCCGGAGGTGAGGGAGCCATCCGCGCGGCGACTCGGCAAGGGGAACTGCTCCTGTTCGAAGAACGGCTGCGTGGTGAGGGCGAGGCCGGTGATGACGTTGCGGGTAGTGACGCCCTGGTTATCGGCATAGGGATAGGAGGCGGGGAAAAAGCTGGGAGAGATGTACTGGTAGTGCTTGCGGGCGACCGCGTCAGCGCCGATGTCGGTCCATTCGACGCGGGCCTCGAGGAAACCGGGGATTGCGCGCAACTCGCGGATGTATCCCATGGCGGGACCGGGCCAGTGATCGCAATCAACGGCGATGTCAATGGGCGGGATACCGGCGGCGTGATTGGCGGCGAACTCGGCGAGGTCGGTCTGCGTAATGATGAGGTCGCCGTTGACCTGCCACCACTGCGATTCCCAGGCGCCGAGCCAGAGAATGGGGATCCAGACGCCCAGACCCTCACTGGCGCTGCGGGCCGCGGAGAGAGGAGTGGCGAAGAGGCCGCGGAGGGGAGCGTGATCGGATTCGGCCGGGGCGGCAGCGGCGGGTCGGAGACCCGCCCCACTGGGCCGGCGGAAGAGGCGCTGGAGGAAAGCGGTCATCGAGATCCTCTGCGGGCGCACTGCCGTGCGCCCCTACAAACGACACAAGCCACCACTCCCGCGGTGGGAGCAGTGGCTTTGGATCCGACATTTCGGGCGTCAGTCTGCCCTACGGTGCCACTCGTGTTATGGGGGTAGGGGGCGGGCGCATGTCCATGCGCCCCTACCGCTGTGTTGGTGACTTATACCACGTTGCGCGCGAGGTGTCAACTGGGGGAGGGGATTTTTTCTGGTGCGCGAGGTGGCGCCAGTGGCGCCAGCATTCGAGGGTATCGGCGTCGGGAGTGCCGGGGTCGCCGAAATCGTGTAAGCATGGGTTCATGGTTTCCCCGCAATAGAGCAGGTGATCCCATTGGCGGTGGCGGGCGAGAGGGCAGCGATCGAGGACGCGGCGCCGGCGCTGCAGCTCGGCGGTGTAGGTCTCGCAGTTGACCCGGGCGCCGGCGAGAAGCTGATGATGGCTGTTGTGCCGGCAGTCCATACAGGCGATGAGGCCGCTTCCGTGGAGGGGGCAGCGATGGGCGAGGGAGCCGTTCGGGCGCATGGGAGATCTCCGGGGGGCGGGCGCATGTCCATGCGCTCCTACAGTTCCGGTTCAACGTCCGGGGAGGTCGTAGGGTTCGATGCGCCAGTCGAGCTTGAGCCGGCGGTTGCCATTCTTGTCCACCACCGCGCGGGCGATGAAATCGCGGCCCTCCGGCTGGGCGGGGATGCGCAGCGGGGCGTAGCGATCGGGGTCGGCGACGAAGTGAGCGAACTTCTCCACCATTTCCTCGGGCGGGCGTTCGTAGTCCGGCTCCATGGGTTGGCCGTCGGAACCGGTCTCGTCGCTGCCGATGCCGACGACGATGCCGTCGCAGTTGATGTGCATGGGCCCGCACATGACGTCGAAATCGGGGTCGTCGCGGGAGATGATCATGCCGTCTATCTCGATGCAGTAGTCGCAGCTCGCATCCCCAATTTCCTCGACTCTCTCGAAGAGGTTGAACTCGTCATCGGGAAGGGCGTTGACCCGGGCGTCGTTTTCGAGGAGCTGAACCGTGATCTGGCAGGTGAGGGAGAGGGGCTCGTTCATGAGCGCCTCGGGATCCACGGGATCCGAGGAGGCGGATTGGACAACAGAGAGCAGCGGGAGATGGTGGGCGAGGCAACAGAGCGGGCGCATGTCCATGCGCCCCTACGATTCGGCTTCGGCGCAGAGGAAGGTGCGCTCGACCTGGTCGAGGAGTTCGGTGCCGGCGGCGCGGAGGTCGTCGCGGAGGGCGGTGGTCTGGCGGGCCTTGGCGAGGTTGTCGGCCTGCCAGAGAATGCGCTTGGGCTCGGCCGAGATGCGGGCCACGGTGAGGGCCTGCCGGCGCATGAGAGTGAGGAGCTGGGAGGCGTGATCGGCGGCGATGTTGCCGGCGGTCTCGTTGATCCAGGTGCGCATCGCATTCGGGACGGTCTCGGGAGGAGTCACGCCGGCGGTCTCGGCGGCGGTGGAAAGAGCATCGGCGTAGAACTGGCGCATCCAGTTGGCGACGGCGTTGGAGTACTCGCCCTGGTAGCCGACCTCGAGGTCATCGAGACGGCCGAGGACGGTGCCTTTGTGGAGGTCATCGGCGGCGCGGTAGTCGCCCAGGATGGGGGCGATCTGGGTGGCGAGGGCATCGCGCTGTTTGTCGCAGATCCTCTTCATGATCTCCTGAAACTCGCCCTTGGCAGCGGAGAGGCGGGCCTGGGTTTCGACAAAATGGGCATCATCGCGGGGGCGCTGCCGGGTGCGGGAGGAAGCGGCGGGCAGGGGGGGCGCAGCGGGCGGGTCAGAGACCCCCACTTGCCACCCGCGGCCACAAACGTAGCGGAGGGGGCGGTGGCCGGCCTCGAGGAGGTCGGGACCGACGAGGTGGCGGCCGAGGGCGATGGCGCGCATCTGCCGCCCGGCGAAGGGGCCGGTGAGGAGGGACCGGTAGGGCGTCCGTCGGCTGACGGACGCCCTACGGGCGGCGGGGGCGTCGGCGGTGTCGTCCACCGCGCGCTCATCCTCGGCACTGCCGCTGGTGGTGATGTCCTCGGCAGCGGGCGGGAGACCCCAGATGAGGCGGAGCTTGTCGCCGATCTGCGGGTCCTGCATCAGGTAACCGGAGCTGACGGCCTTTTGCAGCATGTCGGCGAGGGCAGAGGGTTGCAGTACGTCACGCACGCTGCCACAGCAGAGGCGGGGGATGAGCTTGAGGCTGGGCCAGTTGAAGCCGGCCATGACGTCTATCACGTCCCGTTGGAAGCGCTCCGCGAACTCCGCCAGCATCCCATCAATGGCCATCGCAAACGAATCAATGAGCACCTGGCCCATGGCGCGCGAGCCGCCAGTGGTGGAGGTGCCGAGGTTGAGATAGAGCGCCAACATGCCTCGGCCGATCTGCATGGAGTGATGCTCGATGGTGGGGGTGATGTCGGCCGGGCTGCGCTTGCCCTCGATGATCTCGATGGCATACTGCTGGGGAAGGACGACGCCGCCGACCTCGTTGACGCGCCAGCTCCGCAGGATCTGGAGAAGGGCCTCGCTATCGGCAGGGGAGAAGTTCTGGGGCAGATGGCCGACGGGGAGGCCGATGGCGGTGCGCTCGAAGCCGATCGCTTGCAGCTTGTAGAGGACGACGAGCATCTTCCAATGCATGTAGACACCGCGGAGGAGGCCCGCGCCCTCGGGGTTGCCGCCCTCGCCGCGGAAGGTGAATTTGATGAGCTTGTCGGGGGAGATCGGTACTTCGTAGTACATGCCGTGCGGGGAGACGAGCCGCTGCCGGATGCCATTCCACCGGCCCTGCTCGGTGAGGATCCAGCGCCAAATGGTCCGGGGGTGGCGGGGCGCCAGATCGGCGAGCACGGTGAGCCCGTCATCGGCGCGCGTGGAGAAGATCTTCTCGAGGCAGTTGACGCCGTAGAGCACGGAGAGGACCCACTCGCCCATGATGCCGGCCCAAGTCGTGGCCATGCCGGAGAAGAGGTTGGATCCCATCACCTCGGCGGCTTCAATGTTGAGCGGGTCCTGACTCATGGGGTCAATCCACCACTCGACCCGCTGACATGGAAATCTGATGGCGAGCTCGGCGCCCTGCACGCCGCCATGAGTGCGCATCGCCTCGAACACGTCCCACTTCTGCGGGGCGCGGAGATCGGGGTTGGGATCCTCGTACAAAAATCCGCTGACGGCGCGGATGCCGGTGCCGCCGGCCTCGCGTTTGGGGTCGGCGTTCTCGGCGGTCTCTTCCCAGGGATCGGCCTGGCGATCCTGGACGCGGTCGGCGTTGAGGGGGGAGAGTTCGGCGATCAGATCGCGCAGGGAGGCGGCGAGGTCAATGCCATCGGGATTCCTGCCATGGGCGGAGAGCCAGGCGCGGGCCTCGGCGATCTGGGCGGCGGAGGGAGCGCCGGAGGAGGCAGTGGAGGGATGGCGGCTGCGGCGGGATTTGCGGGCCATGGGTGTGATCCTGGTGCAGATGCTTGTGCGGGCGCATGTCCATGCGCCCCTACCGTCAAAAGAGATCGTTGGTGGTGGTGAAGCCGGCTTTGAACGCGTGCTCGAGGAGAGAGCCGAGGGGGGCGGCGGGGCCGAGCTTGAGGGCGATGAGCTGTTCGGCGCAGGCGAGGAGGTGGGCGCCAGAGAGGGCGAAGTGGTTTTCGACGCCCTGGCGGTAGTCGTAGGAGCCGTCGTCCTTCTTGTCGCGGATGAGCTTCTTATAGTGCTCTCTCGCGCGCTGCGTCTCGGGCAATGCGGGCGAGGGGAGCCACCATTCGGCGGCGATGATGGAGTCAACGAGGAGATCGCACAGCTCGGTGCGGTTCATGTGGAGCTTGCGCACCGGCTGGCTCGATTCCTTCTCCTCTTCTCCGATCGTGGTCTGCTCCCCACCGGTATAGATCATGGCGCCATTGCCGAGGTCGCGGCACAGCTCTTTGGCGAGGCGCTTCTCGGGCTTGGCGTCCACGACGAAGGCCACGACCTGGTGGTCGCGCAGGCGCTTCTTCACGAGCTCCTTATCCGGGGTCTCTTCCATCCACACCACGCGCGCGACGCGGCCGTCGAAGCGGGCGATAGTGAGATGGATCAGGTCGCCTATGTCAATGCCGGCGAGCGGCATTCCCAGCGGGATGGGGCCGCGCCCGTTGGGAGAGATGCCCCAGTCGCCGCAGCGCTCGTTGAGGAGGACGTCGGTGATCGGCTGGCGATCGCCGGCGTAGGCTTTGCCCAGAATGGAGTTCTGGAAGCGCACCATGCGGCTCGGCTTGGATTGTGCGCGGTCCCACTGAGCGGCGAGGTAGCGGGCGTCTATCTCTGGACCCCAGAGTTGGCTGAGATGATAGCCGGAGATCTCGCGGCCCGGGTGGGCGGCCACCCACTCGCCCCTGGC